>Ga0272441_10001837_pt1 | contig 44516 bp, 47 predicted proteins | sample SSMProp6N_FD_193582 | JGI IMG/M metagenome (GOLD analysis project Ga0272441, IMG submission 193582) | Marine sediment archaeal communities from Little Sippewissett salt marsh, Falmouth, MA, United States - SSM-Prop-6N | ecosystem: Environmental > Aquatic > Marine > Wetlands > Sediment ... | reverse complement strand
GAGAGCGGCCATCATGGTCGTTACGGCCTTACCGGATCAGGTTTGCCAGTTCGAGCAACATGTCGTTGGTCACGGTGATGGTCCGGGCGTTGGCCTGGAAGCCGTTCTGCGCCTGGATGAGGTTCACGAACTCCTCGGCGGTGTCGACATTGCTTCGTTCCAGCGACCCGCCGTTCACGGCGCCCGACCCGCCGGTCAGGGCCCGCGTGGGCATGGCGTTGCCCGAGTTGCCGGACGACATGAAGTACGATCCCCCCATGGACTGCAGGCCGGCCGGGTTCTGGAACGTGGCGATTTGCAGGGCCGCAATGTCGCGCCGCACGCCGTTGGTGAACATACCCACGAGGATGCCGTCGCGGCTCACCGACAGGCTCGACAGGTACCCGGCCTCGTAACCGTCCTGTCCGCTGGCCGCCACCGTCGACGGGCCGCCGAACTGGCTCAGGCCGTCGAACTGGCCGATCGTACCGAAGTCGATGTTCACGATCGACTGGGTCGACCCGGCCCCGCCGAAGCGGACGCGGATGTCCTGCGAGTCGGGGGTGGCCCCGCCCAGGCCGGCAAAACTGCCGTCCGCGTTGAACGTGATGCCACGCAGCCGCCGGTCGTCCGGAACGTCGAACACGCAGTTGCCCGTCAGGTTCGTCACGACCATATCCCAGGTGTCGGCCGTGCCGGTCCGGACGAACCCGACCGAGGCTACGTGGCCGATGCCCTGGTGGTCGAAGATCTCGACGTTGGCGCTCTTGGTTTCCTCGCCGCCCGCCGACAGGTGCCGGAAGTAGTCCGGCAACTCGAACGAGCCGGCCCCCGTGTAGCCCAGGTACACGTCGGTGAGGCTGTAGCCGACCGCGTCGTCCGTCAGGCGGATCTCGCCGTTCGACAGCCGGGCCGTTGCCCCCGTGAAGGCGGCCGAGACCGCATCGATGAGGTCGCCGAGCGTTTCGCCATCCTGGCCCGCCCCGGTGCCCACCGTGAACGTTGTGGCGACGGGCGTGCCGTCCGGCGTCATGCCCGTGATGTCGATCGTTTCGCCGGCCGAGATGCCGGTTACCTGGTCCAGGCCCGCCAGAAGCGTTTCGCGCGCCGCCACGGCCCCGGCAACGGTGTACTGGATGCTGCTGGTCATTTCGTTGGTGGTGGGGCTCTCGGAATCGGCGCTCAGGTTCCCGCTGAACGAAACGGTGTCGGTGGCCCGGGCGGGCAACGCCACGTCATATGGGATGCGGATGTTGTCGGAAGAGGGATTCTGGAACCCTTCGGCCACGCCCTCGATGCCCAGCCGTTGCACGCGGTAGCCGTTGCCGGGGTCCACAAGGTAGTACTCGGAATCGACGGCAAACGTCCCGACGCGCGTGTACACGTCCTTCTGGCCATCATGGAGGACAAAGTAGCCGGCCCCCTCGATGGCCATGTCGAGCGGTTGCCCGGTGTTGATCATCGTGCCCTGGCTCATGTCGCGGTCGATGGTGGCCACCCGCACACCGCTGCCCACCTGCTGCGGATTCGTGCCGCCCACCACGTCGGCAGGCTGGGTGGCCTCCTGGAGCGTTTCGGCCAGCAGTTCGGCAAACGTAACGCGGCTGGCCTTGAACCCGTACGAGTTGACGTTGGCCAGGTTGTTACCGGCCACGTCGAGCATCTTCTGATGCCCCTGCAGCCCCGACACTGCCGCCATCAATGCATCACTCATCGTCAGCCTCCTTCAAGGCCCCGCCTGCGGGCCGGCCTACTCCTCGATGCCCAGAACGGCGTCCAGGCCAACCACGTGGTCGCCGACCACCAGCGCGAAGGTTCCATCGGTCTGCACAACACCCGTCGCGCGGCCGGCGGCGGCCGTGCCGTCGGCCTGCGTGTAGGTTACCTGCCGGCCGATGAGCGAGGCCGCGCCCAGCGCCGCCCCGAACCCGACCGCCTCTCCCCGCAGGTCCGACAGGTGCCCGTTGATCGCTTCGAGTTGTTCGAGCGACGAAATCTGGGCCAGTTGGGCCGTCATGTCGCCGTTGTCCATCGGTTCCAGCGGATTCTGGTTCTGCAACTGGGCAACCAGCAGTTTCATAAACTGCATCTGCAGGCCGCTCGAATCCGTTGAGATGGCTGCTGTCTCCGACATCGTTGCCTCCTACACCCGAACGTTGACCGATCCAACCCCGGCCATGGCCTCGGGCGATTCGTCGCCCCCGCCGGCCGCCGAGGCGCCAACGCCCGTGTCCGACAGGCCCTGGCCCCGGGCGCCCGCCCAACCGGTGTCCGGGTCGGCCTGGCCGTGGCGGAAGGCGGCGTCGTGACCCGCCTGGCCGCCCGTCTCGCCCTCGTTGAGCAGCACGTCGAGCCGGCGCAGGTCAATCCCGTCGGCCTGAAGCCGACCGAGGAGCGGCACGGCCTCGTGCTGCAGTTTGCCGAGCGTCTCGGGCGTGTCCACGCGGACGACGCCGCGAATGGCCCCGTCGTCGCTGCGGAGGGTAATTCGGACCCGGCCCAGCTCCGGCGGATACAGCCGGATGACAATCTCGCGGTCCGTCTGACCGCCCGAGGCCCGGATGCCTTCGGCCAGTTGGTCGGCCACGTCGGCCGACGCCGACCCCGCCCGGCCATCGACTTGCCCGGTCGCCGTCGTCGTCGCCGCCGCGCCGACGGGCACATCGGGCGTCTCAACGGCCGCGCCAACCGCCGACGCGAGCGTGGCGGCCTGCGTCGCCGACGCCTGGCCGCTTGCGCTGCCGTCGTCGGCGGGCAACGGCTCGGCCACGGATGCCTCGTCGTCCACGAGCGCGGCGGCCATCGCCGCCGGAGCGGTCTGCGAGCCGGAACCCGCCAGCGGTTCCGCGGGCGCAACCTGGGAATCGGCCCGCCGCGGCGCGGCCGCCGACGGCGACTCGGCTTCGGCGCCGCCCGTTTGGTCGACCGACGGCTTGGCATCCGTCGTGCCCTCGGCCGAGGCGCCCGCCGTGTCGGCGAAAAGGGTCAAAAGGTCCCGGGCGCTGCGGATTGGCCAGCCGGCGGCCTCCGTAGCGGTCCCGGCCAACGGTTCGGCCTCGGCCCGCGCCGTGTTATCCGAGCCTGCCTCCGGAGCCGTAACGGTCGCCGGCGCGCCGGCACCCGCCGACACGCATCGGCCGGTCAGGGGAGCCTCTGGGACGGCCTCCTCGCCGGCATCCGCCTCCGTGGCCGGCCCGACGTTAAAGCCGCCCTGGGCCTGGACCTGAATACTTTCGTTCATAATGTCTTCGGTAGCGGTACTTTGGGACGTATTGGAGGCATCCTGGGCAGCGTCACCGGCATTGACGGCCCCGTCTTGCGGCGACTCGGCCGGCGACACGTCGTCCGGCGGCGTGTCGGCGGCGCGCCCGGCCTCGGTCACGGCGTCTTCGGGGGCCGGCCGGGCCGCATCGGCGCGGGGCCGTGCCCGCTCAGGCGGGATCGAATCGCAGGGAACGTCCGAGGCGTCCGCCGCCCGGTCCCTCTCCTGCCGGCGTTTCCAGACCCGTTCGAACGACCCATCGGCCTGGCCTGGGGCGCCGGCGGCGCCGGATCGGCGAGAGGGAGCGGGACCACCGTCGGCCCCGACCGGCAATAGGCAATTTAATATGTCGACAGAGACGGCGGACATGGCGTCCTCCTGGCCAACGAGGGGCAAACGTTGTGCCAATCCGGCGGGCGGGCGGAGAAAAACAGCCTAAGTCCTTTCCCAACAACAAGATAGCAGAATCGCGCGTTCCCGGATCGGGCGGCCCCGGGGCGGAAGAACCTTCCGCCGACCGGCAGAATCTTCCGGGCGGCGGGCTCCGGAAATACCGATGACTCACCGATTTTCCCCCTGGTCCGATAATTTGTTTAAAGACCGCGTTTCCCCAATGCCGACACAAGTAACGCAACGCGGATGGTTTAGGGAAAAGCGCCCTATGGCCTGCCTTCTTCGACGCCCTGCCCTTCCGGTCCCAGATGGGACGAGTCTGTAAGGGACGCTCGACCCTCGACCTCACTGGGAAAGGAGTTCGGTGAAATGGGGGAGACCTTCCCCGCGGCTCAGGTACGTTTGACGGTGGTCCTGACCGTCGGCGATGAGCCTGACTCTGCGTCGTGCCCATTCCGGGGTGCCGCGGACCGGTTCGTTGAGGCCCGCACCGCCGAGGAGGCCCTACGGGCCATTCGCGCCACCCGGCCGGAACTGGTCGTGGTCCGCGAAACGGTCCCCCGCGCCGGCGCCCTGGAGTTTATTCACCGGGCAAAGCAGACCGCCCCGGGAAGCCCCGTGGTCGTCCTCTCGGCCGCCCCGGACGTGGATGAAGCCGTCCAGTTCATCCAACATGGCGCCAAGGACTACCTACCCGCCCCGGTGACCCAGGCCATCCTGGAACGAGCCCTGCTGGCGGCCCGTCCGCACCAGCCCTGTGCCGATCCGCGCCGCTTCTTCGCCCCCGAGTGCCCGCTCAGCGTGCCAATCGTGGGCCTGAGCAACGGCACCCGGGCCTGCCTGCGATCCATCCGCCAAGTCGCCGACAACCGGTGTAACCCCGCCGTCATCGTCGGCGAAACCGGAACCGGCAAGGAACTGGCCGCCCTGGCCATCCACACGCTCTCGGGCAGGCAGCGGAGCGATTTCGTGGCCGTCAACTGCGCCACCCTGACCGCCAACCTCCTCGAGAGCGAACTGTTCGGCCACGTCAAGGGGGCCTTCACCGGGGCCGACCACGACAAGGAAGGCCTCTTCGAGATCGCCGGCAACGGTAGCCTGCTGCTGGACGAGATCAGCGAGATGCCCACGGCCCTCCAGGCCAAACTCCTGCGCGTGCTCCAGGAGCAGACGTTCCGGCGTGTGGGTGGCCGTGAAGCCATCCCGTGCCGGGCCACCGTCATCGCGTCCAGCAACCGCGACCTCATGACCGAGACCGAGCACGGCCGCTTCCGCCGCGACCTGTACTACCGGCTGGCGGTCTTCCCGATTTGCCTGCCGCCCCTCAGGGTTCCCGAACGGCGCGACGACATCCCCCTGCTGGCCGAGTACTTCCTTCACACGTCTGCGCTGCCCTCGGCCGACCGCGTCAAGGCCATCACGCCCGCCGCACAAGACAAACTGCTTGCCCACCCGTGGCCCGGCAACGTCCGCGAACTCAAGAATGTGATCGACCGGGCCCTCATGACCACCACGGGCGACACCCTCACCGCCGAGGACCTTCTCATCGACACCCGCCAAGCCCCGCCCACCACGACCAAGACGGCCCTGCCAGTCCCCGACGACGATTTCTCGCTCGAAACCGCCGAACGCCTGTTCATTAAGCGGGCCCTGCGCGAAACCGACTGGCAACGGACACGGGCAGCCGCCCTGCTCGGTATTACCCGCGCCACGCTTCACGCCAAACTCAAGCGATACCAGATTACGGTGCCCGCCGCACGCGGCGCCGGCCGGTCGTCGCGCCTGCAGGAAGTCGGTGTCTGAGTCCCGCCCCGTGCCACAAGGCCTGTCCATGCCCGTTCCCGAGCCGGTGCGCAGCGTCTGTGGGCGGCTCGGCGGCGTCTGAAAAGCAACCGTGCGTTCGAAATTCAGACGCCCTCCACTCGTCGGCGACCGTACCCGACGGGTCGAACCGCGATTATTTGGTTGTAAACGCCGCTTTCGCCCATTCGGTCCCGCCGTCTCTCGATTGGCACGGTGGTTGCACACGGTCTTCGCAATGCCGCGCCCGCGCCCTGGCGCCATGGGGCCCGTGCCGGGCCGGCCCAAAGAACCTCAGCCCACGGAAACCTATGGCCGAACCCGATCAACCCGAGACCGACGCGGAACCGCTCGACGCCCCTGCCGAGGCCACCGACGTGCCCGACGAGGCCACCGACGTGTCCGGCGCGCTGTTGCCCGGCGAGGTTCCCGTGGAACTCCCCCCGTTGAGCGGTAGCGAAACCGGCGTCGAGGACTCCATCTTCGCGGTCGCAGATCAGGACTCCGTGATGCTGGACGGCGAGGGGCTCCCGCCCGAGTTCATGGCGGGGCTCCGCGGGGCCCGGCGCCGGTGGCACGCGATGGGCGCCGCGGCCGCGCTCGTGGCCATCGCCGTGGCGGCCACCGTTGTGACCTGGAACTCGGACCACCGGCCGGACCCGGTCCCCCGGCCCGCAGCATGCCCGCCGCGTCCACAACCGCGCCCTACCCCAATCGGTTCCGCGCCGGTCGTCAAGCCGTCCCACAAAGAGCCTGACGCCGCCAAGCCGCGCGTCTCCGAGGCGTACTCGCTTCCGTTACTCGAGAAGGCCTATGCGGACGGCGAGTACACCACGGCCCTGGACCAGGGCGCACGGCTCATGGCCGCCATGGACCAGGAGGCCCCCGACGACCTGCTCAAGGACTTCATCCGCCTGCGCTACGCCCAATGTTGCCAGCGGATCGCCCGCTTCAACGAGGCCGCCGACGGCCTGGCCATGGCTGCCGAAAGCGCATCGCCTTTGGTGCGCGGCTTGGCACTGGCCGAACTGGCCCGCGCCGGCCTGGCCAGCGGCCAGTATCTGAACGCCCGCACGTATGCCTACCAGGCCACGGGGATCCTTGGAGCCATCCCGGGCGCGGAACCGCTTCAGAATGCATGCGACTTCATGGCAGCCGAGGCCCTGACCCACAAGGTGCTGGCTTTCCACGGGGCGAACCACCTCCTGCCGCGAGACGACATCTCCCTGCCCGACCCGTCGGCGTCGCTCGCCACGCAATCCGCGATACGGGCCATGCTGGCCACCGGCATCGAACGTTTCGCCCGGGCCACCGCCGGCGTCCAGGCCACGTGCCCGAACGCGGCCGGCACCGCCGTGGCCCGGTGGTCGATTACCAGCGTGGCGGCTCCCCTGGAAGACGTGCTGCACCGTGTGGCCACGCCGTCGGCCCTGGATATTGCGTGGTCGAACGTGGAACCGTCGGCCCGGCGTCGACCGGTTCGCCTGGCGCTCAGCGGCGCCACCGACACGCGCGTCATCGAGGTGGCGTGCGGGGTCTCGGGCCTCGTGGCCCGCCTGACGGGCGACGAAGCCGTCATCCACGACCTGCGGACGGAGCGGTCAGCGGCCTCGCTTCAGGCCCTGCTGGCGAGGGAATCCGTCTCGATGTGGCGCCGCCGCCTGCTGGACGAGCGCGACGAGGCCAGCCACGCCCGCGCCCACTTCGCGTTGGGGCTCATCGCCGAACACGAAGGCGACACGGCCTCGGCCATCGCCGAGTACGCCTTACTGGGCCGCCGGTACGAGCTGTCGTCCCTGGCGCCGGCGGGGCTGCTCCGGTCGGCAGGCATCGCCATCGACCTGCGCGACTACGCCGGCGCCCGCCGATACCTGCTCGACCTGCTCAACCGGCACCCGAACTTCCCGAACGCCGACGCCGTCTACCTCCGCCTCGGGCAGGCGGCCATGGAGGCCGGCCTGTACGACAACGCCGTCGCCACCTACCGCCGGCTCTACTATTGGGAACTCTCGCACCAGGCCCAAGCGGGCGGCGCCTTCGGGGCCGGCAAAGGGTACCACCTGCTCGGCCAACACGACGAGGCCGTCAAATGGTTCGAACGGTACCGCCTCGTCGCCCACGGCACCAAGCACGACGACCGGGCCGAGGCCGAGTACCTGATCGGCAAGAGCCTACTGGCCCTAGCCGAACCCGCCAAAGCCCAGACGGCGCTGCGGCTGGCCCTGGCCACCAACCCGCCCCAGCCGCTCCGCACCGACGTCACCCTGACCCTGGCGGCGAGCCTCGCCGATACGGGGGCGTACATCGAGGCACTCGCCCTACTGCACGGGATGCCGAACGACAGCACGCCGGCCGAGGCGGTGCACCGGACCGTCCTCGTCAAGGCCCGCCTGCTGCGGACGATGGGCCTGCTGGAGCAGGCCGTCCGCCTGCTCACGCGCCGCCGCGACGAGGTTTCCGACCACGTCGCGACCCTCGAACTCCAAGTTGAACTGGCCCGGTGCTGCGTGGCCCTGGGCCGGACGGACGAGGCCCACCGCCTGCTCGACCAGGCGGTGGCTCACCTCGCACCGGGTCCGCTGGCCCAGTCGGCCACGGCCGACCTGGCCAACCTCCACCTGGCCGCCGGACGCACGCGCCAGGCCGTCACGCTGGCCCGCACGCTGCTGACCCAGTCGCCGGACGAAACGGTCCGCCGCCGGGCGCTGGCCACCCTTGGCCGGGCGTACCTGGCCTGCCAGGAGTACGACCGGGCCGCCCTGGCCTTCTCGGGCAAGGTGCCCGATGCCAAACAAGGAGACTCGCCGTGACGCGTGGCCCATGGATGGCGGCGATGGTGGCGTGCCTGGCTGTTGGCGCGACCGTCCGGGCGGGGCCGGCGCCGGCCGGCGACGGCCTGCTCAACGAAGTTCGCCAGAATCGGCACCGCCTGCAGTCGGCCGACAGGGATGCCCCGCCGGCCGAGACCCCGGGGGCCGCCGCACCGTCGGTGGACCTGGAGGAAGCGATCCGCCGGCTCCGCAAGGTCATCCAGCAGCCCGTCCGCCGGCGGCCCGCGAGCGAGCCGTCCGCCCCTGCACCTGCGCCAGCGGCCAAGGCCACACCCCAGCCGGCGGCCGCACCCGCGCCCAAGTCGCTGCTGTCGACAGACGACCTGAAACACGTGGGCGAGGCCCCGCTCGACGCCTTCGAGAATCCCCTCGGCCTGGCCGACGCCCTGTTCCTGGGCGGTCACCTGGCCGAGGCCGCCGTCCTCTACGACCGGCTTCTGGCCACCAAGGCCGCCACGGGCCCCGATATGGCCTGGGCGCTGTTCCAGTCGGCCAACTGTAAACGTCAGACCGACCCCGCCGGGGCCCTGACCCTGTACGACCGGCTCCTGGCCCAGTACGCCGACTGTCCGTGGGCTCCGGCCGCCAAGGTCCGGAAGGCACTCGTCGCATGGCGGCAGAAGACGCAGCCGGCGGCGCTCCTTCCTCCTGCAACGGCCCCCAAGACACCGCCCCAGCCCGAAAGGCAAGCCCCGTGACCGTCGCCCCGCGGCACAACGTGCTCATCGTGGAACCCGAGGCGTCGACGACGCGCTCGGTGCTCGAGGCGTTGGCGGCCCGCGGGGTTCGCGGCGTGGTGGCGCGCGACCTTTCGCAAGCCGAGCAGCGGTTCGAGGCCGGCTGCTGGGACCTCGTTCTATGCGACCTGGCGGTGCCGGGGGGGTATCTGGAGGTGGTTCGCCGCCTCAAGAACGGCGAGCCGGAACTGCCCGTCGTTCTGCTGGCCGACGCGTGCGACCGGGCCACGACCGTCCGGGCCGTCCGCGAAGGCTGCGACGACGTGCTCGCCAAGCCGGTAGACCGCGAGGCCCTCGACGCCCTGCTCGACCGGTTCGTTCCGGCCCACGCGGTGGCGACGGCAGACGCCGACGACGCCGCCGACCAGCCGCCGCAGCGGATCGTTGGGCGCAGCCCCCGCCTGCGCGAGGCCGTGGCCCTGGCCCGGAAGGTGGCCCCGACGTCCGTGCCGGTGCTGGTGTGCGGCGAAAGCGGTACGGGCAAGGAACTCATCGCCAGCCTCATCCATCACGCCAGCCGCCGCCGGCGCGGGCCGTACCTGCGGGTCAACTGTGCGGCCGTCAGCGAGTCGCTGCTCGAGAGCGAACTCTTTGGTCACGAACGCGGGGCGTTCACGGGCGCCGTCGAACGGCGTCAGGGCCGGTTCGAGCGTGCCCACGGCGGCACGCTGCTCCTGGACGAGATCAGCGAAACGGGTCCGCGGCTCCAGGCGGAACTGTTGCGTGTGCTCGAACAGCAGGACTTTGAGCGCGTCGGCGGGTCCACGCCCATCTCCGTCAACGTCCGGGTGCTGAGCACGACGAACCGCGACCTGCCGGCGATGGTGCACGAGGGCACGTTCCGGCCGGACCTGTACTACCGGCTGGCGGGGGTTCGGGTGCACGCGCCCCCGATTCGCCACCGCCGCGAGGACGTCCCGGTGCTGGTGTGGCACTTCGTGAACCAGTTCGCGCGGGAGACCCAGCGCCGCATCACCCGCCTGGACCCCGAGATGATGGACCTCTTCTGCGCGCACGACTGGCCGGGCAACGTGCGGCAGCTGCGTAACGTGGTGCGGACGGCGCTGATCCTGGGCGACGGCGAGGTGCTCTCGCTGGCCGAGGCCCCGTGGCTGGTGGCCGAACTCGCCCGCACGGGGTCCCGGACCGCCGGGCACGGCCTGCGGCTGGCCGAGGTGGAACGCCGGACCATCCTGGAGGCTCTCCGCCTCACGGACAGCCACCGGGCGCGTGCGGCAGAGTTGCTGGGCATCAGCGACCGTACCCTCCGCGACAAACTGCGCCGGTACCGCGAGCGAGACGACTCGGTGTGCCAGGAGGCCGACCGATGGCTGAAAGCGCCCGCCTGACCGACTACGTGGAGGCCGGCCTTCGGGCCGCCCACCTCCGCCAGTCCGTCATCGCCCACAACATCGCCAACATGGCAACGCCCGGCTACCGCCGGCACACCGTGGCGTTCGAGGATGTGTTCAGCGAGGCGTTGGCCAAGGGCCGGCCCGTCCGGTTCGGCAGTCTGCACGACGGCATCGACCAGCCTCGGACCAATTCGGTCAACGAGATCGGCAACGACGTGCACCTGGAGGACGAGGTGGGCGACCTCGTGCAGAACTCGCTCCTGTACAAAACGTATGCCCGGCTGCTGGGCCGGATGTACCAGCAGATGGAACTGGCCATGGCCGTCAGCGAGTAGGTGGAGGGCGCCCCATGAGCATCGACGCAATTGCCCCGATGGTCGACATCGCCGCCTCGGGCCTCCGGGCCCAGTCGCTGCGGCTGAACCTGATCGCCGGAAACATCGCCAACGCCCAGACCACCCGCACCGTGACGGGCGAACCGTACCGCCGGCAGGACGTTGTGCTTCAGACCACCGGCGACGACATGGGCGGCGTGACGGTCCTGAACGTGGCCCACGACATGACGGACTTCCGCCAGGTGCTGATGCCCGGCCACCCGGACGCCGACGAGGACGGCTTCGTCCAGATGCCCAACGTCCAGTTGCCCGTTGAGATGATGAACCTCGTGACGGCCACGCGGGCCTACCAGGCCAACGTCGCCGTCCTGAAACGGTACCAGGACATGGTGGAAACAACCGTGGAACTCTTGCGGTAGCAAAGGAGCCTCCATGAACCTCTCGGGAATCCACGCCATCGGGACGCCGCCGGTCATCCAGCCGCCCGGTGTCCAGGCGCCCGCGAAGGGCGGCGGCACGATGGACTTCGGCCAACTCGTCCACAAGGCCGTTCACGCCGTCAACGCGGATCAGCAGGCCTCGTCCGCCAGCGTCGAGGCCCTGCTCTCCGGCGAACAGGCCGACGTGCTGCCGGTTGTGACCTCGGTGGCCAAGGCCGACGCCAGTTTCAAACTACTCATCGGCGTCCGGAACAAGATGATCGAGGCCTACAAACAGACCATGAACATGCCGCTCTAGACGGGGCGCACGCGCGAGCCGGCGGCCCCGCGACCGCCGCACCAACGCAACCGGGCAACGTATCCGAACGAACCCGAACACAGGTGACAAGCCGTGGCCAACTCCTTTCAAGGCATCGTGGAAGCCTGGCGACACATGGGCCTCGTGCAGCGGGTGCTGCTCGTGTCGGTGACGCTGGCCTGTGTTGGGGCCGGCTGGCTGCTCGTGGGCTGGGCCCGCCAGCCGCACCTGGCCCTCCTGTACTCGGGGCTGGAACCCGAGGACGCCGCCGACATCGTCTCGAAGATCCAGGACGACTCCGTCCCGTACGCGCTGAGAGACGGCGGCACCAGCGTGTACGTGCCGGCCGACCGGGTGGGCGACCTGCGGATCCAACTGGCGGGCGAGGGCCTGCCGGCGGGCGGCCAGCAGGGATATCGCATCCTGGACACCGAGAAGATCGGCGCCAGCCCGTTCACGCAGCGCGTCAACTACATCCGGGCCCTCGAAGGCGAACTCGCCCGGACCATTGGGGTCATCGACGCCGTGGCCGACGCCCGTGTCCACCTCGTCCAGACCGAGAGCCGCCTCTTCCAGAAGGACGAGGGCGGGACGACCGCCACGGTGGCCGTCCGCGTCCGGCCCGGCCGGCGCCTGTCGCCGGGCAACGTGGCAGCCATCGTCCACCTGGTGGCCGGCAGCGTCGACCACCTGGCGCCCGAGAACGTCGTCGTGGTCGACAGCCAGGGCACCCTTCTCTCGAACGGGTCCGAACGCGGCCTGGCGGGCGGCGGGGGCGGAACCGTCCTGGAGTACAAGACCCAGGTGGAACAGTACCTCGCCCGCAAGGCCGAGGACATGCTCACCCTCGTCCTTGGGCCCGGCCGGGCTTCGGTCAAGGTCGACGCCACCGTCGAAACCAGCACCGTCAACAGCACCGAGGAACGGTATAACCCGGACGGCCAGGTGGCCACCAAGGAGGAAACCACCTCGAAATCCGAGACCCCGCCCGCCTCCGCCGAAGGGGCGCCCACGGGCGGCCAGAGTAAAGAGGAGACCATCACCACCGAGTACGAGGTTGGCCGAACGGTTACCCAGACGATCAACATGCCCGGCAAGATCGAGTCGCTGACGGTGGCGGCATTCGTGGACCTCTCGCCCCCTGAATCGCCCGACAAGGCCGAGGACGAGGCCAAGGCAGGCGAGCCCGCCGCCACGCCGCCCGCAACCCCGCTGGCCGTCACGGACATCGAGGAAATCATCCGCCGGGCCATCGGCCTCGCGGAAAGCGATGAACTGAAGGTCGTCTCGTGCACCTTCCACCGGCCGGCAGCCGTGGTCGATGCGGACGCCGAGGCCGGCGTGTTCTCGGACCCCGACTTTCTGCTGGCGGTGGCCCGGCACGCCTCGCTGGGCATCCTGGTCCTGGGCGCGCTGGTGGCGCTGCGGATGTTCGGCGGGTCGAAGGCCAAGGCCGGCGCCCTGCCCGCCGCCGGCAACGCCGAGGCAGCGCTCACCGCGTCCCAGGGAAGCGTGGGCGCCGGCAACCTGCTCGCGGCCGGAGCGGGCAACCCGCAGGAACTGAACCAGCGCATCACGGCCGCCCTCAAGGAAAACCCCGAAGAGGTCAAGCGTCTGTTCAACACGTGGGTCCAGCAACAACAGGGAGTTGCCTAAGTGACACCGACCGGCATTCGAAAGGCCGCCCTGCTCCTGAGAAACCTGGAACCGTCGACGGCGGGCGAACTGCTGCGGTCCGCGCCGCCGGAGGTCGTCAAGCAGGTCGCCGCCGAACTCGTGTACCTTGAATCCACCGGCGAGGCCGCCGCCTCCGCGGAGCCGGCCGTCGAGTTTCTCGGCCTGCTGCAAGGCGACGGGCAGGACGTCCAGGATTTCGTCCGCACGCTCGTGACGCGGGCCGTCGGGCAGGATCAGAGCGACGAGATTCTCGGCCAGATCGACCAGTTGATCGACGACCGGGACCCGTTCCTGCCCATCCGCCAGGCGTCGGCCGCGCTGCTGGCCGACACCCTCAAGGACCTGCACCCTCAGGCCGCCGCCCTGGTCCTGATGGAACTCGACGCCGAGAAAAGCGCCGCCCTGATCCCGCTGCTCGACGAGTCGATCCGCGGCGAGGCCGTCCGCCGCATGGCCCTGGGCGAACGCGTCTCGCCGGAGGCCCGGACCCGTGTGGCCGCCATGATCCGCGACGGCCTTGAGGCCCGCCGGGCCAGCGGCGAGACGCCGACGGTCGCCACGGGCGGCAACGACGACATCCGCCTCCGCCGGGTGGCCGTGCTCCTGAGGCGCCTCCGCCGCGAACTCCGCGACGCCCTCCTCGAGAGCATCCGCAAACGCGACGCCGACCAGGCTCGCCGCGTCCAGGACCTCATGGTCACCTGGGAAGACGTTCCCCTGGTCACCGACCGGAGCCTTCAGGACATCCTGCGGACGATGGACGCCGGCGCTCTGGCTCTGGCCACCCAGGGCGCCGACCCGGCCGTCGAACACAAGATTCGCAGCAACATCTCCGAGCGGGCCGTCGCCATGCTCGACGAGGAAATCTCTCTCATGCGTCGGCTCAAACCCGAAGACATCGAGGCCTCACGCGAGTCGATCCTGGTTGAATTGCGGCAACTGAACGCCGCCGGGGAACTGGCCTTCGAGGGGACGCAAACCTAATGGCGCCGCTTCGCGTGAATTTGCCCGCCGCCCCTGCCGCGGTCCGTATCCTGCCCTCGTCGGGCGGGGCCGACAACGGCGCCGCCACCACCGGGGCGGCCAGGGCGAACGAACGCCGGACCCTGGACAATGAACGAGCGGCCCTGGCCCAGGCCCGCGTGGCCCTGGAGCAAGCCGCCGCCCGCATCGACGCCCTTCGGCAAGAGGTGCTGGACGAAGCCGAAACCCACCTCCTGGACCTCGCCGTCGCCATCGCCGGCAAAGTCATCGCCCAGGAAATCCGGGGCGAGCGGGTAGCGATTGAGCCCATCGTCCGCGAGGCCCTTAGCCACGCCCCGCCCCAACGCCCGGCCGTGGTCCACCTGCACCCGGACGACCTCGCCACCCTTCGCCGCGACGGTGAGGCGTCGGCACCGCACGCCGCCTTGGCCCACGTCCAATTGGAGGCCGACCCGACCCTGGGCCGGGGCGAGTGCCTCGTCCGGACCGCCGAAGGAACCGTCATGACCCGGGCCGACGACGGGCTCGAGCAGGTCCGTGCCGCCCTCGACCCCACGGAGCAGCCATGACCGTCATCAACTGGCAACGCCTTCACGAACGCGTCGCGCAGACCCAGACGTGCGTCTGCCGGGGCCGCGTGGTGCGCGTGACGGGCCTGACCATCGAGTCGGCAGGGCCGCCCGTCGGCGTGGGCCGGCGCTGCGACATCCACCTGGCCGACGGCCGCTGTGTGCCCGCCGAGGTCGTCGGGTTCCACGACGAGCACCGCGTGCTCCTGGCGTTGGAGAAGGTGGACGGCATCGCGCCGGACGACGCCGTCGTGTCGCGCTGCCGGTCGCGGACCATTCACCTGGGCCCCACGCTCCTGGGCCGGGTGGTCGACGGCCTGGGCCGGCCCATCGACGGCCAGGGGCCGCTCGAAGGCACCGACGCGTGCCTCCTGGACGCCGCGAGCCCGCCGCCGCTCAGCCGCCGACCGATTACCGAGCCCCTGGCCCTTGGGCTTCGCGTGTTCGACGGCGTGCTGACGTGCGGCAAGGGACAGCGGGTGGGCATCTTCTCGGGCAGCGGCGTCGGCAAGAGCACCCTGCTGGGCGAGATGGCCCGCGTCTCGGACGCCGACGTCAACGTCCTGGCCCTGGTGGGCGAACGCGGGCGCGAGGTCCGCCAGTTCCTGGAGCACAGCCTCGGGCCGGAGGGACTGGCGCGCAGCGTCGTCGTGGTCGCCACCAGCGACACCGCCCCCATCCAACGCGTGAAGGCGGCGTACCTGGCGGTCTCGATCGCCGAGTACTTCCGCGACCGGGGCAAGGACGTCCTCTTCATGATGGACTCGGTCACGCGTCTGGCCCAGGCCCAGCGCGAGATCGGCCTGGCCGCCGGCGAACCGCCCACCACGCGCGGCTACTGCCCCAGCGTATTCAGCCTGCTGCCGAAACTGACCGAACGGCTCGGGTCGGCCCGCGTCGGCAGCATCACGGGCATCATTACCGTGCTCGTGGAGGCCGACGACATGAACGACCCCGTGGCGGACAGCATGCGGTCGCTGCTCGACGGCCACATCGTCTTGTCGCGCCGGCTGGCAGAACTCGGGCACTACCCGGCGGTCGACATCCTCCAGAGCGTCAGCCGGCTCGCGGAAGCCTGTGTTACCCGGGAACACCACGCGGCGGCCCAGAAACTCCGCGCCATCTACGCCACCTACCAGGGGGCCGAGGACCTGATCCACATCGGGGCCTTCAAGGCCGGGTCGAACCGCCAAATCGATTGCGCCGTCTCGCTCATTGATCGCATTAACGCGTTCCTGGCCCAGCCGCTCGGCACGCGGTCGCCGTTCGAAGAAACGGTCCGCCGCCTCGTGGACATTACGCAGGCCTGGGACCACCTGATGCCGGCCGGCGACGACGTGGGCAACACCGGCGCCGTCGCGCCCAGCCCGGCAGGGAGTTACGTGTCGTGAAACGGTTTCGCTGGCGGCTTCAGCGCATTCTGGACGTCAAGAGGCAGCGCGAGCAGGTGCTGCGCAGCGCCCTGTTTATGCTCGCGCAGCAGATCGCCCAGACCCGGGAAGCCATTCTGCTGAGGCGTACGCGGCTCCGCATGCTCCTGGACGACCTGGGCGGCCGGGGCCTGGCCGACCGCATCGCCGACCAGGCCATCTTCATGCAGTTTGCCGGCGTGGAGGAGACGGCAATCGCACGCCTCGAGGCCCGCCGGGCCGACCTCGAGGCCAAGCGGGCCGAGACGCGCACCCGGTTCGGCGAGGCCCGGGGCGCCTGCAAGATGCTGACCCGGCTCCGCGAGAAGGCGTACCACGCGTACGTGCGCGAGGTCGCCCGCGCCGAACAGAAGGAACTCGATGAAAGCGCCCACCTGGCCTTTGCACGGAAGGTAGCGGTCGCCGCACCGTAACGGGGCCGGCGGCCCCAGCGCCGCAGGAGAGAGCCATGATGAGCAACAAGTTCGCGATTCTGGTCCTGATGGGTCTGGCCACCACCACGTTCAGCGCCTCGTACGGGCTGAGCCTGTGGCTGGGCCCCGGCCCGGCGCCGGCGACGGCGGGCGCAACCGCCCCGGCAACCGCCGCCGGCCCGCTTGCCGCCGAGCAGGCCCCGACCGACGAGGTCGTCCCGGGGGCCGTGGCCCGTCTCAGCGAAAAGCACCTCATCGCCCTCATCCGCCAGGTCCGGGCCCGGATCGATGAATACCAGCAGAAGGAGAAGGCCCTGGAGGACCGGGAGCAGCGGCTCCAGGTCGCCCAGGAAGACCTGCGGCAGGAGGCCCAGGGCCTGGAGGCGCTGTGGTCACGTCTGACGACCGCCGCCAACCAACTCAAGGATACCCAGACCGCGCTCGAACAGACGCGTCTGCTCGTCAGCAACGACGAGATGTCGAACCTGAAGCACACCGCCAAGATTTACGACGCCATGGACGCCGAAGCCGCCGCCGGCATCGTCGAGAGCATGTGCACAAACGGCCAGGACACCGACGTCGTCAAGATCCTCCTGTTCATGGAGGAACGGTCCGTCGCCAAACTTCTGGCCGCCGTCAAGGACCAGCAACTCGTCGCCACCCTGTGCCAGAAAATGAAACGCGTACACGAACCCAAGAGCGAGGGCTAAGCCGTGGACCTGGCAACCGTCATCGGTATGTTGGCCGGATTCGGCCTGATCGCCGCGGCAATCTTCACGGGCGGCGGCGCGGGCATGTTCCTGAACATCCCGTCGATGCTGATCGTGGTGGGCGGCATGATCTCGGCCACTCTCATCCACTTCTCCGTCGGCCGCGTTCTGAAGATCGTCGCCCTCGCCCGCAAGACCCTGTTCAATCAACTGCGCGGCGAGCAGGAAATCGTCCAGCGCCTGGTCGACTACGCCGCCATCAGCCGGCGCGACGGTGTCCTCGCCCTCGAACAGCCCCTGTCTCAGGTAACCGACCCGTTCGTCATCAAGGCCCTCCAGATGGTCATCGACGGCCAGAACGAGGAAACCATCCAGCAGCAACTGACCATCGAGGTGCATTACCTCCAGGAACGGCATCTGGACGGCAAGAAGATCCTGGAGTTCATGGGGGGCAGCGCCCCGGCGTTCGGCATGATCGGCACCCTCATCGGCCTCATTCAGATGCTGCGGAACCTCGACGACGTCAGCAGCATCGGCACCGGCATGGCCACCGCCCTCATCACCACCTTCTACGGGGCCCTGATGGCGAACCTCGTGTTCCTGCCGCTGTCCGGCAAACTCGGCCTCCGGAGCAAGAAAGAAACCCTCCAGAAGGAGATGATGGTCGAGGGCGTCCTGGCCATCGCGCGCGGCGAGAGCCCCACCGCCGTCCGCGAACGCATGCAGGGGTACCTCTCCGCCAAGCAACGCCAGGAGGTGAAACCCCGTGTCTGACACCCGTCCACATGCACCCGGCCCGGCCGGCCCACCGGCCCACCGCGCCCCAGCCGGGGACGACCACGCCCATGGCTAGACGCGTCCCCGAACCCCTGAGCGACGACACCGGCCCCTCCAACGACTGGATCGTCACGTTCAGCGACTGCATGACCCTGCTGCTCTGCTTCTTCGTCATGCTCCTGTCGTTTTCCTCGTTCGACCCGGAGGACCTGACTTACGTGCTCGACGGGTTCCAGACGTCGAACGAGTCGTCGCTCTTTCCGAACACGCGGCTGCCACGCGAGGCCTACCTGCCCAATGACCGGGTTTATGTGGACCGGACAACCGTCGGGTCCGAGATGCCCACCGAGGGCCGGCTCCGGCCCAACGTGACCCCGCGGGCGCCCTACAACCTGCTCCGCGCCAATGCCTACCGCGACTGCCGGGTCTTAAGCATCCCGAGCGACGTGCTGTTCTGGGGACACGGCACGGCGCTGCGGCCGGAAGCCGCCGAACTCCTGGCCCGCGTGGCCCGGTTCCTGCATCTCGTGCCGTGCCGCGTGGTCGTCAGCGAAACGCCCGGCCCCGGGACGTCCATCGACCAGGCGCTGGCCCGGTCGGTCGCCGTCATGGAGCGGTTGGTGGCCGCCGGCCACGTGCCCGTGGGCCAGTTCGCCGTGGCCGCACCCGGCCCGGCCAACCCCAACGACGAAGCCGTTGTCCGCATCGCCATGCTCAACCGCGAGGTATACCCGTGAGGATGCCGAAACGCGTGAAAGAAGACGGCAAGAAACTGCCCGCGTGGATCGTGTCGTTTACCGACATGATCACGCTGCTGCTCTCGTTCTTCATTCTGCTCCAGGCGTTCGCGTCCACGCGGGACCCCGAGTTGTTCCAACAAGGCCAGGGCGGCTTTCGCCGGGCCATCGAGGGCCTCGGCATTCCGGACTGGCTCTGGGGCAAACGCGACGCGGTGCGCCGCGACTTCGCCCTCCACAAGTACCCCACGGAGGAAGACCCCGAGAACCTCGAACGGCAGCGTGTGCTCGACGCCGAAGACGAACGCATCCGCCGCGTCTTCGACGAGATGAGCCGGCTCCAGCAGATGCAGGTCTCGGACCACCGGGGCCGGCCGGCCCGTCTGATGGCCACCCCTATCCGCTTCGACCGCGGCCAGGCGGATTTGCGGCCCGCCACCCGTCAGTACCTGGCCGACTTTGCCGCCGACCTGCGGTCCCACTCGGCCCCCCTGCCCCACGTGTACGTCATCGGCCTTGCGCCCGACACCACCGACGTAACCGAGGGGTATCGCCTGTCGGCCCTGCGTGCGGCCGGGGTTCGGGCCTGCCTATGGAAACACATGCCGAAACTCTCAAGCCTGCCCCGCGCACCGGTCGATTCCTGGGGTGCGGGCAATGCCGGCGTCAACCTCGGTGTAACCCGCACCGGCCCCCACGACACGTTTATCGTACTGGCCATGATGGACACTACCGGCCACAGCCGGCCCTGACGCCGCACAAGGAGTAGAACGATGGCAGACGACGCCACACAAGATGCCCCCGACGCCCCACCGGCCAACAAGGCGCCCACGGCCGACAAGGCGGCCACGGCCGGGGGCAAGGGGCGCCTTTTCATGATTCTCTGTGCCGCGGTGACCTTCGTCGCCTCGGCGGCCGGCTACGGCGTGGCCGTCCTGACCACCGGCGCCTCGCCGCTCGCCCCGGCATCGGCCCACGCCGGACAACCCGCAACGCCCGCCGACGCCGCCGCGGGCGCCGCCATACCCGGGGAGACGGCCGCCGAGGCCGAAACGTTCCTCTACAAGGACCTCGAAACCATTACCGTGAACCTGAACGAGCCCCGGCTGGCCCGGTACGTCCACGCCACCGTTACCCTGGGCGTCCGCGAGTCGGAGTTTCCCGAGGTCGCGCCGCTGATCGACGCCCGGACCAACGTGCTCCGCGACTGGCTGACCGTGTACCTGACAAGCCTGACCCTGGACGACGTGCGCGGCCCGGAAAACCTGAACCGCATCCGCCGCGAAGTCCTCGACGCCTTCAACACCGAACTTTGGCCTGACGCCACGCCGAAGATCCGGAAGGTCCTGTTTAAGGAATTCGCCGTCAAATGAGCCCCGCCGACGTGCAAGCCGAACAGGATATGCTGACCCGGCTCCGGCAGGCCGCCTGCCAGGCCGGGCCGCCGCCCGAACCGCCCGGCCCCGTTACGGCGTATGACTGGTCGCGTCCGCACCACTTCACGGCCGCCGGTCACACGCGTCTGGCCGCGTTCGCCAACCGCCTGGCCGACCGCCTGGGCACCGCCCTGGACCAGGTCTCCGAGTCGAACGCCGGTTTCGCGGCCGACGTGCCCGAGGAATGTTACCCGGAGGCGACCGACCCAACGGTCTGCTGCGTCCCGCTCATCGACGCCGACGACCGGCCGGCGGGCGCCCTGCAATTTCCGACGGCTTTGGCGGCCGCTTGGGTCGAGGGCCTGCTCGGCGGCACCGCGGCCAACCGGCCCGCCACGCAGAAGCTCTCGCTGCTGGAGGCGGGCCTGTTGCTGGACATCGCATCGTGGATCGTGGGGGCCATGGCCGAAACCGCCGCACCACTGGCCGGTCTGAAGCAGGCAACCACCCTCGCCGACGGGCCCGACGCCACCCCGGTCGACCCCGGCGAGGAATTCTGCCGGTTCGTTTTCCGGCCGAATCCGGCCGACGACGACGCCGATGCTATCGGCGCGATCGAGGCCGACCCGCCGCCCGCCGCCGACCCGCCGCCCGCCGACCCGCCGCCCCCCACCACCGACCTGGACGACCCCAACGCCGCCCCCCCCAAGAGCGAGCCCGCCCCCACAACCGACGAGACGCCGACCGACGAGGCCCCGGCCGATGAGACGCCAACCGACGAAGCACCGGCCGGCACGTCGGAGTCCGGCTTCACGCTGCTCGTCCGCAGCCGGTGCCTGGACCCCCTGGTCTCGGCCGACGCGGACGAGGCCGTCCCCGCGCCCGATGCCGAGGAAGTGCACCAGCGAATCCTGACCCGCCTGAACCAGGTGCCCGTATGCGTTCGGGCCGACCTGGGAGTGGCCTCGCTGCCAATCGGCGACCTCGCGACCCTCGAACCCGGCGACGTCATCCTACTGAACCGGGCCGTCGGCGACTCCATCGACCTCTCCGTCCAGGGCCGAACCGTGATCCGGGCCAAACCGGTCCGCACGGACGGCTGCTACGGCGTGGAGATACAGGAGTTCCGGAAGTATCCGAGACGTAACCTGGACGCCTTGCCGTCCGACACCAAAACCCGTTCCGACACGCTGCACCCGGGGGCCTGACCGGACAACAAAAGGGAACACGACCAATGACCCAAGTCACCGAGGCCGAACCGGCCACCGACACCGGCAACGTCGAAACCCGGGACGCCGTCCTCCAAGAGGCCGTTCCGAACCACAACCCAACGGGCACCGCCAAACTCGACCTCTTGCTCGAAACGGCCGTCGAGGTCCAGGCCACCCTCGGAACCGTCCGCATGCCCATCGGCCAACTGCTCCGCATGGGCAGCGGGTCGGTCGTGCCACTGAACCGAGAGGTTGGCCAACCCGTGGACCTGCTCCTGAACGGCGTCCCGTTTGCCAAGGGCCACCTGGTGGTCGTCCACGACCGGCTGGCGGTCCGATTGGTCGAGGTCGAGGTGCCAGACACCGACGCCGATGAGGCCGCCCCGGCCGAGGACACCCCGGCGTAGTGGCCCGGCTCCGGCCGTATACTTTTTAAGCGCTGTCTGATTTTCCGCGGCTCTGGGAGGCATTTAGAGCCGCATTCTTGGCCCACCAAAGCCGTTTTCCGGTTGGCATGCCGTGTGCTCTGTGTCTCTGCGGACCACCGTCTATACGGTTGGAGCACGCCATGACGGACAAACGACTTTGGCCGGCGGCCTTGGCAACGGCGGCCATCCTGGCCTCCGCCACCGCCTGGGCAGGCGTACCGGCCGACGACGCGCCAGCGGCCGGCCCCAGCGCCGCCGCCGCCGCTACGCCGGAATCGACCCCGGCCAAAACCCCTACGCCCACCCGAGCGGTCGGCGATACCCGCGACAACCGCGGGCCAAGCCGCTTCGGCGGCACGAACGCCACCAACCCCTCGAACCTGCTGGGCCAGTCGTTGGCGGCCGTCCTCGTGATCCTGGTCCTCGGGGCCGCGGGCGTCTTCGTGGTCAAACGGCTCCTGCCGAGGCTGGGCGTCGCGCAAGGCCGCCAAATCCAGGTCCTGGAAACCGTGTACCTGGGCCCCCGCAAGAACCTCTACATGGTCCAGGTGGGCCAGCGGACGCTGCTGGTCTCGGGGACGCGCGAGCGGCTGAGCCTGCTGACGGACCTGACGGGGTCGGTCCCGCTGCCGGCGGCGGGTGACGGCCGCCGGGTCAAGGCCCGGTTCACGTTACCCGCGACGGACGAGGAGGATGCCTGATGGCCCGGCCGCCCATCCTATCGCTCGCCGTCGCGATGGCGGTCACGCTGCTTGCCGTAGGGGCCGTCGTGGCGGCGTCGCCCTCCCCGGCGGCGCCGGTGCCGCCGACGATGCCGTCGATGACGCCGGCCGACGGCTCGTCTGCCGACGCACCCGCCGCCCAGCCTGGCACCCTGCCGGAAATCGGCGACCTGCTCCAGGCCGTCAACAAGGCCACCCGCGAGGAAGACGCCGGCGACGACTGGTCCGCCCCGGTGAAGTTGGCGGTCGTGTTCGCGGGCCTGGCGCTGGTGCCGGCGGGTCTGGTGATGATGACGAGTTTCACGCGGATCGTGATCGTGCTGTCGTTCGTGCGGCGGGCGCTGACGACGCAGAACATACCGCCGAACGTCGCGATCATCGGCCTGTCGCTGTTCCTGACGCTCTTCGTGATGGCCCCGACGTTCTCGCGTCTGAACGAGGAGGCGTTCCAGCCGTACCTGACGGGCAAGGTGCCGTTCGAGGCGGCCACGGACCGCGGCTTCGCGGTGGTCAAACAGTTCATGGTAACCCAGACGTCGGAGGACGACCTGGTCATGTTCCTGGGTTTTGCGAACGCCCCGGCGCCGGCCGCGCCGGAAGCCGTGCCGCTTCACGTGGCGATACCGGCGTTCGCGGTCAGCGAGTTCCGGACGGCTTTCGAGATGGGGTGCCTGCTGTTCATTCCGTTCCTGCTGATTGATTTGGTGATTGCGGGCATTCTGCTTTCGGCGGGCATGATGATGCTGCCGCCCATCATTGTGAGCCTGCCGTTCAAGATCATCCTGTTCGTGCTGGTGGACGGCTGGGCGCTGCTGGCCGAGAGCCTCGTGACGAGTTTTCACTGACGCTCGGCCGGCACGGGCAGGCATAGCCGCCCGTGGCGTCCGGCAAGGAACGCGTAAGAAAGGGACCTGACGCATGGATGCCGACTTGGTCTTGTACCTCGGGCGGCGGGCGCTGGAAACGGCCCTGCTCGTCTCGGCCCCGGTCCTGGCGGTGGCGATGGTCGTGGGTGTGCTGGTGGCCATGGTCCAGGCGGTCACGAGCGTCCGCGACATGACGCTCGGGATGGTTTTCAAACTGGCCGGCGTCGGCGTCACGATACTGCTGACAGCGGGCTGGGCGTTGCAGGTGATGGTGGAGTTTGCCCACGAGGTCTTCTCGCATGTGCAGACGATGGGACACTGACGGTGGATGCGCTTGCCACCCTGGTCATTCCGCTGATGCTGATCCTGGCCCGGGTCTCAGGCTTTCTGGCCGCCCTGCCGGTGTTCGGCTGGAAGTTGGCCCCGGTCCGCGTGAAAGCGGGCCTGGCGGTGGTGCTGACGCTCGTTTTCGTGCCGGTCGTTCCGGTAGACCCGGCGCTGGTGGAGGCGGCTTGGCCGGTCGTCGCCCTGGTGGTCGTCCGCGAGGCCGTAACGGGCGCGGGCCTGGGCGTTGCCATCGCGGTGGCCTACGCGGGTGTGCGGCAGGCAGGGATGATCATCAAGCGGCAGATGGGCCTGGCGGTTGCCCAGGAAATCGACCCGATGTCGGGCGAGAAGTCGCAGCCGGTCGGCATGCTGCTGGAGATGTGCTTTACGGTGCTGTTCCTGGCGTCGGGTGGGCACCGGCTGCTGCTGACGCTGGTGGCACGGAGTTGGGCCGTGTTTCCGGTTGGTCAGTGGCCGGAGGCGGGCGTAGCCGCCCAGGCCGTCCTGGAGGGCGGCGTAACGATGCTGACGTTCGCGCTTCGTCTGGCGGCGCCGATGGTTGCGGCGTTCCTGGTTCTGGCGGTGGTGCTGGCGATCCTGGCCCGCATCCTGCCGGAGATGAACATCCTGATTGCGAGCCTGCCGCTGCGCATCGGCCTGGGCCTGTTTATGGCCGCCGCCATCCTGCCGTCGCTCCAGACGTTTACGTCGGAACTGGGCGACTGGGTGAACCAGTTTCTCGTGCCGTCGTAGGACCACGCCATGGCCGAGGGCGCTGCAGACAAGACCGAACAACCCACCCCGGAACGCCTGCGCAGGGCACGCGAGGAGGGGCAGGTGCCGACCAGCCAGGAGTTGCCCCTGGCCCTGACCTTGGGCACCCTGCTACTGGCCGTCAGCTTCTCGGCCGAGGGCCTCTGGCAGTGGTTCAGCAACCAGATAATCGAGTGTTTCACGCTATCGGGCCAGTTGCGGCTGAACACCGGGACGGTAACCGGCCTGTTGGCAACGAAGGGCTGGGCCGCCTTCGCCATCGTTGCCCCGTTCATGGTGGCGCTCGGGACGGTAAGCGTGGCCAGCGGGCTGCTGGTGGGGGGGTGGGCCTTCGCCCCCAAAGCCGTGACCCTCAAACCCGAGAACATGGACCCCGTGAAGGGGCTGAAGCGGCTCTTTTCCACGCGGTCGCTGGTGCGGCTGGTGTCGTCGTGGGTCAAACTCGGGATCATGGTGGCCATTGTCCTGACGTACCTGCGGGGCCGACTGGGCGAATGCCTGGCGTTGGCCTGGGCCACGCCGATGGCCTCGCTGGGGGTCATTATGCAGGTGATTCTGGGCCTGACGGCCCGGTTTGCCACCGGCATGGTCGTCATTGCCCTGATCGACGTCCTGTACCAGAAGTGGCAGCACAAGAAGGACCTTCGGATGAGCAAGCAGGAGGTCAAGGAGGAACGCCGGCAGCACGAGGCGGCCCCGGAGGTGCGGTCGCGGCTGCGGCAGGTCCAGATCGAGATGGTCCGCAAACGGATGCTCCACGAGGTGCCCAAGGCCGACGTCGTTCTGGTGAACCCGACGCACGTGGCGGTGGCGTTGCAGTACGACTCGGCCGCGATGGACGCCCCCATGGTCACCGCCAAGGGGGCCGACTTCCTGGCCGAACGCATCCGCGACATCGCCCGGGCCCACGGCGTGCCGATCCTGAGGCGGCCGGAACTCGCCCGGACCATCTATCGCACCGTGGACGCCGGCGACCCCGTGCCCGAACCCCTGTACGTGGCTGTGGCCGAGATCCTGGCCCTTATCTACCGCCTGCGCCGCGAACGCCGCGGGCAATGACGCACCCATAGGCACACCATGGCCAAGGCAACCGACACCCCGACCGCCGTCGTCCCGGGCGACAGCCCGCTCCGGTACCTGGTGGCCCACAACGACGTCCTCTTTGCCCTGGGCGTGGCGATGGTCCTCGCGACGCTGCTGATTCCGCTGCCCACGTTTCTGCTGGATCTGATGCTGGCCACGAGCATCGCCGTGGCCGTGGGCACGATGATCGTGGTTCTGTCGACGCGCGAGTCGGTGGAACTGTCGACGTTCCCGTCGCTGCTGTTGTTCCTGACGCTGTTCCGCCTGTCGCTGAACGTGGCGTCGACGCGGCTCATCCTGATGAACGGCGACGCGGGCCAGATCATCGAGACGTTCGGCCACTTCGTGGCGGGCGGCAGCCTGACGATTGGGCTGGTGGTCTTTCTGATTCTCGTCATCATCCAGTTCATCGTGATCACCAAGGGCGCCGAACGCATCAGCGAGGTGGCTGCACGCTTCAACCTCGATGCCATGCCCGGCAAGCAGATGAGCATCGACGCGGACCTGAACGCCGGCCTCATCCACGAGGAACAGGCCAAGGCGCGCCGCGAGAAAATCGTCCGCGAGAGCGAGTTTTACGGCGCCATGGACGGGGCCAGCAAGTTCATCCGCGGCGACGCCATCGCCGGCCTCATCATTACGGCCGTCAACCTCGTCGGCGGCATCGTCATTGGCGTAACGCACGGCATGAACATCGGCCAAAGCCTCCAGACCTACTCGATCCTGGCCATCGGCGACGGCCTCGTGAGCCAGATACCGGCGGTCGTCATCTCGACGTCCGCGGGGTTCCTGATCTCGAAAACCTCCACCCTCGAAAGCCTCAGCCACGACCTCGTGCGCCAGATGCTCGCCCGCAGCCGGCCCATCGGCATTGCGGCATTCCTGTTCGGCGCCATGGTCTTCGTGCCGGGCTTCCCGAAGGTGCCGTTCATCGTCCTGTCGCTTGGTGCGGGACTGTTGGCGCGGGCCCTCCGCCAGCGCGAACGGAAGACCGAGGTCCAGCCCGAGGCGCCCCAACCCGAACGCGACGCCGACGAGGAACCCGTCGAGACCATGCTCGACGTCGACCGCCTCGCCGTCCAGGTGGGGGCACGCCTCATCCGCGTCGTCGACCCCCGCCGCAAGGACAGCCTCTTCCACCGCATCGGGCCGCTCCGCAAGCGGTTTGCCCAGGAGTACGGCATCATCCTGCCGCTCATACGCCTGCGCGACCAAATGGCCCTGGACCCGAACGCCTACGAAATCCGTGTCCACGGCCACGTCGTGGCCGAGGGACGCCTCGAGGCCGAACGCCACCTCGCCATGGACCCCGGCACCGTCACCCAGCCCATCAAGGGCCACACCACCAAGGAACCCGTCTTCAACCTGCCGGCGATCTGGATTGCCCCCGACCAGAAGCAGCGGGCCGAGGTGGCCGGCTACACCGTCGTGGACCCCGAGAGCGTCCTCGTCACGCACCTGTCGGAAACGCTTCGCCGCCACGCCCACGAGATTCTGTCGCGCGACGACGTCCAGACCCTCGTGGACCGCCTCCGCGGGCGTGAGCCCACGCTCGTTGGCAGCGTCGTCGGCGAGATCGTGTCCTTGGGGCTCCTGCACCGCGTGCTCCAAAACCTGTTGGGCGATGGCATCCCCGTCCGCAACCTCACCCGCATCCTCGAAACCCTCGGCGACCACGCCGCCTCGACCAAAGACCCGGCCGTCCTGACGGAACTCGTGCGCAAGGCCCTCGCACGCACGATTACCGAGCGGCACACCGACGACGCCGGAAGCATCCGGGCCATCGTCCTTCAGCCGAACCTGGAATACGAGTTGCGCGGCTTGCTGGAACAGAAAGGCGGGAGCGAATCGCTCGCCCTGGCGCCCGACCGTGCCTTGGACCTGTCGCACCGCGTCGGCCAGGCGTGGCGCCAGGCACTGGGCGACGGTCACGAGAAGGCCGTCCTCCTGAGCGACTACCGCCTCAGACCGCACCTGGCCGCCATGCTCGGCCGGAGGCTGCCCGACCTGCCGATCCTGGCCTACGACGAGATCGCCGTCGGCACGAACGTGGAGTCGATCACCACCATCACACTGAACCCGGATACCCGGACCGCGCCGCGGCTGGCGATGGCCGACGCCGCCGCTCAGGCTGCGGCCGCGCCCGCGTAACACCGGCAACCGCCCGGGCGGCGTTCGCCCGCGGCGCCGCATGCACGGAGACGAAACGGGATGAACCGCACCGCCGTCAGCATCGCCGTCGTCGCCTTCTTCGCCCTGGCCGGGGTGGGAGCGGCGAGCAACGTGCCGCCGTTCATCTGCGGCCTGCGGGCGCTGGTTGGCGCGGGCGTGGCGTACGCCCTGACCATCGTCGCCGGGCGGGTTCTCGTCGCGATTCTCGTTAACCTGCTGCGGAGCCGTCCGCGCCCCATGCCCCCGGCCGAGGAGCCTAACCGGTGACCGCCGCCCCCGATTCCACGCCCTGCGACACCCCGTGTGCCAAGGCCCAAAGCCAGGCGCAGGCGGCCTACGCGCAGGAATCGGCCAAGGCTCACCAGGACCAGCAGATCGTCAACTACCTGCCGCTGGTGCGGCACATCGTCCAGAAGGTCGCCGCCCACGTCGGGAACCGCGTGGACCCGGAAGACCTGATCTCGGCCGGCACGCTGGGCCTGGTCCGGGCCGCACGGGCGTACAAACCGGACCGGCACGCCAACTTCAAGACGTATGCGTACATTCGCGTTCGCGGGGCGGTGATTGATGAACTCCGCAGCCGCTCGTTCGCCTCCACGGGCGTCTATCGCCAGATTCGCCAGGCACGCCAGGCCTACCAGACCCTGCTGGCCGAGAGCGGCCAGCCCCCCACCGACGAGGCGATTGCCGAACGCTCCGGCCTGTCGCTCAAGGCCTACTTCCGGACACTCGAAGAGGCCCGGCGCCAGCATTTCCTGTCGATCCACGGCCTGGACGACGAGGCCCCGTGCCTGGCGAACCTCATCCCCGCCGAGACGTCGTCGCCCGACCACCAGGCCCAGAAGGCCGAGATGATCCGCCACCTGACCACCGCCATCCAGGAACTGCCCGAACGCGATCGCCGCGTCATCGTCCTGTATTACCAGCGCGACCTCACGATGAAAGAGGTCGCCGACACCCTCGGCGTTACCGAGTCGCGCGTCAGCCAGGTGCACGCCGGGGCGCTCTTCCGCCTCTCGATGCAGCTCAAGGGGGATAACGCATGACCGCCTCGAGCGACTGGTCTGTCCGGGGCCCCGACCGCGGACGGGAAGTCCACGAGATCGCACCCGTGGGCCACCAGGACAAGCGGTTCCCGCGCCGCTCGCCCAACGGCAACCGCCGGAAACGTGGCCCGCAGCACCCTGCCGCCGACCCGGACGCCTCGCCCGCCCCGGCCGAGGCCACCGACGACCGCACCGACCCGAACGCGGACAACGGGTCCGCGACGAGCAGCGGCGACCACGTGATCGACACGCTGGCCTAGGGCACGGATACCGAAAGGAACGACGCGGCATGACCCCGAACACCTCGCCCGTTATCAAGAAACAGCACGTCCGGGCGGGCCCCGCCCGGCCCATCGGGGCTCCTGCCCCGACCCGCGCGGAGGGACCGCCGAAAACCGGCGCCAAGCCGGAAGCCCGCATCGCCCGCATGGAAGCCAACCGCGCCATCCTCGAGGTCCGGTGCGCGTGCGGCAACGTCATCGCCGTGGAATGCCAATGGGACACGCCGCCCGACCCGGGCCAACCCGGCCCCGCCGACGCCGATGCCCCTGCCGAACCGAACAAGGAGGCAACCTCATGACACGCGTACTTGCGATAACGCTGACCCTGGCCCTGGCCCTCGGCGGCTGCTCGATCTTCCAAAAGGACGACGACCGGCCGCCCCTTGCGCCCGAACCACCGCCCCAGGCCACCTATCTGAGGGAAACGGGCGTCCAGCCCGATACCCCGCGCGACTCCGGCACCGCCGTCGAGAGCGCCCTGGCCTGGTCCGAGAAGTACGCCCGCGCCGTCGAGCAGCTCGCACGCCAGCAGGAGGAAAACCACGACCTCCTCGCCGAAAAGCAGCAACTCGACCAGAAGATGGTCGCCCTCCAGGCCGAACTCGCCCAGACACGCAAGGAACTCGGCGAGGCCAACGACCTCCTCATCGAGGTCCGCCGGGCCAACGACCAGTGGAAGGTCAACATCCTCGGCTACCGCAACGAGATGCGCCAAGCCCAGCAGGCCGAACTCGAAGCCCTCCGCAAAGTGCTCCGACTCCTGGGCGGCGAGGTTGCCGAGACCGCCGACGATACGGCGTCGGCCACCCCGGACCCCGCCGCTACCCCACCGGCCGCCGACGGCCAGGTCCCGGCGACCACCGCCACCACCACCGCACCGCAAGGAGAAACCCGTGCATCGAGCGAATAGGCCGCCGTTCGGTTCGGGTGCGTTGCTGACCGCCGCCCTCCTGCTCGCCGGCTGCATGGCGGAGGCCGAAAGCCGGGTCGGGTACTACGCGGCCCCTCGCCGCGACCTGATCGAGGTCCGGCGGGTCGCCATGCTGCCGCTCGCCAACGAAACCGACCACCCGGGAACCGAGGCCGGCCTCTCGGAGGAACTGTTCCAGGCCGTCCAGCGTCGGCAACTGTTCCACGTGCAGCCGGTGGCAGCCGACAACCCGGACGCGGCCGCGCTGCCGGCCGTCGGCGCCCGTCCGTTCGCGCTCCAGGAACTGGCCTGCCTCCGCCGCACCCTCGGGGCCGACGCCGTCCTCGCCGGCACCGTTACGCGCTGGCAACCGTACCCCCGCATGCAGACCGGCCTGTACCTTCGGCTGGTGGACCTGCGCACCGGCCGCGTCCTCTGGGCCGTGGACCACGTCTGGGACGCCAGTGACGAACACACGCAACGCCGTATCCAACGGTTCTTCCGCCGGGACATGGGCACGGGGGTCAACCCGTTCGGGTGGGAACTCGGCACGATCAGCCCGCGAGCGTTCCAGAAGTTCATCGCCTCCGAGGTCACCGACACGCTGCCCGGCCGAGCGGCCCGGCCGGCCGCCGAACACGGCTTGGCCCAGAACTTTAGGAAAAGTTGTGGATTCTGACCCTTTTTTCTCAAGTCGCGGCCCCCGGCCCCGACAATAAGAGTAGCCGTCAGCGAGCGGGAGCCTCACGATGCACATTGAACCGACCCATGGATTCGACACCCCCGGGCTGCCCGAGAAGGCCCGCAACGTGCCCCAGCCGGAATCGGCGGCGCCGGCGGGCCCGACCCCGCCCCGGCGAACGCCGCCGGCCGGCAGCAGCACCCTGGCCCCCTACATCCGGGAGGCCGCCGCCGCCCAACCCGTCCGAACCGCCGCCGTGGCCGACGCCAAAAGGCTTCTGGCCTCGGGCGGCCTGGATACCGAAGAGGCCGCCCGCGGGGCGGCCGAGGCAATTCTGACGTTCGGCCTGTAGGCGGCTCCTGCCACACGGCCCCACCAGATAGTCCCCTCCGAAGCAGCCTGACCCCACCGGGTTGTAGATAGCGCCTCCGCAAATCAACCCATCTTCTCTATCTCCACAACATTCTTCTCAAGTATCGACGCACCCGTTCGATAATGCAATTCCGAAGCAACATGGTGGCCGTCGGCCACCGGCTGCGGTCTATGGCACAAGGAGTGGGCTGCTGGGGCTCGCTCGGCACAGCGACATTCGGTTCGAAAGGGAGAGGAAACATGCTCGCGATTAAGAACAACCTGATGGCGGAGAACGCCGCCCGCCACTTGGCCACTTCGTACGATTCACTGGCCAAGTCGGTGGAGCGGTTGTCGTCCGGCCAGCGCATCAACAGCGCTGCCGACGACGCAGCCGGACTGGCGGTCCGCGAACTCATGCGCGCGGACATCGCCGTCCTGAGGCAGGGTGCCAAGAACGCCCAGGACGGCATCAGCCTTCTGCAGACCGCAGAAGGCGCCATGCAGACCATCGACGACTGCCTCGTCCGCATGAAAGAACTCGCCGAGCAGGCCGCCACGGGAACCTACACCGACACCCAGCGGTCCATGATGAACAGCGAACTCCAGGACATGGCCAACGAGATCGACCGCGTGGCCAAGGCCACCGAGTTCAACGGCATCACGATGCTCAACGCCAGCAGTGGCTCGGTCGCCATCCAGGTCGGCGACGGGTCCACCGCCGACGTCGACTACATCAGCATCAACAAGGTCGACGTCACGAAGACCGGCCTGAGCGTCAGCAGCCTCGACATCTCGACCGTTGCCGGCGCCCAGTCGGCGATGGCAGCGGTGGCCACGGCCATCGACACCAAGGACTCGGCCCGCGCCTCGTTCGGCACCAAGATGAACCGCCTCGAAAACGTCGTCGACGTTCTCAACGTCCAGGCCGAGAATCTCATGGCCGCCGAGAGCCGCATCTCCGACGTCGACGTCGCCCGCGAGATGTCCGTCCTGACACGGACCCAGGTCCTCGCCCAGGCCGGCGTAGCCATGCTCGGCCAAGCCAACATGATGCCCCAGCTGGCCCTGAGCCTGCTGCAGTAACACCACTGTTGAAAGGGAGGTGGTCTCGATTGGCACGACCCGCGTGGCCGTGACATCGAGGCCGCCTCCCCGCCGTTCCACACGAGAGCGGGCTCACGCCCCGGGGGAGTACCATGGCCAGCATCGCCCTGCCCGGACTCCAGACCGGCATCGACACCGAGGCCATCGTCCAGCAACTGGTGGCCGCCGCCGGCATCGGCCTGACCCGCCTCGAAACCCGCCAGGCACGCTGGCAGGAAAAGCACGACGCCTTCGGCACCCTTGAGACCCGCCTCGAAACCCTTCAGACCACACTGGACGACCTCCGCCACCGCGCCGACCTCCAGGCCTACACCGCCGCCTCGAACGACACCGAGCGGCTTACCGTCGAGGCCGGCGCCAGCGCCAGCGAGGGCGCCCACGACGTGACCATCAACCAACTGGCCGCCGCCGAACGCCAGGTCCACGACGGCGTCGCCGACCTCGACACCCTCGTCGGCGAGGGCGTCTTCGCCTACACCTACAACGGCGAAACCCGCACCGTCCAGACGACCGACGAGACGACCCTCGAAGACCTCCGCGACCTCATCAACAACGACGCCGGCAACCCCGGCGCCACCGCCAGCATCCTCGAGTACGATGCCGGCGGCGACCAGGTGTACCACCTCGTGCTCAGCGGAAACGACACGGGCGCCGAGTACACGATCAGCATCGACGATGGCCAGACCACGCTCGACGGCACGGGCGGCACGGTCGACTTCCGCGCCGCCACCCACACCGAGACCCAGTCCGCCCAGGACGCCCAGGTCCGCGTGGACGGGTACCCCGCAAGCGATTGGATTACCCGCAGCACCAACTCGATCGACGACATTCTGCCCGGCGTCACGCTGTACCTGCACGCCCCCACGGAGGTCGGCGAGACCGTCCGTGTGAGCCTCACGCGCGATACCGAGTGCCTGAAGGAGACGGTTACGGACTTCGTGGCCGCCTACAACCACGTTGCCGATTACATCCAGGACCAGACGGCGTACGATACGGCCAGCGCGACGGCCGGCATCCTCATGGGCGAGTACACGGTAACGCACGTCCTGCGGACGATTCGCCTGCCGCTCATCGAGGCGGCCCCCGGATTCCTCGACGCCGCGGACGGCTTCACGCTGGCCGGCCAGGTGGGCCTGAGCCTCGACCGCTACGGCACGCTCGAGTTCGACGAGGACACGTTCGACGAAGCCGTCGGCGACGACTACCTCGCCCTGATCGACCTTTTCGGCGCCGAACGCACCGGCGCCAGCGACTCGGACCATCTGAGCTTCTACGCCGCCAGCACCCTGACCGACCCCGGCACCTACGAGGTCCGGGCCGTCTTCGACGCCGGCACCCTCGTGTCCGCCCAGATCCGCGAAGCCGGCGAGGGCGACGACGCCTGGCGCGATGCCGAGGTCGACGGCAACCTCATCACCGGCGACACCGACTACCCCGAGGCGGCGATCCAGATTACCGCCTCCTACGCCGGCACCGGCACCCTCGAGGCCCAGGTCCGCGTTCGGCTCGGCGTCGCCGGCACGTTGTACGAGGCCATCGACGACCTGCTCGACCCAACCGATGGCCCACTAACCACCGCTCAGCAGCGATGCCAAACCAGCATCGACTCCGTCGCGGACAACATCGAGCGTCAGGAAAACCGCCTCGACCAGACCGAAGCGCGTTTGCGGGCCCAATACGCCCGGCTCGAACAGACCCTGGCCATGCTCCAGGCCCAAAGCAGCGCCCTGGCGGCTTATGGCTTCTGACGAGAAAGGACCCCTACATGAACACCGGCATCCGCACCTACCACGAACATGCCGTGGCCACGCAGACGCGAGGCCGGCTCGTCGTGCTGCTGTACGACGGGGCCATCAAGTTCCTCGAACAGGCCAAACGCGAACTGGCGAACGGTAACTTCACTGCCAAGGGAACCTTCATCAACAAAGCACTTGCCATCCTGAACGAACTCGATTCCTGCCTCGACCTCGAGAAGGGCGGCGAAATTGCCTCCAACCTGCGACACCTCTACCAGTTCATGATTCGCCACCTCAGCGACGCCAACATCCACCGCGACGCCCAGCGCATCCAGGACGTCATCGACTGCCTCAAGGACCTGAACGAGGGCTGGAAGGCCATCACCCAGTAGCGGCTCAGTTCGACCGCCGCACGCAGAGCACCGTACGTCGGCGGGACGGCACCTGCAGCGCGATGCGCGTGCGCGGCCCCGTCACCTCGAGCCCCGTCGGACCCGCGATGCGGTCCATGCCGTCGGCCGCCCCCTTCCCCACCTGCGTCTGAAGGACCGACGCCCGCACCTCGACCGTGTACCGCCCCGGCGCGAGCAGGTACAGCTCCGCCTCCATCGACCGCGGCGACGAGGCGAACTGGTACAACTCGGCCGTCAACCGGTCCGGGCCGCTCGCGGTAACCAGGGCGGCGATGTCGCGCGGCGGCGTGAGCCAACGGACCGCGTTCAGCGGCAAATACCCCAGCGCGCCGGGATCGCCCGTGGCCGCACTGTACAGGTCGTCCGGACGAGGCCGCTCAAACCCCTTCAGGCCGTCCTCGAAGAGGTACATCGGCCCGAACAAGACGGGGAAGTTGAGCACGCGGTCGGTCCACCGGACCTCGCTCGTATAGCCGGGCCAGTTAACGCGCAGGGCTTTGGCCGTCCGCTCCAGCCGCTTGGCGATGGCCAACGGGTCGCCGGCGCCGCCCGCGGACAGACCGGCGGCATAGTCGCGGCGAAGGAGGTCGTCGAAGGCGTCGTCGCCCGAAAGACGCCGGTACTTGGCCAGCGTCGGGGCAATGAAGCCGAACCGGCGGGCGCACCAACCCGCGGACCCGGGCTCGGTCTTGCCCTTGAATTCCCCCGCCAGGTACTTGCGGCGAAGGGTGGCCATGGACTTGAGCGGCCCGAGGTACCGCTCCCGGCCGGTCATGTGCCAAGCCAAGAGGAACGTGTCGCACAGGGCCGTCTGGGCGATGGGCCACTCGTACAAGGTAGGTTCGCCGTGATTTCGAGGGTCCCACCAGTTGGTGCCGAGTCCGCCGACGCGTCCCTCGGGCCAGTGGATGGCTGCCGGAATGACCCCCGCCGGCTTGCCGTACTCGGCCCGGGCGGTGGCGTCGACCCAGGTATCGAGCCACCGGCAGACGAGCCGGCCGATGCGTGCATCACCCGTCCGCTGCCACAGGAGCAGGGCCGGCTGGACGGCCCGCACGTGCCACGGCGTGTCGCAGGCCCGCTCGGGCCTGGTGTCGACCTTGGTGGCCGTGAAGTACGTGCTTTTATACTGAAGATGCCCCCGCTCGTTTTCGCCGGTCCAGAGGGTTTCCATGAGGTCAACGAGGCGTCGGGTCCGCTTCTGCCACACCGGGGCCTCGGGCGCCAGGTGCATCATCGGCAGGATGGCGTCGGTCGAGTCCTCGGCGGTGTGCTCCACGTCGGTCAGGCGCGAGGTGTACCCGTCCGCCATGTGCGGCTGGCTCATGAGGGCCTCGGAAAAGCGTGCCTGGGCGGCCACGATGGCCGGGTCCTCGAACGCCAGGAGCACCGGCACCCACCATCGCCACATTTCGCAATCGTCGCCCCAGCCGCCGCCGAACTGGCCGTCCGGCTGCATGCGCTGGTCGATCCACCACGTGATGACGTCGGCGAGACGCTCCAGGCCTTCGCGCTGGAACCTGGCCCAGGCGGGCGCCCCCTCGGCCCCGGGCAGGTCTTTCGTCCACGGAATCGGCTCGCCCAGATACATGCGGGCGATTCGGTTCTCCGGGAACGCCTCGCGGACGGCCTGGAACTCGCGGACCGCCCGGCTCAGCCATAGGCGGCGCACGTCCGGGTACGCCTTGATGTTGCCGCTCTCGAGCGTCCGCCACACCAGCATCCGAGCCAGGTAAAAACGCGTCATCGGGTAAAGAGGCGAGTCTGCCGCGATGCCGAACGGGTACCCCTTCTCCGGGTGCGCCTTGCTGCCGAAGTACGGCAGGTAAGGCGTCGTAACCCACCGTTTGACCTCGTCGCGGAGACGGCAGGCGTCGGCCTTCAGGGCGGGATCCAGATCCGAACGGGCCGCCAAACGCTCCAGAATCGCCAAGCGGGCCTCGTCGGTGTCGGCGTTGCCGGCGTCGCGGATCATCGTCCGGACGGCCTGCGGCACCTCGGCCGCCCGCGCAAACGGCCCGGCAACGGCCACAAGGGCGCCTCCACACACGGCCAACCGGAGGATCGCCGCCAGCAGGCGGGAACAGGACCGAGCCACGGCGTCTCCTTTCGCGCCAAGCGGTTTGGATGGCGTCGCCGCCCGTCGTCCGAGAATCGATACTCTAGTGAAATGCCTTTCGGCGCGCGCACCCAAATCAGGCGGTTTTGAGGCCCGAATCGACGTTTACGGACCATAAAAGGCGTTCGACGTCCTGAATGTTAAACTGGGCAAGGCAAAACTGTCGACTTCTGTCGTTTTTTTCTGTTTTTTGATCTGGAATTGCGATTTCTGTCGCGTTTTGACCCCGCTCTGAACACCTTATACGCGGAGTCCAATATGTTTCAAACCATCGATCTTAGTCCAATGGAAACCGCGCCACAACACCGATTTCGATGCTGTGATGCCGCGTGTCGAAACGCGGAGACCTTCCCACGCCACCGCCAAGGCCGCAGCTGCGGCTACTCGGTTGCCGGCACGGTGAAGCCGGCGGTGGCAAAGCCCGTGTCGGTCGCGACGGCGGCGGCGGCACAAACGGGCTTTTCGAGGTCGGCGAATGCCCCGCCCTTGACGACCCATTCGGCCGCAGCCTCTGCGGTCTCGGCCTCGAAGGGGTACACGTTCTCGGGGCGCGGGTCGTTCAGTTCGTACGTGGCGAAGGTGAAACACCGGCCCGGTTCGAGCGGAAAGGCGCGGACGTGCAGGCCGTCGTGCCGGACGATGCCGCCCCACCCTTCGTCGGCGCCGCGGGCCACCGCCACGGCGATGCGGGGCGTGTTGTACGAGTCCTTCTCGTAATCCAGCACGATGAGCGACTGGACCATGGCGTCGCGGATGCTCATGCCGGAGGCGATTTTCTCGGCAATCGGATCGGTCTGGCTGCCGTTGGTGGCCACGGCCACCTCGCCCGCCAGGCGAACGCAGTTATAGGCGATGTAGGGGTTCTTCGAGAGGTCGGCCTCGTGGCCCTCGCGCGGGACGACCGCCAGGGCGACGGCCGTCTCGACCGTCCGCCGGTTCGGAAACGACCGCGACGACACGCGGTACATGACGGCGTTTCGGCCCTTCGGGGTCCGGCCAACGGCAACGATGCGTCCGACGTACATGGGCAACTCCTTTCAACGGCTGGGTGCGTGTGTTGTCTGACCGACGGGCCCGCTCGCTGGAGGTGGCGGGCGCATCATGCCTCGGGCGGGTCGTCGGGCGGCAAGGCGTCTCCCGTGTCATCCGGGGCGGGGGCCGCGTCGTCCGGCACGTCGGGCCGGGCCGCCACCAACCGAGCGATTTCGAATGATTCCAGGCGTTCGCCCGGCGGCACAATGACGCCGCCCGAGATCGTGTATTCGAACGCCTGGTCCACCGTAATGGCCAGGTCGACCACCTCGCGCCGGGGCACCGCCACGACGTACCCCGTGATGGGCGTCGGCGAGGACGGCACGAAAACGGTCAGCAATTCCTGTCCGGCGTGATCGCTGACGGCCTTGAGCCCTCGGCCGGTCACGAACCCGACGGACCAGGTTCCGCGGCGGGGATACTCAATCGCCACCACCCGTCGGAATTCGACCTGCTTCTCGCTGAAGAAGAACTCCGTGACCTGCTTGGCCCCGGGGTAGATGCGGCGGATCACCGGCATCCGGGTCATCCAGGACTCGAAGAACCGGCCCAAGCGGTTTCCGATGAACGTCCCCACGAAATAGGCGACGGCGATCAGGCCAACGATTGCCACGACCACGCCTAAAACGCCCAGAAAGCGTTCGGCGTACCACGCGTCAATCCACTCCATCGTCAGGCCCGTGGTCCAGTGCATGACGTACTTGATGGCGATGTTCACGTACCTGCCGACGTACGTGTGGAGGAACGAGATGCCGAACACGAGGACAATGAGGGTCAGGAGGGCGGGCAGGAGGGCGGCCAGCCCCCGCAAGAACGACCGCTTGATGCCCCGCATGATGCTCATGCACCTGCTCCGCCCTGGAGGCCGGCCTGCGCGGCCCGCGGGCGCACTGTATCACACCCGGCGGGCGAAGGCAACGGCCGGCCCCCCCGGCTCGAGGCCGCCCGGAGCGGCGGCTATGGGCCATAACCGCCGCCGAAATGGTTTGGCACCGTCGCCGGGGCGCCTGTATAATCCGCCGTGCGCCGGCCGCGGCCGCCAACCGGCCTCTGCGCGGGCCAGGAACCTATCGAATGCAGCGAATCTACCTTGCAGCGATTGGGGTGTGCCTCCTGGGGCCGGGGTGCATCTCCAAGGCCAAGTTGGAGAGCCAGTTGCGGCAGGACAACCCGCGTCAGCAGACGGCGGCCATTGCCCAGATCGTGCGCCGCGGCGATGGGTCGATGGTGGGCAACCTGATCCGGCTGCTCGACTCCGACGACGAGGGCGTCCGGTTCATGGCCGCAACCGCCCTCCACCAACTCACCGGCGTCGACCGCGGCTTCCACTTCGCCGGACCCGAGAAACGCCAGGTCATCGTTGCCGAGTGGCACGACTGGTACAAGACCGAAACGGGTAACGACGTACCCGAACTGCCGAAACCGGAGGCGCAGGCCTCCGACGATGAGGCGTTGGACCCGGCCGGCGAGCCGGCGCCTCCTGCGTCCGACCCGGCCACCGAGGCGGCGCCAACGCCAACCGCAGCGCCGGCGGGCGAAGACAACACCGTGCCTCCTCCGGCGAAGCCGGCGGAGCAGACACCCGGCGAGTACAGCCTACCCGAGATCGAGCCGCCCAGGCCCACGAGCCCGTCGGCCGAGGCGAAGGAGAAGGTCGGATGAGCCGTGAGTTTGAGATGGACGACCAGGACCTGGCCATCACCACCCGCCGCGAGGGCAACGCCCTCGTCGTGGCGCTGGACGGTGAGGTCACGGTGTTTTCGTCGCCGATGCTCCGTGAGCGGCTGCGCGAACTCGTCGACACCGGCCCGAAGCAACTCATCCTGAACCTCCTGGACGTCAAGTACGTGGACTCAAGCGGCGTCGCGACCTTCGTCGAGGCGCTGCGGCTGGCCCGGGAGCGCCAGGGCAACATGGTGCTGGCGCACGTCAACCCGCGGGTGCGGGGCGTGCTGGAGATCGCCCGCCTCGACACCCTCTTTACGATCGTCGATACCGTCGAGGAGGCCCTGGAATCGTGAGCGGCGCGCCGTGGGTCCGGCTCCTGGAACGCGTCGGCGCCCAGGGGGAGGGGTTTCTGGCCTACCTGGGCGGCCTGGGGTACCTGGTGCTCGACACCGTCAGGCAAACGGTGGCGGGTGTGGTGTCGCGGCCGCGCATCAAGATTGACGAAACGGTTTACCAAATGGTCCGGTTGGGCGTGCGGGCCATTCCCATCATTGCCCTGGTGCAACTGTTCGTCGGCATGACGCTGGCGTTCACGCTGGCGCCCGTGCTGGACGACTACGGTCAGTTGAACCAGTTGGCCACGGTCATTGCGAAAGCGGTTTGGCCTCAGTTGGGTCCGCTGATAGCGGCGGTGGTGCTGACGGGGTTCGCGGGGGCGGCGATCGCGGCCGAGATTGGCACGATGATCGTTGGCGAGGAGGTAGCGGCGTTGCGCACGAGCGCCATCGACCCGATCCGCTTCCTCGTCGTGCCGCGCGTCATCGCCTGCGTTCTCATGACGGTGGCCCTGGCCGTCCTCGCGAACTTCCTCGGAACGGCGGGCGGCGGCTTCATCGCGGCCAGCATCCTCGGCATCGACCCCTGGGAATACTATTACACGGCCCTGGACTCGCTCGTCCTGAAGGACGTGGTCACGGGCCTCGTGAAGGCGGGCATCTTCGGCCTGATCATCGTCACGGTCTCGTGCCACGAGGGGCTGAGCGTGCGCGGCGGGGCGGGAGGCGTAGGCCAGGCCACCACCAGCAGCGTCGTCCGGGCCATCTTCCTGATCATTACGGCAAACTGCATCTTCACGGCACTCTTCTACTTCGTCTGGTGACGCATGGCCGACAGCATTGAACCCATTCTCGAAGTGCGCGGCGTGCAGAAGTTCTTCGACGGGCGTCAGGTCCTCAAGGACATCAACCTCATGGTGGCGCCGGGCGAAACCGTCGTCATCCTGGGGCCGTCGGGGTGCGGCAAGTCAACGCTGCTTCGAACCATCATCGGCGAGGAAACCCCCGACGCCGGCCATGTCTACATGTGGGGCGAGGACGTATGCTGCGCCTCCACCGGGCGGCTCAACAAACTCCGCCAGCGGTTCGGCATCCTCTTTCAGTCCGGGGCCCTGTACTCCTCGATGACCGTCGGCGAGAACGTGTCCCTTCCCCTGCGCGAGCACACGGACCTCGACCCCGACATCATCGAGATGGTCGTCAAGATGAAACTGGAACTCGTGGGCCTGCGCGACTTCGAAAACCTCATGCCGAACCAGATCTCGGGCGGCATGCGCAAACGCGTGGGCCTTGCCCGGGCCATTGCCCGTGACCCGGAGATTCTCTTCTACGACGAGCCCACCTCCGGCCTCGATCCCATCGCCACCAGCGTCATCGACCAGTTAATCGTGGACCTGCGCACCAAGCTCGGCGTCACGAGCCTCGTGGTGACGCACGACATGAAAAGCGCGCGGCGCATCGCCGACCGCATCGCGATGCTCTACGGCGGCGAGTTCATTGCCGTGGGCACGCCCGACGAACTCCACAACCAGGCCGACGAACGGGTACGCCAGTTCGTCGAGGGTCTGCCCGACGGGCCGATTCCCCTGCGAGTCTCGAAAACCAATTACCTGGAAGACCTGCTCAACGCGGAGGCCCGACCCCCGGAGTAAGCCCGGCCGGGTACGTTCGGCCCGGCGCCGGGGGGCGGCCACCGCGGGCCGGTGCAAGGAGGCGAGTACATGGCACGACATCCCACACGCAACCGCGTGGTGGCCGGAGCGTTTCTGATGGCGATGGCCGTCGCCGCCACCGCCCTCATCGTCGTCGTGGGCGGCTGGCAAACCTGGTTCGAACCCCACCAAACCATCTCCATCCACTTCGACGCGGCGCCCAACGTTCGGGCGGGCAGCACCGTCCTGCTGGCCGGCCACCCCGTGGGCCGGGTCGGCGACATCGAGTTGAAGCAGATATCCTGCCCGCCCGAAAAGCAGCACGAGGGCAAGTGCTACGTCGTCGCGGTCAGCGTGACCCTGCCCAAACGCTTCAAGATTTACCAGAACGCCCAGATCACGATTCAGCAGGCCCTCGTGGGGCAGTCGGCCCTCATCAACATCGTGGACGTCGGGTACGGCCAGCCGGTGACGGGGCCGCTCGAGGGCCACCGGACCAGCCCCTTCGCCGACGCCGCCACCGAACTCGGCATCGGCGAAAGCGAGAAGCAGAACCTCTCGTCCATCCTCGAAAACATCAAGGTCACCACCGACACCATCCGCGAGGAATTGCCCGACATCATCGCCAAACTCAAGACCACCGGCACGAACCTCGCCGAGGCCAGCGAAAAGGTCAAGGGCACCGTCGGACGCATCGACACCATCCTCGACGAGAACCGCGAACCCCTCAAGACGGCCGTCGCCAACGTCCGCGACCTCGCCGCCGACGCCAAGCAGAAGGCCGGCGAAACCCTCGATAACCTCAAGAAGGCCACCACCACCCTCAACACCATCCTCGACGAGAACCGCGAGAACGTCAAGACGACCCTCGCCAACGCCCGCGACATGAGCGAGAGCGGCAAGGCGTTCATCACGAAGGCCGACACCGCCGTCGACGAACTCCTGCCCAAACTCAAGACCGCCTCCGATAGCTTGAACCAGGCCCTCAGCGACTTCAAGGTCATCGCCAGCGACACCAAGGCCCTCATCGCCACCAGCAAGGGGAACCTGGCCACCACCGCCCAGAACTTCCGCGAAACCAGCGAGCACCTCCGGGCCCTTTCCAAGGAGGTCCGCCGCGCCCCGTGGCGGCTCTTCGCCACACCCGACAAGGAAGAGGTCGAGAGCCTGAACCTGTACGACACGGCCCGCGCCTTCGCCATGGCCGCCACCGACCTCGAAAGCGTTTCCGACACCCTCCAGACCATGCTCGAAGCCAAGGAGAAAGGCGTGGCCATTGACGAGGACATGCTCAAGGCCATGGCCGAGAACCTCAAAGAAACCTACACCAAGTACCAGGAAGCCGAGGCGGCGCTCCTGAAGGAATTCGAACGAATCCAGAAGTAGGCGGTTCCGTGCTCAATGCTACATGCCAACGGGGCGCGTTGGCCGGTACCAGGTGTCATTAAGGTTTTCCGGGGTTCCCCATGGATTACGACGTCATCGTGGTCGGCGCCGGCCCGGCCGGCGCCTCGGCGGCGCGGTACCTGGCCGAGGGCGGGGCCGCCGTCGCGCTGGTCGATGGCGCGAGTTTTCCGCGCTCCAAGCCATGCGCCGGATGGGTGAACCGCAAGGCCGCCGACGGGGATCCTGTCGTCGACAAGGCCCGCCGCGATACCAAGGCCGCCCCGTTCAAAAGGCTCGTGTTCCACGCGCCGGACCTGTCGCAGACGGCGGAGTACCGTAGCCGGTCGCACGCAGGCTACGTGGCCCGGCGCGACACGTTCGACGCCGCCCTTGTTGCGGCGGCCCGCGCCGCCGGCGCCAAAACCTTCCTCGGCCGCAAAGCCAAGCACATCGACGCCGGCGAACGCGGGACCACGGTCGTCCTGACGAGTAACCGCCGGCTTGCCGGACGCCTCCTCGTGGGCGCCGACGGCGTCCACAGCCTGGTCGCCCGGGCCACCGGCCTCCGCGAACACTGGAAACCCAGCCAGATGGTCTACACGCTCTCGGCCACCGTGCCGATGACCGCCCGCCAAGTGACGGCCTGTTTCGGGTCGAGCCCGGCCATGCACGTGTCGCCCACGTTTGGCGGCGCCACCGGGTACGCGTGGGCGTTTCCCGGGCACCGGCACGTACACGTGGGGGTGGGCGTCCGCAGCGGCGAAGAAGCCCTGCTGAAACCGGTCTTCGCCGACTGGGCCAAGGCCCTGCGCCGCCTGGGCCTCTTGCCCGAGAAGACCCGTTTGCCGCGACCCGAGGGCTGGCCCATTCCGGCGGGCGCGGCCGTCGAGTTCGAGAACCACGTGGGCAAGCGGACCGTGCTCATCGGCGACGCGGGCGGCTTTGCCTCGGCCGCCACCGGCGAGGGCATTTACCCGGCCATTCGCTCCGCCCATCTGGCCGCCGGCTGCATCCTGACCGCCCTCAAGGCCGATGCCGGCAAGGTGCCCGGCTCAACGTGCCAGGACGAGTTGCTGAAGTTCCGGTCGCTCTGGCGCCGCACGATGGCCCGCCATCTGCAGATGCCCAACGTCAACGTCTCGTTCCTCCTGCCGCTCATCTACACCAACCAGGAAATCTGCGACCGCTTCGCCAAAGCATTCCTATTTGGAGAGAACCTATGATGACCCGATCCGGCGCCCGTCTACTTGCCGTGGCCGTGGTGCTCGCCGTGGCGTGTGCCTCCTTTGCCGCCGACCGTAAGGCCAAGGCCGACCGGCCGCAGCCCGACAAGACGATCCTCTTCAAGACCGCCACGGACGCCAAGGGCAACGCCGCCCCGCTGCACCTGCACGTCTTTCTGCCCAAGGGGCACCAGGCCGCCGACAAGCGGCCGGCGATCGTGTTCTTCTTCGGAGGCGGATGGGTCGGCGGATCGCCAAGCCAGTTCTATGCGCAGGCAGCGTACCTGGCGTCGCGCGGCATGGTGGCCATGGCCGCCGAGTACCGCGTCAGGAGTCGGCATGGCACCACGCCGAAGGCGTGCGTCCTGGACGGCAAGTCCGCCATCCGGTACGTCCGGGCACACGCCGCCGAACTGGGTATCGACCCGGCCCGTGTGGCCGCCGGGGGCGGGTCGGCCGGCGGGCACGTCGCCGCCGCCACCGCCACGGTCACCGCCTTCGACGAGGCCGGCGAGGACACCGCCACCAGCGCCGTGCCCAATGCCCTCGTCCTCTTCAACCCCGTGTACGACAACGGCCCGGACGGGTACGGGCAAGACCGCCTGGGCGACGACTGGCGCCGCATCTCGCCGGCCCACAACATCCGCAAGGGCATGCCGCCCACCATCGCCATGCTGGGCACCAAGGACAAACTCATTCCCGTGGCAACGGCCAAGGCGTTCCAGGCCGCGATGCAACGCGTCGGCAGCCGCAGCGACCTCATGCTCTCAGAGGGCGATGGGCACGGCTTCTTCAACTTTGGCCGCGGCGACGGCGTGGCCTATGCCAAAACCGTCCGCGCGATGGACGCCTTCCTGGCCTCCCTCGGCTGGCTGACGGGCGACCCGAC
>Ga0272441_10001836_pt1 | contig 44532 bp, 53 predicted proteins | sample SSMProp6N_FD_193582 | JGI IMG/M metagenome (GOLD analysis project Ga0272441, IMG submission 193582) | Marine sediment archaeal communities from Little Sippewissett salt marsh, Falmouth, MA, United States - SSM-Prop-6N | ecosystem: Environmental > Aquatic > Marine > Wetlands > Sediment ... | reverse complement strand
GTGACCTGCGCCCCGTTGAACCACAGCACGGTCTTCCCGTCGGCCTCGCCCGTCGCGTCGATGCGATACTCCGCGGCGGTCGCCGCCCACGCGGAGAGCAGGACGACGAGGAGGCTTGCGACGACGCATCTCATCGATGTGCCCTCCCTGTCACGTCTCGGATCGGAGTTTCGTTGGTGCGTATCATACCGGAGCCGGCGCGGGCATGCCGCAGCGGCGCAGGAAACAGGAACACACCCCGCCAGGTGTGCGGCGGGGTGCGTTCTCTTGCCCCTTCACGGAACGGCGAAGGAGGTTGGTTTCCTCGAGCTCTTCCGAACCTAGCTCTGGTTCTCTTCTCGCTCCAAGTACTGCAGGATCGCGTCCACGACCAGATAATTGATCGAGCGATCACGCTTCTCGCCAAGCTTGATCAGCCGCTCGACGGGTTTTTCCTCCATCTTCTTCTGAGGAATATAGATCGAAAGCTTGTCCAAGATCTCCTTTTTCGGCACGGAGTTCACCCCCTCCCTTCATCGGCTGAAACGTTCTGGGACGATAGCTTCACATTGCCGAGAATGAATGAACGATCATAGGGTAGCCGACACCAACGAGGAATCCATGGAGGTTAACAGAAAGCAAGATGGAAATTGAATGAAAATCACCCTTGAGGTCCGATTCTCGCCGAATTCGCGGGGTTTACCCCATCCAACAGGAACGGCGTACAATGGTCGTCGAAGGAGGGGACATGGACAGGAAGCGGACGGCGGTGTGGTGGGTGCTGGCGATCGGATCGTTGGTGGTTCTCGGCGGGTGTACGTTCTTCTCGCAGACGAAGGCGGTGATTGACGTGTCGGTCACCGCGGGGATCGTCCCGCTGACCGTGAGCTTTTCCGCCGATCAGTCGACATCGGATGCGGGTATCTCGACCGTGCTCTGGTCGTTCGGGACGGGGGAGCAATCGTACGACGCGACCGGGAACTACACGTATCGACACGCGGGTCGATACACGCTGACGCTGACGGTGCGGAGCGAGGACGGCGGGACGGACACGGAATCGATCGAGATCGTCGTCGAGCCCGCGGCGTGGATCTGTGACGAGAACCTCGACCGTGTCTACAAGCTGGACATGAACGGTGCGGTGCTCGAAACGATCAACCTCTCCGTCCCCGAGCCGATGGGGCTGACCGTCGCTGAGGTGGCCGGTGAGAGCTGGCTGTTCGTCGCGTGTCGTGGGGGAGGAAGTCAGCGGATTCTGAAGGTCGATCCGGAGACCGGTGCGATGGCGGAGCAGTACGTCGCTCCGGGGCAGAACCCGCTGTTCATGACCTACGGCGCGGATGAGATCCAGCGGCTATGGCATGTCGACGGGCTCAGCCGAAAGATCTACGAACTGAATCCATCGAGCGGGCAGGTTCTCGATTCCTTCGGGACGAACTACTTCCGCGCCTCGCAGCAGATCGGAAACGAAACCTTCCTGCAAACCCCGTACGGTCTGTGCTGGGAGGGCTCCGGCGGCCCGGGGAGACTGTGGTACCTCGAAGGCGAAACCGGCCTGTTGTACGCGATCGAGATCCATGGCGCGATCGATATCTTCCAGGGCACGCAGCTCGAGATCGATGTCGACCCGATCGCGGTCGATCCGACGCTGTTTCCGATCCAAGGGATGGACCTTTACGACGGGGTGCTGTGGGTCGTCCAGCGGGACGAGCATCGGATCATCGCCATCGACCCGTTGACCGGTCAGCGAACCGGCGGCCAGATCACCGGCTTCCCCGGGGCCATGACCTCCGGACTGGCGATTCAGCGATAGCCCACCGGGCGCCGGCGGCGACGAGCGAGGAGCGTGCGAGCAATGACAGGGGCGGTAACGTTGCTGTACGGCGGCTCGATCTACGGGCACCCCGGGCTCGATGCACTGCTGATCGATGGGGAACGGATTCGGGCGGTCGGGCGGTTGGAGGAGCTGGAGGAATACGCCGGGGACGTGACGGAACGGATCGACCTGCGCGGTCGCGCGGTCCTTCCCGGATTCGTCGATGCGCATGTTCACCTGTTCCACACGGGACTCGTCGAGAGCGGCTGGCGCATCGATCTCGCGAAGGAGACGCGCGCGCAGGTCCTCGAGACGTTGCACGAGGCGACGCGAACGCGTGGGGCCGGGGAGTGGATCGTCGGGTACGGGTGGGACGAGACCGATTGGTCCGAGCGACGGTACCTGGGACGGGACGAACTGGATCGGATCGCGCCGCGTAATCCGGTGCTGGCGATCCGGCGGGACGGACACTTGCTGACCGCGAACGCCGCCGCACTGGAGCGGCTGCCGGCCGCCGCTCCGGAGCGGCTCATCGATCGGGAGGCCGGACTTCTGCGCGAGGCGGCGGCGGCCGAGACGATCGACACGGTCGTCCCCGACCGAGCCGCGTCGCTTGACGCGGTGGACGCCGCGGCGGGCCTGTGCCACCGGCTCGGGGTCACGTCGGTTCAGACGATGTCGCCGCTACGGACCGTCCCGTTCCTGATGGAGGGTCGGGCGCGCCGTCGCCTGCGGGTGACGGTGTGTCCGGAGATCGAGTCGTTCGACGCGATCGAACCGACGGGAATCCGAACCGGCTTCGGCGATCGGTGGCTTCGGTTCGGCGGGATCAAGATCTTCACCGACGGATCGATCGGCGCCGGGAACGCGGCCGTTTCCGAGCCCTTCCTGGCCGGCGGAACCGGCGAGCTGAACCATGCCGATGCCGAGTTGGCGTCGATGATCCGCTCCGCCGATCGTGCCGGATGGCAGACGGTCGTTCACGCGATCGGGGATCGGGCGATCGAGCAAGTCCTTCGGACCCACGAAACCGTCGGATCCGACCCGATGCTTCGTCATCGAATCGAGCACTTCGAGCTGCCGCGCGACGGGCAGGTCGAGCGGGTAGCGAAGCTCGGGTTGGCGCTCTGCATGCAGCCGAACTTCCTCGGCAACTGGTCGGGGCCGGGCAGCCTGTACGTCGATCGACTCGGGATCGAGCGGGATCGAGCGAGCAACCCGCTGCGCCGCATTGTCGACGAGGGAATCCGTCTCGGCTTTGGCTCGGACGGGATGCCGATCTCGCCGCTGTACGGCCTCCATTGGGCGGTCAACGCGCCGTATCCCGGTCAACGCTTGAGCGCGGCCGAGGCGATCGCTCGGTACACGACATCGAGCGCGTGGATCGGCTTTGCGGAAGACGACGTCGGTGCGATCGAGCCGGGGCTTCTCGCCGACCTGGTGGTGCTCGATGCCGACCCGCTGACGGAGCCGGGACGACTCGGCGAGCGGTCGGTCGAGATGACGCTGGTCGGGGGACAGATCGTCTTCTGCGCGCCGGGACCGGCAGAGTAGCTCGCGGGCGCGTCCGCGCCGAACGCCGTGAGCAGGTTCGGCGCGATGGCTATTCGACGGTGACGGTCTTCGCCAGGTTGCGAGGCTGATCGACATCGGTCCCGCGACGTACGGCGATGTGATACGCCAGCAGCTGCAGCGGGACGGCGAACAGGATCGGCTGGGAGATCCCTCCGACGGCGGGCACGGGGAGAACGTAGTCGGCGAGCCGGTCGAGCGCCGGCTCGTCCGGCGCATCGGTCAGCACGACGGTCAGGCCGTTTCGCGCCTTGACCTCCTCGAGGTTGGCGAGCACTTTCCCGTACGCCATCGATTGGGACAGAAGGATCACGACCGGCGTCCCCTCGTCGATCAGGGCGATCGGCCCGTGTTTCATCTCGCCGGCCGGATACCCCTCGGCATGGATGTAGGAGATCTCCTTCAGTTTCAAAGCCCCCTCGAGCGCGATCGGGAAGAGCGATCCCCGGGCGAGATACAGCACATCCCGGGCGTGGAGGATCCGTTCGGCGATCTCGTCGATCCAACGCTCTGCACGAAGGGCCTCGGTGACGCGGCCGGGCAGCAGCGCGAGCCGTTCCAGTTCCGCCGTGACGACGTCGGCGGGAAGATCGAACCGCTCGAGGGCGAGATGCATGCCGAGCAGTCCGAGCGCGGCGATCTGCGCGGTGAACGTCTTCGTTGCCGCGACGCCGATTTCGATCCCCGCCCGTGTGTACACCGAGGCATCCGCTTCGCGGTCGATCGCCGATTGCTCGTTGTTGACGAGGGCGATGGTTCGCGCGCCGCGTTCCTTGGCGTGCCGAAGCGCCATCAGCGTGTCGATCGTCTCCCCCGATTGGGACACGGCGACGACCAATGTGCGAGGCGAGAGATGGGGTGAACGGACCCGAAACTCCGACGCGATCATCGCTTGGATGGGAACGGGAAGCATCTCCTCCCACAGGTATTCCGCCACCAGGCTGGCGTGGTGCGCCGTCCCGCAGGAGATCAGATAGATATGATCGAACGGCTCGATCCGTCCTTTGATTTCGGGCAACGTGACGCGGCCGGCCGCCGGATCGACCTTCTCGCGTACGGTCTCCCCGACGGAGCGGGCTTGCTCGTGGATCTCCTTTAGCATGAAGTGCTTGTATCCACCCTTCTGGATCGCGACGAGATCGGTATGAACGCGATGCAGTCGTCGTTCGACCTCGTGGCCGGATAGGTCGAAGACGCGGAAGCCGTCACCGGTGAGTTCGCCGACTTCGTCATCGGCGAGGAAATGCACCGCGTCCGCCCGCCCGAGAAGGGCCGGCACGTCGGACGAGACGAAGCTACCGATTCCGTCGCCGGCCACCACGAGAGGGCTGCCGCGCCGTGCGGCGACGAGACGGTCGGGCGTGTCGGCACAGAGCACGGCCAGGGCGAACGCTCCCTCGACTTCTCGGAGGGCGGCGGTCACGGCGGGCAACAGTTCGCCGTCGAAGTGAGCGCCGATCAGGTGGGCGAGGATCTCGGTATCGGTCTCGGAGGCGAATCGATGCCCTTCGGACACGAGCCGTTCGCGGATCGGCTGGTAGTTCTCGATGATGCCGTTGTGAACGACCGCGATTCTGCCGTGGCAGTCGAAGTGAGGATGCGCGTTCTCCTCCGTCGGTTTGCCATGCGTCGCCCAGCGGGTGTGGCCGATCCCGACGGTGGCCGCCAGATGCTTCGCACGGAGACCGTCTTCCAGCTCGCGGACCTTTCCGGCGCGGCGGAAACGCACGATCGTCTCGTGTTCGAGGACGGCGATGCCGGCCGAATCGTACCCGCGGTATTCGAGCCGCTTCAGCCCGTCGATCAGCAGGGGGACGACCTCTTCACGCCCGATGTAGCCGATGATGCCGCACACGATCCCTCCCTCACAGACCCCAGAATGGGGAGTCTACCGCGAGATTCTCTTCAAGCCAACTGGATCTGTCTTGGCCGCATTCGGCGCGGACGGTATAATCCGAACCCGACGGTAATCCTGTGAGGAGGAGGGTCGACATGCGTGAAGTCGTGATCAAGGCGCTGTTGGTGGATCCTTCGAACAACACGCCCGTAGTCCTGCTGAAGGACCGACTGTCACGAAAGGCTCTTCCGATTTGGATCGGTGACGCGGAGGCGATCTCGATCGCCTTCGGGTTGCAGGGCGAGGAGTTCCCGCGTCCGCTGACCCACGTCCTGATGAAGAAGATCATCGAGCAGCTCGAGGCGAGCGTCGAGAAGGTCGTCATCCGCGCCGTGCAGGACGGGACGTACTTTGCCTCGATCTTCGTTCGCGATGCGAGCGAGGAGATCCTCGAATTCGACGCGCGTGCCTCCGATTCGTTGGCGCTGTCGCTTCGATCGGGCTGCCCGATCTACATCTCCGATGAGGTGTTCAAGACGGCGGCGATCGAATCGCCGTTTGCCGACGAGGACGAGTTCCAGGAGTTCGTCGAAGAGAATCTCGACCTGAAGGAGTTTCGCAAGCGGAACGCGCTGTTTCGGAATCAGGACGAGTAGGGCGTTAGCCGCGAATCGTCTCGACGCCGCGCGTCGGAAGCGTCAGGATTTCTTCCTCGGTCAATCCCTGATCGATCTCGATCCGTTCGACCAGGACGGTCGACGCCCGCTGTCCGGCCTCGAAGACGACCACCTTGTGAACGAGGAACGTCTCACGATCGACCCAGATCATCCGGAGCAATTCGTCCGAGCGGCTGTCGCGAACCTCGAGAACGTAGCTTCCCCCGAGCGAAGAGGTCATGTCCAGTGCCGAGATCGGTTCCCAGCACAGCGCGTCGGCGGTGGGTCGGCCGATCTCCGCGTCGGGCGAGAACGAGAACGACATGGGGCTCCGGTCCGTCGAGAAGACCGACGAGAAAGTGGACTCGCCGGAGCCGGCTGCCGCGAGCGTCGCGGCGAGAGCAATCGGCGTCGGGAAAAGATCTTCGGCGAACCCGGGCGTGTCTTGGACGACCTCGATGGTTACCCGACCGTCGGTCCAATCCTCCTTGAGGTCGGACAGGTCGAATGCGAACAGGCCGAGCGTGGCGAGCGGGACGCCGACCCAGCGTTTGATGATGACGAGGTTCTCCTGCGGAAGATAGTGGGAGAGCTGATCGTTTTGGATCACGAATCGCTCTTCCTTGACGGCGTCCGGCCGTAGGTAGCGGATCGACATCGCCGGGATCGGCGCGTTGAGGTACCGAACGACCAGGCGCAACGGCTCGGCCGGATCCCCCTCGTTCGTGACCTGGAGAACGGCTTCCAGATCCCGCACCCGCGAGAAGGCGTTCTCGATGCGCCAGATGAGCCCACTGACCTCGGTGGCGGGGTGCTCGTCTTGCAGGTATTGGTCGATCGCCGCGACGGTCACGATCAACCCGACGAACGCCCCGATGGCGAGGATGATGAGGCTTTGATTGTTCATTCCAGCGCATTATAATCCCCTTCTGAACGGCATTCAATGGCGATCGGCTCGACAAGGAGCGAAGGGAAGGAAGGGAGCACGGATGGAACTGAGGGGCATCGAACGAGCGGAGATCGAGGGCAAGACGGTCCTGGTGAGAGTCGATTACAACGTGCCGATGTCCGACGGGCGCGTCGCCGATCTGACGCGACTTCGCGCCTCGCTTCCGACGTTGCAGTACCTGCTCGACCGGGGCGCGAAGATCGTGCTTCTCACCCATCTCGGCCGGCCGGAGGGGCATGTCGTCGAGGAGCTGCGGCTCCGCCCCGTGGCGTCGGCCCTCTCGGAGCTGCTCGACCGGCCCGTGACGAAACTCGACGATTGCATCGGGCCGGCGGTCTCGGAGGCGATCGCGCAGGGAGAACCGGGCGACATTTTCCTGCTGGAGAACGTGCGCTTCCACCGAGAGGAAACGACGAACGAGTCGTCGTTCGCGCGGGCGCTGTCGACGCTTGGCGACCTGTACGTCAACGACGCGTTCGCTACGGTGCATCGGGCGCATGCCTCGACCGTCGGCGTTCCCGATCATCTGCCCGCCTACGCCGGCTACCTGATGGAACGCGAGATCCAGGCGCTATCGCATCTCGAGTCGCCCGATCGCCCGTACCTGGCGATCGTCGGGGGCAAGAAGGCGCGAAGCAAGCTGGGGGCACTGCGGGATCTCGTGCCACGCGTCGATGAGATCCTGATCGGTGGCGGCGTGGCGTTCACGTTCCTCCGTGCGCTCGGCGGGGAGGTCGGCGACTCGATCGTCGACGAGGAACTTCTCGACGAGGTTCGCGAGATTCACGTCGCGGCGGCGCGCGAGAAGACGATGATCCACCTGCCGGAGGATGTCATCATCTCCACCGAGGTGTCGCCGGACGGAGAGACACACACGTGTGACGCCCGGGCGATCCCGGCCGGATGGCAGGGGCTCGATATCGGTCCGAAGACGGTCCAGCGGTTCTCCGAGAGGATCCGTGCAGCGAAGACGGTCGTCTGGACCGGCCCGCTCGGCGCGTTCGAGATCGAGCCGTTCTCGGGCGGGACGCGGGCCGTCGGGGAAGCGGTGGCTGCGTCGGACGCCTTCTCCGTCATCGGTGGGGGTGAAACCGGGGAGGCTGTGGCGAAGCTCGGCCTGGCCGGCGGCGTCTCGTACATCTCGACCGGAGGGGGGGCCTGTCTGGCGCTTCTTCGCGGCAAGCACCTTCCTGCGCTGGAGGCCCTCCAAGCGTAGCGTTGTCGGTCCGAAACGCGATCGATATAATCCGAGCGACCTACGCGGGCATAGCTCAGTGGTAGAGCATCAGCTTCCCAAGCTGAGGGTCGCGGGTTCGAATCCCGTTGCCCGCTGATGTGCCGAGCCTCCAGTGTCTTCGCGGATGTCCGAGTCGAGGAGTCCGATGAACGATCCGTCCGAATCGCCGCTGACCCTTGCGTCGCTTCGCCCTCGCGTGGAGTCCTGTACGCGCTGTGCGCTGCACGACACGCGTCACCACGTGGTCTTCGGGGAGGGGGCGGCCGACGCGACCGTTCTGTTCGTCGGAGAGGGGCCCGGAGAGGTCGAGGACAACACCGGCCGGCCGTTCGTCGGGCCGGCGGGGCAGAAGTTCGATGAGATCCTCGCGTCGGTCGAGATTCCGCGCGAAGACGTCTTCATCACGAATGTCGTCAAGTGTCGCCCGCCGGGGAATCGCGTCCCGACGAAGCCGGAGATGGAGGTGTGTTTTCCGTATCTCGAGGCACAGATCGCGCTGATCCAGCCGGCGTTGATCGTGACATTGGGCAACACGTCGACGCAGTGGTTGCTCCCCGAGGTTCCCGGAATCACGAAGTCGCATGGGACCTTCTACACATGGCGCGGGAGGATCCTGCTGTATCCGATGTACCATCCGAGCTATCTTCTGCGCAATCCGTCGCGCGCGAAGGGCAGTCCGAAGTATCAGACGTGGGAAGACATCCAGAAAGTGAGGAAGTGGCTCGATGAGTACGATGCAGCTGCAGACGCATGAGGAGCAGATGGCCTTCGTTCGTGAGGCGATCGAGAAGGCCGACGGGCTTCGGCGGGAGAAACGGCATGAGGAAGCGATTTCGGTTCTCGTGGACGCGCTGCAGTACGGCATCGACAAGGCGAACCTCTACTACCGGCTGGGCAATGTGTACATCGACGGCGGGGACCTGGGACGGGCGGAATACGCCTACAATCGTGCGCTCGAGGTCGATCCCAAGCATGTGAACGCGATGCACAACCTGGCGGTGGTCTACAAGCGACAGAACAAGATTTCCCAGTACGTCAAGACCTACAAGAAGTCCCAACGGATGGCTCTTCGCTACCCGAGGAACGTCAAGTTCACCAAGGATGACAAGCGGCGGATCCGCTTTCTCAGTACGAGGGTCCTGTTGTGGATCGTGGGCGGGTTTGGGGCGGTCGCCCTGCTGATCTGGCTGCTCGGGCGGTAGCCACAGAGTGCCGATCCAGACGGGCGTTTGACGACTTCATGGCGATTTCGTATAGTCTGGCTCGCGATTTACGGCCATCGAAACGAAAAGCGAGGATTGCGGTTGACCAAGAAGAGAATCTATGAGATTGCCAAGGAACTCGGGATCAGCAGCAAGGAGCTGATCGCCAAGCTCGAGGATATGGGGATGCCCGGACTCAAGGCGGCAAACTCCGTCGACGAGGAAGAGTCCGCGCTGATCATCCACCTGTATCGCGACGAGCAGGTCGCTCCGGAGGCGGAGGCTGCTCCCGCGGAGAGTGCGCCGGAAGTCGAGCCCGCGAAGGAGGCGCCCCCCGCGAAGGCGAAGCCGGCGCCGAAGCCGGAGCGGGCGACGGGGGGAGAATCTCGGCCGCCGATCGTGTCGGTTCTCGGGCATATCGACCATGGCAAGACGACTCTGCTCGACGCCATCCGCCAATCGCATCTCGCCGGCAAGGAAGCGGGTGGCATCACGCAGGGCATCGCCGCGTACCAGGCCGAACTGAACGGCCAACGCATCACGTTCATCGATACGCCGGGGCACAAGGCGTTCACCGGGATGCGTGCCCGGGGCGCGCAGGCGACGGACATCGCGATCCTCGTCGTCGCAGCCGATGACTCCATCATGGAGCAGACGGTGGAGGCGATCGATCACATCCGCGCGGCGGGCGTCCCGATGATCGTTGCGATCAACAAGATCGATCGACCCAACGCCGACGTCAGCAAGGTCATGAACGACCTGGCCCAGCGCGGAATGACGCCGGAAACGTGGGGGGGCGACACGATCACGGTCGAGATCTCGGCGCTTCAGGGACAGAACATCGAGGAGCTCCTGGAGATGATCCTCCTCGTCGCGGAGATGGAGGATTTTCGCGCCGATCCGAAGGGCGAGGTCGAGGCCGTCGTCATCGAGAGCCATCTTTCCACCGGACGCGGACCGGTCGCGACGGCGGTCATCCGAAACGGCACGTTGCGGACGAAGGATTGGGCCGTTGCCGGCACGACGTTCGGTCGGATTAAGGCCCTGTTCGACGAGGCGGGAAATCGGATTGACGAAGCCGTGCCGGGCATGGCGACCGAGATCCTCGGACTGTGCGAAGTGGCCGAGGTCGGAAGCGGCATCCACGTGGTCAAGAACCTGGCCGCAGCGAAGAAACTCGTCCAAGGTCGGCAGCGGGAGAAGAAGGACCGTCAGGTCGTCGATCGTCCGACGAGCTTCGATGACTTCTTCGCGCAGGCGGAGGAGCCGGAGACCTTGCGGCTGGTGCTGAAGGCCAGCTCGACGGGCGCGCTCGAGGCAGCACGCCGGGAGATCGAAGCGCTCGACGTCGGCGATGTCGAGTTGGAGATCCTCCATGCCGGTGTGGGCGGGATCTCCGAGAGCGATATCCTTCTTGCCTCCCCGATCGCCGAGGAGTGCCTGGTCGTCGGATTTGGCGTCAAGGCGGACTCGAAGGCGACCCGAATGGCCGAGCGGGAGTCCGTCTCGGTCCTGACCTACGAGATCATCTACGAGCTGGTCGAGGAGGTCGAGCGGGCGTTGAAGCGGCGCTTGGCGCCGGAGTTCATCGAGAACCGAATCGGCATGGTCGAGGTACGGGATCTGTTCAAGGTCCCGAGCGGCGTCGTCGCCGGCTGCTCCGTGTTGGACGGCCGGGTCACGCGGCGTGCCCGTGTACGTGTTCTGCGCAACGACGAGGAGCTGTTCGTCGGGGACATCGCGTCGCTACGGCGGTTCGAGGACGACGTGCGGGAGGTCCAGGCAGGGCGTGAATGCGGCTTGCGTATCCGCGATTTCGACGCCGTCGAAGTCGGGGATCGGCTCGAGATCTTCGAGATGGAAGAGGTCGTCCACTAACGCGCGATGAACGTCGGCCTGGCCACCGTCCGGTTCCGGTTCTACGGCATCGAATCGATCAAGGAGAAGCGCTCGATCGTGAAACGGCTTCTTGCGGACGTTCACCGGCGCGGTCCCGCGTTCGCCGCCTGCGAGATGGACGATCAGGATGACTTGCGGCATCTGACCCTCTGCGTCGCCCACCTCTCCAACGAGCCTCGATTCAGCGAGTCGGTGCTCGCTCGGCTGGTCGGGGATTTCGAGCGCGGCTACGAGGTTGCCGAAGCGAGGATCGAGATGCGATGACCGGCCGACGGCGTCTGTCCCGACTACGCGAGGAGATCCAACGGGAGCTCGCGGCAATCATCGAGTTCGAGAGCCGCGACCCGGTCGTTCGCGAGGCGTTTCCGACCGTCATGGAGGTGCAGCTCTCCACCGACGCGCGGCACGCAAAGGTCTACGTCGCCGCCGGGGCTGACATCGAGGCGGAGACGTTTCGCGCCGCGCTGATGCGCGATCGAGGTTTCTACCGGAGCGAGCTGGCCGACCGGCTATCCCTGCGCCACACGCCGGAGCTTCGGTTTGTGATCGACGAGGCGGTGGAACGGTCGATTCGCCTGGGGGAACTGCTTCATGAAGACGACCAGGATTTGGGAGAGGACTAGTCGGCTCTATCTCCTTCCGTTTCGGTATCCCGCGCTTTGGGGGCTGTCCGGCGCGTACGCCGCCGTGTTATACGTGGCTCTCTTGCGTGCCGGTTTGTTGGAGATCGAGAGCCCGTTCTGGGTTCTGAGCGTCGGGGCGCTGCTGCTCGTCTCGCCGCTGTACCACGCGTTGCTTCTGCCGGCCACCGCCGGCGCGCTTCGCGGAGAGCGCGCCGATTGGCGCGGGGTGCTGTCCACCGCGGCGGTCGCATATCCGCGGCTGCTGATCGGAGAACTCATCGTCGGCGCGGCGGCGGCGGCGGGCGGAATGCTTCTGCTGATTCCCGGCGTCTACGTCGGCCTGAGGCTCGTCTACTACAAACAGGCGATCGTGCTCGATGGGCTGCCGTGGACCGCGGCGCTTCGACGCAGCATGGAACGAACGATCGAGTGGCGTCCGATCGCACGGCTGTTCTCGCACTTCGTCGTGCTGTACGGGGGCGCCCTCGGTGCCGATTGGCTTCTCGCAGTCTACGCGTCAAACACCGCCCTCCACATTGGGTCCGTGGTGGCGAGTGCGCTACTGCTCGGATGGCTGAATGTGCTGGTGACGGCCTCCTACGTGCGTCGCCGGGACGACGAGGCAGCCTCCACCGCGCGCGATGAGCCTACGGCTCGACGGTGATGTTCTTGACCGCGTCGTCCTCCGCGCCGTCATTGTCGACCACGGTCAGGATCGCGGTGTAGACCACCGGATCGCTCTGCACGTTGGTGTAGACGTACGTCAGCGTCGGAACCGTCAGCGAGGCGGTTTGACCGTCGCCAAAGTCCCACACGTAGGCGGCGATCGTGCCGTCCGGGTCCGAAGATGCTGACGCGTCGAAGTCGACCGACAGCGGGCTCGGCCCGGTGCTCGGTGCGGCGGTGAAACTGGCGATGGGATTGAGGTTCCCGAGGAGAGCGCAGCCCGCGACGGCCACGATCAGGCCGAGGCCGGCGCACACCCCCCACATGATCCGTCTCTTCATGCGTACCCCCTATGGATCGATACAGGCTCCGTGATGCTTCTATCATGCGAATGGCGTCGGATCGATCAAGGACAAATGCCGGTTGCGGCCGGGTCAAGCGAGTCGGTATAGTCGCCGGTGTCATGGTCGAATGGGATCGAATCGACGTTGCCGCCGTTCTTTCCGCCCATCCGTTCGTCGAGGTAATCCTGGATCGCCTCCGGCGAGCCGGGCACGAGGCCGTGCTGATCGGCGGCGTCGTCCGGGACGGGCTGCAGCATCGAATGGGACGGGATGTCGCGTTCCCTCCGGCCGACGTCGACATCGCGACGTCGGCGGTACCCGACGAGATCCGCCGCCTGTTCCCCGACCGGAAGATCCTCGGCGTCGGCGAGGCGTTCGGCGTGCTGGTCATCGTCGGACCGGGGCGGCGTCCGTACGAGGTGGCGACCTTCCGTACGGAGGCGGCATACGACGGACGCCGGCCGGGATCGGTCGAACTGGTCCGGGATCTCGAGGGGGATGTCCGGCGACGGGATCTGACGATCAATGGACTGGCCGCGACGGCCGACGGCGCGGTGATCGACTGGGTCGGCGGCGTGGACGACCTCGTGGCCTTGCGTATCCGTGCGATCGGAAATCCGGAGGAGCGGTTCGCCGAGGACTCGCTACGGATGCTGCGTGCTGTCCGGTTTGCGTGCCGGATCGACGGGGAGATCGATGCGCCGACGGCGTCGGCGATCGCGGCGTCGGCCGACCGGATCCGGGCGATCTCGAACGAGCGGGTCGGCGAGGAGCTGCTTCGAATCCTTGCGACGGGGCGTGCCGCGAAGGGGCTCGCGCTGATGGACGAGTTGGGTTTGCTCGAACCGATTCTGCCGGAGCTCGTCGCGTGTCACGGGGTGCCCCAACCGGAGGAGTACCACCCCGAAGGGGATGTCTTCGTCCACACGCTCCAGGCCGTGGCGGTGGCCGACGGCTTCATCGCGGACCCGATCGTCAAGCTGGCGGTCGTGTTGCACGACATCGGCAAGCCGGCGGCACTCGAGCGAAGCGGTGGGCTCAACATGGGAGGACACTGCGCGATCGGTGCCCGGCAGGCACGCGACATCGGCCGGAGGTTGCGGCTGAGCCGCCAGGACGTCTTCCGTCTCCACTATCTGGTGCGTCATCACATGCGGATCGCCGACTTTCCCGCGATGGGGCGCGGCAAGCAGGTGCGGTTCGTCAGCGAGGGGGAGGACGAGAGCGGGCGAACGCCGAAAGAACGGTATCCGCTGTTTCACGATCTACTGAAGGTCCTGGTGGCCGACTGCGAGGCCAGTGCCCACCGCTCCTCCGGATGGGGACCGATCTTCCGGGAGACGCTCGACGTCGTGGAACACATCGACCGCGTCTGCGGCCTGCGCCGGGCACGGGAGATCATCGACGGACACGCGCTGATGGCGCTCGGCGTCGAAGCCGGTCCGCGGCTCGGCGAGATCCTGGGGATCCTGCACGACCGGATCCTCGCCGGTCAGATCGTAACGCGGGATCAGGCTGTCATCGCGGCCCGCACGCTGATGGACGAGACCGCCGGCGAGACGCACGGCGGCCGTTGACGGGACAGGCGCCCTGGCGGGGCTTCGTCCTCCGAGCTACCTTCGATCCATCCTCTCATTCGGGAAGGGACCACGATGGGAACGGCGTTGGACATCAGCCGCGACCTCGAGTTGGACCTCGAGGCGATCATCGGGCAGTGCATCGCGATCCTCGGGATCCGGGGGTCGGGGAAGTCGAACACGGCGGGGGTCATCTTCGAGGAACTCCTCCGCAACCGGTATCCGATGTCGATTGTCGACATCGAGGGGGAGTACTTCGGGTTGAAGGAGAAGTACGAGGTGCTCGTCGTCGGGACCGGAGACGGGGTGGAGATCGAGATCGACGCCGACTGCGCCGGCGAGATTGCCCAGGTCAGCATGGAAGAGAATGTTCCGGTCGTTCTCGATCTGAGTGGCTTCCTCTCCGAAGAGCGGACCGAACTGCTGAAGGCCTACCTTTCGAGCCTATGGAACCTGGCCGGGACGCTGCGTCGGCCGTACATCATCGGCATCGAAGAGGCGCACGAGTTCATCCCACAAGGTGTGAAGAACGAGCTCAAGGAGATGATCGCGCGAATCGCCCTGCGGGGGCGAAAGCGCGGACTCGGGGCGATCATCGTCTCTCAGCGCAGTGCCAAAGTCGACAAGGATGTACTCAGCCAGGCGGGGATGCTGTTCCTCCATCGTGTGGTGCACGAGGTCGACATGCGGGTCTACGGCGAGCTTCTCCCGTGGCGCAAGAGCGAGGTGAAGGAGATCGTCGGGTCGCTCGATACGGGCGATTGCATCTACATGAATGGCGATCGGATCCTGCCGATCTACGTCCGCGAGCGCAAGACCTTCCACGCCGGTTTCACGCCATCGCTCGAGTCGGTCGCTTCGCCCGAGCTGAAGAAGGTCAGCCAATCGATCATCGAGGCGATCGAGCGGGCGCGCAACGGAAAGCAGCGGAAAAGCGCCGAGGACAAGCTGCAGGATCGGATCGATCAGCTGGAAGAGGCCCTCGCGTCGAAGGATGGGCGGATCTCCGAATTGGAGGAAGTTGCGAGGACGTTGGGCTACATCAAGCTGGAGCTCCCGCCGACCGTCACTCCGGCGCTGGCATCGACGGGACCGACGCGGGGAACCGCTTTGCCGTACGGCTCGTATCGGCCGATCATCGTCCGGGAGGAGCCCGAATCGGAGCCGGATGGCACGGAGGTGGAGGAGCGTCCGGTCGACGCGATCGGAGAGGTCGCGCCGGTTCCACCGAGAAGCGGTCTTCCGACGGCGGTGCTGCGCCACGTTGATCGGCTTGTCGCTCGAATCGAGCGGGGAGAGGTCACACAGCGACGCCTGCTCGGGTTCCTGATCTCGCATGCGCCGGGAACGTACTCCGTCGAACAGATCTCGGCTTGGACCGGTTGCGCGCCGGAGATGATTGAGGAGGAACCGCCGCGCGAATTGCTCGACGCGGGGCTGATCTGTCGCGAACGCCGCACCGACGGGGTGCACTACCGGGGGGCGCTTCGCGCGTTCGTCAACCGGGAGTTCGAGGTGTACCAACCGGATATCGGTTCGACGGGTCTCCACACGGTCACCCAGATGCTTCGCACCCGGCTCGCGGCGCTCTCGGAACGCGTATAGCTAGATAGGTTCATCGTTTGCGAGCTCTATCCCATTGACCGTTCCCTGCGTTTCTGCTATAGTCTCGTTGGAGGGAGGGAGCGGTGAAGATCAAGATCGCGGGGCGGCACACTGAGGCGAGTCCGGCGCTCCGGAGCTACGTGGTCGAGAAGACCGAGGCGCTGGAGCGGTACTTCGATCGGATCGTGAGTGTCGACGTCGTGCTTTCGGTGGAGAAGGAGCGGCAGATCGCCGATTTTCACGCGCATCTGACGAACCGGAAGGTCATCAGCGCGCGGGAAGAGTCGGCTGACATGTATGCGTCGATCGACAAGGCGATCGACCGGCTCCGCCGCCAACTGGTGAAGTTCAAGGATCACCTGCACGATGTCCGGGATCGAAGCGGCGCGAGCGCGAAGGCCGCGGCGGCCGCTGAGGGGGATGTGGAGGGGCGGCAGATCATCCGCACCGAGGCGTACTTCCAGAAGCCGATGTCTCCCGACGAGGCGGCGCTGCAACTCGATGCCATCGAGAAGGACTTCCTCGTTTTCGTCAATTCGGAAACCGATCAGGTTGCGATCATCTACCACCGCCGCGACGGCAACTACGGGCTGATCGAACCTCGAAGGTAGACGGCGGCAGGGGCAGGGTAAGGGCGTGGCGAAAGTCTTATCGTTGTTTTCGGGAAGCCTGGCGAGCCGGGTAGCAACGCGGCTCGTCGAACAGCACCCGGACGTGGATTCCGTCTGTCTTCTCCACTTCCGCTCGCCGTTCTCGCGGGAGTTCGAGGAGCTGCGTCAAGTGGTTCGGAGCGAGTGGCCCCATGCGACGTTCCGCACGCAGTCGATCAAGAAGGAGTACCGGCGGCTCGTCGAAATCACCGATGAAGGAGCCTTCTCGCCGTCGTTGAGCTGCATCAACTGCCGATCGCTGCTGTTTTCGAAAGCGGTCCGGTACATGGAGCGGATCGGCGCCGAATATATGATCTCCGGGGAGGTTCCGGGAGAGGATCCGTGGATCGCAGAGCGACTGCGCGACGTGGCCAGGGACCTCGGCGTCGAGGACCGAATCCTTCGACCGCTCTGGCCCGGGTCGTCGCGGTATCGTTCTCGCGGATTGAGGAAGTGGGTCGTTCGGGATGGCAACGGGGCGGGGACGAGAGATGTTCGCAAGGCGGTCGTGAAGCTGGCGGAGCGGGTCGGATTGGATCCGTCGGACGCGATGGCGTCCTGCCATCGGTGCAAGCTCAGGACACCGGGCTTCGGCGAACGCGTGGCGAGCCTGTTCGGGGAGGCGGGATTCACGCTGAACGCATTGCGCCTGCTGGATTTCCCGCTGCTGTACAAGGTGCGGCCGGACGTCAAGATCGTCCTGGCGCGCGACGAGCAGGAGAAGCGTGAGCTGCAGAACCTCTTCCTGCCTCAGGATCTGCGGGTCTACCCTGCGACGCCGCATGGACCGATGACCCTCGTTCGGGCGGACTGGCACACCCGAAGCGGCGCGAAGCGGCAGGAGGTCATCGAACTCGCGGCGCAGATCACGGCGACGTTCGCGTTGCCCGAGCCCGTGGAAACGATTCCGATCTACTACCGGCTCGAGAGTGAAGACGAGACGCATCTCTTGAACGTGACGCCATGTGACGGCCCCGACGAAATCGCCCGGATCGGTGGGATCGAGACGATCCCGCTCGGAGAAGCACGCGTCGCAGTGCGCAGTTGACCTTCGTTTGTGAGGTGGCTATACTCCTTGCCTGCTGGGCCGTGACGTGCGGGGAAGTGCGTTTCGCACGGTGCGGAAGATGGCTGGAACCGAGAAAACCCCGTGATGGGCAAGGGGTTTCTGTGTCTTTTTGCTGTCGTTAGGTGCTGCAGCCGCGGTTCGGACGACCCGGTTTGCAGCCAGCCGGGTCCTCGTAGGGGACTGGGATGGTGCCATCGGTAACGGACGATCGGCGCGAAGGTGGGCGAATCCTGGGAAGTGCGTACGGCGAGAGGGCGGCAGCGGGATCGGGAATCGAATCCAATCGGGCGCGTTCGACGCGCCCGCTGTGGTGTTTTGTGGTGCCACCGGGTCGCAGGCGGGCACGGGCCTTCCGCTCGGATCGGCGAATCAGTTCCGTCGCATCGAATGAGGTGAGATGAGTGATCTCGGGCGATGACATCAAGCGTGTAAAGCTTCAACTGGCTCCTCCTTCCGTCATCCTGAATTGGTCGCACGGCGAGGTGACCGAGTCGGAGACGATCAACTACCGGACCCACCGCGCCGAGCGGGGCGGTCTGTACGCCGAAGAGATCTTCGGCCCGGCGAACGACTACGAATGTGCCTGCGGGAAGTACAAAGGGAAGAAGTACGAGGGGATCACCTGCGAGAAGTGTCACGTCCTGGTGACCGACTCGTCGGTGCGCCGCGTCAACATGGGGCACATCCAGCTGGCGAGCCCGGTCGTCCACTTCTGGTTCTTGAAAGGTGTCTCGAGCCTGTTGAGCCGTCTGTTGGGAATGAAGAAGCGGGAGCTCCAGCGGATCGCCTACTACGAGACGGAGCCGATCGAGCAGGCGCTTCATATCGTTACGTCATCCGACTGCAAGGAGGTCCGCCCTCGAGAGACGCTGCACACGTCCGAAGTCGATATCCTTTCGCAGTCCTACGCATTCGAGGTGGAGCCGGCGTACTACGTCGAAGACGCTCCGCGAGTTCTCGCCGAGGAAGCCGGTCGCGTGACGATCGAGGATCGACAGCTGACCAACGGTGAGAAGGTGATTTCCGCGGTGGTCGGATCGGTCGAGTATCCGTTGGTCGGGGAGGTTGACCTGCTCGTCGAGGACGGCGACGACATCGACGAGGGGACGGTGATCGCAGAACGTCCGGTCGGCGAACTCTGCTCGAAGACCGCCTACGAGATGCTGTCCGATCGGTACGGCGCGGCGGTGCAGGGCATCGTGCTCGATCAGGAGATCCTCGATAGCCTCGTCTTCCTCGTGACGCGGATCAAAGACGCCAGCATACCGCTCGAGATCGGCGATCGGCTGACCTTCCTCGAGATGCGGGCCTACGATCGCATCTACCCCGAGGGCTTCATCGCGAAGACCGGCGCCGCCGGGATCAAAGGACTGCTCGAGGCGATCGATCTCGACGAGCTTCACCTTGCGTTGATGGAGCAGCTGCAGCGGGAGACGGCGGTCGGAAATCAGCGCCGGCTGATTCGGCGGCTGGAGGTCGTCGATCAGCTGCGGGAGTCGGGGAACAACGCCCAGGACATGATTCTCGAGGTCATCCCGGTGCTGCCGCCCGATCTGCGGCCGATGATCCAGCTCGAGGGCGGCAAGTTCGCGACGACCGACTTGAACGATCTGTATCGCCGGATCATCAACCGGAACAACCGATTGAAGAAGCTGATCGACATGGGGGCTCCGGAAGTGATCCTCCGCAACGAGCGGCGGATGCTTCAAGAAGCGGTCGATGCGCTGATCCACAACGAGAAGAAGGAGAGCCCGATCCGAGGGCGCGACAACCGCCCGTTGAAGTCGCTGTCGGAGCGGATCCACGGCAAACACGGTCGGCTTCGGCGGAACCTGCTCGGTCGCCGGGTCGACTACTCCGGGCGTGCGGTGATCGTCGTCGATCCGACGCTGAAGCTCCATCAGTGCGGCTTGCCGAAGAAGATGGCGCTGGAGCTGTTCAAGCCGTTCATTCTGCACCACTTGGAGACGACGACCTTCTCCGACTTTGACGAGATCAAGAACCGGGCGCTGATGGGCGAGATGCCGGAGGTATGGGACATCCTCGATCGCCTGATCAAGGAGCATCCGGTGCTGCTGAACCGCGCGCCGACACTGCATCGCTTGTCGATGCAGGCCTTCGAGCCGGTGCTCGTCGACGGCGAAGCGATTCATATCCATCCGTTCGTCTGCCCGCCGTACAACGCGGACTTCGATGGGGATCAGATGGCCGTGCACCTGCCGCTCTCGAAGGAGGCGATCGCCGAGGCGAGGAGCCTGATGGCCGCGCCGCGCAACATCCTCTCCCCGTCGAACGGCGAGCCGATCAGCCTGCCGACGCAGGACCCGGTCTACGCGTACTACTACCTGACCATCGAAGTCGAGGACGGCCTCGGCGCCGGCAAGGCCTTCCACGACATCGACGAGGCCCGCAAGGCGCACGAGGAAGGCGTGATCGACCTGCACAGCCCGGTCGCGATCCGAATCGACGGAGAGCGGATCCAGACGACGCTCGGTCGCGCGGAAATGAATCTGAAGCTTCCGAAAGAAGTCCGCGACTATAAGATCGTTATGGACCGCCGGGCGATCAAGCGGCTTGTGATGGAGTGCCATCACCGCTTCGGATGGGAGAAGGCCGCGGAGGTCCTCGACAGCCTGAAGGAACTCGGGTTTAAGTACGCCACGCAGGCCGGCTTGACGATCTCGCTCGCCGACTGTCTGATCCCCGACGAGAAGGAACAGATCATCCACGAATCGCTCGCGGTGGTGCGACGGATCGAGACGATGTACCGAATGGGGCTCTCGACCGAGGAGGAGCGCAGGCTGGCGGTCATCCGCGTTTGGCGCCGCACCGTCGATGACGTAGAGGCGGCGACGATGGAGAATCTCCGCCGGCACCGGTTCAACTCCGTGTACGGGATCGTCACGTCGGGGGCACGCGGTGGTCCGGACCAGGTCAAGCAGCTGTGCGGGATGCGCGGGCCGATGGCGGGACCGTCCGGCGACATCATCGAGCGGCCGGTCATCTCCAACTTCCGCGAAGGGCTGGACATGATGGAATACTTCATCTCCACCCACGGCGGACGGAAGGGGGCGGCCGACACGGCGTTGAAGACGGCCGATTCGGGGTACCTCACCCGACGGCTCGTCGACGCGTCGTCGGATACCGTCATCCTCGAGACCGATTGCGGAACGACGCAGGGAATCGATGTCAATCCGCTGCGGTTCAGCCGGACCGAGATCATGGAATCAATCGAGGACCGGATCTACGGACGGGTGACCGCCCAGCCGGTGATCGACCCGAGCACCGGAGAGGTCCTCGTCGAGGCGAACCAGTGGATAACCGAGGAGCTGGCCCCGCGTATCGGCCGGCTGGAGTGCGAGCTGCCGCTGAAGAGCCCGGCGCAGCGCGAGCGGCTGATCGGTACGAAGACCGTGGCCGAGGTCCGCGATCCGAAGACGGAGCGCGTGATCATGAAGCCGGACGAGCTGATCACGCCGCGGTTGATCGAGGCGCTCCAGGAAGCGGGGATCAAGTCGCTTCGCGTCCGCCCACGGATCGTGATCCGTTCGGCGATGACGTGCGAGACGGCGAACGGTATCTGCCAGCTCTGCTACGGCTACGACATGAGCAATCACCGCCCGGTGGAGATGGGAACGGCGGTCGGCGTCATCGCGGCGCAGTCGGTCGGTGAGCCCGGGACGCAGCTGACGATGCGGACGTTCCATACCGGCGGCGTCGCCGGCGAAGACATCACGCAGGGGCTGCCGCGCGCCGAGGAGCTGTTCGAAGCACGCAAGACGATCAAGAGCGGCGAGGCCGGGCTGTCCCCGCTGGATGGGTACATCACCGACATCACGACGATCTCCAGCGGCGAGGACCAGGTCGAGGTGACCGGGGACGTGCGCACGGCACGGATCCCGTCGGACCTTGTCACTGCCGAGGTCGGAGAGGAGATCGACGCGTCCGCGTTGATCGACGCCGCGAGCCCGTGCGCGGGCGAAGCAGTCCTCGTCGACGTCGCAAAGGGCGGACAGGAATTGCTTGTGATCGACGTCGAGAACGGCGACCGATCGTACCTTCTGCCGCCAGTGGCGACGCCGAAGGTCGAGACGGGGGATCGCGTGTCGGAGGGTGACGCCCTAACCGAGCGATTCAACGTCGAGGGCGTGATCGCGGAGCGGCGGGGCACTGTCGAGCTGCCGGAAAACAAGGAACGGGTCTTCGCGTTGGTCGATGAGGACGGCGGTGTCTCGGAGTATGAGATCCCGTACGGCGCACGATTGATGGTCGACCCGGGAACGAAGGTCCAGCAGGGCGACCAGTTGACGTCGCGGTCGAAGCCGATCTTCATCGCCTCGGAGGGGGATGGCACGGTCCAGGTGCTGGCCGATCGGATCGTCGTCTACAATCCGGACGGGTTGGCGACGCGAATTCCGTTGACGAGCGACCTGAAGTCCCTGAAACGGAATGGCGACCGGGTGAAGTCCGGCGAGCAGCTGGTGGCGCTGGAGATCGCCCATGAGGGCCAGGTGCGGATCGAGGCGATCAACAAGCGCAGCGGGATCAGCACGGTCCATTTCGAGCCGAAGAGCGTGGTCAAGATCGACAAGGCGGTGACCGTCCGCGTCGGCGACAAGGTGGAGGAGGGAGACCTGCTCACGAAGGGTGTCGTCGCTCCCCATACCTTGCTCGAGGCGGCCGGGGTGCAGAAGGCGCGTCAGTACCTGATGAACGAGATCCACAAGGTCTACAAGCAGCAGGGTGTCGACATCAACGACAAGCACCTCGAGGTCATCATCCGTCAGATCCTGAACAACGTCCGAATCGTCGATCGCGGCGACTCGCGTTTCCTGATCGGCGATCTGGTCACGTTGGAGGAGTTCCGCAAGGAGATCCGCGAACTGGCGAAGTGGAATGAGGAAGCCGAACGCCTGCGCTCCGACTCGATCGGGGTTTCGCTGGCCGAGGACATCGCCGCTGGCGGGCACATCGTCGCGACGGCCGGCGAGCCGCTAACCCAAGAGGCGATGGCCCGGGCCGGCCGCTTGGGAATCGACATCGTTCGCGTGCAGCGGGACGAGGACGTCATCGAAGTGCCGATGATCGCCAAACGCCTTCCCGACGGAGAACGTGAGCTGCTTCGAATCTCGAAGGCGGCCCTGCAGACGAAGGGGTGGCTCTCGGCCGCGTCGTTCCAGCGGACGACGAAGGTGCTGTCCGAGGCGGCACTTCGGGGCGAGGTCGACGATCTGACCGGGCTGAAGCCGAGCATCATCGTCGGGAAACGGATTCCGTCGGGGACGGGATTTACGTTCTACGATCGGCTGACCGACGAGGGGGAAGAAGGGCAGGAAACGACGTTGGGAGGAGATGGTGAGGCCGTCCCCGTCGGCGAGGAGAGCGCGGAGCCGGATGTGAGTTGAAGGTCACGCGGGCGGAACCTATAATCCGCCCTACCCAGGAGAGGATATGCCAACGATCAACCAACTGATACGAAAAGGTCGCAAGCCGAAGACGAAGAAGAGGAAGGCTCCTCAGCTCGATGCCTGTCCGCAGCGACGCGGCGTCTGCACGCGCGTCACAACGCGGACCCCCAAGAAGCCGAATTCCGCGCTGCGAAAGGTCGCCCGCGTGCGCCTGAGCAACGGGAAGGAAGTGACGGCGTACATCGGGGGCGAGGGTCACAACCTCCAGGAGCACTCGATGGTGCTGGTCCGGGGTGGACGTGTGAAAGACCTCCCGGGTGTCCGGTATCACGTGGTGCGCGGCACGCTCGACGCCGAAGGCGTCGAGGGGCGGCGGCGGGGTCGCTCGAAGTACGGGGCGAAGAAGAGCTAGGAGAGGGCCATGAAGATACCGGGGCGGGACGTACTCCCTGACACGAGATACAACAGCAAGCTTCTCGCGAAGCTGATCAACTACGTCATGCAAGACGGGAAGAAGGCGACCGCGCAGCGCGTCGTCTACGCCGCGTTGGGCATCGTCGACGAGCGGGCGGAAGAGGCCTCGCTTGACACGTTCAACGAGGCCGTTTCGAATTGCTCGCCGAGGCTCGAGGTTCGTACGCGTCGCGTCGGTGGAGCGAACTACCAGGTTCCGTACGAGGTCCCGACCGATCGGCAGGTGGCGTTGGCGCTGCGGTGGATCGTGGCGGCTTCGCGAGATCGGGGCGAGGACACGATGGCTCAGCGGCTGGCTTCGGAGATCCTCGAGGCCGCGCGCAAAGAGGGAAAGGCCTACGGTAAGCGCCTCGACTCCCACCGGATGGCCGAGGCGAACAAGGCATTCGCCCACTACCGCTGGTAGGCGCACCCTCTCTCGCCGATTCCGCTTCACGAACGACGAAGTGAGGGTGCGATGTCGAACGTTGCGAAAACGGAACTAGCGCGAATCCGCAACATCGGCATCATGGCGCATATCGACGCGGGGAAGACGACCGCGACGGAGCGCATCCTCTTCTACACCGGGCAGATCCACAAGATGGGTGAAGTCCACGAGGGCGACACCGAGATGGACTGGATGGCCCAGGAGCGGGAGCGAGGCATCACCATCACGTCGGCGGCGACGACGTGTTCGTGGCTCGATCACACGATCAACATCATCGACACGCCGGGCCACGTCGACTTCACCGCGGAGGTCGAGCGGGCGCTTCGCGTGCTCGACGGAGGCGTCGTCGTCTTCTCCGGCGTGGAGATGGTCGAGTCGCAGTCGGAGACCGTCTGGCGGCAGGCCGATCGGTACGCCGTGCCACGGTTGGCATTCGTCAACAAGCTCGACCGCGTCGAGTCGAGCTACGTCGGGACCGTCGAGATGATCGAGGAGCGGCTCGGTGTTCGCGCCGTGCCGCTCGTGTGTCCATACCGAGACGACAGTCGAAAGCTGCTCGGCCTGGTCGATCTGATCGAGGGGGAGTTGCTCGTGTGGGACGAGGCGTCGCTCGGCGCGACGTTCACGCGCCATGTGATTCCCGACGGGATTTCAGAACCGTGTGCCCGACTGCGCGAGATCGCCCTCGAACGGGTCGCCGAGGTCGACGACCGGGTGATGGAGCTGTTTCTCGGAGGGGAGGATGTCCCGCCGGCGCTGTTCCACGAGGGACTGCGGCGCGGCTGCATCGAGGAAGGGCTCGTGCCCGTCCTCGGCGGGTCGGCGTTCGCGAACCAGGGGATCCAGCTTCTGCTCGACGCCGTCGTCCGATATCTTCCGGCGCCGACGGACGTGCCGGCGATCCGTGCGGCGGACGGCTCCCAGGAGCGGCATGCCGATCCGGACGAACCGTTTGCGGCGTTGGCGTTCAAGGTCGTCAGCGACCGGTATGCCGGCCGGCTCGTTTTCGTGCGGGTGTATTCCGGCACCGTGCAGGTCGGGGGGCACGCGTACGACGCGTCGTCCGACAAAGGGCTTCGCATCACGAAGATCTTCCGGATGCACGCGAACCGGCGCACGGCGGTGGACCAGATGGAGGCGGGTGACATCGTCGCGATCGTCGGGTCGCAGCCCGTCGCGACCGGCGACACGTTGTGCGACAAGTCGGAGCCGATCCTGTTAGAGCAGATCGACTTCCCGGAGCCGGTCGTATTCGTCGCCGTCGAGCCGCGCACCGAAGCGGAGTTCGACGATTTGATGAACGGGCTGACCAAGCTGGCCCAGGAGGATCCGACCTTCCACGTGCGCGTCGACGAGACGACGAACCAGACGATCATTGCCGGGATGGGCGAGCTGCATCTCGAAGTGCTCGTTCGGCGGCTTCGCGAGGAGTCCTCGCTGTCGGTTCATGTAGGACAGCCGCAGGTCGCCTATCGCGAGACGCTCGGGCAACCGATCGATGTCGAGGAGCGGTTCGCGAAGCAAGCGGGCGGACGCGGCCAGTACGGGCACGTGCGGATCCGATTGGAGCCGCTGGAACGAGGATCGGGTATCCGATTCGAGTGCACCGCGCCGGTCGAGGAGATTCCGAAGGAGTACCGAGCTCCGATCGAGAGCGCGGTTCGGGCGACGTTGACAAACGGACCGGTGGCCGGGTATCCTTTGGCCGATATCGGAGCCACCTTGTTCGGTGGGTCATTTCATCCGGTCGACTCGTCTGAGATCGCGTTCCGGGCTGCGGCCTCCGAGGCGTTGCGCACAGCGTACGGCGAGGGGTCGTTTGAGCTGCTGGAGCCGGTTATGGAGGGAGAGGTCATCACCCCCGGCGAGTACCTGGGTGAGGTGATGGAGGACCTGGCGCGCAGGCGCGGGGAAATCCGAGAACTCCTGTCGCGGGAGACCGTGCAGATACTGCGTGTCGGGGTTCCGTTGGCAGAGACGTTCGGGTATGCCACGCGGCTGCGTTCTTTGACCCAGGGGAGGGCGACGTACTCTTTGCGCGTTGCGCGGTACGACCTCGTCCCGGAAGGGTTGAAGGAGAAGATCATCCGAAGTCGAGGGTACTAGATATGGCGAGAGAGAAGATACGAATCAAACTGCGAGGGTACGACCACGAACTGGTGGAGACATCGATCCGTAAGATTGTCGACTCGGCGAAGGAGACCCGAGCGAAGATCTCCGGGCCGATCCCGCTGCCGACCCAGCGTCGCGTTTACACCGTGCTACGATCTCCGCACATCGACAAGCGCTCGATGGAGCACTTCGAACGTCGGATTCACACACGGCTGCTCGACATCAAGGAGCCGACCTCGGAGACGATCAACTCGCTGATGGACATCGAGCTCCCCACGGGGATCGATATCGAAATCAAACTGTAAGAACCGACGGAATCACGGAGGGTAGCGGACGATGTCACAGGGAATCCTCGGGCGAAAGATTGGGATGACCCAGCTATTCGTCGAAGACCGCGCGGTCGGCGCCACCGTCGTCGAGACGGAGCCATGCACCGTGGTCCAGATCAAGACGGTCGACTCCGACGGGTACAACGCCCTACAGCTAGGATACGGAGCATTGAAGGAGTCGAAGACGACGAAGCCGCTGCTCGGGCACTACCGCAAGGCGGACGTTGCGCCATGTCGGCGGCTGTTCGAGGTCCGGGTCGACAATCCGGAGGAGTTCAGCGTCGGGGACGTCGTCGGGGTCGATATCTTCTCGGAGGGCGAGAAGATCGATGTCGCCGGCGTCTCGAAGGGTCTGGGCTTCCAGGGCGTCGTCAAACGGTGGGACTTTGCCGGCGGGCCGAAGACGCACGGGTCGCACTTCCATCGACGCCCGGGCTCCGTCGGGATGTGTGTCAAGCCGGGCCGGGTCATGAAGGGGAAGAAGCTCCCAGGACACACCGGCGCGCGTCGGGTAACCGTGAAGGGCCTGCAGGTGCTTCGCGTCGATGCGGAGCGGAACCTGTTGGTGTTGAAGGGCTCGACGCCGGGCTCCCGTGGAACGATTCTTGAATTGGGGAAGCGAGATGGCTGAGGCGAAGCTATATCAGTTCGGGACCGAGGGAGACGCGAAGACGCAGACGCTCGACGAGCGCCTGTTCGGTGCGCCGGTCAATGAGGATCTCCTGTATCGCGCAGTGCGGATGCAGCTTGGCAACCGTCGGCAGGGAACGCATTCGACGAAGACGCGTGGCGAAGTCAGCGGCGGCGGGCGTAAGCCCTGGCGCCAGAAGGGGACCGGGCGTGCACGTGCCGGCTCCCGTCGATCGCCTCTGTGGGTTGGCGGCGGTACGATGTTCGGTCCGAAGCCGCGCTCCTACGCATCGAAACTGACCCGAAAGATGAAGCAGGGCGCCCTCGTATCGGCCCTGTCCGATCGTGCCCGCGACGGGAAGCTCACGCTGATCGATCGGCTGACGTTTGAGGAGCCGAAGACGAAGGCTGCGGTCGCGCTGATGGAGCGTCTGGGCCTATCCGAGAGCCTCCTCGTCGTTGTCGGGTCGGCGGAATACGCCCGTCCGGTAAAGAAATCATTCACGAATCTCCCCCGCGTGAAGTGCATCGCCTGCGGGGGAATCAACGTTTATGACATCCTTCGGTACGACCAGCTGCTGATGACGGTCGGCGCGGTGGAGGAGCTCGAGGAGAGGTTCCGGACATGACGAGACATGCGCACGCCGAGGATGTCGTGATCGCCCCGATCCTCACCGAGAATACGTGGCAACAGATGGAGGAGCGCAAGTACGCGTTCCGTGTGGCGCTCGGTGCGAACAAGATCCAGATCAAGAAGGCGGTCGAAGACCTCTTCAAGGTTCACGTGGAGAAGGTCTGGACGGCCAACATGAAGGGCAAGCCCCGACGCGAACGACTCAGTCAGCTCCATGGTCGCACCTCTCGGTGGCGAAAGGCGATCGTGCGCCTCGCGCCCGGCGACCGGATCGACATCATGGGAGGATAGCGATATGGCGCTCAAACGATACAAGCCGACATCCCCAGGCCGACGCCACGCGGAGCACCCGGACTTCAGCGGGTTGTCCAATGTGGCCCCCGAGAAGAGCTTGCTCCGACCGATCAAGAAGACCGGCGGGCGCAACAGCCAGGGGCGGACCACGGCCCGATTCCGCGGCGGTGGACACAAGCGGCGGTACCGGCTGATCGACTTCGCGCGGGACAAGGAAGGCATCCCTGCGCGCGTCGTGACGCGCGAGTACGACCCGAATCGATCCGCTTGGATCACGCTACTGCACTACGCCGACGGCGAGAAGCGGTACATCCTCGCTCCGGTGGAGCTGGAGATCGGCGCGCGTGTCGAGGCCGGCGAGACGGCCGAGATCCGTGTCGGCAACGCGATGCCGCTGTCACGCATCCCGCTGGGGTCGATCCTCCATAACCTGGAGTTCTCTCCCGGAAGTGGCGGCAAGATCGCGCGGTCGGCCGGTACGTCGGCGAAGCTGATCGGCAAAGAGGGGAAGCGGGCCCACGTTCGGCTTCCCTCGGGCGAGGTGCGGATCTTCAACACCGGATGCCGTGCGACGATCGGGGAGGTCTCGAACCCCGACCACAAGAACGTGAAACATGGGAAGGCCGGGCGCGTACGGCATCTCGGGCGCAAACCGCATGTCCGAGGCGTTGCGATGAACCCGGTGGATCACCCGCACGGCGGCGGGGAGGGTCGGGCGCGCGTCGGCCGGCCCCAGGTGTCGCCGACCGGCAAGCTTGCCAAGGGCGGTCGGACGCGCAAGAAGCGGAAGAAGAGTAGTGCGCTGATCGTGCGCCGCGCCGGCAAGGGCCGCCGCTAAGGAGGAGCTGAGGATGCCGAGGTCGACGAAGAAGGGACCGTACGTGAAGGAGAGCCTTCTGAAGAAGGTTCAGCGTGCGAAACGCGGCGAGATCGACGAGATCATGACGTGGTCGCGCGCTTCGATGGTCACGCCGGAGATGGTCGGACTGACGATCAAGGTGCACAACGGCAAGGTCCACGTGCCGGTCTATGTCGTCGAGAACATGGTGGGCCACAAGCTGGGCGAGTTCGCGCCGACGCGGACCTTCCGCGGCCACGGTGGCATGAGAAAGAAGCGGGCTCCCAGCCTGACGTAGGAGAGGAATCATGGAAGCACGGGCAATCTCGAAGTACGTACGTATCTCGCCGCGGAAGGCGCGACTTGTCGTCGATGCGATCCGCGGGAAGGGCGTGAACGATGCGCTCCGGATCGTCCAGCTCTCGACGAAGAAGGCGGCGACGCCGATTCGTAAGACGCTCGAGTCTGCGATCGCGAACGCGGAGAGCAACTTCGACGTCGATGTCGACGGGCTGTACGTCGTCAAGGCGACGGTCGACATGGGGAGGGCGCTCCGGCGTCTGAGACCCCGTGCGTACGGGCGGGCGGACATCATCCGACGGCCGACGAGCCACATCACAATCGTCGTCGGCGATAGGGAGAGTGACACGTAATGGGCCAGAAAATCCATCCGATTGGATTTCGGGTCGGGGTCAACCGCAAGTGGGTTTCGAATTGGTTCAACCCCGCGCTGGCTCCCGAGTACATTGCCGAGGATCGACGGATTCGTGAGCTCGTCTACGAGCGGTATCGTCGTGCGTCGGTCTCCGAAGTCAATATCGAACGATCGAAAGAGGATCGGGTCTCCATCGTGATCCGAAGCGCGCGCCCCGGGATCATCATCGGTCGCGGCGGTAGCGAGATCGAGAAGCTGCAGGCGGCGCTCGAGCGGCTGACCGGCCGGATGGTCAAGATCTCGATTCAGGAGATCGATCGGCCGGACCTCGAGGCACGATTGGTCGCCCAGGATGTCGCGATGCAGATCGAGAATCGGACGGCGCCGGCGCGAGCGATGAAAGAAGCGATGCGGCGCGTGATGGGGGCCGGCGCCGAAGGGATCAAGCTCAAGGTGAGCGGACGTCTCGGAGGCGGCGACATCGCGCGGTCGATCACGATGAAGAATGGGCGAATTCCGTTGCAGACGTTGCGTGCCGACATTGACTACGGTCTGGTCGAGGCTCGAACGAAGTACGGGAATATAGGCGTCAAGGCCTGGGTCTTCCGCGGCGAGCGGCCGCACCGGGGCCCGCGAGACGAGGTAACCTGACATGGCACTTCTCTTTCCCAAGCGGACGAAGTACCGCAAGACGCACCGCGGTCGCAGGAGGGGCAAGGCGACGCGCGGCGGACAGGTCGAATTCGGCGAGTACGGAATCCAGTCGCTCGAGCCGGCATGGATTACCGCGGCGCAGATCGAAGCCTGCCGAACGACGATCGCCCGAACGACGCAGCGCGGCGCCCGGATCTGGATCCGGGTCTTCCCGGACAAACCGATCACGAAGCACCCCGCGGAAGCGCGCATGGGGAAGGGAAAGGGCGCGGTCGACCACTGGGTCGCCTCCGTCCGCCCCGGAACCGTCCTGTTCGAGATCTCCGGCGTCGGAGACGAGCAGGCGAAACGGATCCATCAGCTGGTCGGGCATAAGCTGCCGATTCGCACGCGTCTGAAGCGACGAATGGTGCTGGGGGGAGAGGCATGAGGGCGACGGAGCTACGCGAGCTGACGGTCGACGAGCTCGTCCAACGGGAGTCGGAGCTGAAGCGGAAGCTGTTCAACCTTCGCTTTCAGCGGGCGAGCGGCGAGCTGGACAACACGGCCGAGCTCAAGAAGACGCGCCGGGACATTGCGAGGGTCATGACCGTGATGCACGAGAGGGCGCAGGAGGCGACGCGATGAAGAGGGTGAAGACAGGGCGGGTCGTCAGCGATCGCATGACGCAGACGATCGTCGTCCGTGCGGAGGAGCGGCGCCTGCATCCGCGGTATCGCAAGTACATTCGGAGGCACTTCAAGTTCCACGCGCATGATCCGCGCGAGGAGGCGTCAATCGGCGACCTGGTTCGCATCGAGGAGTGCCGCCCGCTGAGCCGGAACAAGCGGTGGCGATTGATCGAGATCGTGGAGAAGGCGGAGGGCTAGTCATGATTCAGATGCAGACGATGCTCAAGGTGGCGGACAACTCCGGCGCGAAGTCCGTTCGCTGCATCAACGTGCTGGGACCTTCCAACCGGCGGGTCGGGGAGATCGGCGACATCGTCGTCGGGTCGGTCCGAAAGCGGCTGCCGACGAGCGACATCGAGAAGGGGCAGATCGTGCGCGGCGTGATCGTCCGAACACGGCGTCCGTACCGGCGCAAGGACGGGACGTACGTTCGCTTCGACGACAACGCGATCGTGCTGATCAACCCCCAGGGAGAGCCGGTCGGGACGCGTGTCTTCGGACCGGTGGCGCGGGAGCTGAGGGACAAGAAGATGATGCGCATCATCTCTCTCGCGCCCGAGGTCCTGTAGGAGAGCGACGATGAACAAGATACGTAAAGGGGATCGCGTTCAAGTCGTGGCGGGGAACGACCGCGGCCGGATCGGTCGCGTGCTGTCGGTGATCCCGGAGAGGAACCGGGTGATCGTCGAGAACGTGAACATGATCACCAAGCACCAGCGGGCGACGCAGAGCCTACGGCAGCCGGGAATCATCCAGCGCGAGGGGACGATTCATATGTCCAACGTGCTTCCGATCTGCCCGGAGTGCGACGAGGCGACCCGGGTTGGGTTTACCGAGGTCGAGGGTCGGAAGATGCGCGTCTGCAAGCGATGCGGGGAGATCTTCGAGTGACCATGCTACGAGAACGATACCAAGACGAGATCGCTCCCAAGCTGCGGGAAGAGCTGGGGCTGTCCAACGCGATGGAGACGCCGCGTGTGCTAAAGGTTGTTGTCAACATGGGCGTCGGCGACAAGGACAACCCGAAGGTGCTCGAGGGAGCTGTGAGTAACCTGGCGAAGATGACCGGCCAGAAGCCGGTGGTCACCAAGGCGAGGAAGTCGATTTCCGACTTTAAGCTGGTGCAGGGCGACCCGATCGGCTGCATGGTGACCTTGCGGCGGGTTCGGGCCTACGAATTTCTGAATCGATTGTTCAACGCCGTCCTGCCGGGGATCCGCGATTTCCGCGGTCTTTCGTCGGGCGCGTTCGACGGACGGGGCAACTACACCCTTGGCCTGAGAGATCAGATCACGTTTCCCGAGATCGAGTACAACGAGATCGTGAAGTCGCAGGGCATGGACATCACGATCGTGACCTCGGCGCGAACGGATCGGGAGGGCTACGCGTTGCTCAAGGGACTCGGATTCCCGTTCAAGGACTAGGGGGCAAAGATGGCGCGAACATCTCTGATTGTGAAGAGCAAGCGGACGCCGAAGTTCCAGGCGCGATCGTACCATCGCTGCAATCTGTGCGGTCGCCCTCACGGGTACATCCGTGACTTCGGGATCTGCCGGCTGTGCTTCCGCAAGCTGGCGCACAACGGCGAGATCCCCGGCGTCAAGAAGGCAAGCTGGTAAGGGGAGACGATGATTCCATACCCGATTGGCGACATGCTGACGCGGATACGAAACGCGAATCGGCGATTCCACGCGGACGTGACGATGCCGCACTCCAAGATGAAGGAGTCGATCGCGGCGATCCTCGAGCAGGAAGGCTACATCGAAGGGTTCGAGGTGATCGAACGCGAGCCGCAGTCGGAGCTGCGCATCCGCCTCAAGTACAAGGGGGAGCGGACGTCCGCAGTGCAGGCGATCAGCAAGATTCAGCTGGTCAGCAAGCCGAGCCGCCGCGTCTATGCGGGCGCGGGAGAGATCCCGCAGCCGCTCGCCGGAATGGGAATTGCGATCGTCTCGACGTCGCAGGGCATCCTGTCGGGAAGAGAGGCGCAGGCTCGGGGGATCGGTGGAGAGGTCCTCTGCGAGGTCTGGTAGGGAGACGAGACGATGTCCAAGGTTGGCAAGGTTCCGATTGCGATTCCCGACGGCGTCAAGGTCTCCGTCGGTGAGAACACGTTCACGGTCGAGGGGAAGCACGGCCGTCTCAAACAGCCGTTCCGTTCCGACATGGTTGAGATCGTGATCGGCGACGGAGAGGCGTCGGTGAGCCGTCGCCGCGAGGGGAAGGAGTACCGCGCGTTCCACGGGCTGTACCGAAGCCTGCTTGCGAACATGGTGCACGGGGTGTCGGAGCGCTGGGAACGGGCGTTGCTCGTACGCGGGCTCGGGTATCGCGCGCGGCTGCAAGGGACGACGCTGATCCTCGATTTGGGCTACTCGAACCCGATGGAGTACGAGTTGCCGAAGGACGTAGAGGCGGAGCTTCCGAACCCGAACGAGATCATCATCCGCGGCGCGGACAAGCAGAAGGTCGGCCAGGTCGCGGCACAGATTCGAGCGCTTCGGAAGCCGAACGTGTATGACGGCAAGGGCATCCGGTATCGGAACGAACAGGTCATTCAGAAGGCCGGCAAGCTCGGCGGACCTGGGGCCGCTGGGTAGGGAGTGAGGTAGCGATGGCACGATTCAACCGAGCCGCGGAACGGGTCAAGAGACACAAGCGAATCCGCCGGCACATTCGCGGGACGAGCGAACGCCCCCGGCTTTGCGTGACGAAGACGCTACGACACCTCTACGCGCAAGTGATCGACGATGAGGTCGGGCGAACGCTCGTCCAGGCGTCGACGCTCGAGCCTCAGGTGCGGGCAGGCGTCACCGGGCCGAACGTCGCGGCGGCCGAAAAACTCGGCGCGGTGCTGGCCGAACGGGCGTCGGAGGCGGGCGTCGAGGCGGTCGTTTTCGACCGCGGTGGGCATCCGTATCACGGCGTGATCTCCTCCTTCGCGGAGGCATGTCGCAAAGGGGGACTGCGATTTTGAGGACACACGACGAGTTTGAGAACGAGATCATCGATATCCGTCGCGTGAGCAAGGTCACGAAGGGTGGCCGGAACCTCCGGTTCCGCGTCACGATCGTCGTGGGCGACAAGGACGGCCGGGTCGGCGTCGGCGTCGGCAGCACGACGGAGATCCCTCGAGCGATTCAGCAGGCAATCCGCGATGCGAAGAAGAACTTGGTCCGTATCCATCGGGTCGAGGGGACGATTCCGCACGAAGTGACCGGACGGTTCAAGGCCGGTCAGGTTCTGCTGAAGCCTGCGCATCCCGGGACCGGGGTGATTGCCGGAACGACGGTCGGCGCGATCTGCCGGCTGGCGGGAATCGACGATGTGCTGACGAAGTCGATCGGCACGACGAATCCGCTGACGTTGTCGCGCGCGGCGCTCAATGGGCTCGCTTCGCTGCGAAGCCGCCGGGAGATCGAAGAGCTGCGTGGCGTCGCGGTCGGGCAGGAGGTTGCGGATGAGGCTTGAGGATCTTCGCCCGACGAAGGGCAGCACGCATCGACGAAAGCGCGTGGGGCGCGGGTACGGCTCCGGCCGCGGCGGTCATGAGAGCGGCAAGGGTACGAAGGGTCAGAATTCCCGCAGTGGCGGCGGCGTTCGCCTTGGGTTCGAAGGTGGGCAGACGCCCATCTGGATGCGGTTTCCGAAGCGCGGATTCCGTAACTACACCCGGGTTGAGTACGCGTGCGTCAACGTCGACACGCTCGGCGAGCGATTCGAAGAAGGCGCGAGCGTCGATCTCGAGGCGCTCCGCGACGCCGGACTCGTCAAGGGCCGGGTCGAGCGGCTGAAGGTCCTCGGCCGCGGGGAGCTGACGAAGCCGTTGACCGTTCGAGCGCAACGGTTCACCGCGGAGGCAAAGCGGAAGATCGAATCCGCCGGCGGAACGGCCGAGGTGATCTACTAGCGATGTGGGAGAAGTTCGCCAGCCTGTTCAAGGTTCCCGAGCTGCGGAAGCGGATCCTGTTCACGCTTGGGGCGATCATTGTCGTTCGCCTCGGGACGCATATCACCGTTCCCGGTGTCGACGTCGATGTGCTGCGAAGCTTTTTCGCCCAGCAGGCGGGCGGGATCTTCGACTTCTTCAACATGTTCACCGGCGGCGCGTTGCAGCGCTTCTCGCTGTTTGCGCTTGGCGTGACGCCGTACATCAACGCGTCGATCATCTTCAGTCTGCTGACCGCGGTGATCCCGAAGTTGAAGGAGCTGCAGCAGCAGGGACGAGAGGGCCGGCGAAAGATCACGGCCTACACGCGGTACGCGACGGTCGCGCTGGCGATCGTGCAGGGTGCAGCGATGACGTCGCTGATCCGCAGCGCGATGCCCGCGGGAGCGGGGTTATGGTTCTACGTGACAACGATCATCTCGTTGACGACGGGCACGATCTTCCTGATGTGGCTCGGGGAGCGAATCACCGAGAATGGAATCGGAAACGGGATCAGTATGATCATCATGATCAGCATCCTGTCGCGGTTCCCGGCGAATCTACGGCAGTTGTGGACGGACATCGCCACCGGCTCGGTTCACGCGGTCTGGGGCCTGGCGTTCATCGCCCTGCTGATCGTCGTGATCGCGGGGATGACGATGGTCCAGCAGGGCCAGCGGAAGATCTCCATCCAGTACGCGAAACGGACGATGGGACGACGGATCTACGGCGGCCACACGTCGCATCTGCCGATGCGCGTGAATCAGGGAGGCGTCATCCCGGTCATCTTCGCTTCGGCGTTGCTGAGCCTTCCGGTCACGTTGTTTAACGCGATCCCGGCTCTCAATTGGATCGTTCCGTACGTCCAGACCGGAAGCACGGCGTACATCATCGCGTACGTCGCGTTGATCTTCTTCTTTACGTACTTTTACAGCTCGATCGTCTTCGACCCGAACGATGTGGCGAAGAACGTGCGCGAGGCTGGCGGGTTCATCCCCGGGGTTCGGCCGGGCAAGCCGACGGCGGAGTACATCAACGGCGTTCTGAACCGGATGTTGTTGATCGGTGCGGTCTTCCTGTCCGTCGTCGCAGTGCTGCCGTTCATCCTGTCGATGGCGAGCGGATCGCAGTCGATGTTCCTGGTGGGCGGGACGTCGCTTCTGATCGTTGTTGGTGTCGGAATTGATACGCTGATGCAGATCGAAGCGCACCTGGTCATGCGACATTACGAGAGCCTGACGAAGTCAGGTCGGCTGTTGGGGCGGCGGGGGTAGCGATGCGTACACGAGTGGTGCTGCTCGGCCCTCCGGGAGCCGGGAAGGGAACGCAAGCGAAGCGGATCGTCGGCGAACTCCGGCTGGCCCACCTGTCTACCGGGGACATCCTGCGCGACGAAGTGGCGCGGGGAACGGAACTCGGGAAGACGGCGAGCGGCTACATGGATCGCGGCGAACTCGTTCCCGATGGGTTGATCATCGACATGATCCGGGGGCGGATCGAATCCGCCGAGGAAGGATTCCTGTTGGACGGCTTCCCGCGGACGGTCGAACAGGCCACGGCGCTGGAGGGGATCACCGACCTCGACGTCGTGATCAACATCGCCCTGCCTCGCGAGGAGGTCGTGCGGCGATTGACCGCGCGACGGGTCTGCCGAGCGTGCGGCGCGATCTGCAACTTGCTGTTCAACCCGCCGGACGATCCGACGGTCTGCCCGTCCTGTGGTGGAGCCTTGATCCAGCGGGAAGACGATAAGCAGGACGTGATCGAGAATCGATACGACGTGTACGAACGATCGACGGCGCCGCTGATCGACTTCTATCGCGAGCGCGGACTGATTCGGGATTTCGACGGGTCGCGCGGAAGCGATGCGATTGCGTCGGAGATCTTGGCGACGCTCGCCGAATGATCACGCTGAAGACGAGCGCGGAGATCGGCGTGATGCGCGAGAACGGCGCCGAATTGGGGAGCATCTTGAGCCACCTGTGCGGTGAGGTTCGGGCCGGACGATCGACGGCCTACTACGATCGCATGGCGGAGGAGATGATCCGAGCCCGCGGCGCGGTGCCAGCGTTCAAGGGATACCACGGATACCCGGCGACGATCAATGCGTCGATCAACGAAGAGGTGGTGCACGGCATCCCATCCGAGGCTCGGAAGCTTCGGGAAGGGGACGTCTTCTCGATCGACATCGGCCTCGTTCGGGATGGGCTCTACGTCGACATGGCGACGACCGTCCCGGTCGGAGAGGTGTCCGAGGACGCACGGCGGCTTCTCGAAATCGGAGAGCGCAGCTTGTGGGAAGGGATTCAGGAAGCTACAATTGGAAACCGGTTGTCCGACATTTCGCACGCGATCGGATCCTTCGTTACTACGGAGGGTTTTCACGTGGTGAAGGAGTACGTCGGGCACGGTATCGGGAGAGCATTGCACGAGGATCCCCAGATCCCGAACTACGGTCCGCCCGGTACGGGCGTCCGTTTGGGGGCGGGCATGGCCTTCGCGATCGAGCCGATGGTGAAGACCGATTCGCTTCCGACGAGGGTCCTGCAGGACGCGTGGACTGTCGTGACGGGATCCGGAGGGTTGTCGGTGCATTTCGAGCACACCGTCGTGTTGACGGAGGATGGAACGATCGTGGTAACCGAAGGAGGTGACGAAGGGCGTAGTGGCAACGAATGAGAGACGCGGAAAGAAGGACGTGATCCGACAACGCGGCGAGGTGATCGAAAGCCTTCCGAGTTCGATGTTCCGGGTCAAGCTGGATAACGATCACGTCGTTCTGTGCCACATCTCCGGACGGATCCGCAAGCACTATATTCGGATCCTTACGGGAGATCGTGTGATCGTAGAGTTCTCGCCGTACGACCTGTCCAAGGGACGGATCGTGTATCGGGAGAGCTGATCGAAACGCCCGGACTGCATGAAAGTCAGAAGCTCGGTCAAGAAGATGTGTGCCAAGTGCAAGGTGATCCGTCGCGACGGGCGGCTGAGGGTCGTCTGTCGGAATCCCAAGCACAAGCAACGGCAAGGGTAAGGGAGAACCTATGGCGCGAATAGCCGGAGTGAATCTGCCGAACAACAAGCGCGTCGAAGTCGCGTTGACGTACATTTACGGCATCGGGAGGACGAGGGCGGCCGACGTGATCGAACAGACCGGAATCTCGCCCGACGTCCGTGTCAAGGACCTGACGGAGAACGAGGTCAACGCACTCCGGCGAGAGATCGAGCAGCTCATCGTCGAAGGAGACCTCCGGCGGCGCATCCATGGGAGCATCCAGCGACTGAAGGATATCAACGCCTACCGTGGGATTCGCCACAAGAAGCGACTTCCGGTCCGTGGACAGCGAACCCGTTCGAACGCGCGAACGTGGAAGGGACCCCGGCCGGCGAAGGCCGGGAAGAAGAGGTAGGGATGGCGAAAAACATCAAGCTCGAACGCGCACAGATACACGTCCACGCGACGTTCAACAATACGATCATCACCGTCACCGACATGAACGGAAACCCGGTGACGTGGAAGAGCCCCGGCGTCGTGGGGTACAAGGGTTCCCGAAAGGGCACTCCGTACGCTGCGCAGATCGCGGCCGAATCCCTGTCGCGCGAGATGAAGGATATGGGCATCCGCTCGGTCGCCATCGAAGTGAAGGGAACCGGCTCGGGCAGGCAGTCGGTGATCCAGACGATCAAGGCATCCGGCATCCGTGTCGAAGAGGTGAAGAACGTCACGCCGGTGTCCCACAGCAAGGGGAGACGATAATGGGACGAGAGACGGGCGGGAAGTGCAAGCAGTGCCGTCGAGAAGGGGAGAAGCTCTTCTTGAAGGGCGACCGCTGCTACACGCGTAGCTGCGCACTCAGCCGGAAGTCGAAGCCGCCGGGGGAGGGACCAAAGCGTCGGCGCCCGCGGCGAAGCCAATACCAGCTCCATCTGCGCGAGAAGCAAAAGGCGCGACGGATCTACGGCGTGCGCGAGAAGCAATTCCGCAACTACGTCGCGCAGGCGAAGCGAAAGAAGGGGGTTACCGGCGAAGCCCTGCTGACCCTCCTCGAACGCCGGATGGACAACATGGTGTATCGTGCCGGACTCGCGTCATCTCGCCAGCAAGCGCGGCAGATGATCACGCACGGTCACTTCGAGCTGAACGGGCGTGCGACGAACGTTCCGTCGGTCCTGCTGCGGGAGGGTGACGTCGTCGCAGTCAAGGAAGCGCGACGTGAGCGTGTCAAGGCGATTGTCGAAGGCGCGGCCGATCGCGATGCTCCGACCTGGTTGGAGCGGAACGCCGAGGCGATGCGATTCCAGGTGCTTGCGATGCCGAGCATCGAGCAGTTGGGGATGAACATCGCGGCGAACCTCATCGTCGAGTTCTACTCCCGCTAGGAGGTGACGTGCCGATGGACGAACTGGTCTTCCCGAAAAGCATTAAGGTCGAGGAGCTAGACGACAAAAGCGCGACGATCATGATCGAGCCCCTCGAGCGTGGGTTCGGCACGACGCTGGGCAACGCGCTGCGGCGGACGCTGCTCACGGCGATTCCGGGGGCGGCCGTCGTCCGCGTGCGGTTCGCCGGCAAGTATCACGAATACGACACGATCGAGGGGGTCAAGGAAGACGTCCTCGAGATCATCCTGAATCTGAAGTCGCTTGCGCTGCGGGTGCAGACGGACGAGACGCAACGGATCACGCTGGCCAAGAAGGGCGCGACCGAGGTCACGGCGGCCGATTTGGACTTGCCGCCGGGCGTCGAGGTCATCGATCCGTCGGTGCATCTCGCGACGCTGAACGGCAAGGGCGCGCTGGACTTCGAGATCGAGGTGGAGACCGGGTTCGGGTACGTGCCGGCCGAGCTGAATCGGCTCGAGGACGCGCCGCTGTCGGTGATCCCTATCGACGCGGATTTCTCCCCGGTGCGGAAGGTCAACTTCTCCGTGTCGGAGACACGGGTCGGAGGAAAGACCGGCTACGAGCGGCTGACTTTGGAGATGACCACCACCGGCGGGATCAAGCCGGAGGAGGCGCTTTCCGAGGCGAGTCGGCTGGTCAAACGTCATCTGGACCTGTTTGACGATTTCGCCCAACACCCGTACGGGATCTCGACCGAGGAGGTCGAGGAGGTCGAAGCCGAAGAGCTGACGATCGCCCTCGATGACCTCGGGATCGATCAGCGCGCGTGCAACCTGTTGCACGAAGCGGACATCACGACACTGAGCCAGCTTCTCAATCATCCGAGGGAGGAGCTGCTCGACATCCATGGCTTCGGCGGCAAGACGCTGAGCAAGGTGGAGGATCGATTGGCGGAGCTCGGCTACGCGCTGAGGAGCGAAGGAGAGGTCACGGATGAGACATAGGCAGACCGTCGACAAGATGGGGATGGTTCGCTCGCATCGCAAGCAGGTGCTCGCGAACCTCGCCAGCGCGTTGATTCTGAACTCGAAAGTCGACACGACATACACGCGCGCACGCGCCGGGCAGCGGTTCGCCGAACGGTTGATCACGCTGGCGCGGCGGGGCGACTTGCACGCCCGTCGGTTGGCGTTCTCGCGATTGCGGGACAAGGCCGCCGTCGACAAGCTGTTCGAGGAGCTCGGTCCGCAGTACAAGGACCGGAATGGCGGCTATACGCGCGTCATTAAGCTGGGTCCGCGGCGCGGCGATGGTGCCGAGATGGCCCGTCTGATGCTGATCGAAGGGTAAGAATCGTCGATTCAAGGGCGAACGAAACGCCCCCGGCGCATCCAAAGCGCCGGGGGCGTCTTCTCGTTTTGGGTGCGGACGATCAGCCGAGGCGCGAGCGCAGCTTCGCGATCATGTCCGCGGTCATCGACGCGAGGTCGTGGCTCGGCGACCAGCCCCACTCGTCGCGGGCGGCACGGTCGTCGACGGCGCACGGCCAGGAGTCGGCGATCTGCTGGCGGAAGTCGGGCTCGTAGGTGCAGACGAAGCCCGGGATATGTTTGCGGATTTCGGCGGCGAGTTCCTCGGCGGTGAAGCTCATCGCACCGACGCTGAAGTTCGCGTGGTGAACCAGACGGGCGCGGTCGGCCTCCATCAGATCGATCGTGGCCTTGATGCAGTCCGGCATGTACATCATCGGCAGCCGCGTATCCGGCCGGACGAAACAGGTGTATCGCCCCTCCTCGATCGCCTTGTAGAAGATCTCGACGGCGTAGTCGGTCGTGCCGCCGCCGGGCGCTGTCTCGTTCGAGATGATGCCCGGGTAGCGGAGTCCGCGAACGTCGAGGCCGAACCGGCGAACGTAGTACTCGCCGAGCAGCTCGCCGGTGACCTTGGTGACGCCGTACATCGTCGTCGGCAGAAGGATGGTCTCCTGGGGGGCCGGATCGCGCGGTGTCTCCGGTCCGAAGACCGCAATCGAACTCGGCACGCAGACCTGCGAAAGGCCGCGCTCGCGGGCGACGTCGAGGACGTTGACGAGTCCGTCGATGTTGACCCGCCACGCCAGGTGCGGCTTCTCCTCTCCGACCGCGGACAGGATCGCTGCCAGGTGGTAGATCGTATCGATGGCGTGCCCACCGACGACCCGGTCGACGTCCTCGCGGACGGTCACGTCCATCGTCTCGAACGGGCCCGAATCGCGCAACGCAGGCTTCGGCGCGGTGCGGTGGCCGGCGGCGACGACGTTGTCGTTGCCATAGCGCTCGCGCAGCGCGAGCGTCAACTCCGAGCCGATCTGCCCGACCGCCCCGGTGACCAGAATCCTTTTCGAGTGTTCCAAACCCCGTCCCTCCTGTATCTTCACGTGGTACGGGGATTGTACTCGACGTCGCGATAGGCAGGTAGGGGGCGCGTTGCCGATGGATGTCGGTTGGGCTACTGTTCTCGCCAGCCGACGATCGTGGCATGGGAGGGGGCATAGGGTGGCGGTCCTGCTGGAGGTGGTCTTGCCGATCTTCCTGGTTGGCGGGGCGGGAGCGATTCTCGGGCGGGTGACGCGGCTCGACGCGACGCTGCTGACGCGCGTGGCGATGTATCTTCTCGGGCCGGCGCTGATCTTCCGGTCGCTGTACACGTCCACCGTCGCAAGCGGCGACGTGGCAAGGATCGCGGGGTTCGTCCTGATCCTCCAACTTGCGCTGTGGGTGCTTTCGCGGGGCCTGGGACGCACGCTGGGATGGGACGATGACACCCGCGCTGCCGGATCCCTCGTTCTGACGTTCGGGAACTGCGGGACTTACGGGCTCGCGGTGCTGCTGTTCGCCTACGGCGAGGCCGGGTTCACGCTCGGTGTCGTGTTCATGCTGACCGGAACGCTGATGCAGGCGACGCTCGGCGTGGGCATCGGGGCCTGGCACCGTGGGATGAAGCTGCGTACGTGGGTGGCGCACGCATCGCGTGTGCCGTGGCTGTACGCGCTCGGACTCGCGCTGTTGTTCCGAGCGACGGGGTGGCGTCTGCCGGTCGGGGTGTTTCGGGGGATCGACCTCCTCGCCGGTGCGGCCATTCCCGTGCAGCTGATTCTGCTTGGCGTTCAGCTGTCGAGGGTGCCCTACCGGCGGGTGGCGCGGGAGGCGATCTGGCTGACCGGGCTGAAGCTCGCGCTGCCTCCGCTGATCGGGTATGGGCTGACGGTGCTGTTCGGTGTGAAGGGATTGCTGCGGTCGGTTCTGATCGTCCAATCGAGCATGCCGAGCGCGATCAATGCGCTGATCCTCTCGATGCATTTCCGACGAAATCCCGAGTTGGCCGCGACGGTCGTCTTCCTGACGACGGTGCTGAGCCTCGGAACCGTCACGGTGATCGTATCGCTGTTGTCCTAGCGTGGAGATGCCGTTGCGCCCCCCCTATACTCCTCCGTTGAGATGACGGATGCGATTGGGATCGATATTGGAGGGACGTTCATCGATGTGGTGTTGGCGGGTCGCGGGGCGGCCCGCCTCGTCAAGATTCCGTCAACGCCGGACGCCCCGCATCGTGGCGTTCTCGCCGGATTGCGCAAGCTCATCGACGAGGGGGAGCTCGATCCGCGTGGCGTTCGAACGGTCGCGCATGGCTCGACGGTCGCCACGAACGCGCTGCTCGAAGGCGCGTGGGCACGGACGGCGCTGGTGACAACGGCGGGGTTTCGGGACGTTCTCGAGATCGGGCGACAGCATCGGTCCGCGCTGTACGATCTGTCGATCGTTCGCCCGGAGCCGATCGTCTCCAGGGATCTTCGATTCGAGCTGGCCGAACGAGTCGGCTCGGATGGGCAGGTCGTCGTCGCGCTCGATCCGGACGACGTGCGGGAGCTGATCCCCGCGCTTCGGGCTTCCGGCGCCGAGGCGGTCGCCGTCGTGTTCCTTTTTTCGTATCTGAACCCGTCGCACGAACGGCTCGCCGGGGAGATGCTGCGGGAGGCGTTGGACGTTCCGGTGACGTTGTCGAGTGAGGTCCTGCCAGAGTTCCGCGAGTACGAGCGGACATCGACGACGGTGATCTGCGCGTCGCTCCGTCCGGTGATCGGCCGCTACCTCGGCGAACTCGAACGGGGAGCGGCGACGCTCGGACTGCCGTCGACCTGGCGGATTATGCAGTCGAGTGGTGCGGTGACCGATGCGCACAACGCCGAACGGGAACCGGTGCGGATCCTTCTGTCGGGACCGGCGGCGGGCGTGCAGGGGGCGCGGGCGATCGGCGAGCGGGCCGGCGAACACGGCTTGATCACGATGGATATGGGAGGAACGAGCTGCGACGTGTCGCTGGTCCGCGACGGGGAGCTGGCGAGGACAACGGCCGGCGCGATCGGCGGGCATCCGGTCGCACAGCAGATGATCGGGATCCACACGATCGGCGCCGGTGGTGGGAGCATCGCATGGATCGATCCGGGCGGCGCGCTTCGCGTCGGACCGCGAAGCGCCGGGGCGGCCCCCGGGCCGGCCTGCTACGGGCGCGGCGGAACGCGCCCGACCGTGACGGATGCCCACGTCCTCCTTGGACACCTACCGGCGAACCGGCCGCTCGGCGGGCTGAAGGCGCTGGACGTCGGCGCGGCGGGCCGCGCCGTTCGCACGGTCGCCGAGCCGCTCGGCCTGGATGTGGAAGACGCGGCCGAAGGGATCCTCGAGATTGCGGATGCGGCGATGGAGCGAGCCATTCGTGTGATCTCGGTCGAACGGGGGCACGACCCGCGCGACTACGCGTTGCTCGCCTTCGGTGGGGCGGGGCCGCTGCACGCGGCGGAGATTGCGCGACGCCTGTCGATCCCGCGGGTGCTGATCCCGGCCACGGCCGGTGTGCTGTCGGCGTTCGGACTGCTGGCGTCCGAAGTCGGAACCGATACGAGCCGCTCGGTCGTCCGCCCGCTGGAGGCGCTCGACGAGGACGGCGTCGGCTCGATGGTCGACGCACTGATCGCTCAAGGGGTGAGCATCCTTCGCGGCCAGGGATTCGATCCGTCGCGCATTCGCCACGTAGTCACGGCGGATCTGCGATATGCCGGACAGTCGCACGAGCTGAACGTCCCGTTTGCGCACGAACGGGGAGCTGGGTTCGATGCGCTGGTCGGGGCGTTTCATCGGGAGCACGAGACCCGATTCGGACACTGCGATCCGAACGAGGCGGTCGAGCTGGTCACACTCCGCGTTCGAACCGTCGGGCCTCCGGCACTCTCCGATGTGCCGGCGGTGCGTGCGGAGGCGCCGGGCGACGAGCGGGCGGTGACCGCGCGGTTTGCCGGCCACGGTCGGGTCGAGGCACGGCTGCTTGCTCGCAGCGGGCTCGCCGCGGGCGATTCGGTTCGGGGGCCGGCGATCGTCGTCGGCGACGATGCGACGCTGCTCGTTCCTCCTGACGTTACG
>Ga0272441_10001835_pt1 | contig 44542 bp, 50 predicted proteins | sample SSMProp6N_FD_193582 | JGI IMG/M metagenome (GOLD analysis project Ga0272441, IMG submission 193582) | Marine sediment archaeal communities from Little Sippewissett salt marsh, Falmouth, MA, United States - SSM-Prop-6N | ecosystem: Environmental > Aquatic > Marine > Wetlands > Sediment ... | reverse complement strand
GAATCAAACCCGCTCCTGGCACCAAACACAGCATACCAGGGCGTCCAGACGTGCGCGGGAATCAGCAGCGTATTCGGCGAACACTCCCACACGATTTCGCAGAAGTCGGGAGCCGAAAGCCCGAGCATGGGGCGGCCGTCATAGACGAGATTGCCACGCGGAGACAGCGCTTCGTGAATGCGAACGGCAGCATCGAGCGAAGGAACGAGCAACACCATGTGAATGCGCCTCCCCTTGCCATCATGCTTCCACACGAGACTGACTTCGCCGGTCACCATGAACGAGACGCCGTCATGGCGATAGATACCATCACCGGCTTCCTGAAGATCCGACGAAAGCGTGTCTAGCCAATCAGGTTGCGTGCAATCGCCGGTGCCCAGCAAATCGATGCCCTTGCGCTTGGCGACGGCGGCCAGTGTGGGCAGCTCCATCTGATAGCTGGTGGAATTCGAATAGCGCGAGTGGATGTGCAGATCAGCGACGACCGTCATGTGGCCTCGCCAGTGGAAGCTTGGTGCATCCTTGGCCCAACTTCGCAAATCAAGGACAAGGTCACACTTCTTCCATTCCGTCCCAACCGAAAACCTTGAGGTCAATGCGTCCGCTCTCGCCAAACTGCACTCCCTCGGCCTCCAGCCGGGTGACTTGTTCCTCACCAATGCTCGACTCGCCCTTGGCATTGACGACACGATGCCACGGCACATCTGGACGTGGGCGTCCGCGTCCCAGCGCCGCCATCGCGTAGCCCACCTGTCGTGCACCACGGGGCATCCCCACCATTCCCGCAATTTGGCCGTACGTGGCCACGGTTCCCTCAGGGATTCGTTGAACCGCTGCATAGATTCGCTCGTATAGGCTGCTTGCCACCGAAATCACCTCGCTCCCAGAAGATGTACAAACCACAGTCTGAAGCCTACGCGTCACTTTCCCGTTTCACAAGCAGACCTCCAAACCTCGCGTTACAATACTGGATATCCTGAACTTCATGGAGGCATCATGCTCAAGACCAACGCAGGTCAAGTTGTGGAATTCCTGCTTCAATGCCAACCCGGCCCGCCAAGAGGGCATCCGCGATGGAGCGTCGATCACGAAGGCGTCCCGTTTGTGCTGCCCAGCATCGGCGGCATTTCCCTCAACGTTGCCGTCGGCGACTCGGCGTTCGGCTGGGCGGGCGATCACGTCGAGCCCAGTGTCAGTTGTACAGCTAACACCAAGAAGCCGTTCGAGCATCCCAATCCTTCGCTGCAGCTCTATGCCTGCGCTGGCAACCTGGCCACACTGATCTCTGGCGACGCCAAGGGAAGCACCGGTTATGCCATCGGACATCATGGCGGAAGCGAGCACGTGGTGGTGGAGCTGCCACGCGAAGCCAAGGAGAAGATGTCCTACGACGACAAGATTCTCATCCGTGGCCGCGGCCAAGGTCTCAAGTTAACCGATTATCCCGACGTCTCCGTCTTCAATTTGGATCCAGATCTGCTGCAGAAGATGAACATTCAGGAGGTCGATGGGGTGCTCCGCGTGCCAGTCACGACACTAGTACCTGCACCTTGCATGGGATCAGGCGTCGGCGCCACCATGCCCGGCACGGGCGACTACGACATCATGACCAGCGATCCCGAAACCGTACAGCAGTATGGCCTGGACAAGATCCGGTTCGGCGACTTCGTCGCGTTGCTCGATCATGACAACCGCTTCGGCCGCGCCTATCGGAAGGGGTCAATCACCATCGGTATCGTCGTCCATTCTGATTGCATGCTTTCAGGCCACGGACCTGGCGTCACTACGCTACTGACAGCGGGCACCCCGCTCATTGAGCCAATCATTGATCCCAAGGCCAATATCTCAGACATCCTCGGTCACGGAACCTTTGTCGAGGCAGCGGCATAGGCCAGGGCAATCGCGTACAGTGCGCCTCGTAGCGAGTGTGCTGCGAGGCGTTTTCATTGGTGATGTTCAGTATGCCCAACTCACAGATCAGCGCACGAACTCTTGACGAAGACTCATCCCGATTTCGCAGGACTGTCACACAGAACTGATGATACGAGTATCAATCAGCCATTGGGAAAGCGCGACGCCAGGAGGCAGTCAGTGTTGCTGCCTCCTGGCCACCCATCCCTTCGCCAAATGGCGCCAAACGAATGGATATTTTCTGTCCATTGCCCCACGGTCACCATGTACAATAGACAAGCGCACCGTTTGCAACATCAGACACGAAGAGCATCTGCCCGGGCATAAGCCCACCCAGGTTCTTCTTCACCTGCACTACGGCATCTGGTGCATCTTTGATGCTCGACGACTCCCATGTGGTCGTGAGAAACTGCCCGAGGATTCCAAGCACTTCATTTTTCTTGTCAGTCTCAAATTCTGCAAGCGCTGTCTTGAACCTGCCATCCCATTTCCATTCAAGCATACCGCGAAATGCTGTGGCTAGATTCTCTAGCTGAGCTTCGAGCCCCTGAATGATCTCATCAGACATATTTCCTCCACGAAGTAGCGCCACAACCACCGCATCCGTTCAAGTATTCGCTCTTGGGCAAGCTGCACGAGCTTCTCAACCAGGGAGTTTGGCTGATTCAATCCAGTAGCGCGACACATCATGGCCCACGGGCTCGTGATAGAACTGATCCTCCAGCACCCCGCCACACTTCGTGATGACCTTGGCAGATGAGACGTTGTTCGGATCACAGGTCACCAGAACGCGATTGATGTTCATGTCTTGCGCCATCTCGACCGCCGCTTCTAGCAAGCGAGTACCATAGCCATTGCCTCGCTCAGCAGGACGTACACTATACCCAATATGTCCGCCAAACAATCGCAGTCCGTCTGTCAGCCAATGACGAATGTTGAACAGGCCGAGAATGCGGGATTCATGAATGAGAAATCGCGTTGTGCAAGGGACCCAGCCTTCCGGCAGATCCTCGCCACGCGATTGCTTCTCGAATCCAACGACTGTCTCAGCAAACGACCACTCAGCATGCGGTAAGAATGCCGGAATTCGCTCTTCACCTGATGCGGCAAATTCAGCCACAAAAGACGCAAGCTCACGTTCGTGCTTCTGTTGTAAGGCGACGATCTCCATGTTGCCTCCCCCCGTTATCAGCGCCCGATCCTGTGCCTTCCGTTTCTGTTCATGACGAAATGAGCTGCGTGGATCGTTTCCGGTTACCCATGCTAGTTCTATCTTACGGCTCGCATTATTTGAACCTATCCGCATGACTCTACATACTAACCTTATGTGTGGCGATTCAGAAGCTGCACTGAGGAGCACTTCTAATGAACAAGCAACCTGTCGCCGTTCACCCTAATCTTGTCTATGGCAACCGAGAGGGTTCCGAGCTCACGTTAGATCTGTACATGCCCGCAGCGCCAAACGGTGCCTCGATTCTGTTTGTCAATAGCGGGGGGTTCGTGTCTGGAAAGCTGACCCAATATGAAGAGAACGCACCTCACTCCTATCGATTCCTGCAACCCAATGAGCTCACAGTGGAGCATGGCGATCCCATTCCGCTGTTGGCCCAGTTCTCGTTTGCCCGCCTGCTCGATGCAGGATTTGCCGTATTCGACATCCGCCACAGCAACGCGCCGCATACAGTCGACGCCATGCTCGATGACATCCGTGCGGCCATTATGCATATCCACAACACCTGCCAGGCCAATTCGCTTGATCCAGATCGCCTAGGCATCTTTGGAGCGAGTTCGGGCGGGCATCTCGCCCTGGCCGCTGGCCTCACAGCAAACACTGATTCCGGACAACGAGCGATAGGGGCCATGGTCACCTTCTATCCGGCTGGCTTCGACTTTCTTGCTGATATTGAGGCCTTCCCGCAGATTAGGGAAGGATTGCCTGCATTGGCTGTCTCTGACGATGTGCTCCATGCGATCTCCATCAAGAGTCTTTATCCATCCGGAGGGGCGCCAACGCTGGTTGTTTACGGCGACAGGGACTTTCCGTTCATACTTAATCCCTGCCACAGCATCTGCTCGGAGTTTCCCAAGGCAGGCATTGAAACAAACTGTATCGTGATCGAGGGCGCAGCCCACGAATTCATGCGAGAAGATGGGTATCACCCTGACGATGGCGATCGAGCGCAGGCAGCACTCGTGCAGTGGTTCCAGCGACACTTGGCCAGCTAGGGGCAGTTCCTCGCTGAGATCGCCTGCCCACTGCGCTATAATCCGCGCGGTGATTTGACATGTGTCTTGCAGCTCCAGCGAAAGTGATATCGATTTCCGGCAACGAAGCCGTCGTTGACTACGACGGCGTGCGTACGAAGACGCGTCTAGACACGTTGACCGAGCCCGTGGCTCCCGGCGACTACGTATTGATTCATACGGGGTTCGCCATTCGCCGATTGTCCGCCGAAGACGGTGAGGAGACACTCAAGTTGTTTGACGAGTTATCTGAATCACTGCGCGACTCTGCTGGGCCATCAGAGAAATCTGAGACTACAGACGGCAGCGACTCCTAATGACGCGACCGTTTCAGCTGTCTGATCCTGTACGAGCCCGCCAGCTGGCAGATGCAATCACTATCCTTGCACCCCCCACGCCGGTCAAGATTGTTCATGTCTGTGGCACACACGAGATGGCCATTACTCAGCATGGCTTGCGCCGCTTCTTGCCCAAGACCGTCGAAATCTTGGAAGGGCCGGGCTGCCCCGTCTGTGTCACGCCGACAGCAGATATCGATGCTGCCGTCCAGATCGCAGAGGCGGGCGCCATCGTTTGCACCTTCGGTGACATGACACGCGTGCCCGGTACACGACTGACACTGGAACAAGCCCGTTCCAAGGGATGCGATATCCGCGTAGTCTTGTCTGCTGCTGAGGCCGCAAGCCTGGCGATAGAGACAGATCGCGAGGTCTTATTCTTCGCTGTGGGGTTCGAGACGACCACACCGATGACAGCAGCCGTGCTCTTGGATGATCCGCCTGCCAATCTGTCAGTGCTTGTCTGTCACAAGAAGATTCCTGAGGCGATGGCTGTGCTGCTCAACCTGCCTGGCACCAACATCAACGGATACATGGCTCCAGGTCACGTGTCAACTATCCTTGGGCTGGCTCCCTATGCTCGGCAACTCGACCTATTCAAGATTCCCATCGTCATCGGAGGATTTGAACCATTGGACATTCTCTATGCCATCGCCCTCATCCTGCGCCAACTCCGCGACGGGAAGGGATTTGTAGAGAACGCCTTCCCACGCGCCGTCGCTGATGAGGGCAATGTCGCCGCGCAGATTCTCATCGAGACGGTGTTCGAATCTGCTGAGGTCGGGTGGCGAGGCATTGGCACCATTCCCGATTCAGGCTACCGCTTGCGCAAAGAGTTCGCGCAGTTCGACGCACGAGGACGGTTCGAGATTCATGGAGAGACGGGCTCGGAGACGATCCCGGGCTGTCGTTGCGCCGACGTTCTGACAGCGCGTGCGACGCCAGCCGATTGCCCGCTGTTTGGAACGCGCTGCACACCGCTCTCCCCAGTCGGGCCGTGTATGGTTGGTACAGAGGGCGCATGCAGCATTTGGTTCCGCTACGGAGGTCGCGAGCTACCATGACTGAATACGACGATCGGATCTCCCCCCTTCACGGAGCTGGCGGCGAAATGATGGGCAAGCTCTTGGCCGAACATGTGCTGCCGCATTTTGCCGCATCCCAAGTCGGGCGGATTGATCTATCCGCCATGGATGACGGAGCCACCCTTGAACTACCTGTGTCGGGTGAGTTGGTGATGACGACAGACAGCCATGTCGTCAAACCCGTCTTCTTTCCTGGTGGCGATATCGGAAAATTGGCAGCCGCCGGTACGTTGAATGACTTGGCCGTGATGGGCGCGCGCCCGTTGGCCTTAAGCCTGGCCGTCATTATCGAGGAGGATTTCCTCATGGCGGACATTGACCGCATTATCCAATCCTTCGCAGAGACATTGGCAGGGTCAGACACCCCCTTGATCTGTGGCGATACCAAAGTCATGGGGCGCGGTGAAATCGACGGCATCGCTATCAATACCGCAGGGATCGGCATCGCGGATCCGGCCATCGGAGACGCAGGCGCTCAACCTGGCGATGTCATCATGGTTACTGGCACTATCGGGGATCACGGCATGGCCCTCATGGCATCACGAGAGGAGTTTCATCTAGACACAGAACTTGTGTCTGATGTGGATTCCATCTGGCCGATGATTCGCTCTATTCTGCCCCTCGGAGGCATCCATGCGATGAAGGATCCAACGCGCGGAGGACTAGCTGCCGCACTCAATGAGATGTCGAGCAAGTCGCAAACAACGCTTGAGCTCGATCAATCGAAGATTCCTGTTCGTGATGATGTCCAGGGACTATCCGACATGCTGGGCATCTCGCCGCTGGAGGTCGCCAATGAGGGCAAGGCCGTGCTCGTCGTCGATCCGGCCATCGCCGACGCCATCCTTGAGACGCTCCGCCAGCATCCGCTGGGAAAGAACGCCGCCATCATCGGTCATGTGGGAACCGAGTATCCCGGCCGCGTGGTGATGACAACAGACGTCGGCGGTCGCCGATTCCTCGATATGCCTCTCGGCGATCCCGTCCCGAGAATTTGCTGAGATTCGCATAGGTTTCCAAGCCGCCGCGAGCGCCTTCTCGTCACAAGCACGAGAACACGCAACGTACGTCTACCGATTCAGCACAATCAGCATAAGATGGGGCGGTGCTATACTATGCTTGCCCCTACTCATTGCCCTGCTGTATGGTTTGAGGAACATCGACGATGCTGAAGGAGGCTTCTCAAGTGGCTAATCGAAGTTGCTATGCCGCGGCTGTCGCAGCCATTCTCATTCTTGCCGTCTGCCTACCAGCTCTCACCGCTTCGATTCTTGAGCAGACATCAACGGGAACAGGGTTCGTTATTCACTCGGACGGGTACATCCTTACCAACCAACACGTGGTGGAGGGTGCTCATGAGATCACGGTCACGATTGGGGACACAGCGTACGTTGCCACCCTCGTGGACACGCTTGTTGGAAGCGACCTTGCGCTGCTCAAGGTGAACGCCCAGGGACTACCTGAAGTGAGTCTTGGCGATTCAGAGGCTGTTGGTATTGGTGACGAGATCTATGCCCTAGGGTGTCCAGCGGGTATTTGTGGCACTGCAACGAGCGGACGGGTAGCAAATCTCGATGTATCGATCCAGACAGAGGAAGCGAAGCTGGATGGGATGCTGATGATCGATGTGACGATCGATCACGGCAGCAGTGGCGGACCGTTGCTCAATACACGCGGAGAGGTCATTGGGATCACGACAGCGGGACGTCAGGGGAGCTTCGGCTTCGCGATCCCTATCCATGATGCGATCCAGCTATTGCGAAGCATCCCCGGTTTCAGCAGCGAGCAGATGAACGAGGCTACGGAAGAGCGCACGTTCAGCGACATCCGAGAGATGGTCGGTCCAAGCACTGTCTTCGTGTTTGTGCGTTCAGCAATCCCTCTCACTTCACTCTTGCCAGAGAGAGCCTTGGGCAGTCACTTGGAGATTCATACGGACTACGGCTATGCTGGCGACCTCTTCGGCTTGGCCACTCCAGGACCCTTTGGTCCAACCCGAAAACCAGGCATTCGACAGAACCTGTATGATCTCCTCGACGATGTTGCCAACTCACACGTGAAACAGGCAGAAGGATATCTACATCGTAACATAGGGTCGCAACGGACTCTCTCTGCGAGTGTGATGGTGTTTGATCTTGGCGGGGAACAGAATGCGGCTGCCTTTTCCAGGAGCGTGCAGCAATTCGACGAAGCCGGCTGGTTTTGGGAGATTATCCTACTCGACACGAAATCTCTTGGAGAGCAACCCATCTACATCGCGTTGCGGTGGCGGGGGAACTCCGATAGTTCGGAGGAGGACGCCAGCATCGTTCTTCGGGGCACAGCGTCATTCGCCTTGGGGTCCCTCGCATTTGTCGTTTGGCTATCAGAGTCCGAGACGGCAACGCTGGGCTGCGGGGATTACTGGAGCCGATCCTGCGATCGAATGGGCGACGCTTTCAGGTGTACTGGAGAAGACGTGAACTTGGCAACAGCTACGTCCAAATCGTGTACAGCAGACTTCCACCTGAGCGTCAACGAGTTTGTGGAGACGCTCAATGAGCTGTTGGATACTGCCGTGGAAGCGATCCGTGCCAACTAGGGGCTGGATCTGAGGCCATGCACAGGCGCATTGATAAACGAAGATCCTCCGTCAGGCGAGCTTCTATCAATAGGAAGCACTCTCACTCTGATAGGGCCTCGATCGATGTCTCAAGTAGTCCGTTGAGAGAGTCGATGAAATCGTCGGTCGTCCATAGGCTTTGGTAGTTGTACGAGTACTTACTTGCACCGACGAGAAAGCTGGTGTGAATGCTTGTCTCAGCAACGGCACGGCCGTCCTGTAGCCTTCCATCCTCTTCGAAAAGCGACATGAAGATCCAGCCCTTCTCCAGTTGGATCTGATCGGTATCGTACTCGTGCAAGAATATAACGAAGAGCAGCTTGCCCACACTGTAGAAACCCAGCCCCTTGATAGCGGAGGTAATGGAGACTACGTCGCCTGCTTTAGCTCCCAGATTGGCAGGGTAGTCGTCACCAGAGAATTTCCACCAGACTGCGAAGTCGAGAGGTCCACAGCTCAGCAGCCGGGAATCCGAGAGAAGTAGGTGGGACTCTGAATCCAGAAGACCTGCATAGTCCGCCTTGAGAGCCCTTCTCGCCGCTTCGGCCTCGTCGGCCGTCTCGAAGCTGAAGACCGAAACGCTTACTGTCCGCGTGAGTCTCCCAAACTGCGCTTGACTGGATCTCTCTACGGCAGCGTCTATCTGGTCATGTCTAATGCCTGCATCACCTAGAGCCTCATAGATGCTACAGAATGGCGTCCAGTACTGCGGTCTACTGCCTGGGAATCCAGAGGGCCGAGAGTAGGCTAAAGGCACTGTAGGATGTCTTTCAAACGAGCAACGGCAATCAATGGTCACGAGTTGGTTGAAGGGGAAGACCCCGAACCATCCTGTCGCCCATGTCTCCAGTGCGCTCCCCAACGCCTCCTCGGGCAGCAAGTCTGCAAGCGGGCGCTCGATCTCGACTTGGATATAGGCAATGCAGGGCTTGACGCTGTCGACGATGTCCTGAGCAGATACCGTCTCCGTTGCATCCGATGCCTGCCATGGATCGAAGTCCGGGATTGAATGGAAGACCTGGGACGCGTCTCGGATCGGGATCGCGAAGTAGAACTCGGCGCCCTCGATGCCTGCGTAGTTGACCCCGATCACTTCGCCACTCATGTTCAGAAGCGGGCCGCCGCTACTCCCGTGGTAGATTGCTCCGTCGGTCTGGAACGTCTCCTTCCCCTCTCGTCCTTCCATGTTGGTCCGTACGGCCGTGACCTGACCGGTCGACGTCGTGAGGTCCGTGCCCAGATCCAGAGAAGACGGATACCCCATCGCGACGATCGGGTCGAACAGGGACACGTCATCCGAATCCGCAAGGGTGACTGCCGGCAGCCGCGTGCAGTCAATCTTGATCAGCGCAAGGTCGTTCGCTGCGTCAGTGACTACGACCGTGCCTTCGTACTCAATTTGAGCATCGTTGAGGAAGACGGAGATCGAACTTGCATCGCGGACGACATGCTCGTTGGTGAGAATGTACCCATCTGAATGGACGATGAAGCCTGTCCCTGCGCTCAGAGAAACGAGTGCGTCAGACATCTCTTCACCCAAAGCGTACGATACGCTGCTAGCCGCCATCAGAAGACCAAGAACCATGATGAACAACAGGCTTTTTCGTTCCATGTGGGCAGGATAGCGTAGCCGAATTCGCCAGTCAAATCAGATCCGACAGCAGAAGCCGATCAGATTGTAGTTGTACGCTTCCGCTGAACTCCGACGTGAGCACACTGCCAAACGGCATCGCCATCCACTGGACGAAAGCGGGACTGTGTGCGAAACAGGAAAGTCACTTCCGTTCAGCGATCCCGTCCCGAAAGTTTGCTGGAGCCTCGTTTGCTCGCCACGAACTCAGAACAGCAACTGTTCTGAGTTCGCATTCTCCAACGGTAAGACCAGCTTCGCGATGGTCTTACCGCGTAATCCACGAGCGACGATCTCGAATGCTGCTGCCTTGACACTGGCAACCGGGGCAGTAGTAGGTCTTCGTCTGCGCGTAGCGAATCTCTGCGATCTTGGTTCCACAATCGGGGCAGGGTTGCTCCGATTTCTTATAGACGCGTGCGAATCGCCGTTCGTGCGGCGTCACCGTGGCGCCACCAGCGTCGGCACGAATCTCTTCGATCGCCCAGCGCAGCACGGATTGAATGGAGGCGTGCAGCCGATCGATCTCGTCTGCGCCAAGCGTTGTCCCGTAGCGAATGGGTGACAGCTTGGCATCAAACAGGATCTCGTCCGCATATGCCGTGCCAATGCCGGCAATGATCGTCTGATCCGTCAGCAGTTTCTTGAGCTGGCGCTTGCGCTCCAGGACATGCCGCGATAAGTAGGGCACCGTAAACTCGTCGCTCAGCGGTTCTAGCCCAGCGTTGGCAATGGCCTCAACATCGAGTGGGTCGCAAACGACGTGTACGCGAACTCTGCGAATGCTCGCATTCTCGATAATCCGCAGATCTTCGCCATCGTCAAACGTCAGCACACAGCCCGACGCCTTGGTTGCTTTTGTGTTTGAGCGGCAGAGAATCAGCCGCCCGGCCACCATGAGATGAACGACAAGATGAAGGTCGTCCGTGATTGTGAAGACGAGATGCTTGCCGCGCCGCGAGATCGCTGTGAACCGCCTGCCAACCAGCGAATCTAGATCTGGCTCAAGGGTCTTGAGAAGGGCCGGATGGTACACCCTCACCGCGGCAATGGTGCGACCAATCACCTTCTCCGTAAGCACTTCTTGCATCACATCCAACTCGGGCAATTCGGGCATGTTGAAACCTCCGCTGTCAATTATACAAACGATGGGCGCAGATTTGCCCTCTTTGGAGGGGTGTCGGGCGTCTCCTGGTGATGCCGCCTAAGGGAGAGCGAGTGAGACAGCCTGCTGCAAGAATGTCTTGAGGTGGATCATGAGACGATGGCACAAGGCAGTAGTTGTCCGCATTCTCATCTTGCTCTGCTTGTTTCTTTGGGGATGCTACTTCTCTGTCCCCGTCAACATCGCGGGAGGCTAGCCTGCGTCAGTGAAGTGCTCTTCGGGCGTGCTGGCCGTTGGCTTCGCACGCAGTAGGGTTCCAGATGGCGGTACTCGACGTGCGAACGCCTCGAAGCACGGCCAGCTCTGAGGATGCCTGAACCGGCTACCACTTGAGATGTCGCGAGACCAGTCGTTCCCGATTGGAGAAAAGGGGCAGTCAATCGAGAGGGGGGCGCCCACAGCAGATGAACAACGAGTTCCCGTTTTCCCAATACCATCAGTACTGCAGGCAGAGAAGAAACAGAGGATTCGGAATGAATACTAGATTCGGCCTTGCCGCTCGTCGAGAGCGCGCAGGTCTGAGGATCGTTGCTTCGGCGATCCATATCCGCCGCCACCGGGAGTTCTAATGCTGATGGTATCTCCGTGCTGAAGCGTCGTGGTCCCTTTCGAAGGCAGCACAACTTCCTCTCCGCCCTCTCGGATGACGACGTTCTTTCCAGGAGCTCCTGGCTCGCCGCCCTCAACTCCGTACGGACAAGTCGTACGACGATCGGTCAAGAACGACACGCGGACCGACTCAGCCAGACAAGTCATGTCGCGGCGGATGCCAAGCCCACCGCGGCAGCGGCCGCGGCCACCAGTTCCCTTCCGCAATTCGTATCGTTCGACACGCAGCGGATAACTGGTTTCGAGTGCTTCGATCGGCGTGTTTAGTGTGTTGGTCATGTGGGAGTGGATACCGTCGATACCGTCTTTGGTGGGACGCGCCCCGAATCCACCAGCTATCGTCTCGTACAACGTGAATGGCTTCCCGGTTCGCGGATCAATGCCTCCGACAGCTACGTTATTCATCGATCCCTGGCAAGCAGCCATTGAACGCTCAGGAACCAACTGACCCAGTGCCCCGAGCACAACGTCGACGATACGCTGCGAAGTCTCCAGATTGCCGCCAACAACGGGAGCGGGCAGACAAGCGTTGACGATACTGCCTTCTGGAGCCGTAATCTCAATGGGACGATAGCATCCGGAATTGGGTGGAATCTCGGGATCCGCAAACGCACGAACAGCGTAATAAGTGGCCGAAGCCGTCACAGCGAACACGGCATTCACCGGTCCGCGAACTTGATTAGAAGATCCGCTGAAGTCGACGTCGATCCGATTGTCTTCAATCTTCACACGAACGCGGATGGGGATGACTCCTTCTGAAATACCGTCGTCATCAAGCACATCTTCAAACGACGCCTCGCCTTGCGGCAACTGAGAGATCTGATGGCGCATGCGCCGTTCTGAGTAGTCCAAGACGGCGGACATCGCGTCTGTCAACAGGGCCACACCCTCGCGGCGACACAGCGCGTGCATTCGATCGATGCCGACGGAACAACCCGATTTCTGTGCACACAGGTCCCCCCAGCGCTCGATTGGTGTGCGAACGTTGGCCAGAATGAGCTGCAGCAAGTCGTCGCTCAGAACGCCCTCCCGCCACAAGCGGATTGGAGGAATCCGCAACCCCTCTTGATAGATCTCCACGGTATCGCCGGCCAAGCTGCCGGGCTCTTTGCCTCCCACGTCTGCGTGATGCGCCCGATTGGCCACAAACGCAATCAGTCGATTCTCGACGAACACAGGCGCGACAAACGTGATGTCCGGCAGGTGTGCGCCGCCGGCATACGGATCGTTGAGCACGACAACGTCTCCCGCGGTAAACGAAGGCACATGGCGAATGGCCGCCTCAACAGAATACGGCATGGCTCCAAGATGAACGGGGATCGATTCCGCTTGCGCAATCATTCGTCCCCGGGCATCGAACACCGCGCTCGAGCAATCGCGTCGTTCCTTGATATTGGGGCTATACGACGTTCGCACCAGGTTCGCATTCATCTCATCAGCAATGGCTGAGATGGCATTCCGTAGCACTTCCAAGGTGATGGCATCGATCCGGTTCGAGTGATCGCTCATGAAATCTCCAATTGAATCGTTCCCATCGCATCACAGGCCCCTTCGACGCCCGGCGGAACAAGCAGTGTGGCGTCCGGGCCCCACAACACAGCCGGCCCAACAATGGTGTCGCTGTCTGTTAGCCCCCGGCGATCGACGACTCTCGTGTGAACAGGACCATTCGCATCGAACCAAACCGGGACCTGCTGCTGATCAGCAGTCCGCCCGTCGAATTGAACGCGATGACAAGAGAACGCCGGTGGTGCTGTCATTCGAAGGCGCAACGCCACCAGCTCTACTGCCTGTTCACGGGATGCGTGCCCGAATCTTGTTTCGTGCTCTCTGTGAAACAACTCTGCCCAGCTAGCCACGTCCTCGGTACAGAGCGCGAACCCGCTGAGCGGTACTAACCGAATGCTTAACTCGTGTGACTGTCCTTCATAGCGCAAGTCGGCAGAGATCTCGCGCCGGATGGAACCTGCATCAATGCCTTCGGCTCCCAGCTCTTGCAGTCCCCGCTTCTCCAACGTAGATAGCTGCGCCGTTAAATCATCGGCACAAAGATCGGACATCGCGCGCAGCACGCTGCGCCCATAGTCCCGGCCTATTTCGCACGTCAACAATCCCATCGCGGATAGCACACCGGCGGCTGCCGGGATCATGACGTGAGGAATCGACAATCGGCGGGCAATCGAAACAGCATGAAGCGGACCAGCTCCTCCAAACGCAAGCAGGGAGAACTGCCGCGGGTCGTGGCCTCGCTCCACCGAGATGACCCGGACAGCTCGTTCCATGGCCGCATCAGCCACATTCAGGATGCCCAGTGCCGCCTGTTCGATCGACAGATCCAGCGGTTCAGCAATCAGCTGGACCGCGTCCCTGGCTTTGCCAATGTCCAGTGAAGTCATCCCACCAAGTGGCAGATTCGGCAGTAGATGCCCAAGCACGGCATGCGCATCGCTGACCGTCGGCGCGGTGCCTCCTCGCCCATAGCACGCAGGCCCGGGCACGGCACCGGCACTTTTCGGACCGACTCGCAGTGCCCCTCCGGGATCGATCCAAGCGATGCTCCCCCCACCTGCTCCGATCGTGTGGATCTCATTCATTCGAACGGCGATTGGATGCTGTCCAACCGAACCCGTCGTCGTCTGCCCGACCTTGCCGTTCTCGACAAGGGCCACGTCGCAACTCGTCCCACCCATGTCCATCGTAATCAGCTTGGACGAGCCCATCATCTGTCCAATCGTCTTGGCCCCCTGCACGCCGGCGGCTGGACCGGACAAGAGAATGCGTACCGGCTCCCTCTGAGCTTGCCCCGCGCTGATGACGGTACCGTTGGACTGCATGATTTGCCATTCGGGCTCAATCCCCATCTCCACTGATTGACTGGCCAGAACCTTCAGGTAGCGCTCAATCATCGGGCGCAGCGACGCACAGACTACGGTAGTCGAGGTTCGCTCATACTCGCGAAACTCAGGCAAAACATCACTAGAGAGTGTGATCGGGACGTCCGTCCTCGCGCGAACCAAGTCGAGAACAGCTCGCTCGTGCGCAGGATTCAAGTACGAGAACAACAAGACAACGGCAACCGCTTCAACACCCTCGTCCATGAGTCGATTGGCGATGACGGCAATCTCCTCCGGGACAAGCTCTCTCACCACGCGACCATCGGCATCAAGACGCTCCGAACATTCAAACCGAAGCTCTCGAGGAACGATCGGGGCAGGGCGCTCCACGTTCAGATCATAAAGATGCGATCGATTCTGACGGCCAATCTCCAGGACGTCTCGGAACCCCCGCGTCGTAATCAACGCCGTTCTGGCCCACGCTCTTTCCAACAGCGCGTTGGTGGCCACCGTGGATCCATGCGCAATGCGACCCACATCCGCTGCCTGAAAGTCGCCACCTGCAATCAGCGTATGGAGAGCCTCCAACACACCCCGTTCGGGTGCGTCGGGAGTAGACGGGAACTTGTGCAACCGAAGTCCAGACTCGTCAGAAACAACAAGATCGATGAACGTGCCGCCGATATCAATTCCAATTGCCTTGGCCACAATCGGGAAGTATAGAATGTTGCAGATACGGTCGCAATCCTAACACAGAAACGTTAAGAGCAACGTAACGGTCCCCAAGCTCAGCAATGTCGAGACAAGCACCGTTGTGGCAGCCAGTTCCGTGTTTCTTCGAAAGTTCGTCGCCAAGATAAGGGCATTGACGGCACTCGGCATGGCGGCCTCCACAATCACGACAGCCTGCACAAGTCCATCGATTCCAAGCAGCTGCGTCAAGCCCCATCCCACCAGCGGAGGAATCGTTAGCTTGGCTGCGCTCAACAGGATGGAGTCCACGCCAAAGTGGTGTAAGCGAACACGCGATAGTTGAATCCCCAGCACCAACAGCTGGCAAGGAATGGCAGCGCTGGCCAGCAACTCGACGGCCCGGAGCACACTCATTGGAAGTTCAATCGATGCTGAACGAAGCAACAATGCCAGCAGACACGCATAAATGTATGGCACTTTGGCGATTTGGACAATGCCTCGATACCACGGCGCGCCCTTGTGCCACGATGCAACCCCAATTCCCAACGTTGCCTGCATCATGATGGAAATCAGAACAAATACGATGCCCAAGGCGAACGCTTGCTCCCCAAGCGCAAACAGCAGGATGGGAAGTCCGTAGTTGGCAGAATTCGAGAAGGTTAGTACCAACGACCCCGCGGCTTGTGTGTCTCCGTCCCAACGCCGCGCGCGCCCAATCAGGCGAGAAATGCCAAACATGGTCCCCTGAAGGAGAACAACGAACAAGCCGATCGAGAGAGCACTGCTCATCGAAATCTCCGAGGTATAGATCGCTCGGAACACCAACGCAGGTCCAAGCAGATAGAACGCAATCTTGATCAACATTGTCGGCTCAGAGTGGATACTGCGCCCGACCAAAAACCCACATCCTCCGACCAAGAAGACAGGAAGCATGACATCCATCAAGATCATCAGCGGCGGACCTCCGTACACGTTGGATACAACCAAGTTTCGAACAACCGCGGCATTCGCGCAACAGCCCCTACAGATTTGACATGCGCTTGCGTACAATTGTCCCCGTTAGAGGAGGGAGAAAACATTGACAACCGCCACTTGTCGCGCTTTGGTCACTGGAGCTTGTGGCCAGATTGGATCAGAGCTTACTCCAGTTCTTCGCGAACGATACGGGCGCGAACACGTCATCGCCACCGACATCCGCTCCCCTGAGTCTGCTTGCCTCAAGAGCCAGGACCCGTTCGAGCAGCTAGACGTATGTGATCGAGACGCAATGGACGCCATCGTTGAGCGCTACAACATTGATACCATCTATCATATGGCCGCTATCCTGTCCGCGACTGGAGAGGAAAAGCCCGCCTTGGCCTGGAACGTCAACATGCGGGGCTTGGTCAACGTGCTTGAGATCGCCAGAGAGCGACAACTGGTTCGCGTCTTCTGCCCAAGCTCGATCGCCGTATTCGGGCCGGAAACCCCTCGCGATCGCGCGCCCCAAACGACCATTCTTCAGCCAACAACCATGTATGGCGTGACAAAGGTGACGGGCGAGTTGCTGGGCGAGTACTACGTACAGCGGTTCGGCGTCGACGTTCGCGGCGTACGCTATCCGGGCATTGTCTCCTCGGAGACGCTTCCTGGCGGCGGCACGACCGACTATGCGGTCGACATCTTTTATCAGGCCCTGCGTGCCAGCCGCTACACGTGTTTTGTCCGTCCTGACACAGTACTGCCTATGATGTACATGCCCGATTGCATCAAGGCAACTCTCGACTTGATGGATGCAGACTTTGACGCACTTCGCGGACACTGCAACTTCAACATCGCAGGCATGAGTTTCTCGGCTCAGGAACTCGCAAGCGAGATCAAGAAGCACCTTCCGGAGTTCGACTGCGAGTACAAACCCGACTTCCGACAGGCAATCGCCGACTCATGGCCCAAGACGATCGACGACGCGCCTGCCCGTGAGCAATGGGGATGGCATCCTCAGTTTGATTTAGCATCTATGACAGTTGACATGCTCAACAAACTGGCCCCCCGTCTCCGAGCACACACCTAAGAGCCCCGTCCCGACAGTGTCACTTGTGCGTTGGTCAAAAAGAAACGCCTCTCACGACATACCGTGGGAGGCGTTGATCATCTGCTGAATCGCTCGTTCCTATTCTCCTGATTCAACCAACATAAGCCGAGCCATCTCCGCTCCGTCTCCTCGTCGGGGACCGAGCTTGATAACGCGCGTATAGCCGCCATTGCGGTCCTTGAAGCGCGGACCGAGTTCATCAAACAACTTGGTCACAGCAGCCTTATCACGGATTCGCGAGAACGCGATACGCCTTGCATGCAAGTCTCCGCGACGAGCGAGCGTAATCAGTCGTTCAGAAAATCGCTGACTCGCCTTGGCTCTCGTGAACGTTGTGTCCACGTGCTCATGCGTAATGAGTCCGCAAGCCAAATTGGCCAGCACACTCTTGCGGTGACTGCGCACCATGCCGAGCTTATCGACATTATTCCTATGCCTCATGCCGAATCTCACCTTCACTTTGTAGAGAGTAGCCAAGCTCTTTCAGTCGATCCTCAACCTTGCTCAGCGTCTTACCACCAAACCCGTGGATGTCAAGCAGTTCCTCGCGCGGGTGTGTTATCAAGTCGTTCAACGTCACGATGTCCGCCTCTTGGAGCAGGTTGCATGCGCGCTGATCAATGTTCATGTCAATCAGTGGAATCGAAAGCTCTTCCGCTTCGACTTCTACCTCTTCGTTCACGGCAATGCCGTACGGATGCTCAGCAAAATCGTTGAACAGGTCGAAATGACGTTTCAGAATCCGGCTTGCTTCAGAGAGAGCCTCTTCCGGCTTGATTCCGCCACTAGTATCCATTTCGAGCACAAGCCTCTCGTAACCAGTCTTCCCACCAACGCGAGTCTCCTCGCTATGGAAATTCACCTGTCGAACCGGAGAAAAGTCGGCATCGATCGGGATGACTGAAAGCGGCGAGTCCTCTAGACTGTTCATCTCCGAGGCCACATACCCAAATCCAGTTTCCACTTCCAGCTCAACGTCAATCTCTCCCGTCTTACTCAGCGTCGCGATATACTGCTCTGGATTGATGATCTCAACGTCCGCGGGCGCAACAATGTCTGCGGCCGTAACGACTGCCGGCCCCTTGATCGCCAACGTCAGTCGCTGCATTTCGTCACCCGTCATACGCAGGGACAGGCTCTTGAAGTTCAATATGATCTCCAGCACGTCTTCGCGCACGCCCTCGATCGTATCGTATTCATGATACTTACCTGCAAATCGGACTCGCACCACAGCTGCACCGGGGATTGCCGAGAGCAGCACCCTACGAAGCGAGTTTCCAAGCGTGGTCGAAAACCCGCGCTCAAGCGGCTCAATCGATATCTTCCCGCTAGTATCCGTTAGTTCCTCTACCTTTATCCCTTGAGGGAAGACAAGCTCATCCATGGTCGCCTCCTAGCGGGAGTAGAACTCCACGATCAGGTTGGTGGCAATGGTGACTCCAATCTGCTCAACGTTCGGCGTCGAGATAACCTGGAATTTCATCGCGTCTGCATTTTTCTCCAACCAAGTAGGAACTTCCCGGCCTTGATTTGCTTCGACAATTGCTTTCACTCGGCTGCGGCGACCTTCTTTGATGGACACAACATCGCCGTTCTGCACGCTTACGGACGGCACATTGTTTGCTCGACCATTGAGCTCGAAGTGCCCGTGTACGATCATCTGGCGCGCCTGCTGACGAGATGATGCAAACCCAGCTCGGTAGACGAGATTGTCAAATCGCCGCTCCAGCAGCACCAGCAATGCTTCGCCGGTGACACCTTTTGTACGCTTGGCCTCCGTCATGTAGTTGCGGAACTGCCTCTCTCGAACACCGTAAATGCGCCGCGTTTTTTGCTTTTCGCGCAGGTGCAGTAGATACTGACTTCTGCGTGGTCGCCGTTTCTTCGGCCCCTCTCCCGGCGGTCGAGATCGCGAACTCATTGCGCAGCTACGCGAATAGCAGCGATCTCCTTTCAAGAAGAGCTTCTCGCCCTCTCTACGGCACTGTTTGCACTTACCTCCAGTATCTCGTCCCATTATCGTCTCCCCTTGCTATGGGAAACCGGTGTTACGTTCTTCACTTCTTCAACGCGGATCCCAGAAGACTTAATCGTTTGAATGACGGACTGCCGCCCCGATCCCGTCCCCTTGACGAAAACGGCAACCGAGCGGATTCCGACGTCTTTCATTTCCCGAGACAAGGACTCAGCAGCGATCTGCGCAGCATACGGGGTACCCTTGCGCGATCCCTTGTAACCGACAACGCCAGGCGTCTTCCACATCACCGGGTGGCCATTCGTGTCCGTCACAGTGATGATGGTGTTATTAAACGAGGCATGGATGTGAACCTGCGCACGCTCAAGCTTGATGTTTTTTGCCATAACCGCTACCTCTTCTTACCCGCCTTCGCAGGGCGTGGTCCTTTCCACGTCCGTGCGTTGGCCCGAGTCCGCTGTCCACGCGCCGGTAGGCGCCTCGTGTGCCGAGTTCCACGATACGAGCTGATGTCCTTCAAGCGTTGAATGCTGGAATGAATCCTTCGTCGCAGATCCCCCTCAACCATGAATTGCTCAACTTCGCGGCGCAGATTGTTGACCTCATTCTCCGTGAGATCCTTCACACGCACGTCAGGAGAAATCCCCGTCTTCTCGATGACCTCGGCCGCACGAGTCGAACCGATCCCGTAGATGTACGTCAACGCGATCTCGATTCGCTTATTGTTTGGCAGATTGACACCCGCTATTCGCGCCATTGATGCTCCCCTTACCCTTGTCGCTGCTTATGCTTTGGATTCCGACAGATCACACGCACTCGCCCATCACGCCGGATGACCTTGCACTTAGCGCACATCTTCTTGACAGAAGCTCGAACTTTCATGATGTCAAGCGTAGTAGTTAGGACTCACGATAGACAATTCTGCCTTGCGTCAGATCGTATGGTGAGAACTCAACAATCACTCGGTCACCGGTAAGGATCCGGATGTAGTGCTTGCGAATTCTTCCCGAGATATGACAGAGAACGACATGATCGTTATCAAGTTTCACTCGAAACGTCGAATTAGGAAGAGATTCGATCACCTCACCCCGAACTCGGAGCACGTCTTTCTTTCCTCCGCGTTGTTTCTCGTTCTTAGCCACTACGCTTTTTCGTCACCTCCTTGCGTTACGACGACTGCTCCACGTTCTGTCAGCACAATCGTATGTTCAAAATGCACGGACAATCCACCTGATCCCGTAACCACGGTCCATCGGTCCGCTTGGACCTTTGTTGGCAACGAGTCGAGCTTGATCATCGGTTCGATCGCCATTGCCATTCCCGATCGCAAACGTACTCCATGACCGGGCGGTCCGTAGTTGGGAATCTGCGGATCCTCGTGCAACTCTCTCCCAATTCCATGTCCGACATATTCTTTGACCACGTGAAACCCTGCCACTTCGACATAGCTTCCGATAGCGTGCGAGATGTCGGACAAACGGTTTCCTATCTTAACTTGTTCAATTCCTTCCCACAAGCTTCGCTCGCCAACCTCAAGCATTCGCTGAGCGATTTCGCCAACTTGCCCGACGGGCACTGTCGTGGCCATGTCGACATGAAATCCATCCTTCACCAACCCGATATCGATCGAGAAAACGTCACCCTCTTCAATTCTGCGCTCCGAGGACGGAATCCCGTGTACCACTTCCTCGTTAATCGAAGCATTGATCGTCGCCGGATAACCAGAGTAGCCCTTGAACGAAGGCACACCACCAGCTTCTCGAATGAGCGATTCCGCCATTTCGTCGAAGAACAGGGTTGCTCGCCCAGGTCGAACCTCTTCACACAGTGAGGCAAGTATCCCGCTCAACAGCTGCCCATTCTCGTGCATGATGGCTAGTTCAGATGCCGTCTTCAATGCTATCATGCGGTCAGGATGTCACTGATGCCCGAGAACACGACCTCTGATCCAAGCGATCCGTCGAGGGTTCGCAGCACTCCTAGTTTATCATAGAACTCGATCAGTGGTGCCGTCGACTTCTCGTAGACGTCATATCGATTCTCGATGACCTCTGTCTTGTCATCGTCGCGCTGATAGAGCTCACCACCACAATCAGAGCAGGTTGTTTCTCCCTCTGCCAAATTGAACGTCAGGTTGTAGATCTTGCCGCAGCCTCGACACACTCTCCGCGCTGTCAGGCGGCGCACCACCTCTACGCGCGGCAGATTAATGTTGATCACAACGTCGATGCTAGCGAAGCTGCTCAATGCCTCTGCCTGCGCCACTGTTCGCGGAAAGCCATCCAACAGAAAACCCGATTCAGCGGCCATTATCCGTCCGCGAATCATGTCTACGATCAACTGGTCGGGAACGAGTTCGCCTCGATCCATAAAGCCCCTTGCCGTCTTGCCAAGCTCAGTCTCGCGAGCGACTTCGTCACGCAGGATATCTCCGGTAGACAGATGTACCAAGTTGAATTTTTCGACCATTTGCTTGGCCTGCGTGCCCTTGCCAGCTCCAGGAGGCCCGAGCAACGCAACGTGCTTTACTGCCACTAGCCTCTCCTTCCCAGCAATCCGCCTGACTTGGTCAGCGATTCATAGTGCCGCATCACCAAGTGCGTCTCAATCTGCATCAGCGTGTCAATGCCTACACCCACAACGATCAGTAGAGACGTTCCGCCAATCAAGAACATCGCCTGTGAGCCGCTTAGTGCCCAAAGAAGGTACGGGAGCACAGCAACGGCAGATAAGAACAGCGCTCCTACCAACAGCATGCGGCCAAGGATGTGAGTAATGTACTCAGCCGTTGACTTCCCCGGTCGGACGCCGGGAACGAATCCGCCTGCCTCGCGGATGTTCTTTGCGACGTCATTAGGATCAAAAACGATCGAGCTATAGAAGTACGTGAAGAAGAAGATCAACAGCACATAGCACGCGATGTATAGAGGACTTCCCTGCGCGAAGTACGCTCCCGCCGTCGTCCAACCCAATACTTTGAAGATCGTGGTCGGAAACGTCAGTAGCGCCATCGCGAAGATGACCGGGATGACTCCCGACTGATTCACGCGTAGAGGCAAATGCGACGAATGCCCACCGTAAATGCGACGCCCCATCGTTCGCTTGGCGTACTGAATCGGGATCTTCCGCTGCCCCTGCTGCACCATGGTCATCCCTGCAATAACAGCGACAAGCAGAACAATGAATGCCAATCCCCAATAGGCCGCGATGTTGCCTTGCGTGAGATCGTTCCACAGCTGATTCAAATTCGCTGGGAACCGCGATAGGATGCTGATCATAATAATCAAGCTGATTCCATTACCGATGCCGTTCTCCGTGATACGCTCTCCCAACCACATCAGGAAAATCGTACCCGTTGTCAGAGTGACAATCGTGGTGGCATAGAACCAAACCGTTGCATCAATCGGGAACGCGCCCTTAATGATCGACGAGAAGGCAATAGCCTGGACGATGGCCAGCCCGACCGTGGCATAGCGCGTATAGGAAGTGATCTTCCGCCGCCCTTCGCGTCCCTGCTGCTGCAGCTCTTTGAGCTTTGGGATCACTGAAGTCAGCAAGCTGAAGATAATCGAAGCATTGATGTAAGGCGTTACGCCAAGAGCGAACAGCGAAAACCGTTGCAGAGCGCCGCCAGTAAACATGTTAAGAAAGTCGAGAAGCCCACCTTCTTCGAAGGCTGCGATAGCATTCAAGTTCACTCCGGGGACTGAGATATGCGTTCCCAATCGGATGATAACAATCGCACCCAGAGTAAACAGGATTCGCTTGCGCAGTTCGGGCACTTTGAACAGACTCGCGAATTTCTCCCACATGCCTAGATCACCTCGGCCTTTCCTCCAGCTTCTTCAATCTTGCGTGCAGCTTCGGCAGCAAACCGGTGAGCTCTCACGACAAGAGGCTTCGTCAGCTTTCCCCTTCCGAGGATCTTGACGAGTTCAACTTTGCCTTTTACCAAGCCACCATTACGCAGTCGTTCCGGCGTAATCTCTTCGTTGGCATCGAACAGGTTGTTCAGGGTATCCACATTCACACAGGCATACTCCACGCGTGCGTAGTTCGTGAACCCTCGCTTGGGGAAGCGCATCCAGATCGGCGTCTGTCCGCCTTCATAACCCAGGCGCGTTCCTCCACCGGAGCGAGAGTTCTGTCCGCCGTTCCCTCGCCCGGACTCGTGGCCGCCAAGGCCCGATCCGTATCCACGACCAATGCGCTTCTTACGATGCTTGGCGCCCTTGCTGGGGCGCAGATCCTCAAGCCGCATCTTCCTCAACCTCCTGAGTTGCCGCGCCCGTACCGAGAAGCTGCTCAATCTCCTTGCGGCTACGCAATTGAGACAATCCTTTCAATGCAGCTTTCGATAGCGTCAGTGGATTCGTTGTTCCAATGGATTTGGTCAACACGTCTTTGATTCCCGCCAGCCGACAAATGGCTCCTACCGTTGTCCCGGCAATGACTCCAGTCCCCGGATATGCGGGCTTCAGCAACACGTTGCCAGCCTTAAATTTGCCAATGATTTCATGAGGAATCGTATCGCCGTCCATGTTCACCTGAACAAGCGTCTTCTTGGCGTCTCGAATGGCCTGTTGAATGGCGCGCGGGATTTCCGTTGTGCTTCCCATGCCGACACCGACACGACCCTTCCCATCGCCAACCACCATGGTGACGCGGAACCTGAGGTTACGGCCACCTTTGGTCACCTTGCTTACGCGGCGGATATCGATGATCTCATTCTCAAACTCATCTTGAATTCTTTGATTGCGACGCATCAGAACTGCAGCCCTCCTTTGCGACAGGCCTCGGCAAAGGCCCGAATGACGCCGTGATAGGCGTGCCCGCCGCGATCGAAGACAACAGACGTAATGTCCTTCTCCTCCGCGCGTTTCGCCAGTATCGCACCCAGTTTCTCGGCGGCGGCACTGTTGGCGCCGCGAATGTCATCACCAAACGCCGACTCAAGCGTGGACGCTTGCAGCAACGTTGCTCCTGCTTCGTCGTCGATAACCTGCGCGTAGAGATGCCGCAATGTCTTGGCGATACACAATCGCGGACGAACACTTGTTCCAGAAATCTTCTTCCGAATACGCTTGTGCCGTTTCGCGATCTCTGCGGCGCGATTAAAGCTTGCCATGAATCTCACTCCCCCTACGCAGCACCAGGGCCACCCAGCTTACCAGCCTTCTGGATAACCTGCTCGTTGCTGTATCGAATGCCTTTACCGTCATACACGTTGGGCTTCCGCAGCTTGCGGATGACCGCTGCAGCTTGACCGACAACTTGTCTGTCTGCTCCACGCACGATGATCTCGTTCGGATTGGGGACATCAATCTCTACGTCCTTGGGAATTTCGTACTCCATCGGATTGGAGTATCCCAGATCGAGAATCAGAGTTGTTCCCTGAATCCTCGCCCGGTATCCCAATCCTCGCACAAGCAGCTTCTTCTCCCAACGCTGAGACACGCCGTGAACCATGTTCGCCAATAGGCTGCGATACAACCCGTGAAAAGCCCGATACGCTTTGCCTTCCTTAACACGCGTGACAGTTGCCTCTGCATCGTCAATGGCGATTTGAACCATGTCCGGACGGAATGCTTGTTCAAGACGGCCGAACTCGCCCTCGACAGTGAACGACTCACGTCCGACGGTCACCTTCACGCCATCGGGGATCGCAATAGGTACTTTGCCTACTTTGGACATCTTCGATTCTCCCTACCAAACTTCACAAAGCACTTCGCCGCCGATACCGCGTGCTTGGGCGTCCTTGCCAGAGATGATGCCTTGCGAGGTCGAAATGACACTTAGGCCCATCCCTCCCAGCGGCTGTGGGACGCTGTCTTTGCCGACGTACACCCTGCGGCTCGGCTTGCTGACCAAACGTATCGTACTGATCGCACAAACTGTGTCTGCCCGGTCACCTTGATACTTCAATTGGATCTTCAGCTCAGGCTGGGGATCCATTTCCACGACTTCGATTCCTGTAATGTATCCTTCCGCTTCCAGGATTTTGGCAACTGCTTCCTTCATCTTCGAGTGCGGCATAGATACGGTCGGATGGAAACACGAGTTCGCGTTTCGAATCCGAGTCAACATGTCTCCAATCGGATATGGAATCATCTTACCAACTCGCTTTCCTCACGCCCGGGATCTCTCCGAGGTGTGCAAGCTTCCGAAAACAGAGTCGACAAATGCCAAAATCGCGAATGTAGGCATGAGGGCGCCCACACAGGGAACATCTGCTGTATCCCCGCGAACTGAATTTCGGCGATCGCTTGCTCTTCACAATCAATGATGTTCGTGCCATGTCGCCCCCTTAATCGTTAAATGGGAAACCCATTGCCTTGAGCAGGGCATAACCTTCCCGGTCCGTTCTTGCCGTCGTTACGATCGTAATGTCCATTCCCTGAGTTTTCACAACCTCGTTGTACTCAATCTCCGGGAACGATAGCTGCTCCCGCAGGCCAAGTGTGTAATTGCCTCGCCCATCGAAAGCCGACGAAGACAAACCTCGGAAGTCACGAATGCCTGGCAATACAGCATTGAACAGGCGATTCAGAAACTCATACGCCCGCTCTCGCCGCAAGGTCACCTTGCAGCCAATCGGGTCACCCTGAACTAGCTTGAAGTCCGAGATTGACTTCTTTGCCTTGGTGATGATCGGTTTCTGGCCGGTGAGCTTGGTCAGATTCTTAACCGCGCCCTCCAGAACCTTGGGGTTGTCTTTGTCGCCAACTCCCATGTTTATCGTGACCTTGATGATGCGTGGAACCTCCATCACATTGGCCAACTCAAGTTCGTCTTTCAGCTTCGGAGCAATCTCAGTTTCGTAACGTTCGCGCAACATGATTATTCGAAATTCTCCCCGCACTGCTTGCAGCGCCGCAATTTTCTTCCGTCCACTTCCACGAACCCGACGCGGGTCGGCTCATCGCACTCCGGGCAGATCGGCATGAGGTTCGACAAATTGATCGTTCCCTCGCGCTGCACGATTCCCGGTTCACGTAGGTTTTGTGTCGCTCTTTGATGTTTGGTGATCATGTGCACGTTCTCGACGATGGCACGTTCGCGCTCAGCATGCACGGCGAGAACACGACCAATCTTCCCGCGGTCGTTTCCCGCAATCACCTGAACCCGGTCACCCTTCTTTATCTTTTTCATGACCGCTCTCTCCTATAGGACCTCTGGTGCGAGCGAGATGATTCTCATCATCTTCTTGTCTCGCAGCTCACGTGCTACCGGACCGAAAACGCGCGTGCCAATCGGCTCACCCGCGGGGTTAATCAATACGATCGCGTTGTCGTCAAACCGAACGAACGTTCCGTCCTTGCGTCGATAGGGTCGTCGCGTACGGACAATGACGCCACGCACGATTTCACCCTTCTCGATATCACTGGTAGGAAGCCGCTTTCTCACCGACGCGACCACAATATCGCCAATCACTCCCTCGGCTCGGTTGGATGGCCCCAAGACATTGATACAGCGAACGAGCTTCGCACCGGAATTGTCAGCCACTTTGAGCATCGTCTGCATCTGAATCATGGCTAACCCTCCGCTCTCTCAAGAACTTCGATCAATCGCCAGCGCTTGAGGCGGCTCAGCGGCCGGCACTCTTCAATCTTCACGATATCGCCGATACCGGCTGTCTCTTGAGGATCGTGTGCATGGAACTTGGTGTGCCGGCTGATGTGCTTGCGATAGCGCTGATGCATCGTTCGCTCCTCCACCCGCACGACAATCGTCTGCGTCATCTTGTTACTAACGACTTGCCCAATCTTCATCTTCTTCATGAGTCGCTCGCCCCCAGCGTGCGCTCTGCAATGATGGTCATTACGCGCGCAATGTCCTTCCGCGTCTTCTTCAGCTCCGCACTGTTGTCGAGTTCTCCAGACGCGCGCTGGAACCGCAGATTGAAGAGCGTTCGCTTGAGATCCATTTCTCTCTGCACGAGCTCCTCGGGCGTCAACTCACGCAATTCTGCAGCCTTCATACCTCTCCTCCAAGAACAATCCGCTGTTTCAGTTTCGTTCGAATGGGCAGCTTATGGCTGACCAATTCATGCACGCGCTTGGCTTGCCGTTCTTCGAGCCCGGAGATCTCAAACAAGATCGTCCCAGGGCGAACAACGGCGACCCAATGATCAACTGCACCTTTTCCCTTCCCCATTCGTGCTTCAGCCGGGTGCTTCGTAATTGGCTTATCCGGAAAGATGCGAATCCAGACGCGTGCTCCACGCTGGGTGGTTCGAGCGATTGTTGTACGACACGCTTCAATCTGCGCACCGGTAATCCAAGCACCCTCCAACGACTGAATGCCATATTCGCCAAATACGATGTTCGCGCCGCGGGAGGCTCTGCCTCGCCGTTTTCCACGATGCGTCTTCCGGTGTTTGGTTCGTTTCGGGAACAGTAGCGCCATATTATTTCGCCTCTTCCCTTTGGCCCTTACGCGGATGTTCACCGCGGAAGATCCACACCTTCACACCAATATTGCCGTACTTCGTCCGAGCTTCAACCAGCCCGTAATCAATGTCAGCTCGAATCGTCTGAAGCGGAATCCGGCCTTCCTTCATGGTGATGGAACGAGCGATATCCGCGCCATTCAATCGCCCGCTAACTTTAAACTTCACTCCACCGGCACCGGCACCCATCACGCGCCTCATCGCTTCCTTCATGGCTCGCGCAGGAGCAGTGCGGTTCTCGATCTGAATCGCCAGATCCTGGCCAACGAGCCTGGCTTCCAAGTCAGGACGTTCGATCTCCTGGATCGACACCTTAACGCGCCGCCCAGTCAAATCTTCCAATGCAGCCTGCAACAGCTCAATTTCGGAGCCACCGCGGCCAATGATGATGCCGGGACGAGCCGATCGAATCACGATGGACACGCGATCCTCTTTCGAACGCTCAATGTTGATTTCAGACACCGAGGCACGACGATATCGCTCTGTAACCAAGTCGCGAATCCGCTTGTCCTCGTTGATATATTCCGGGGCCAATGCGGGGTTATACCAATTGGAAACCCATTTTCGGTTGACCCCAATACGAAAACCCACTGGATGGATCTTCTGGCCCATTATTCACTCTCCCTGTCACCGACAACGATGGTGATGTGACTCGTTGGTCGGCGGATGATGTCTGCCCGGCCATACGCACGAGGGCGCAGACGACGGAGCGCTCGGCCCATGTCTGCGGTTGCCTTGACCACATACAGCGTATCTACGTCGACGTCAAAATTGTTCTCGGCGTTGGCAATGGCCGATTCCAGCGTCTTGCGAATTGGCCGTGCCGCCTTTTTGCTAGAAAGCCGCACAATACGCAACGCGTCATTGACGTTCTTGCCTCGAATGGCATCAATCACCAGTCGAGCCTTTCGCGTAGACATGCGTACATACTTGGCAACAGCTCGTGCTTCCATGATTCGATCTCCCTACGTCAGGCCAGCAGCCCTCTTCTTCTTCATTCCACCATGGCCACGGAACGTTCGCGTGGGCGCAAACTCACCCAGCTTGTGTCCGACCATGTTCTCAACGATGTAAACGGGGAGATGTTGCTTCCCGTTATGGACTCTTATCGTCAGGCCAACCATGTCGGGGATGACCATCGAGGCACGTGACCACGTGATGATGTCATCAAGCTCTCCGCGCTTGGCACGTTGAACCTTCTTGAGAAGGCTCTCCCTGACGAACGGTCCTTTGCTTGTCGATCTGGGCATACTGTCTCCTTACCGTCGACCCTTACCGGCCCGTCGCACGATCAAGGCCGTGCTCTTTTTGCGTTTCTTCCGCGTACGTCCACCCTTGGCTAAAACACCTGTCGGGGAGACCTGCGGACGACCGACATGAGCTCGTCCTTCACCGCCACCATGCGGATGATCCACTGGGTTCATCGCGACACCACGTACATGCGGTTTGCGTCCCAGATGCCTCACGCGCCCGGCCTTACCGTGCTTAATATTCTTATGATCTGGATTGGACACTTCGCCGATCGTGGCACGGCAGTCCGTGTTGAAAATGCGGACTTCACCCGAAGGGAGCCGAATGTGTGCGCGCTTGCCTTCTTTACCAATCAGCTTGGCCGATGTCCCGGCGGACCGGGCAATCTTGCCTCCACTCCCCGGACTAAATTCCAGGTTATGAATGATCGCGCCCAGCGGAATACGAGCCAGCGGCATCGAGTTACCTACGCGAACTTCTGCGGTTTCACCCGACTCAACCATCGCCCCAATCTCAAGTTGAACAGGAGCCACGATGTATCGCTTCTCACCATCTACATAATGCAAAAGAGTGATCCAAGCCGATCGATTCGGATCGTATTCACGCGTGGCAACGCGGGCAGGAATGCCATCCTTCCCCCGTGTGAAGTCGATGATTCGATAACGGCGCTTGTGCCCACCACCGCGGAAGCGCGACGTAATACGCCCTTGGCTGTTCCGGCCTCCGGTCTTGGTAATCGGCAGCAGTAGGCTCTTCTCCGGGACGACTTTGCACAGATCCGAAAAATCAGGCAGCTCGGCATGACGACGTCCCGGGGACGTTGGATTGAATCGTTTCAACGGCATGTCTTAGCCCCCCATGATTTCGATCCGGTCGCCAGGAGCCAACCGAACGATTGCTTTTCGCCAACGCGGGGTTTTGCCATGGAGCTGGCTCAACCGCTCTCGTCGCGGTTTCCCTTTGCGATTGGCTGTCCAGACCTTCTCGACCTTAACGTCAAAGAGGTTCTCAACGGCCTTGCGAATCTGAATCTTATTCGCACCGAGAGCCACGCGGAACGAGTACTTCCGCTCTTCCATCCTCTGCCACGTCTCTTCAGTAAGAATGGGCGCGAGCAGAACGTCCTCGTGATGATCGAACCTTGCCATGGCTAGAACCTCTCCGTCAATTCTTCTAATGCCTTCGCCGTCATCAGCAGATCATCGTGACGAAGGATGTCATAAACGTTGACTCCGCCACAGCCAATGCACTTGACTGTCGGGAGATTGGTGAACGACTTCTTGACCGCACGATTGTACTCGTCTGTCGCGACAACAACCAGCGTTTTTCCCGACAGCGCCATACGATTCAGCAGTTCAACAGCAGCTTTCGTTTTCGGAACTTCGAACTGAATTTGGTCAATCAAGGTGACATTTCCGGAATTGGCGCGATCAGATAGGGCTGCGGTCAGCGCCCCGCGTTTCATCTTCTTGGTCAATTTAGAATCGTAGGATCGAGGCTTGGGACCAAAGATCGTTCCGCCCCCCACCCAGACAGGCGAACGTCGAGAGCCAGCGCGCGCGCGCCCTGTCCCTTTCTGCCGCCACGGCTTGCGCCCCCCGCCGCTCACTTCACCACGAGTCTTGGTGGAATGCGTTCCCTGACGACGATTTCCCATCTGCATCCGCACTACGCGGTACAACAGGTCCTCGTTAACGTTGGCACCGAACATCCGGTCGTCAAGTGACGTTGTCTGCGGATCGTTCGCCCCGGCAAATGAGTATAGTTTCGCTTCAGCCATGGCATTTCCCCAATTCAAGGATGGTCCCTCGTGCACCCGGAGTGGAACCCTTGACAACCAACAGGTTCCTCTCTGGATCGACCCGCAGGACTTGCAGCGCTCGAACAGTTGTTCGACGCGATCCCATCTGGCCGGGGAGTTTCTTTCCCTTGATAACACGCCCCGGCTTCACGCAGTTTCCCACTGATCCGGGACGTCGATGAAAATGGGACCCGTGACTTTTGGGTCCCCCCGCGAAGTTCCATCGCTTTACGACGCCCTGAAAACCATGCCCCTTAGACGTCCCTGCGATATCAATCTTGTCACCCTCTTCAAACAGATCCACACTCAGGCTGCTACCAACCGTGTAGTCATCCGGATTATCAATGCGGATTTCAAACAGGTGACGATGAGGTGCCACGCCTGCTTTGCCGAAATGTCCGGCAAGTGGCCGCGTGACTTTGGACTCTTTCACCTCGTCGTAGCCAAGTTGCAGTGCGTTGTATCCGTCGGACTCATTCGTCTTGATCTGCACGATCGTACAAGGAGCCGTTTCGATGACGGTAGCGCCAACAGCTTGGTCGTTGACGAAAAACTGGGTCATCCCAATCTTCCGTCCAAGTATTCCGCGAGCCATGATCTGCCAACCTCCGTCTAGAGTTTGATTTCGATATCGATTCCCGTGGGAAGTTCGATATCCATCAAGGAATTAATTGTCTCCGAGGTCGGCTCTTTGATGTCCAACAGACGCGTATGAATCCGCCGCTCGAAGTGCTCCATCGATCGCTTATCAATATGCGGCGATCTCAACACAGTGTAGATCCGCCGCTGAGTGGGTAGAGGAATGGGGCCAGCAATCTTGGCTCGTGTTTCCTTGGCCGACTCAACAATTTTGCGAATCGAGCTGTCAACGAGCTCGTGGTCATATCCCCGCAGCTTGATACGAATTTTCTCTCTCGCCATTTCTAATATCCTCTGCTTCGAATGATCTTTTCCTTCAGCCCTTCAGGAACGAGGTCATAGCGCTCTACGCGCAATGAGTACGTCGCCCTACCCTGGGTTAAAGAACGCAGCCGTGTGGCATATCCGAACGTCTCAGCCAGCGGTACCGCTACACGAAGAATCTGCACAGTTTCGCGCTGCTGCAGCTCTCGGATTTCCCCTCGCCTGCGAGCCAGGTCCTCCATCACCTCACCCAGATAATCCGCCGGCGTGATCACTTCACCTTCCATGATTGGCTCTAGAAGCTCAAACACACCATCACTGTACGCTCTCTGCAACGCACCTGCCGTTGCAGCCCGAAACGCCAGTTCAGACGAGTCAACTGGGCGATAGGATCCACCCACTACGGTGGCTCCAATATCGGCCAGAGGATAACCCGCAACAGGCCCATTTGTCAATGTGCCCCGAAGCGCGCTTTCTATGGCGCTTCTATACTCTTTTGGGATCTCTTCGGAGGGGGCTGCGAACTCAAACGCAAATCCGGCGCCACGCTGGAGTGGCTCTAGCTTAATCCTCACATGGCCGAATTGCCCCTTGCCGGCCGCTTGCTTGTCAAAGTGATCCTCCACCTCGATTGGCTTGGTTAGCGTTTCGCGATAGGCAACCTGAGGTTGCCCAACATGCACGCGCAAGTTGAACTCGTCCCGCAATCTCCTCACGAGCACTTCCAGATGCAGCTCGCCCATTCCGGCTAGGATCGTTTGATTGGTGGATTCGTCCCTGCGGACATGGAATGTGGGGTCTTCCTGAGCCAGCGTTGTCAGAGCCGCAAGTAGGGCATCGAATTCGGCCTCAGTTCTCGGCTCAACGGCAATGAACACAACCGGGTCCGGGAACTCGATCTTCTCGAGCAGGATCGGCGCGCTCTTGTCGGCCAACGTGTCCCCGGTCGTGATGTCTTGCGACCCAACAATGGCCACGATGTCGCCAGCGATTGCTTGCTTCAGAGGAATACGCTGGTTGGCGTGCATGCGGAAGATCTTGGAGACACGCATGCCCTTTCCGCTGGATACATCATAGGCGTGCCCCCCGGCAGCCAGCTGCCCGGAGTAGACGCGGATGAACACCAAGTGACCGGCATAGCGGTCAGCCACCACCTTGAAGGCTAGCGCCGAGAATGGCTCATCGACGTCCGCGTTTCTTTGCTCGTCCGATTCCACTCCGCATATGGCGGGAACGTCCGTCGGCGAGGGTAGATAGCGTATGATTGCGTTCATCAGAAGCTGAACACCTTGATTCTGGAAAGCAGATCCGCCTACGACGGGGATGATGCCGCCCTCGATGCACCCCTTTCGCAAGGCGGCGTGGAACAAATCTGAAGGGATCTCCTCCTCAGCCAGGAACAGCTCCATGATGCGGTCGTCGATCTCTGCGACGCGCTCGATGGCAACCTCTCGAAGCTGCTCCACATCGTCTGCAATCTCGGCTGGAATCGTATGCTGTTCGTAGGTAGCACCAAAGGACTCCTGGTCCCACACCAGGTATCGACGTTCGAGCAGGTCGACCAGTCCCCGCAATCTGCGCTCTTCATCGCGAAACGGCAGGATCAACGGCACGGGGCATGCGCCAAGCCGCTCCTCAATCATGTCCAACGTTCCTACGAAATTTGCCTCAACGCGATCCAGTTTGTTGACAAAGGCAACTCTCGGGATGTTGTAACGATCGGCCTGCCTCCACACAGTCTCGGATTGCGATTCCACCATTTCTACGCCGGAGAAAACAACAACACCGCCGTCGAGAACTCTCAGAGAGCGCTCTACTTCGGCGGTGAAGTCAACGTGTCCCGGTGTGTCAATAATATTGATACGATGGCCGAGCCACGAACAGCTGGTAGCCGCCGACGTGATGGTGATCCCTCGCTCTCGCTCTTGGATCATCCAGTCCATTTCGGTGTCACCCTCATGGACCTCGCCCATTCTGTGAATCTCACCAGTGTAAAAAAGGATACGCTCAGTCGTCGTGGTCTTGCCCGCGTCGATGTGAGCCATGATGCCGATGTTTCGGACCTTCTCCAGACTTACTGGGGCATCCATGACGTCCTCTCTTCAACGCAGTCCAAACTGTAGCGAAGAAGGTTAGACAAGAATTCGCTTCGCCAGCTGCTACCAACGATAGTGCGCGAATGCCTTGTTTGCCTCGGCCATACGATGTGCATCGAGACGCTTGTTGTACGCTTTGCCTTCTTTGCGCGCAGCGTCCAGAATCTCGCCGGCTAGCTGTGCAGCCATGGTGTGTTCTCCACGCGCACGAGCAGCTGCAACAAGCCATCGTAGGGCAAGCGCAATCTGGCGATCCTGAGGAACCTCGTAGGGAACTTGATAGTTGGCACCACCGACTCGACGCGTTCGAACTTCAAGCCGCGGAGAGCAGTTGGCAAGTGCTTCGTTGAACACCTCAAGCGCCGTCTGCTCGCTTCGTTCCTCCACGACCTCCAAGGCCGAGTAGACAATTCGCTTCGCTGCCGACTTCTTCCCCTCAAGCATTACGTAGTTGATTAGTTTGGCAAGAAGCTGGCTGCCGTACTTCATATCGGGATTTACATTACGTCCGGGTAGTTTCATCGAGCTCTCCTACCTTCCCTTCTTGGCGCCATACTTCGAGCGACCTTGACGACGACCTTCTACACCCTCGGAATCAAGCGTTCCCCGAACGATGTGATATCTCACGCCAGGAAGATCCTTGACACGGCCTCCGCGGACCAACACCATCGAGTGCTCTTGCAGGTTGTGGTTTTCGCCGCCAATGTAGGCGGACACTTCCCTACCGTTGCTCAGACGAACACGCGCAACTTTACGAAGTGCTGAGTTCGGCTTCTTCGGTGTACGCGTGTAAACACGCGTACAAACGCCTCGGCGTTGCGGGCAGGAATCAAGTTGAGGAGCCTTGCTCTTCTTGCGCTTCGGCTTCCTTCCCATACGGATCAATTGGTTAATCGTCGGCATAGTCTCTCCTAAGAATTGAAACGAATTATAGAACCTGGTCCAACGTCATTCAACCTCAGCCACGGGCTCGTCACTCGGCAATGAAGCGACTTCAGCTGCGAGCAACTCTTCGACGCCCATTACCGCTGGTTCCTCCACTGGAGCAGCAACCTTGAACCCTGTCCCCGATGGGATTCTCTTTCCCACAATGATACTTGGCTTGAGTCCAGTGAGATTATCGACTTCCCCACGCAAGGCGGCCTCAGAGAGGACTTTCGTCGTACGCTGGAACGATGCGGCCGATAGCCAACCTTTCGTTTGCAGGGCCGCGCGCGAGATTCGAAGCAGCTCTCGCTCACCGTCAGGATAGCGCTTGGGAATCAGCGGCACTTCAACCGCCTCTTCGCCGTGCATGACAAACGCGCGTTCGATCCTCAGTTTGGATGCTCGCACCACTAGGTCCTGCGTGAAGGGCTCTCCGCTGGTGGCAATCAGATACTTGCCGGCAGCAACATCCTCGGCCAATGGCTCGCCAAGTACATCCTGGCGCAAGCGGTCCGCTTCCTGATTCCACTGAGTGAGTTCACGAATCTCCTTGCGAAACTCCTCAAGCGTAACCGAATCCCCGAGCAGGAATCGCGAATCACCACGATCGATAATCTTGACGTTGTTAAGAATCTGGCGAATGATCACTTCAAGATGCTTGTCGTTGATATCCACGCCTTGTTGTTTGTACACCTTGTGAATCTCGTTGAGCAGGTACTGGCGGGCCTTCTGGACACCTGCGGTTTCCAGCAGAGTATGAGGCGCAACAACGCCCTTGGTGAGTAGGTCTCCCTCCTCAACCTTGTCTCCCACCCTAACGGTGATCGCCTTGTCGATCTTGACGATGCTCTTAGGCTGCAAATGAACCGTTGCGATACCCTTTCGCTTGGTGATCGAATCAACAACCACTTCACCCTGGTGGGCGATTTCGAGCGCTAGGACATGCTCGCCCGCTTTCACGGTTGCTCCGTGCTTCTTCGTAACGTACAGGTCTGACGTCAGCGCCAGCCGCAAGCTATCTCCATCCGGATTGAAGACGACAATTCGGTCCGATAGCACTAGCACTGTCCCTTCTGCCTCGGCGGCAACGAAGACGGGCTTCGATCGAGAGGTCAGCTGGTCACCTTCGTTAACCTTCGCACCTTCCTTGACCATCAGCCGGGCTCCGAACGGAATCTCGTACTCAGTGGTCCCCCCGTCATCGTCAACCAACACAAGTACTCGATCGCCGCCCTCGGGGATCTGGACAACTCCATCTCGATCAGCAATGACGCCTTCAATGTTGAATCGATCGGTCAGAGCGTCGCCTTCAGATACCCGATCGCCGTCTTTCACGCTCGGGAGAGCAGCGATCGGCAATGGATAACTGCGATCTCCTGACGAGCCATCTGAGATAAACAGCTCTTGAGAGCCCTCCGCTCCCTCGAGTATGTACAGCTCGCCCTTGCACGGGCTGGAAGGGTCAATGAGCGCTTCGACATCAATCTGCTCTCCTTCCTTCGCTCGCAGGATGGAGACGGGCAGACGCGCCACCCGAATTTCTCCGGTCACTTCCACTTGGTCATCCCCCGCCGCCGTCGGCGTGATGTTGGTGATGTATCCATCAAGCGGGGAGATGCCTGCTTCTCCACTCTTCATCGTCTTCCGGGCTTCGAACAGCTCTTCTGCACGTGGGAGCCCCTGCGTGATGTCGTCACCGGCAACGCCGCCTGTGTGGAACGTACGCATAGTCAGCTGCGTTCCTGGTTCTCCAATGGATTGCGCCGCAATCACTCCTACAGCCACACCGAGCTCCGCCGGCTGATGATTGCTCATGTCGAATCCGTAGCATAGTTGGCAAATCCCATTGGCCGTTTCACACGTCATGGGTGAACGGATCACAATTCGGGGACGTACACGAACCGTCTTGACTCCTCCCTCTTTGAGAGCATCAATATGTCTTGGCGTGAGTAATTCGTCGGCTTTGACAAGAACACGGTTGGTCTTGGTATGCTTGATTTCTTCGACGCTCTTCGTTCCAACCATCCGCTCACGCTCGGCCGGCTTCTTCATCGACAATTCGTGTTCCAGCCGTCCAAGATGATCGGCAACGTCTTGAGAGATCCATTGATTGGCATCCACCAGTATCTCTCCGGATGCTGGGTCGACCACGGGTTCAGCTGATACGCGACCGTAGATACGTTCCCCGATCGATTCCATAACGTCGGTCTTGCTGAACCATAGCGGATCGATATCGATTCCTTGCGAGGTACCACAGTCCAATTCCGAAATGATGGTATCCGAGGATGCATCCACCAACCGCCGCGTAAGGTATCCAGAGTCTGCAGTCTTGAGTGCCGTATCTGCGGCACCCTTGCGTCCACCATGAGTCGAGATGAAGTACTCCATCATGTCCAAACCTTCCCTGAAGTTGGAGATGACAGGACGCTCGATGATCTCACCTGATGGACCGGCCATGGGGCCGCGCATGCCGCAGAGCTGCTTCACCTGATCGGGGCCGCCGCGGGCACCTGAGGTGACAATTCCGTAAACCGGATTGAATCGATGCCGTTTCAGGTTCTCCATGGTGGCGACTTCGACATCATCTACGGTTCTTCGCCAGATGCGAATTACGGACTGCCGGCGCTCGTCTTCTGTGGACAACCCCATGCGATACATGGTTTCAATTCTCTGAACCACAGAAAGCGAGTTGCGAACGATGCCTTCCTTCTCTTCGGGAATCAAACAGTCTTTCAGCGAAATCGTCAATCCGGCCTGAGTTGCGTACTTAAATCCCAGATCCTTGAGATCATCCAGAACCTCAGACGCCTTTTCCCAGCCGAATTCGTGATAACATCTGCGCACGACTCGCCGAATGGCACTGCGGTTCATCACGCGATTGTAGTCGCGAACCGTTTCCGGGAAGATCCGATTTAGTTCGGCACGTCCCAATGTTGTCTCAATTCGTTTGCCGTCTATACGGATCTTGACTGGACTGTGCAGTTCAAGCACGCCCTCCTCGTAGGCCTTGCGCGCTTCTTCGATGTCGTGGAATGCCTTCCCGGCTCCCTTGCCATCCTTCACTTCCACGGTGAGATAATAATAGGCGTAGACAGGATCCTGTGTCGGCAAACTGATCGGCTCTCCGTCGGATGGAGACAGGATGTTTCGCGGGGCCGCCATCAGCTCACGCGCTTCGCGGATGGCCTCTTCCGACAGAGGAAGATGGACGGCCATTTGGTCCCCATCGAAGTCCGCATTATACGGAGGGCAGATGAGCGGATGGATGTGAATGGCCTCTCCGTCGACGAGTATCGGCTCGAACGCTTGCATCGACAATCGATGCAACGTAGGTGCTCGATTGAGCAGGACAGGATGATCCTTGATTAGCTTGTCAAGGATATCCCATACCTCAGGCATCTCCCCCGCCATCGCTCGATTCTTGATTTCGTCAAAGTCCGAGAAGGTCGTCGTCTCAAGATAATGCAGGATGAATGGCTTGAACAGCTCAAGTGCCATCTTCTTCGGGAGTCCACATTGACGCAACTTCAAGGTCGGATCAACCACAATGACAGCACGGCCAGAGTAATCCACACGGCGCCCCAACAGGTTGCGACGCAGGCGTCCGTGTTTGCCGTGAATACGTTCTGAGAGCGACTTTAATGGGCGATTGTCTCGTCCACGAATCGGGCTTTCCTTCTTCTCGTTATGGATTAGAGCATCGACAGCTTCCTGCAGCATCCGGCGTTCGTTGCGCAAGATGACTTCAGGAGCGCCCATGTCGATGAGTTTCTTGAGGCGGTTGTTTCGGTTGATGATCCGGCGATAGAGGTCGTTGAGATCCGTGGTCGCGAACTTCCCGCCCTCCAACTGAATCATGGGGCGCAAGTCCGGAGGCAAAATGGGGATGACTTCCAGAATCATGTCTTGGGCGTTGTTCCCGGACTGGCGCACCTGGTCGACAATCTCCAACCGACGGATGATCCGACGGCGGTTCCCAGCCGCAGTCTCTCGATTCAGCCGCTCGGTTAACGACCGATGCAGCTCATTCATGTCAAGCACTTCGAGCAGCCCCTTGAGGCCGGCTGCGCCGGTAGCTGCAATGAACCCATCTGGATAGACCCTTTCGTAAGCTCGCTTCTCCAGATATGACAGATGGGCTCCCAACTCAAGCGGGATGCTGGAGTTCTTGATTCGCGTAACAATGAAGATGAGGCTGTCCAGGATCTCACGATCAAGGACTTCGCCCTTGATGGAAGCGCCGTACCGATCAACCAGCATTTCAAATGCTGTTCGAGAGCAAAGCTCATCAACGGGTCGCTCGGCGATGATCGTGCCTTCATCCACTTCATCGCCTTCTTCGACCAGCAGATCGACATCTCCAATCATGGGGTATTCGATCGATCCAATCACGATAGAGACAAACTTCTCTCCATTAGTGAGTTGGCGATCCTCAATAGTCACACGCCCCGCCTCATCCGCGGGGATCCGCGGCGCATCTTCCACGTAGTAACAGGGCTCCACTTCGAAAGAGAATGCTTCGGACAGCACGCTAACCTCAGATGAGTAAAGGCTCTCACCGGCACGCACTTCTTTGCTGCTTGAGGTGGTCACCAAGTAGAGGGCTTCTTCCATCGGCTCTGTCTCGTAGTAGGCAATGCGCTGCAACTCGCGCTTCTTCATTCCAAGTAAGCGGCTCAGCAAACTCGAAACGCCTTTCAGAAACCAGAAATGGACAACGGGACTCGCCAGCTGAATGTGCCCCATGTTGACGCGGCGAACCGACGAATCGGTCACCAATACATGACACTTCTCACAAGTAATGCCTTCGTACTTCTTCCCTTTGTACTTGCCACACGCGCATTCGTAGTCGTTTGCCGGTCCGAAGATCTCCTCGGCATACAATCCGCCGCGTTCTGCGCGGTGAGTTCGGTAGTTGATTGTTTCGGATTCCGTAACCTCCCCGTGCGACCAGTTAAGAATCACTGAAGGGGGAGCAAGCTGGAGTTTAATGCGTTTGATGTCGTCACCCGAAATCACTTCTCACCTCGTTTGCTTATTCCATGTTCCTGTCGGGGGGGATGCGGGCGATGAGCACCTAATCCGCCGCCACAAACAGCACGCGCCTTTGCCCGAGCTGATTTGATCTTCCGTCCCTGCTCTTCCGCCGAAGATAAAGGTCGTCAATTACGTTCTTGCTCGCTGTGATTGCTGCTCCGGTCTCGCCACATTGGCTTGCGTACTGATAATTCCTTAACTGGGCTCCGCCAATCCCCCGTCAAGTGAGCTTGCTCTCACTGAGTTGCTCTATAATCATTGCGCTTGGCTCTTCTCATTGTCTGTGGTCATCCGTAGCAGCACCGTCTACACACAAGGCAACAATAGGCACGCCTTTCCCCTCTCCCTGCCGGGGATTTCACCAGCTGTTCATCTCGCTTTTTTTCTCTGTTCGTCAGGCACCATATGGTCTTGACGAACAAACGCCAAGTATAGCCTGAATGCGCATCATTTCAAGCGCCGTACACGAGCTGCGCCGGCAGCCTAAGCGGGACCAATTCCAGATCGGCTCGTTGCTCGAGCTCCTCGATCGAGTCGAACGGCTCCACATTGATCAGCTGTCGCTCGTCCTCGCACTCCAATCGATAGTAGATTGGCACACTCGTCGCTTCACTGGCATCCGCGTAAGTGGCGGTGAGCTTGGCCACGAATTCAATGATCTGGTTCTTCTCCGTGTCCCCTTTGCCCTCCCAGTCTGTTCGCAACAGAGTCATTGGGCCGTGAGGAGTAGCTGGATAGAGTCTCAGATCTTGCGGCAAAAAGTAGTTCTGCAATTCTCGTTTCTCGTTTTCGTTGCAGGCCAACACAATCCGAAGATCCGGATGAGCTCTGAAGTACAGAGGGAAATCTAGCAGACAGAGGGCATTGAGCGTTACAACTTCCTCTCGAAACAGCGCGGCCACACGCTCACCAAATCCTGGAGCTGTCAGCTTGCAGCGATGCTCAGAACAGACAGGATCTATCGGATTCAGGCCCAACTCACTCGCCAACCGGTGGACAAGACCATCGATAGTACCTGGATCACGCGTTTGGCGTTTCTTGTCTGCCCACGAACTCACGTCAATGGGTATCTTGAGAGGCTGCCTCATGAGCAGAGGACTGAGAATGCGACCGCTCAGGTACTCCACATCGCCACCGCACTCGCTCCGCGGCGCCCTTCCGTGCTTCCCTGGGATCGCTCCGCTGACTACGTAGTCAGCTCCAACGCGTTCCATGTACCGAGCCGCTTTGGAGAGCAGAAGGGATTGACAGCTGCGGCAACTTTCCGCTAGCGAGAACTCCCCTTCGGCCGTCAGCGTGATTAGATCCTGATAATCCTTCTTGATGGATTGCGTTCTGAAAATCGAACGAGGCCACTCTGCTTTCACTAACTGCCGAAGGTCGTCGCATTCATGAGAGAATGGCGATCGGAAATGCAGCAGCTGAATGCTACGTACTTGAGGGTGGCGTTCAACAAGCTTCGTTGCCACCCGGCTTGCCAAACTGCCCGAGAAAAGTGACAGTACTTTTACCACGCCCTACCCCGTCCCCTGTTGCTCTACCGTCGTGGTTCGATCAGCCCGAAATTCCCATCCCGCCGCCGATAAATGATTTCAACTTCATCCGTTTCGACATCAACGAACACCAGAAATTCTTTCTCAATCGCTTCTAGCTGCAGCGCTGCCTCATCAACCGTCATCGGCTTCTGGAAGTAGGTCTCGGTACGAATGATGCGCCTCCGCGAGATCTCGTCTTCCAGTTCATCAGCCTTCGGATCGATATGTGACCGATCTCTTACGTCCTGGAGCTGATCTTTGAACTTGACAAGCTGGCGTTTCAATCGGTCAATCGCTTTGTCGATCGACGCATACATGTCGGTCGACTCCTCGCGTGCATTGATCTGTTTCCGATTGGTGAGATGCGCGTGAAAGTCAGCTATTTGCCGCTCTTTCTCTATCGAGAGCACAACGTCAACACTTACAATCCGATCAAAGAAACGCTCTAGTGCTTCTGTCTTTTCGACGACATAATCACGAAGTGCCGGACTAGCTGCTGTGTGCCGCCCAGCGATCTTGATCTTCATCCGCGCCTCCTTATCAGCAATTATAGCATAAATGGAGACAACGGTCAATTCAAGCTACAATCTAAGCAATCCGAACACGCCAATTACCCCTACTTATGCGATTTGCGGTAGTCGATCTCGAAGTGTGCAAGTCACGCAATGCAACCCACTATCTCCAATATCAGGCTGAAAGACCATGAATTCCTCATTTACAAACGACCGGAGAGAGCTTCGATAGACCGTTCCTGATGCCCTCCGCTCTCGCTGAATCAATCCGGAATTGAGGAAACCCCACGGCGGATCATCTTCAATGAGCTCTTGCGGACAATTGGTCCAAGCCGCGATTTGGTTCGCCGAGTAGGCTCCAGGCGAGTGTTTGACTAAGAAAGCAAGCACCTTACGGTGCACCATCCCCTCCCGCGTGAAGCGAGAAATCAGCCGTTCGATGTGTTGACTCACAGCCGGCGGCAAGTGGCGTTGCCCACTGTCAGACTCGTGATCGTCATCTCTAGCCGATGCTAAGATCGGCTCTGTGCTGGTGGCAATCCGAACGGAGTCAGTGATGGCGGCACTAGGCGAATCCGCAACTATCACCGGAAGACAATTCGATACTCGCTCTTCCTGCTCAATCGTGTTCGCCGGTGACAGCGCGTCCCGGGCGAACGAAGGAAGCTCCAGCTTGATGTAGCCGAGAGTACGCGCCACTTCCTCAAGCCCGGCAATACGCTCATCCTTCGATTCGATCATCCTTTCCAGCTGTTCGATCCGCAGTTCAAGCTGCTCCGTCGGAGACTTCGGTCCTTTGCCAGCACGCGCCTTCTCGATCGTCTCAAGGATCGATGCACTCACGCTCCTCAGCTCTGGGGATTTGACGACTTCCAAGGATGGCGTAAATCCCGCATGAAACGTCGACCGCTCGCGAACATAGATCGGTTTGATACTATCTCCGTTCACATAGATGCAATCACCGGTATCCAGCGAGTTGATGATCTCCTTGACCTCAGTCTTCCGCCACGGCAGCAGCTCGCTGTAGACACGCATGTCCACTTCATGCACCACGCGATGGAGGAAAAGCATGCCAGCCTGGCTGAGAACGTCTTTGTCTACCTTGGCGCTTCGTTGAGAGACGACAATCCCGCCCAATCCCCGCTTGCGACCGCGCAGAGCGATACGGGCAATCATCTCCTTTAGCTCATGCTTCACACCTTGCGGGATAAACTCGTGGGCTTCCTCGATACCGATCATATAGGGCTTACGATAACTTCCCGCCAAATTCCATAAGCTGGACAAGTACGCCTTGAGTACTTCCGTGCGCTCTTCGGACAGGAATCCGCTCAAGTCAAGTACGATGGGAACGTTCTGCTCCATGCTCACTTGGGCAATTTCCCCGGCACAATGCGCATCGATCTCAATCTCGACACCTTCACCGGTCCCAACGACGAGCACTTCGTACTTCTCTTTGAGGCCAAAGTATTCTCCCTCGATGTCTACGATCGAGAGCGGATAGTTGTTCTGCAGCAGTTCCTCAAAAATCACGCCAGCTGTATTGGATTTTCCTGATCCCCGGATACCGAGAATGGCAATGCACTGACCGATCAAGTCCTCAAGATCGAGGTTCAAATCCCGACTAATGCTAAGTGGTTTACCCATTCGAATTCCCCCGCAATCGGCTTGCTCGGCACATAGGAGCCAGCGAGCGAGCGCTGGACTAGGCCACGTAGAGCCTATGCAAGGCAGAAGGACCTCGACAGGGCGTGTGTCCCTTCAGTTGCTCCCGTTGTTCTCATCCCCCAATGGGGACTCTGCATCGATCAACGATTTGGCGTGGGCAATGGCTTCCTCGCGGGTCGCAATACGGCCTCCAAGAATCCGGTCGTGAACAGTATTGAGGACGTGCCCCAACTGAGGCCCCGGATTGAGACCAAGTCTCGTCAGATCGTGACCGCTAACCATCGCACGTGCTCGCTGTAGGTCGCAAACCCGCTCGATGTGATCAGCCACGCGAATGGTTTCCTCTAGAATGGGAGCCCAGCCTAGGGAGCGATGGGCGCAGGACTCGCAATCAGCTACCATGACCTGTAGAAGACTGAAAAATAACGGATAGCGACTTGGCAGCGTCACAGCGTTTGGAACCTCTCCCTCGCTTATGAAGCGTATCTGTTTCCCGCGCCCCATTCTCGGAAAGTCGGCGATCCGCATGTGATGGCGCACCAGGAAGTCGAGTCGTTGCACCTGCTGCCTGTTCAGCCGCAATCGGTTCCCGATGTCTTTGGCCATACGCGCACCCACCGCGCAGTGGCCGCCCATGTTGCGCCCCTCGTTGCGCTCCAACGCGATCGGCTTGCCGATATCATGGAGAGCAATCGCCAGCTTGACAATCGAATCGCGAATGAAGCCATCGGCAACCCTCATTGCCTCCATCGTGTGCACAAACACGTCTCCCTCAGGATGGTACTCCTCAGGCTGAGGCACGTTGTGGCAATTCGACAGTTCTGGAAGAATGTGCACGAGCAGTCCGAGATCATCCATCCATTCCAATCCACGCGCAGACCGCGGTGTTTCCAGAATTCGCAGCAGCTCGTCACCGATTCGCTCGGAAGAGATAGCTTGAATCGCGTCAGCATGATCGCGAACCGCCTGTGCCGTCTCAGCATCGATCTCGCCGTCGATGCGGCAAGCAAATCGCACAACGCGCATCATTCGCAGGTAGTCCTCACCGAATCGCGTGCCCGGATCTCCGATCGTGGCCACGCGCCGAGCCACAAGATCCTTGGTTCCACCCACAAAATCGATGACCTCACCGTCCGCGGTTGCCGCCAAGCCGTTGATCGTCAGATCGCGGCGCATCACGTCAGACTCAAGATCCCGCACAAAGTC
>Ga0272441_10001834_pt1 | contig 44544 bp, 27 predicted proteins | sample SSMProp6N_FD_193582 | JGI IMG/M metagenome (GOLD analysis project Ga0272441, IMG submission 193582) | Marine sediment archaeal communities from Little Sippewissett salt marsh, Falmouth, MA, United States - SSM-Prop-6N | ecosystem: Environmental > Aquatic > Marine > Wetlands > Sediment ... | reverse complement strand
CAGCAGCTTCAGCTCACGATTCGCGAGGTCCGGGCCAACCTGCGGAAGGCCCAGGCCGACGTCGAGGCGGCGCTGAACGTCTTCCAGCCCTACAAGGCCGTGCTGGCCGACCGGGCGGGCGTCAACGTCGCCGACCTGGCCGAGCCGTCGGAGGTGCGGACGTCCGAGACGAACATCGCGGGCGTGAGCATCCCGGTGTACGAGGAGGCCGTCTTTCCCCGGCCGGAGTACAGCCTCTTCGCCACCCCCGCGTGGGTGGACCGCACAGTCGCGGACCTGCGGACGCTCAACGAGCACCGGGCCCGCGCAAAGGTGTACGAAGAGCAGTTCCGCCTGCTGGACCGGGAGCTGACGAAGATCATCCAGCGGGTCAATCTCTTCGAGAAGGTCAAGATCCCCGAGTGCCGCGAGGTCATCCGCGTGATCCGCATCAAGCTCGGGGACGAGATGACCGCCGCCGTCGGACGAGGCAAGATCGCCAAGGCGAAGATCGCCGAGTCCTCCAACCGCTTCGATTCCGAGCCGTCGGACGCCCCGGCGGAGGCGGAGCAGGCATCATGATTGCCAAGATGCTGAAGACATACGTCGTCGCCCGCGCCGCCGACCGCGAGCGCCTCCTGGAGGCCCTGCGCGACCTCGGCGTGCTGCACCTGGCGCCGATGGACCCGGCCAAGGCCGTCGCGGCCGACGAGACCCTCGCCGCCATCGACCGCCTCCGCCGGGCCGGTCAGGCCCTGGGCAGCGTCGGGCCGACGGGCGAGAAGCCCGACCTCTCCGCCGACCAGGCCGCCGCCGAAGTGCTCGCCATTCAGCGCAGGGCCGCCGAGCGCCGCGGGCGCCTCGCGGCGATCCACCAGCAGATCCAGCAGCTTGCCCCCTGGGGCGACGTGACGCTGGACCAGCTACAGGCCTTGCGCGAAGCGGGCGTCGAGGTCCGCTTCTACGCCGTGGCGACCGACGCGCTCGGCGAGTTGTCCGCAGAGTGCGCCCAAGCCGTCGGCGAGCTGCCTGGCGAGCGAGCGCTGGTGGCCGTTGTCAACCGCAGCGCCGAACCGAAACTGCCCGACGGGGCCGAGCCGGTCGAGCTGCCCTCCCGGGACCGCCCCGCCCTTCGCGCCGAGGCCGCCGAGATCGACGAGGCCTTCCAGGCCGACGAATGCCGTTTGGCCGAGCTGGCCCGCTGCGCCGACGACATCGAGGCCCGGCGCCTCGACCTCGAGGACCAGGCCGAGATGACCGCCGCCGCCCGAGGTGGCCTGAAAGACGAGACCCTCTACGCAGTCCAGGGCTGGATACCCGCCGAGCAGACCGGCGAGTTGGCGGGCCCGCTCGCCGAGGCCGGCATTCAGGCCGGCGTACGTACGCTGGAGCCGGCCGAAGACGAGACTCCACCCACGCTGGTCCGCTATCCCCGCTGGGTCCGGCCCATCAAGGGACTGTTCGATATTCTCGGCACCGTTCCCGGCTACGACGAGTTCGACCTCTCGCCCTTCTTCATGGTGGCCCTGCCGATCTTCGCGGCCATGATCATCGGCGACGCGGGCTACGGGCTGATCTTCCTTGCCCTGCCCCTGCTCCTGTATCGCAAGATGCTCAGCGCCGCCGGGCGGGCGAAGACGCACTTGGTGATCGTCGTCGGGGCCGTCACCGTCCTCTGGGGCGTCCTGACGGCCAACTACTTCGGCGTGACGCCGACCGATCTGATGGCCTGGGGCGGGTTCTCCTCGATCGACGCCTTGCGGGGCGGCTCGGGATTGCTCGCCGCGACGGGCAACACGATGGTGTCCCTCGGCGTGCTTTGGGACGTCGACCCGGACACGGCCCGGTTCGTCCTCATCAAGGTGAGCTTCTTCCTGGGCACGATTCACCTGGTGCTGGCTCACCTTCGGCAGGCGCTCGGCTACGCCCCGAACAGCAAGGCCCTCTCGGAGATCGGCTGGTGCCTGGTGCTCCTGGCGATGCTGGCGATCGTCTGGAAGCTGTTCAGCCTGTCGCTGCCGGCGTTTGCCGTGCCGAACTGGCTGGTGCTCTCCGCCTTGGTGGTGCTCGCCGTCGGCTACGTGCTGGCCATCCTCTTTGCGTGCCCGCAGTACACGTGGGGCAAGCGGATCGGCGTGGGGTTCGCCTCGTCGCTGCTGCCGCTGATCGGCACGTTCGGCGACACGATGAGCTATATCCGCCTGATGGCGGTCGGCCTGGCCAGCTACTACATCGCCGCGGCGTTCAACGGGCTCGGCGCGATGGTGGCGTCGGGCCACGCGGCCCTCTGGATCGTAGGCGTGCCGATCATCGTGATCGGTCACACGCTGAATATCGGGCTGGCGCTCATCGCGATCTTCGCGCACGGCGTGCGGCTGAACATGCTCGAATTCTCCACGAACGCCGGCGTGCAGTGGGCCGGCTATCCCTACGAACCCTTTGCGAAGAAGCAGATCAAGGAGAGCTGAACCATGGACCTGTTTTTCGGACAGTTCGGGCTGGCACTGGCATTGGGCCTGGGCGCTCTGGGCAGCGCGTTGGGGATCGGCGCAGCCGGCCGAGCCGCCGCCGGCGCGTGGGCCAAGGAGGCGAAGGCCGGCAAACGCCTCAACTTCTCGTACATCATCCTGGTGGGCATGCCGCTGACCCAGACGATCTACGGTTTCATGCTCATGCTCCTCATGTCCGGGCGGGTCTACGATGCGGACGTGCTCGCCCGCAACGCCGGCGCGCTGTTGACCATCGGCATTGCCGGGGGGCTGGCGGAACTGTTCAGCGCGTGGATGCAGGGGGCGATCGGCGCCGCCGGCTGCCGCGCCCTTTCCGAGGGTGAGGGCAAGGGACTGATCTTCATCATCATCGCCATGGGCATCGCAGAAAGCGTCGGCCTGTTCGGCTTTATCTTCCTGTTGCTCGTGCTGCCCAAGTAGGGCCGGAACGGGCCCCGACTTGTGGGGTCGTGTGCGCCCCGCCAAGTCCGTGTGCGCAAAACAAGCCCACGTCCCCCTGCCGGGGCGTGGGCTTGTTCTCCTCCGGCCCCCCGTCGGCGCATACGAAAGGGGGCCGTCACCGGCCCCCGAGGGCGCGCGTGCGTCAGTCCACCTCACCGGCCGATGATTACGCCGCGGCGACCGCCGCGCCGATCGGGTGGCTGAACGCCGACCGGATGTACGGCGCATCGAACTCGAAGCCGACGTAGTGCTCGTCGTCCACCCGGTTGCACCGGGCAACCGTCGCGTACACGTTGCGGCGCGTGCCGGTGTTCGGCATCGGCAAGTTCAGGACGATGCGTTGCCCGGGGTAGTACGGCCGCTCGCAGATCGCCCCCAGCCCGCCGCAGGAGATGTCGGTCATCTGGATCGAGTCCACCACGTCGCCGCCGTCGGGGTCGAGGCGGATGCACCCGAGCGTCATCGCCAGGCGCGTCCTGGGGTGCCTCCTGCGGTCGACCGGTTTGTATCGCGTCACCTGCATTGCAGCGCTCCTATACGATCCTCACCCTACACGCAAAATCGGCCTGGCGGAGGGGCGGCTTAACTAGCGCCGCGAATATTTGGCCCGGTTCCGCCCGTCCGGATACAATGGCCCGCCATGAGCAATTCCAGCGGAAAGAACGGGTTGGCCGTCCTCGTCGGCGCGGGGCCCGGCGAGGCCGGGCTGATCACCGTCGAGGGCAGGCAGTGGCTGGCCCGCGCGGAGGTCGTGTTGTACGACCGCCTGGCCGCGGCGGACCTTCTGAAGGCCTGTCCGACCGGGACGGAACGGATCTACGTGGGCAAGGAGCCCGGCGCACCCGCCCGGACCCAGGGGGACATCTGCTCGCTCCTCGTCGAGCACTGCCGCGCCGGCAAGCTCGTCGTCCGCCTCAAGGGCGGCGACCCCCTGATCTTCGGGCGAGGGGGCGAGGAGGCCGACGCGCTCGCCGAGGCGGGCCTGCCCTACCGCATCGTGCCGGGCATCACGGCCGGAATCGCCGCGGGGGCCTGCGCGGGCATTCCCCTGACGGACCGTCGCGTCGCGTCCACGGTGACGTTCGTCACCGGCCACGAGGACCCCGCCAAGGACGAGTCGGCGATCGACTACGACGCGCTGGCGAGGCTGCACACCCTCGTGTTCTACATGGGCGTGGGCAACCTGCCGTCCATCGCCGAGAAGCTCATCGCGGCCGGGCGGGACGGCGAGACCCCCGTCGCCGTCGTGCAGAACGCCGCCCGACCGGGCCAGCGGACACTCGTCGCGACGCTGGCCACCGTGGCCGAGGAGGCCCGCAGCGCCGACATCCGCCCGCCGGCGGTGGTCATCGTCGGCCAAGCCGCCCGCTTCCGCGAGCGGCTCGGCTGGATGGAGAAACTCCCGCTCTGGGGCCGGACCGTCCTCGTGACCCGCACGCGCCGGCAGGCGTCCCGGCTGTCGGCCCGGCTGGTCGAGCTGGGGGCCAACGCCCTGGAGTGCCCCACCATCGAGATCCGCCCGCCCGACGACTGGTATCCCCTGGACGATGCGCTCGATCGGCTGGACGACTTCGACTGGCTCGTGCTGACCAGCCCCAACGGGGCACACGGCGTGGTTTCTCGCATGCGGAAGCTCGGCCTGGACGGGCGCTGCCTGGCCGGGATTCGCATCGCAGCCGTGGGGCCGGCCACCGCCGACGTCCTGCGGCGGAGCTTCATCGAGCCCGATCTGCTGCCCGAGCGGTTCACGACCACTGCCCTGGGCGAGGCGTTGACCGCCGAGCTGGCCGGCGCGCACTGCCGCTGCCTTCTCGCCCGGGCCGACATCGCCACACCTGACCTGCCCAACCTCCTCCTGGACGCCGGCGCGGAGGTCGAGGAGGTCACCGCCTACCGAACCGTGCCGCCAGACGCCCTGCCCGAGGAGGCCCTGGAGGCCCTCCATAGTGGCACGGCGGACTGGATTACCTTCACCTCCTCGTCCACCGTGGACAACTTTATGTCGCTCCTTGCGGGCGAAGGCCTCTCCCTGGAGGGCATCCGCCTGGCCTCCATCGGCCCCGTCACCAGCCGCACGCTGGGCCACCACGGCCTGACACCCGACGCCGAGGCCGACCGGCACACCATCGACGGCCTGATCGACGCCCTCCTCGCCACGGTTCAAAACGAAGCAGACGGAGACCAAGACCAATGACCGTTACGCACCTGACTCGACGGCACTTCCTCAAGGCCGTGGGCCTCGGCGCGGCCGTGGCCGCCTCGCCGGCGACCCTTCGGGCCGACGCGAAACGCAAGCCCAGTTTCATCATCATCCTCGCCGACGACATGGGCTACGGAGACTCCAGCGCGTACGGCGGGTGGATCAAGACGCCGCACCTGGAGGCCCTCGCCGCCACCGGCCTGAAGTTCACCGACTTCCACGCCAGCGGCGCGGTGTGCAGCCCCACGCGAGCGGGCTTTCTCACCGGGCGGTACCAGGAACGGGCCGGCATTCCCGGCGTGATCAACGCCGACCCCAAGACGGAGGTGCACTGGTCCGGGCTGCACCCGTCGGAGGTCACGTTCCCCCGGCTGCTCAAGAAGGCGGGGTACACGTCCGCGATCTTCGGCAAGTGGCACTTGGGATACACGAGAAACTTCAACCCGATGCACCACGGCTTCGACCGTTTCCGCGGGTACGTCAGCGGGAATATTGACTTCGCGTCGCACTACGACCGCATGGGCGCCTACGACTGGTGGGAGGGCCTCGAGCACGTCAAGGAGGAAGGCTACGTCACGCACCTGATCACGAAGCACGCGGTGAAGTTCATCGAGGAGAACGCGAACCGGCCCTTCTGCCTGTACGTCGCGCACGAGGCCGTCCACACGCCGCTCCAGGCGCCGGGCGACCCGCCCCAGCGCGGGCCCGATCGCGGCAAGGGCAAGCGCATCCGGCGCGAGCCCAAGGAAACGTACAAGCTGATGATGAAGGCGATGGACGACGGCGTCGGCGAGATCGTCGCGGCCGTCAAGAAAGCGGGCATCGCCGCCGACACGCTGATCTTCTTCTTCTCGGACAACGGCGCGACGCGGCTGGGGTCGAACGCCCCGCTCCGCGGGAACAAGGGCAGCGTGTGGGAGGGCGGCCACCGCGAGCCGGCCATCGCGTCCTGGACGGGGCGGATCCGGCCGGGCACGGTGACGGATCAGTTGGCGATCAGCCTGGACCTCATGCCGACGATGCTGGACCTCGCCGGGGCCACCGTCCCCGCCGGTCACAAGCTCGACGGCGTCAGCCTCGCGGCGCTGATGCTGACCGGCAAGCCGCTGGGCGCCCGCAAGCTCTTCTGGCGCGGCCAGGCCATGCGAGACGGGCACTGGAAGCTGACTGTCGGCGCACGCGGCGCCAAGACGAAGGCCCCCCAACTCTACGACCTGTCCAAGGACATCGGCGAGACCACGGACCTCGCCGCCCAACACCCCGACCGGGTGAAACAGATGCTCGCCGCCCTCGAGGCCTGGAAACAGGATGTCGCCACCGGTGCCACGCGGCAGCCCGGTCGCCCGGGAAACGCCGCGCCGGCGACGGACAAACCCTAGGGCACGAGGCCCGGGGGGCAGGGCCGAATGGGACTCAGGTCTTGAACTCGGCGAATGTCCCGGGCGCCCGGGCGACGTGCCGGGCCAGGAGGGCCTTCATCTCTGCGAGCCGGGCCTGGTGGGCGGGATCGTCAGCCAGGTTCTTCTGCTCGCCGGGGTCGTTCTGTAGATCGTAGAGTTGGTCGGCGTCGTAGTAGGTTCGGGCGTGCTTCTTCAGGGCGGCGTGCCGCTCGGTGGCCTGCCCCCCCGGGAATCCCATGTGCGACAAGGGGGCGTCGGGATCGACGCGAAAGTCCTTGTCCTCCCGCCGGGCCTTCATCGCCTTGTACCGCGCGCAGACGGCGATCCGCTGGGCCTTGGTGAGCTGTTTGCTCGGCGGGATGCGGAAGGCGATGTACTTCCACCGCCCGGTCACGACCGCCCGCGTGTGGGCGATCTCGCAGTAGACGCTCTCGCGAAGCGTATCCTCCCGGCCGGTCAGGAGCGGCGTGAGGTCCAGGCCGTCGAGGGCCATCTCCTTCGGCGGGTGGATTCCGCAGGCGGCCAGGATGGTCGGGGCGAAGTCGGTGTTCTGGATGAGCGCGTCTCTCTTCCCCGCCCGCGTCTTGCCCGGCCAACGGATGACGCAAGGCGTCCGAACGCCGCCCTCGTAGCAACTGCCCTTCGCGCCCTCCATGCCATTGTCGTTGAAATAGATCACCAGCGTATTGTCCGCCAGCCCCAACTCGTCGAGCTTGCCCAGCACCGCCCCGATGCTGTCGTCCAGCCAGGTCGCCCCGGCCAGGCGCTCGGGCAGCTTCGCCTCACGGACGCGCCGCAGCACGTCCTGGCGCGACGGCTGGACCTTCGGCGGATCGGCCAGCAGCCCGCAATGGGCCATCCTCGGGTCAGACTTCAGCGACTTCAGCGGGCTCGGCCCGTGCAGGAGCGTCGGCGCCATGTACAAGTAGAACGGCCGGTCCTTGTTCCGCTCGATGAAGTCCAGCGCCCCCTTCGTAATCCACTCGGGGTTGTGGTGCCGCAGCTTCCGGCACGGGTGGGCGCCGTAGTTGCCCAGGTTGATCGACTCGGCATAATCGAACCCGCACGACCGCACCCAGGCGTGCAGCGCGTCCTGCGCCGTGCGCAAGGCCCGGGCGACCTTCGGGTCGGCGGGGTCGGCGGCCAGGTCCAGCGTCTTGCCAAGCCGCCCCCACTCCTGCGGCCCGCCGTTGTGCCACTTCCCCACCGCCCCGGTCGCGTAACCGTGACGCTGGAGGAGCTTCGGCAGGGCCAGGTCGTCGGGCCGGATGTTCGTGTTCCACTGCACGTCGGTCTGGCCTTCTTTCGAGACGGCCCGCTTGAAATTCACGCTCTGGCTGCGGCTGGCGTAGCTGCCGGTCAGGCACGTGTAGCGGCTCGGCGTGCAGACGCTGCTGGACACGTAACACCGCGAGAAGTACACCCCCCGCTCCGCCAGCTTGTCGATGTTCGGCGTGAGGGCCTTGGGCCCCCCGCGGGCAAGGAACCCGAACGACGCCACCGGCTGGTCGTCCGTGATGATGAACACGACGTTGGGCTTCCGCTTCTCGCCGGCCTCGCCCATCGCGGACGCCCCGACCAGACCCATCGCCACCGTGCCCGCCCCGATCCGCTTCAGAAACTCTCGCCTGTTCAAAGTTGTCACCTCCCACGGGATGCTCGGTTTCGGGAATACTGTACCCAAAAGGGGAATCAACCGACCGTTCCACCGGCAGCAGCAACAGCACATGGCCACCCTCCTTGCCCACGGCCGCGCAAGATGAAAGCGCACCATCCCTCTCCCCCGAGAGCATAGCACGTGCGACCTCTCCGCCGTCGGCTGGAGTTATCCCACCTTGACCGGCTTGCCCTTGGCGGCGGATTCGTAGAGCGCGTCCATCAGGTCGGCCAGGAGAATGCCGACGTCGCCGCCGCAGCGGGGTTCGGTCTTGCCGAGGATCACGTCGGCGAAGTTGCGCGAGGGGCTGACCGTTGGCACCTTCCAGCCTCGCGGGACGCGCGTGATGTCCTTCTCCAGCCCGCGCCCGTTGATGTTGAAGTCCCCGCCGTGCGGGCTGATCTCGATCTTCGCCTCCTTGCACTGGATGGTGAGGTGGCTTTTCCACGTCGCGCAGTTGCCGCCGCTGGTCACGTTGGCCATCGCGCCGTTGGCGAACTTGATCGCCGTGACGGCGTTGATGTCGACCTTGGTCCCCTTGTTGTCCGTCATGCAGAAGACCTCGCGGACGGGCGAGTTGACCAGGAACATCATCGCGCTGAGCACGTGGGCGCAGCTATCGTAGAGCTGCCCGCCGCCGGAGAGCTTGGGGTCCTGGCGCCACTTGCCCATCGTCCCGTCCCGCCAGCCCTGGGCCAGCACGCCGGTGACGAGCTGAAGCTCGCCGAAGGTCTGCTCGGCAAGAATCTGCTTGGCATAGGCGAACGTGTCGGTATGCGTGCCCTGGATGGCGATCGACAGCCCGAGGCCCTTCTTCTCCGCCCGCGCCACCAGCCGCCGGGCGTGCTTGGCGTTGGTGACCATGGGCTTCTCGGTCATTACGTGGCAGCCGGCCCCGAGCGCGTCGTAGGCGTGGCGGAAGTGCAGCGTGTGCGGCGTGGAGACGATCACCGCGTCGAGGTCCTCCTTGGCGAGCATCTCGCGGTAGTCGAGGTACTGCGGCACGCGCCGGCGCGGGCAGTACAGCTTCCGGTGATGCTCGGAGTGTGTCGGGTCGATATCGCACAGCGCGGCGATCCGGAACTCCGGGACGGCCTTGGCCATCGGCCGAAGGTGGTACTGCACGAATCCGCCACAACCGATGATCCCCAGCCTGATCTTCTTCATCGCCGTCTCCTCTACTGAATAGGCACACGTGTTGGACTGGTGTACAGGCCCGGGCGGGCGGAGGTCAAGGGCGGATCGCTGATTCCGCCGCAAGGCGTCCAGAGGAGAAATAGTAACTCAGACTGACCGATCTTGGAGGCCCGGAGGGCCGGAAGGGAATAGACGGGGGCGTAAGCCCCCGGTAACACAGCGATTAAACCAAGAGCCCCGAGGGGGCGAAAGGAACGCAAGCTGCGGAGGCGCCTCGAGGCGGACTCCTTTCGCCCCGCTGGGGCTCAGGAATATAAATGCTGACTAACCGGCGGCTTACGCCGCCGGCCATTTCCTTCCGCCGCTCCGCGGCTTCGGAAAACCGGTCCGTTTGAGTAGTAAGAGACAGACAAGAACCGGCCGATCGCCAAACGGTCCACGCCTGCGCCCCGGCCGTGATCCGCTGACAGGCCCGCTTGGGGCTTGTGATTTGGCGCTTGTTTGTCCCTTGGGACCTGCTGTTTGGCCCTTCCGTCCCATTGGCTCCTCGTTGATTCCCCGCCCCCGTCTTCCTACCATACGGACCCTTGACCAACCATCGGAGCGCATGCAATGCCAATGACCATCACGGAGAAGATCCTCGCCGCTCACGCGGGGCGAGAGAGCGTCTCGCCCGGCGAGAACATCTGGTGCCACGTCGACGTGCTGATGAGCAACGACGTGATCGCGCCGCAGATGATCGGCGTGTTCGAGGAGCAGTTCGGTCGCGACGCCCCCGTGTGGGACACGGAGAAGGTCGTTCTGATCCCGGACCACTACATCTTCACCGCCGACCGGAAGTGCCACCGCAACATCGACATCATGCGGGACTTCGTGAAACGCAAGGGCGTTCGGCACTACTACGACACGGACTTCCTCCCGCCCGGCTGCGAAGGCATGCCCACGCCCTACGCCGACCCCCTCGACACGGAGTACATGGGCGTCTGCCACGTCACGCTGCCGCAGAAGGGCCACACCCGCCCGGGCGAGTTGCTGCTCGGCACGGACAGCCACACGTGCACGCATGGGGCGTTCGGGGAGTTCTCCACCGGCATCGGCAGCACGGACGGGGCCTTCGTGCTGGGGACAGGCAAGCTGTGGCTGAAGGTGCCCCCGTCGCTGAAGTTCGTCTTCCACGGCGAGATGCCCCCCTACCTGATGGGCAAGGACCTCATCCTGCACGTGATCGGAGAGGTCGGCACGGACGGGGCGACCTACTGCGCGATGGAGTTCGCCGGCGAGGCCGTCCGCAGCCTCAACATCGACGAACGCTGCACGATCTGCAACATGGCCATCGAGGCCGGGGGAAAGAACGGGATCATCGCTGCTGACCAGATCACCGCCGAGTTCGTCCGCGGGCGGACGGACAAGCCGTTCACCCCCGTCGACTCCGACGACAACGCCGAGTACGCCGCCGTCCACGAGTTCGATACGCCCTCCATCGAGCCGACCCTCGCCTGCCCGCACTCGCCCGGCAAGCGCGCGACGGCCCGCGAACTGGCCGACGTGAAGATCGACCGGTCCTACATCGGCTCGTGCACGGGCGGCAAGACGACGGACTTTCTCGCGGCCGCGACCGTCCTGGCGGGAAAGACCGTCGCCGTCGATACCTACATCGTCCCCGCCACCGTCGAGGTGGACGCCGACCTCGACCGCCTGAAGGTCGGCGGGCAGACGCTGCGGGAGGTCTTCACGGCCGCCGGGTGCAAGATCGGCCCCGCCAGTTGCGCCGCCTGCCTCGGCGGTCCGGGGGACACGTTCGGCCGGGCCAACGAGCCGATCACGGTCGTCTCGACGACGAACCGCAACTTCCCCGGCCGCATGGGCCACAAGGAAGCCCGGATCTACCTCGCCAGCCCCCTGACCGCCGCCGCCAGCGCCGTCACAGGCAAGGTCACCGACCCACGGGAGATCGTGGAGTTGGACGGTCCTGTGGGGGCGGCGAGGTAGACCTTTGCCGCATCATTGGATGTCCACAGAAGCGGGCCCCGTGACGCGAGCGGGCCGGCACTTGCGGGCCCCGTGGGATGTCTGCTATCTTCCCCGCTTTCTGAAATCAACCGATCAGGAGCCTGTCGATGAGCGAAGAGTTGGCGTATGCGTTGATCACTCCGTACAGCTTGTATAAGAGCCGCACCGGCGGGATCATCGCCCGGCTGCTGGCGTATGCGAAGCTGGAGTTCGTCGGCGCGAGGATGTACTCGCTGTCCGACAGCTTTCTCGACGAGTACCGTGAGGCGATCTCCCCCCCGTCGGCCAGTCCGGCGGTCGCCGAGGCGTGGCGGCAGTACATCGACACGGCCATGCGACCCAACAGCGCATGGGGCTACGTCCCCCGGTCCATGCTCCTGCTGTTCCGCGGCGAGAACGCCATTCGGCACCTGAAGGAGGACGTCATCGGGCCGTTCACCGAGCAGCCGGTGGGCGACACGGTCCGCGGGACGTACGGCGACTTCATCCGCGACGAGGCGGGCGGGATTCGCTACTTCGAGCCGGCCGTGCTGACCGGCACGACGGCGGACCTCAACGACAAGCACCTGGCCCTGTTCTCGAAGTACGCTCAGACCGACGGCGGCGTCCTGAGCTGCCGCACCGAGCACGATGGAGACGTCGAGGTCTCGCTGGTCATGCTGAAGCCGGACAACTTCTACCGCCGCAGCCGCCGGCCGGGGAATATCATCGACGCCTTCAGCCTGACCGGCCTGCGAATCGTGGGCGTGAAGCTCTTCGGCATGACCGTCGCGCAGGGCGAGGAGTTCTACGGACCGCTGAAGGAGATCTTCGTCTCCAAGCTCAAGTTCCTCGTCGCTCGTGAAGTGCGAGCTCGCCTGGCGGACGCCTTCGACTTCGAGTTCACCGACGACGACGCCGACGTGATGGCCGAACACCTCTCCCGGCGGAACGCCATCACCGAGTTCAACAAGATCGTCGAGTACATGACGGGCATCAACCCGAGGGACTTGACCGACCCAGAGGAGAAGAAGACCGCCGGCCGCACGCGCTGCCTGGCCATGCTCTACGAGGGTCCCAATGCCATCGAGAAGATCCGCAGCGTGCTGGGCTCGACCGACCCCGCCAAGGCCGAGCCGGGCACGGTGCGGAGCGACTTCGGGCGGGACCTGATGCGGAACGGCGCCCATGCCTCCGACTCACCCGACAACGCCCTGCGGGAGCGAGGGATCGTCGGGCTCACCGAGGACGAGCCCCAGCCGTGCGATGTGGCCCGCATCATCGACGAGTACCTGGCGGGGCAGAGTTGATATGGCCCTGGAAGTACACACGTTCGTCAGCGGCGTGATGGAGACCAACACCTACGTTCTCCGCAGTGGCAGCCGCTGGGCGGTGATCGACCCCGGCATCGGCCCGGCGGGCCTGCTGGGCTTCCTCCGGCGAGAGCAGGTCGTGCCCGACCAGGTCCTTTTGACGCACGGCCACTGCGATCACATCGCCGGGATCAACGACGTGCACGACCAGGTGGGGCCGGTTGCGGTCTGGTGTCCCGCCCGAGACGCCGAGATGCTCTGCGACCCGGCGAAGAACCTGTCGGCCCTGTTCGGCATGCCCATCGCCGTTCCCGCGGCGGACCACCTGTTCGCGGCGGGGGACGTGCTGGCGGTGGGCGAGACGCGCTGGGAGGCGCTCGACACGTCCGGGCATACGATCGGCGGAGTAAGCCTGTATTGCCCCGCCGAGTCGACCGTCTTCACCGGCGACGCCCTGTTCCACCTCGGCATCGGCCGGGCGGACATGCCCGGCGGCGACGAGGACCGCCTGCTGGAGAACATCCATACGAAGCTGCTGACGCTGCCGCCGGAGACGGTCGTGTACCCCGGCCACGGCCCGGCGACGACGATCGGCCGGGAGGCAGAGCAAAATTCCTTCCTGTCGGATCGGAAAAACAGGTAATTGACAGCCTCGGGTTGGTGTCGTAAGATACGTACGTACGGTTGGCTGATCCGTCTGCATTGCCGCATCCGCACGTCATACGAATCATAACGTCTTCCTGTCACGAGTCAGACGGATCGGTTCGAACGGTTTGGTGACTTCGTGCGTAGAAGTGCCAGGCAGCGCGCGGTCTGGTGTGCAGTGGGTTTTTATGCGCTCCCTGTGCGCCGCCCGGCCAAATCCATCACCTGATCGTGGCGTCTATTCTCATCATCCAGGGTTCTGACAAGGACCGCCTCTTCGACTTGTACGATGGGGAAAACCTCATCGGGCGCCAGCGCTGCGCGGTGAAGCTCTCGGACAAGACCGTTTCCCGCCGTCACGCACGCCTCATGCCGGACAACGGCCGGTGGCTGCTGGAAGACCTCGGCTCGGCCAACGGCACGTACCTGAACGGCGTGAAGCTGGCCCGCCCGATGGAGGTCAACCGGGGCGACCAGATCCGTTGCGGCACGACGCTGCTGGTCTTCGGCGGCGGCAAGCCCGCCGAGGCGCCCGTCGACCTGGACGAGAACGGCTCGCTCGTGGACGCCGCGATCGTCGCCACCGTGCCCAGCAACGAGGATTCGGTGGTCATTCCCACCCCCGAGGCCGGGGCCGAGGCCATCGAGAACATCCGCATTCTCTACGAGCTGGCCTCCGAAGTCGGCTCGATCTTCAGCGTGCCCCTCCTGCTTCAACGTACCTTGGACAAGGTCTTCGAGGTCCTCAAGGCCGACCGCGGCTACGTGATGCTCGTCGATCCGTCCGGGGAGCTTTCCCTCTCGGCCAGCCGCGTCAGCGAGAGCGTCGCCGACCCGCAGGTCCCGATCTCCCGCACCATCGTCAACGAGGTGATCGGCAAGCACGTGGGGGTGCTCTGCTCCAACGCGATGAGCGACAACCGGTTCACGTCGGGCAAGAGCGTTCACGAGTTCGGCATCCGCTCGGCGATCTGTGTGCCCATCCCCGGGCGGGAGCAGGTCCTCGGCGTGATCCACATCGACTGCAGCGTTTCGGAGCACACGTACTCGACCGAGCAACTGCGGCTGCTGACGGCCATCGGCTACCAGACGGGCCTGGCCATCGAGAACGTCAAGCTGCACGAGGCGGCGGTGCAGTCCGAGCGCCTTGCGGCGACGGGCGAGACGGTCGCCCTGCTCAGCCACCACATCAAGAACATCCTGCACGCGCTGGGTGCGGGAATCGACGTCGTGGAGATGGGCCTCGACAAGGACGACTTGAGCAAGGCCAAGGACGCCTGGCCGCTCGTGCAGCGGAACCTCGGGCGAATCAACGGGCTTATTCTGAACATGCTGGCGTTCTCCAAGAACCGCGAGCCGCTCCTGGAGAACCTCAACGTCAACTACGTGATCACCGAGTGCGTGGAGCTGGTCAGCCGACAGGCCGACGAGCGAGACATCGCGCTGATGACGGACCTCGACGACCTGCCCCCCATCCCCGCCGACGCGGCCGGGCTCAACCGGGCGCTGCTCAACCTGATCACCAACGCCATGGACGCCGTGGAGGGCGGCACGGGGGTCGTTACCGTCTCCAGCGAGTACGATTCGCTCCACCGCAACGTGATCATCCGGGTCATGGATAACGGCAGCGGAATCCCGCCGGACCAGATCGGCCGCATCTTCACCCCTTTCCATTCCACCAAGGGACACGGAGGCACGGGCCTGGGCCTGGCCGTCGCCAAGAAGGTCATCGTGGAGCACCACGGCACGATCGAGGCGGCCTCGACCGTCGGGGAGGGCACGACGTTCACCCTCTCCCTGCCAGCCATCCCGCCCGAGTCGCCCGCCCGCGAACGCGCCGGCGACACGATGGCGTAGGCACAACGCCCCGCGGCTGTCGGCGGCGCCACACGGGAAGTCTCTTCGCCCGGATAGCCCGCAGCCCTTGTGTAACGACTGCCGGCAGAGCGATCACAGCATCGCCACGTCGTCGTCGTCGACGGTCGTGTCGGATGCCTCCTCGGGCGGTTGCTGGGCGTCCTCGGGCGTCTCGGCCGCGGCCGTCGATTCCTCGGGCGCCTCGGCCGCAAACTCCTGGCTTGGGGGCGATTCCGCCTCCGCCTCCGCCTCCGCCTGCGGCGGCGCTTCGGCCGGGGGCTCGTCGGGTGTTGTATCCGGCTCGGCCTGCAACTGGGCCGGCGCGGGCGGGCCGTCGCCGGGCCCCATGCGCAGGGACGGCTGGCCGCCGTCGTCGGTCACGACGCGTGCGACGCTGACGAGCTTGTCGCCCCGCTTGAGGGCGATGACCCGAACGCCTTGCGTGGCCCGGCCGATGATCCGCATGTCCCGCAGGTCCGTGCGTACGATCTTGCCCTGGTGCGTGATCAGCATCAGCTCGTCGGCGTCCCGCATGGACTTCATCGTTACGACCTTGCCGTTGCGGTCGGTCGTGCGGATGTTGATGATGCCCTTCCCGCCCCGGCCCTGCACGCGGTATTCCTCGAAGCTTGTCCGCTTGCCATAGCCGTTCTCGCAGACCGTCAGCAGCGTCGCCAGCGGATCCATCACGGCCATGCCGACGACTTCGTCGTCGTCCTGCAGCTTGATGCCGCGCACGCCCGCCGCGGTTCTGCCCATGGACCGGACCTCGGTCTCCTGGAAGCGGATGGCCTTGCCGTTCCGCGTCGCCAAGACGATCTCGTCGTCCCCGCGCGTCAGCGCCACGCCGATCACCACGTCGTCGGCATGCAGACCCGTCGCCTGGATGCCCCCCCGCCGGGGGTTCGAGTAGGCCTTCAGCTCCGTCTTCTTGACCTGCCCCCGCCGCGTGGCCGTCACGAGGTACCGCTCGTCGAACTCGCGGACGGGCATGACCGCGCAGATCCGCTCGTTCCGCTGCATCTGGAGGATGTTGACGATGGCCCGTCCCTTCGACGTCCGCGACAGGGACGGGATGTCGTAGACCTTCAGCCAGTGCATCCGCCCATTGTCCAGGAACACCAGCAGGTAGTCGTGCGTGGAGGCGATGAACAGCTCCTCCACGAAGTCGCCTTCTTTGGCGTCCGAGCCGATCACCCCCTGCCCGCCCCGGCCCTGCCGGCGGTACGTGGTCAGCGGCATGCGCTTCGTGTAGCCCGCGTGCGTCAGCGTTACGACGACGTCCTCCTCGGCGATGAGGTCCTCGATATCGAAATCGCCCACGTCGCCGATGATCTGCGTTCGGCGCTCGTCGCCGTACTTGTCCTTGATCTCGTGGAGGTCTTCGCGGATCACGTCCAGGAGACGCTGCTCGTCGGCAAGGATCGTCTCGTAACCCTCGATCTCCTCCACGAGGGCCGTGTAGTCCCGCGCGAGCTTCTCGATTTCCAGACCGGTCAGACGCTGGAGCTGCATGGCCAGGATCGCGTCGGCCTGCACCCGCGTCAGGCCCTGGGGCTGGCCGCTGGCCTTCTGAACGAACTTCTCCGGCAGCAGCTTGCGGACCGTGGCCTCCTCGGTCAGACGCAGCTTCAGCGCCATCAGCCGCTCGCGTGCCGTGGGCACGTCGGGCGACTTCTTGATCACCTCGATGATCCGGTCGATATCGGCCACCGCGAGGATCAGGCCCTCCAGCAAGTGGGCCCGCTGGCGCGCCCGCCGCAGAAGGAACATCGTCCGCCGACGGATCACCTCCTTGCGGTGCTCCAGGAAGTACCAGAGCATGTCCCGCAGCGTGAGCGTCCGGTGCGCCCGGTTGACCAGCGCGATGTTGATGATGCTGAAGGTCGACTGCAGCGGCGTGTACTGGTAAAGCTGGTTGACCACCACCTCCGGCTCGGCGGACTTCTTCAGGTCCACCACGATCCGCATCCCCGTCCGGTCGGAGTGGTCCTGCACGTCGGCGATGTCGCTGATCTTGCCGTTCTTGACCGTGTCGGCGATCCGCTCAATGATCGTCGACTTCAGCACCTGGTACGGGATCTCGGTGATGACGATCTGCGTCTTGCCCCCCCGCACCTGCTCGGTGTGCAGCTTGGCCCGCACGCTCACCCGCCCCCGGCCGGTGCGGTAGCCCTGCACGATGCCCGCCCGACCGCAGATCATGCCGCCCGTGGGGAAGTCGGGGCCCTTGATGAAGCGCATCAGGTCGTCGACGGTCGCCTCGGGGTGGTCGACGAGGTGCAGCAGGCCGTTGCAGACCTCCGTCAGGTTGTGCGGCGGGATGCTCGTGGCCACCCCCACCGCGATGCCCTGCGAGCCGTTGACCAGCAGGTTGGGGAACTTGCCCGGCAGGACGGTCGGCTCGGTGCGGGTGTCGTCGTAGTTCGGCTGCATGTCGACGGTATCCAGGTTCAGGTCCTGGAGCATCTCCATGGCCGGGGCGGTCATGCGGGCCTCGGTGTACCGCATCGCCGCGCACGGGTCGCCGTCGATCGACCCGAAGTTGCCCTGCGGATCCACCAGCGGGTACCGCATGTTCCAGTGCTGGCCCAGGCGGACCAGCGTGGGGTACACCACCCCCTCGCCGTGGGGGTGGTAGTTGCCGGACGTGTCGCCCGCGATCTTCGCGCACTTTCGGTGCTTGCTGCGCGGGCCGAGATTCAGGTCGTTCATCGCCACCAGGACGCGCCGCTGGGAGGGCTTCAGCCCGTCGCGGACGTCCGGCAGGGCACGATCGATGATCGTGCTCATGGCGTAGGTCAGGTAGCTTTCCCGCAGTTCCTGCTCGATGGGCAAGTCTTCGATTCGCTCGTTCGGAAACAGCAGTTGCTGCGCCTGCGCCCCCACGGGGGGCCCTGCCGTGGACTCCTCGGGCAACTGCGGCTCGATCCCGTTCTCTGACACGCGTAAACTCCGTTCATACATACAATTGCAGCGAACAACCGGATGGGTCCGGGCCAGGCCCGCCGTCCGTAACAAACCCGCTCGCCGGGGAACGTCGCATTATCCCAGAACCGCGCGCCAATGTGTAGCAGATTCATCCCCAAAAGCCGCAGGGCCGCGGGGCCGCAGGGCCGCAGGGGAAAGACCATCTAGGCTTCTCCGAGGCATGGTCTCGTCAAAGACGGCTTGCGTAGACTACGTTGCCCATCGGCAGACGCGGCAGAGCGTCTCCGAGAGTCCCGCCCGCCGGACGGGTTTGGCGGGTCTGAAAACCAAGCCGAATGACAGATATGGCATCATCTTGACGTCATATGGCCGAGCCCCTTGGAAGGCGCCGTCTAAGGCAGTAGGGTCGCGGTAGACAATCAGGACGTGCGACGCGCCGGCTGATCCCCGGGGCGAAGCCATAGACCAAGGCCACGCGGGGCCGCGTACTCGCGTGGCCTTTTTCTAGGGTCGCACGACCGGTCGCCCCGCCGTGGGCGGAGACACCCGCCTTCGCGGAGTACCGCTTCGGCGGGCAGGCCCGCGAGAAGGCGAGTATGGCGGACGATTCGGCAGGCTCACCGCAAGGCGAGTTCGACAACACGATCCGCGAGAACGCGACCGGGCCGGAGTCGGCCTCGGCCGACGGCGTTCAGGTCAAGCCGCACAGCCTGCGCGACCAGATCGAGGCGGACAAGTACCTCGCCGGCAAGGACGCCCGGCGGGACCCGACCAAGGCGTTCGCTCGCGTCAAGATCGTGCCGCCCGGATCCGCCTGACGGCTTCGCCGCGGCAAGCCCGGGACGGTGTAAGGCTCGGCCCTCCGATGGGCTCAGGGCAAGGAGCACGGATGCTCGCCTGGCTGAAGGACATCCTGGGGAGGCCCAAGGCGCGGAGGGCGTCGTGGGGCTTTGTGATGCGACCGCGGCGGGCCCGACGCGTCGAAGCCAGATTTGACGCCGCGCAGACCACGCCCGACAAACCGCAGGCACTGGGACAACGCCGACCGCCTTCCGGCCGACGCCACGGCCGGCCCCGACGTGGGGGGACTCTACGGAGCCGGGCACGCAACGAGGTGGCGAACAGCGCTTACGCCGGGGGGATCGTGCTGACGCCGGCCAGCGATCTGGTCGGCACCGGCCTTCCGTGGCGTTGCCAGCCGGCGATTCTGGTCGCTCGGACCCGACGGATGCGTTCCGCGGGTGTCGTCCCGCTGGTAAACAGGGGCGCGTAGATTCGACGGCTCTGCCTCCTCGCAGATCAGGAGTCGTGCCCAGGGCCCACCTGGCATGCGGCGCGCACAAGTCTGGTCGAATATCGGGGCCATACGGGATTGCCCTGTCCGAGGCCTTGACCCGAGCGTCGGTGGCGAGTAGATTTGGTCAGTCGAGTGACTAAGGCCTGTTCGCACGAGGAATCTCTGCTACCTGCCCGGCAATGAAACCCTATGTCCCAACCCCCCCCGCCTGGTCTTGAGGAACACGATGCGCCCACGGGCACGAAGCTGGCCCTGATCCGCGCCGCCGGGGAGCTGTTCGCCCAGCGGGGGGTCGAAGGAACGGGCATCCGCATGATCGCCCGGAAAGCGGGCGTGAACCTCGGCTGCATTCACTACCACTTCGGCGGCAAGGCCGCCCTCCATCGCGCCGCGTTGGAGTATGTCCTGCATCATCGCATCACCAGGCAGAATGCGCAAATCACCGTTCCCGACTCCGCGACGGACGAGGAGATCTCCGCGTTGCTGCGCCAGTTGGTTCGCAGGCGTCTGGCGGTCGCGTGGGGAGACGGCATGCCGGCCTGGTATGCCGGGCTGGTGACGCGATCGCTTGCCGATGCCCCACAGGACGATTGGGCCTGGGTCGACGAGCGCGTCTTTCGGCCGGACTTCGAGCTCTTCCAGCGGCTCATCCGGTTGGCCCGCCCGGGGCAGCCGGAACGGGAGACGCGCAAGGTGTTCTACGTCTTCATCTCGCAGTTGGTCTTCTATGCACGTCACCGGGCGCGGATGGGCAGGGAGATGAACCGCGAAGGTCCGTGGGAGCCGCTGGCGGAGGAGTTGGCGGATTTCATCGCGTTGTCGGTGACCCGCACGTTGGGCTTGCCCGACCCGGGCTCGGCAGCGTCGTGTAAGGAGTAACGCTCGTGTCGAGACACAAGCAACAGGGCCGCATTATCCTGGTGGCCGTGGCGTTGACGTTCCTGCTGGGCGGAGCGGGCGCCGGCGGATGGGCGGTGCATCGCTGGTGGGGTCGGCGTTTGGCCGACCCGGCGTTCTTCAAGTCGCTCCAGGGGGGAGACGGTGCGGCGCCTGCCCAGGGCGGGGCTGGGGCGCAGGCGGCGTTGGTCCGCGTGGACCGCGCGCACGTGGAGAAGGTCCAGTTGGAGCGGCCGATCGTGGGGCGGCTCGTGGAGGTTCGCCGCACGACCGTCAGCAGCGAGATCTCCGGCAAGCTCGTGGCGATGGACGTTCGCGAGGGCTCGCCCGTGGTCGGGGGCAAGACGGTGCTGGCCCAGGTGGACCCGGTGTGGCTGGACCTGCAGATCGCCCAGCAGGTCGCCCACATGGAGGTCGTCGCCACCCAGCTCCGCAAAGAGCAGCACAACCTCAACCGGCTGAAGGCCCTCATGGACCGCGGCGTCGCGACCGACCACGAGATGACCGATCAGCAGGCCCTTCACGACCAGAGGCAGGCCGAGCTGATGGAAGCGGAGGTGGCGTTGGCGAGCCTCTGCGAGCAGCGAGGCCGGGCGGATGTCGTCGCGCCGTTCGACGGCTGGGTCACGACCCGACACGCGGAGGTGGGCCAGTGGCTCAGCCCGGGCTCGCCGGTCGTCGGCCTGGTCAGCCGCGGCGAGGTATACGCGCTGATGCACGTGCCGGAATCGCTGGTCAACCATCTGGCGGTCGGGCTGGACATCCCGGTACAGGTCGACGTGCTGGGCGAGACGTATTCGGGCAAGATCCAGTCGATCACGCCGGACGGGGCGAAGGCGTCGCGAACGTACCCGGTCCGCGTGGCGTTGAGCGACCGGGGCGGGCGGCTGAAGGTCGGCATGAGCGTGGCGGGCACGTTCCCCGCCGGGCGACGGACCGACCGGATCATGGTCTCCCGCGACGCGGTGTTGATCAAGCCGGACGGCTCGACGGTATGGGTCGTGCCGGACGAGGACCCCCGGCGGGCGCATCCCGCGCCGGTCGAGGTAGTCGGCCGAGTCGGCGACCGCTACGCCGTCGAGCCGTTGACCCCCCAGGCCCGCGCGCTGCTGGTCGACACGGCGACGGTCGTCATCGAGGGCGCCGAGCGCCTTCGCCCCAAACAGGCCGTGCGCTTCCTGCGGGCCGGCGCACACGTCCAAGCCGCGCCGCCGAACGGCGCGGCAGATCCCGAATAGCACCGATGTCCCGGAACCCGCTATGGACCCCATTCAGTTCTCCATTCAGAACCCCGTCAAGATCACCGTCGGCGTAATCCTGGCCGTGCTGTTCGGCATCCTGGCGCTGGTGGCCATCCCCGTGCAGATGACGCCCGACGTGGACCGCCCGCTCGTCCGCGTGACCACGACGTGGCCCGGCCGAAGCCCCGAGGAAATCGAGCGGTCGATCCTCCAGGAGCAGGAAGAGCAGCTCAAGACCATCCCGGGTCTGAGCAAGATGACCTCCACCGCCCAGCTCGGCGAGGCGCGAATCGAGATGGAGTTCAACATCGACGTTGCGATCGACCGGGCGCTCCAGGAGGTCTCCAACAAGCTCGACGAGGTCCCCGACTATCCCGACAACGTCGAGCGCCCCGTGATCAAGGCGTCTTCCAGCGCGGAAGAGAACTCCATCGCCGTCTGCTTCGTGACCAGCGCGGACCCCAACTACGACATCGCCGAGTTCTACGACTACTTCGACCGCTACATCAAGCCGTACTTCGAGCGGATCCCCGGCATCTCCGAGGTGGACCTCAAGGGCGGGCGGGAGCACGAGGTCCACGTGCAGGTCGACCCTTACGCCCTCGCCCGCCGCGGCCTGCGGTGGGGCCAGATCCGCGACGCGCTGCAACAGGACAACCTCAACGAGTCCGGCGGCGACCTGGCCGACGGGCGGCTGGACGTCCGGTACCGGGTGATCGGCCAGTACGACAACCTCGACCGCATCCGCAAGACCGTCATCGCCTACGACGCCGAGGCGCCGATCCGCATCGAGGACGTCGCGCGCGTCACGCTGACGCTGGAGAAGAACACCCACTTCGACCGCTCCAAGGGCCACCGCGCGATGGGCATGCTCGTCCGCCGCGAGAAGGGCGCCAACGTCGTCGAGGTCATGCGCGACTTCCGCCGCCGCCTGAAGGAAATCAACCGCGACGAGTCCGGCCTGTGCGCCCGGTTCAAGCACGACCGCTACCGCATCCGCATGCGGCAAATCTACGACGAGACCGAGTACATCGACAACGCCATCAGCCTGGTGACCGACAACCTCCTGCTGGGCAGCTCGCTGGCGGCCGTCATGCTCCTGCTGTTCCTGCGCAGCTTCCGCCCGACGGGGATCATCGCGGTGACCATCCCGATCTCGGTAGTGGGCACGTTCGTGGTGATGCACCTGTTCGGCCGCAACCTGAACGTCATCTCGCTGGCGGGCCTGAGCTTCGCGGTGGGCATGGTGGTGGACAACGCCATCGTCGTACTGGAGAACATCGACCGCCACCTTCACATGGGCGAGAGCCCTCCCGTGGCGGCGTATCGCGGCGCGAAGGAGGTCTGGGGCGCGATCCTGTCCTCCACGTTGACCACCATCGCGGTCTTCGCGCCGGTGCTGACGGTCAAGGAAGAAGCGGGTCAGCTCTTCTACGACATCGCCCTGGCGGTCTGCGCGGCCGTGGGATTGTCGCTGGTCGTCTCGGTCACCGTGATCTCGGCGGCGGGGTCCTCCGTTCTGAAGTCGAAGCAGCGCAAGCACGGGTGGCTCTGGAACGCGGTTCACAGCGTCTTCGGGCTGGCCCCGATCGCCGTCTGGATTGCGGAGAGATACTCCCGCCTGATCCACCTGCTGACGTTCCGCAGCGTCTCGGGCGTGTGGGCGCGGGTCGTGATCATCGCGGTCGTGCTGGCGTTGAGCGTCTACGGGGCGTCGGCGCTGATTCCCCCGGCCAGCTACCTGCCCAACGGCAACCGCAACTTCGTGTTCGGCATGATGTTCACGCCGCCCAGCTACTCCTTCGAGCAGAACTTCCTGCTGGGCGACCGGGTCGAGGCGGAGCTTCGCCCGTACTGGGAGGCCAACACGCCGCAGGAAGTCGCCGCGATCCAGACGCTGCGGGACGCCACCGGAGCGCCGATCGAGAAGGTCAGCGGCATCGAGGAGATCATGCTGATCGTCAGCCGGGGGCGCGTGTTCATGATCTGCCGCGCCACCGACGCCGAGAACCCCAAGACGCTCATCCCCGTCTTGCAGAACATGATGCGCAAACACCCCGGCTGCTACGGTTTTGCCCAGCAGCCGTCGATCTTCGGCCGCTTCGCCGGGGGCGACTCGGTTGACATCGAGCTGATCGGCAACGACGCCGATCGCCTCCGCACCAGCGCCGAGGCCCTACAGAAGCGCCTGTTCGCCCGGTTCAGCCCGTTCTCGATCCGCACGGACCCGCAGAGCTTCGAGCTGTCCGGCCCGGAGCGGCGGATCGTCATCGACCAGGTCCGCGCCAAGGACCTCGGCCTGAACGTCCAGTCGCTGGCGACGGGCGTGCGGGCGCTGATCGACGGGGCGATCATCGGCGAGTTCAACTTCGAGGGCGACACGGTGGACATGGTCCTGATTCGCGACCCGCGCATCGAGCTGAACCCCAAGGACATCGAGGACGTCCCCCTGGCCGCGATCCAGCCGGACGGCACGACCACCCACGTGCCGCTCAGCGACGTGGTGAAGATCGAGAAGGCCGAGGCGTCCAAGTCGATCAAGCGCGTCGAGCAGCAGCGGGCGATCACCTTCACCGTCAACCCGCCCGGCACGATGGCGCTGGAGCAGGCCCAGGCCGAGATCCAGCAGATCGTCGACGCCGCGCGCGCCGCCGGGGAGATCACGCCCGACATCGGCGTGCAGTACACCGGCAACGCCGACCGCCTCACCCAGACGCGCCAGGCCCTGCTGGGCAAGTGGACCGGCTGGAACGCCGAGTCGCTGCTCAGCGTGGGCTTCAGCCGGTTCTTTCTCGCGCTGCTGATCACCTACCTCCTGATGGCCGCCCTCTTCGAGAGCTTCGTCTATCCGTTCGTGATCATGTTCTCCGTGCCGATGGCGATGGTCGGCGGGTTCCTGGGCCTGGCGTTGGTTCGTTCGGCCCACCCCGAGCAGCAGCTCGACACGCTGACGATGCTGGGGTTTATCATCCTGGTCGGCATCGTGGTCAACAACGCCATCCTGCTGGTGCACCAGGCGCTGAACTTCATGCGCGGCGTGGGGGAGGCCGACGAAGCCGTCCGCAGGCCGACGGACCCGCGTAGCGCGATTGCCGAATCGGTCCGCACGCGGATGCGCCCGATCTTCATGACCACCGCCACCAGCGCCATCGCCATGCTGCCGCTGGTGGTCGCCCCCGGCTCGGGCAGCGAGATCTACCGCGGTCTCGGCGGCGTGGTCGTCGGCGGGCTCAGCGTCGCGACCGTCTTCACCCTCCTCGTCGTGCCGCTGATGCTCAGCCTGGTCATCGACCTTCGCATGGCACTCGCCCGGCTCCTCGGGCGGGAATTCCGCGAGGCCGTCGTCCGCGTCGAGCCTGGCGTCGGCGAGTAGGCGGCCCTGCGGGCTCGGAACGCGGCGGGCAGCGCGCCCGGCCCGCTCGCCCTGAGCGCCTGTGCGTTGCGCACGCGACGCCGGGCGCCCGCGCAGCCCACATCCAGGCCTCCCGGGTGCGACGTTCGCCCCACCGATCCGCAGAAGCGCTTGTCGATCTCGGGAGTCCCCATGGAATCGAGCCGAAGCTCGGCGGCGGTCGATCGGAGGCCGACGCCAAGACCCCGAGCCGGGAGTGTGAGGCGATGTGCCGAAGCACAGCAATCTGGGCCGTGCTTGCCGCCGTGGGGCCGACCGTCGCGGCGGACGAGGAACGTCTCTCGCCGCTGCTGATCGAGGTCCAGAGGAAGGAGCTTGCCGACCGTTATCATGCGGCGGCGGAGCGGGCGAGGATTCGTCAAGCGGGCCTGTCGCTGGGGACCTGGCGGCGCATCGGCCCTTTCCGGGACCGGCCGCCGCACCTCAACTGGATGGAGAACGTCGCGCCGCCGGACGGACGGCCACGGCCTGCGAATAGACCTCCGGATGGCTGTCCGGGCTATTGCGATGCGGCAAACCGCACGGTACTCTCGGCGTATGCGATCACCGACAAGACCAAACGAGTGCTGCGTCCGCAACCGGCGTGACGTCTCCCCCCTGGGGGCCGTCGCCGCCGCGTGCTGCTTCGCCCTGGCCATCGCCTGTCCGCTTCGGGCACGCGCGGGGCAGGGCGCGGGGGCCTCGGCCCGGCCGCGGAACGTCACGTTCATCTCCACCTCCGACAGCCACTACAAGGCCTTCGAGGCCGGGGCCTGGAACCGGGCCGACCGCGAGACGATCGAGGAGATGAACCGGGCGGCCTCGTTGCGATGGCCGACCGAGCTCGGCGGCGATGCGGTCGAGCGCCCCCGGGGCGTGGTCCTGCTGGGCGACTGCATCGACGACGGCGACCGCGTGCGGGACGGCAGGGACTATACCGCGGCCCAGTACAAGGCGTTCCTGGCGGATTTCGGCTTCGACGGGACCGACGGCCTGCTGAAGTACCGCGTCTTCGAGACCTGGGGAAACCACGACGGGCCGCCGGTCGGCAAGAGCAAGCAGAGCCCGCTCAACTTCCAGGCCGAGCTCAAGAAACGCAACGCCCGCAGAAAGACCAACGGTTGGTTGGCGAATCTCTCGGCCAACGGCCTGCACTACTCCTGGGACTTCGACGACGTGCACTTCGTCAGCCTGGGCATCTACCCCGCCGACCGCCAGAACCCTAAGGTCCGTTATAACCCGGTCTGGCACGACCCCCAGGGGGCGCTGACCTTCCTCAAGAAGGACCTCGCCCAATGCGTCGGCGACACCGGCCGGCCCGTCGTGCTGATGGCCCACTGCGGCTTCGACACCAACTGGTGGCACGAGGAAGACTGGAAGGCCGCCTACGAGGCCGCAAAGAAACACAACGTGGTCCTTTACCTGTACGGCCACACCGGCACGGGTCTGCGGCAGTGGGCGCCGGAGGGCGAGACGAAGAAGTGGACGTGCATCAACGACGGCCACACCACGTCCGGCTTCTTCCTCATCCAGATCGTCGGCAGCCGCCTTCGAGCCGCCTACCGCTGCAAGGACGGCCAGAAGATCACGAAGAACCGTGACGGCTCCTTCACGCTCCGATGGGACGACCAGTGGACGTGGCGATTCCCTCTGGACCGGAAGATCGCCGCCCCGGCGAAACACGTGCCTGTCGGCGGGTCGGGCCGCCCTACCGGGCGCCCATGATCAGCTTCTTCCCGTCAAACCGGTAGGTCTGGCTGCCGATCTTCAGGGCCTTGCCAGCGACGGTGGGCTTGGGCGGTTCGCCTTCTTGGAGGATCATGACGAACCAGGGCACTCCGTCTACTTCCACGTCGTGAAAGGTCACCGCGGCCTTTCGGTCTTTCCGCTGGCTCGGCTTCAGGGCGTTCCAGTGGGTCTTGGTTCGGTCGGCCGCGGTGAACCACGGATTGGCGAAGATCACCACTCCGCCGGCGCCGGACTTGCCGCTGTAGTCGACCGCAATGGACGTGACTCGGGCGTTGGGACCGGTCTGGAAGGACAGCACGCCGCCGCCGTTGGCTTGCGGCTGGAAGTACGTCACCTTGCGCGGCTGGGGCGGCTGCGGCGGGCCCCAGCGCCAACGCGAGCGGATGCCGTAGCCGTAGAAGGCGAAATTCCCGCCGCGCGGGCCCTTGACGTAGCCGTGCTTGGCGTGCGGGTTCAGGAAGAACGTGAAGTACAGGTCGTTGGCGTCGGCCCACTGCTTGCGGAACATGTAGTGGCCCATGTACTCGTCGGCGTTGACGTGGCTGATCACCTCACCGGGGTCTTTGGGCTCGATGCCGATCGGCCAGTTGATCAGGGCGAGGACGGCGCGGTGCGGGTAGACCCACGCGTCGTACTTCACCAGCGGCCGGTCGCGCTCGATGGCGTGGAGGTACATCCAGAGCATCGCGGCCCGTTGGTCGTCGTCGGCGAGGGCGCCGAAGCCCTGGGCCCACTCGCCGCCGTCCGACAGGTTGCCGCGGGCCACGTAATCCGGCCCGTAGCTGCTGGGGTGGAAGTTGGGATACCACGGCTTGTCCGCGCCGGGGATGACCTCCATGGCCCACCGTAGCGTCAGCCACTGGCAATGCGGTCTCGGCGTGATAAAGTCCTTGCCCCACGCGACGCGCGCGGCCTGGAGGAACGGCACGAACGCCGTGTTGACGGCCATGTGACTCGGGCCGTGGCCCTCAGAGAAGAACCCGTGGTCGCCGAAGCCCTCGGTCATCAGGCGGATCGTTTGCTTCTCGATCGTGGCCAGCCAGGCGTCGACGCGCTTGCGGTCGGCGCCCTGGTCGCCCCGCACCGCCAGCAGCGCCGCGCCCGCCCCACCGATGTACGCGCCGAAGTGGTTGCTCGTAGGCGGCATGGAACAGTGGACGACCTTGTCCATCGTCGCGCGGCCCTTGTGGCCTTCGGCGTAGGGGTCGTAATCCACCGGCAGGTGGTCGTAGTCGACGATCTCCTTCACGACGCGCCGCCGGAACGCCTCGTCCCACGCGTCGTAGCAGAGGTCGTACGCCATCGCCACCGCGAGCATCATCGGCCCGATCCGCAGCTTCGCGCCGGGGCTCGTCCACGTGTAGCGCTCGTCGCGGTCCGGCTGGCCGTAGCGCAGAACGACGTCCGCCGGGTCCTTGCCCTCGAACCGCGGGCCGCGGGGTTTCCACATCTTGCCCCGTTCCTTCGCGATGACGTCGGCGGTCACCTTGTACAGGTCCCCGTCGAACATCCGCTCGAGGCCCCGCCGGGCGAGGTCGGCGTACTTCTCCTCGCCGGTCAACTGGTACAGCATGCCGTACCCGGCCGGGTGGGCAAACGTGAACGCGCCAACAGGCGCCTCCTTCGGGCCCTTCGCGCCGATGTTGACCGGGTATCGCTCGTTCCAGTGATCCGGCAGGGACTCGCCGTCGTTACCCAGCAGCACGCGCAACCGCGCGACGATCGCCCTGCCCTCTTTCGTCTCCGTCGCGCGCCGGCGGAGCTTCGGCACATCTGCCTTTCGGAAGAACAGTCGCGGATGCTCGCCGGGCCTCGGCTCGACGAAGTCTTGGACCGCCGCCGGCCAGGGCGCTTCCGTCTCGGCGGCGGCCGGGCGGGCGCCTGCGAAGTACACAAGCCCCACCAGCAAGAATCCCCGAGTGAAGCTCCTGGCGTAGTCCATCTTGTCCTCTCTCTCCACTTCCTGTCGGCTTCGATTGGAGATTCACGGGCGCGGGGCCGGGGGGGCCAGGCACGCGATCTTGCCGTCGGCGGTCGCCATATACAGCTCGCCGCCGGCGGCGATCAGGCCGTCGAAGACCGGCGCGACCGGCAGCCTGGCCTCCGCCTGCCTGCTGCCGTCCCTCGCCGAGACCGCCCAGAGCACGCTGCCGCCGGCGCCGTAGAACAGCCGCTGCTGTTCGGCGAGCGCCGGGGGCAGGGCCTCGGTCGTGCGAACGAGGTTCAGGACCTTCTTCTCGTCGACAACGTCGGCGGGACCCGCTGCGAAAATCGTGTCGCCGGCCTTGACCATCGCGCGAACCAGTACGGGCAGCTCCACGCTCCAACGCTCGGTGAATTGCTGGCCCCGTGCCCGACGCTTCGGTGCGCCCTTCGCCGCCGGCCGGGGCAGATTCCGGTCCACCGCGAAGAGACGGTACTCCGTGGGCGTCGTCCATCGCCAGTACTCCGGCCTGCGCCCGAACACGTACACCGTCTCCTCGTCGAGGACCATGATCTTGCCCGCCGGCGCGGACTTGCCCGTCGCCGAATACCCCGGCCCGCCCAGGACGGCTCGCCCGTAGACCCAGAACGCCCGGTGCCACCAGTTGTCGTCCAGGAAACCGTTGGGCACGAACAGGTGCGCATCCTCGCCGCGCTGGTGGTTCAGGTCTACCTGCGCTACGCGATGCCTCGTCCCATTGGGATCGATGGGCTGCGACCGCATGTAGATGTGGTTCGCGTCGCAACTGAGCACGTCCGCCGAGGCCACGGGCATGCTCAAGACGTTGATATGCGACTGCAGATTCCTGCCCGTGCTCGGGTCGTTCTCGTCCATCGTCACGCGGGAGAGCAGCTTGCCGCTGAGGGGATGGAGGCGGTACAGCGTCAGGCCGCCGTCCAGGAACATCGACCGCCCCGCGACGACGTAGAGTACTCCCCCTCGAATCAAGACGCTGCCGTGAACCGGCCAGACGGACTCCAACTGCTCCCAGGCCATGACGCGCCGGTCGAAGGGCGCCGCCCGAAACCGCCACGCCAGTTCCCCGTCCGAGGCCCGCAGGCAATACACGGAGCCGTCGGCGCAGCCGAACAGCACGAGGCCCTTGTAGACCGTCGGAGGAGAGTCGACACGCCCGCCGGCCAGGTACTCCCAGACGGTCCGACCGGTGGCGCGATCGAGAGCGATCACGGCGTGGTCGTCGACGGCCGCGACGAAGACCTTCCCGCCGGCAACCACGGGTTGGCTCAGCCGGCCGCCAATGTCGGCCCGCCACTTCACCTTCACGTCCGCGCCGACCGCCTGCCGCGTGGACCCGTCTCTCGCCATGTTCCCTCGGAAGGTCGGCCAGTCGCCCGGGGCGGCATCAGGGCAGGCGCCGCGGCCCGCGGCATCGCTGTACGCGGGGCCCTTCAGCAGGCGCTCGCTCTTGCCCAGCGCATCCGCCGCGGCATACTCCCTTGCCCCCGCGAGGACATTGAAGCCGGCCAGCTTCGCCTCCGGATAGCACGCGCAGGGGTGCGGCGGGGCGTAGATCAAACCGTTGGCGGGCATGATGCCGTACATGCACGCGCCGCGCGCCCAGTGATGCAGGTGCCACGTGCCCGTTCGGATGTCGATCATCTCGATGCCGGTGCGAGACGTGAGGAAGAACCGCTCCGTCGCCTTGGCGCGGTGGCAGCGATGGTGGAACCAGTAGCTGTCGGCCCCGCGAGGTATCCTCCCCGCCGACCTGCCCGACTCGACGTCGTAGGCGATGAACTCCCCCGTGCTGGGCGCGACGTCCGGGTACCGTTTGTCGAACTCGCCCGGCTTGGAGTTGGTGCTTCCGCACCAGGCCTTCCCGTCGATGACGAAGAGGTCCTGCGGAGACTGGTAGCCGGAGGGCAAATGCGGCCTCTGCCACCTGACCTCGCCGCTGTCCGCGTCCAGGAAGGTCATCAGCCCCTTGCTCCCGGCGTGCTCGCGCCAATCCTCGCCGCCGACGTAAAGCACGCCGCCCTCGACGGCCACGAGGGTGGGCGCGAAGTAGGTCGGCATCTTCTCCCGCTGCGGCAGGGGCTTGGACTGCCAAAGCTCTTTGCCGGTCTCCCCGTCGAGGGCCAGGACATGCGAGCCGTCGCACAGGTACGCCCCTTGCGCCGCGACGGCGAGCGTGCAGGGGGCGATCCACGGATACTCCCGCCGCCAGAGGACCTTCCCGTCGGCCTCCCTGACGGCCAGCACCTTCTTGGGCGTGCGAGCCCAGACGCCGCCCCGCTGGTTCGGGTCGATGCCCGGATTGACCACCAGGTAGAGAACCTCGTCCCGGACGACGATCTCCTCCGTCCGGTCCGTGCCCGGATAGACGTGCAGCGTCTCGCCGGTCGCGCCGTCCAGCTTCGCCACCGGCGCCAGCAGGCCCAACGTGACATACACGCGGTCCCCGCTCGCCACGAGCCGTCGGGGCGTCGAGGACGGTCCGCTTTTCAATGGCCAGAGACGGCTGGTCCACGTGGGGATCTTCCTGCGCCAGAGGATCACGCCGTTGTAGGCGTCCCGCGCCACGAGCTGCCAGTCCGACCCGTACAGGATCGACGCGCGCGGACCCTCGTCGGCGATGCAGTAGACCCGCCCCTCCGCCGACACGGTGGCCGGGAAGCTCGACGACTTGTCGTGATGGCGGCTGTAGTGGGGGCTGCCCTTCCACTGGAGGCTACGCAGTGGCGCACGAATGGCCGTGTCCTTGCTGACCGCGTTGTTGTCGGGCCCGTGAAGGTAGTGCGTCCACTCGTCGTAGCCTGCGGGGCGCGGCTTGGCAATCCGCTTGAGCTTGTCGCCGTCGCGAATCAGCGCCACGCCGTCCGGGCAAAGCACCCGGAGGATCTCGCGTTCCGTCACGTCGTAGCGCCGCGAGCACACGACCAGGTTGACCATGTTGTCGACGTAGGGCAGGTGTCGCCCGTCGAAGACGGCCGCCGAGACCGCCCCGCCGTGCGCGGCGCGGCGAAAGGCCTTGCGGGCCGCGGCCACGCTCGCCGCGGCGACATCCAGCCCGTGCACGACGTACGCGCCGCTCTTCCGCAGGGCCGCCGTCCGCTTCCCGTCGCCACAGCCCACGTGAACGACCACGCCGCCGCGAACCCCCGAAAGGGCGAGCAGCTCATCCGCCTCGCGTGCGGCGAGGCCGGATCGAACGCACACACAGAACAGGAGCACACCTGGAAGGGCCCTTGGTGCAATTCTTCCCGCGCTGTGCATATCGTGCTCTCTGCTCTGGCCCCGGCGAAGGGGCGAGAGGGTTCATGAAGGAGTTTGTCGGTCCTTGCCGCTTCCGGCCCGTTTTTGGCCCGAGGGTCTCCTGCGGCGCCTCGGCGGATGGAGCTTCTGCCAGAAGCCCTTCATCCACGTCGCATCGCCACGCCGCTCGAAGGCCTCCCGCATCGGGTCGCCCGTCTTGGTCATCCACTCGGCCAGCAGCGAGCGGTACCGCTTGAGGGGCTCGGCATGGGCGGGGTCGTCAACCAGGTTGTGCAGGCAGTCGGGATCCTTCCGCACGTGGTAGAACTCCTCGGGAGAACGCAGCCGGAACACCTTGACTCGCCGCGCGACGGCTGAGTCATTCGCCGAGGCCGCCTTCATGGCCGCCCAGCACTTGCCTTCGTTGTTGTTGTGGTATTCGTATACCCCGTCGCTCCACGCATTGAAGATGTACCCGTACTCGGCGTCCTGCACGCAGCGCATGGGCACGTTGGCCCCGCCGGCCTTGCGGTCGATCTGCGTGAAGACACGCTCCCGCCCCGATTGCTTGCGCCCTTGGAGCAGGGGGAGGAACGACCGCCCGTCCAGCCCGGCGAGGGCCGGCAGGTGGGTCGCGGCCAGCACGGTGGGGAAGAAGTCGATGCCCGAGATGAAGCTCTCATCGTCCACCGCGCCGGGCTTGACCACGCCGGGCCACCTTGCGATCCACGGCGTCCGCGTGCTGGCGAGGTAGCAGTTGCACTTGGCGAAGGGCACGGCAATTCCGTTGTCCGAGAGGAACATCACCAGCGTGTTGTCGGCGAACCCCGACTCGGCCAGCGCCTGCATGACCTTGCCGAACGTGTCGTCGCACCGCCGGACGGAGTTCAGATAGGTGCTCAACTCGGCGCGAACGCCCGGCAGGTCGGGCAGGAAGCCGGGCACGGGGACGTCCTCGGGCTTGTACAGCTTCGACGGCGTCTCCGCGCCGGGCAGAAGCCGGCCGGGCACCTGGAACGGGCGATGCGGATCGTGCGAGTTGACCATGAAGTAGAACGGCTTGCCCTCATCCCGGCAGCGGGCGAAGAACTCCTTGCAGTACGCGTAGTACTTCCGCGGCGACCGCCCGCAGCCGAGCTCCTTGTAGTCGTGCATGAAGTCCCACTTGTAGGCCGCCTTGGGCGTGGAGTGGTTCACCTTGCCCAGGACTCCCGTCAGGTACCCGGCCTGCCCGAGCGTCTCCATGACCGTGGGAATGTCCTTGTCGGTGTGCATGAACCCCAGGATGCCGCTGTTGTGCCCGTAGAGGCCGGTGCCCAGCACGCCTCGGCTGGGCTGGCAGATCGCCACGGTCACGTGCGCGCGGTTGAAACGCATGCCCTCAGCTGCGAACCGGTCCAGGTTAGGCGTCAGGCCGGGCACCTTCCCGCCGAAGCAGCCCAGCGAATTGCGGTCGAGATCGTCGGCCGTGAAGAGCAGAACGTTGAGCCTCGCCGCCTTGGCCTCCTTGGCGCGTCCGCTCGATCGGCCCAGGATCAGCGCCGCCGCGCCGAGCCCGAGCCTGCGCATGAAATCCCGTCTGTGCATGATGACACCTTTCCGGCGGAAGCCTGTGCGTCACTTCCGCTCAACCTGGGTGTAGTAGGCGCTGCACAGCGCCTTGCCGTTCTCATTCGCAAACCACGTCTCCAACAGCGCCTTGCCCGCCTGGAGGTCCGCCGTGAAGGACACGGACTTCGCGCCCGCGGGCGCGGGCTTGCTGACGTCCACGCCGCCGATCTTCAGCCGCGCCCGAGCGATCGGCACGGCCTTGCCCTTGCCCATCGGTCCCGACAACGCCGCGGCCAGGGGCGTGTCGGCCTCCGGGGCCCAGCGGCGAAGCGTGAACTCATACGTACCGTCCCTTTCGACCACCACGTGCCACCGGCCGATGCCGTTTCCGGCCGCGAGGTTGCCGAAGTTGTCCGCGTACGAGCCCACCCAGTCCGATGAATACAGTACGGTGGGATTGGCCTTGTCCGACCCGAGATGGATGTAGCGGACCTTCTCCAATTGCGGCCGCGTCCGCTTCCACCACGCGGCGTAGTAGGCGCGCATCTTCCGGACAACCTCGGGATGGTCGACCGCCACGTTCCTGTCCTGGTGCGGATCGCTGCGCAGGTCGTACAACTGCCGGTCGTTCACCAGGCGCCACTTCCGCCAGAGGACCGCGGCCGCGCCCTTCCTGGGACTGTGCCCGTACTGGACCACCAGCATGCGGTCGGGCAGGCTCTTCTGCGTACCTCGCAGCAGGCCGGCCAGCGACGTCCCGTCGAGCACCATACCCCGGGGCGCCTCCAGGCCGCATAGGTCGATCAGCGTGGGCAGAAGGTCCTGACACTCGGTGAGATCGTCGATATCGCGCGGTTTTCCCAGCTTCCCCGCCGGCCAGCGGACGTAGCAGGGCACGCGGTGACCGCCCTCCCAGAGCTGCGTCTTCTTGCCCCGCATCCCCGCGTTGAAGACCTTCTCTCCCCGGACCGTGCCGTTGTCCGTCATGAAGATCAGGATCGTGTTCTCGGCGAGCCCCGTCTCGTTCAGCATGGCCAGCAGCTTGCCCATGTTCTCGTCGATGTTCGCGATTTGGCCGAAGAACGGGGCCGGAATGCCCTTCTTCTTGTACGGGTCGGAGTACTTGCTCGCGACCCAGTGCGGGCTGTGGGGGCAGTTCGTCGGCAGGTAGACGAAGAACGGCTCGCCAGCCGCTTGGCGCTTCCGCATGTACTTCATCGCCTCCGCGAACCAGACGTCCGTGCAGTAGCCGGTGTACTTCTCGCGACGGTCGTTGTGACGGTACGTGTCGTCGTCGTAGTCGTTGCCGAAGTGGTCCGCGATCGACGTGATGCCCCACGCCCCGTGATGGACGGTCTCCTGGAAGCCGCGGTCCTGCGGCCGGTGCGGGTAGCTGTCGCCCAGATGCCACTTACCGAAGTGTCCCGTGCGGTAGCCCGCGCCGGCGAATACCTCCGCCATCGTCGGCAGATCGTGGCGCATCATGGAGCGCCCCAGGCAGACGAACGTCGCGCCGTTGGCCAGGGCGTCCCGTCCCGTGAGGATCTGCCCCCGCGTCGGCGTGCACATGGGTGCGACGTGAAAATCGGTGAAGCGAATGCTTTGCTTTCGCAGCGCGTCGAGGCGCGGCGTCCTCAGCACCGGGTTGCCGTGCCCAGACAGGTCCCCATAACCCTGGTCGTCGGTCAGCACGAGCAGCACGTTGGGGCGCTTGCCCCCGCCTGCCGACCGCGCCGAGGCGCCGGCGCGAAGCACGTACGTCGCGGCCGCCCCCACACCGATCGTCTTGAGGAATGCCCGTCTCGTCATCATCTCGTTCTCCTTGTGCCTGACGGCCCGTCTCCTGCCAGTCGGCGCCAGATCTCGTCGGCGATCTTCGTATGCCCGGCGTCGTTGGGATGGGCGCCGTCCAGCGTGTCGCCCGGGGCAAGCAGGGGGAACAGGTCGATGAAGCCGCAGCTCTTTCTCGCGGCCAGGTCGCGATAGGCGGCCGAGAGCTTGTGGAGCATCGGCGGGGAATGCGCCCCGAAGCCCGCCTCCCGCAGGCGGGGCGTCAACTCCTCGGGCACCATCGTGGGCGGGGCCAGGACGACCAGCTTCGCCCTTTGCGCTCTCCCGCGGAGCCGGTCGATGAGCTCACCGAGGTTGTCGGCGGTGCGGGCGACCGTCTCGTCGCTGTGCCCGTCCATTCGCAGGTCGTTGGCGCCCAGTTGCAGCAGGATCACGTCGGCGTCGGCCGGCAAGGCCGCCAGCACCTCGTCGATCCGCCGAAGGTACGCCGTCGTGGGCCAGCCGCTACGGCCCTGCTGGACGACCGCGATCCTTTCGCTCCGCGCGTCCAGCTTGGCCGGGAAGCCCTCTTCCGGCCGGACGCCCTCCGCCGCCGTCAGCGAATCGCCGACGCAAACGACTTTGCCCTGTAGCGGTTGGATCGGCAAGACCACGCCGTTCTCCTTCTCTCCCGGTCGCGAACAGCCGACCGAGAAGAACGCAACCGCCGGCACGAGGAAGACCATACCACGAGGCATCAGCATCCGCCTGACCTGTCGTTGTAAACCACTGCTTCCTCTAACCCGGAGCGTTCCGATAAGGGACGCCCGTGACACAGGAGGCCCCCGCCGCTATCCTGGCCCACGGTAGATTGCCTCTTGCGCTCCGACCGCCGGTACCAGGAGGCTTCCACCCGGTCTGGGAGTTGACGATGACACGGAGTCTGGGTAGTTGGGTCCTCGCCGTATCCGCCGCAACCACGCCCGCACTGGCGGCCAAGCCCTCGGTGACATTGGGCGCGTGGACTGACCGCCAGCCGTTTCTCGCGAGCAGTAAGGCGACCGTCCACTACTACCTGTTCTCCCCGAAAGACGTTCCCGCCGGACGGAAGCTGCCCCTCGTGCTCTGGCTGCACGGCGGACTGCGCTCCAACGGGCGCGGCGGGCCGAATCTGCCCATGGCCGCGTTCTACCGAGACCAGCACCAGCGCAAGTGGCCCTGCTTTGTCCTTCGCCCGGTTGCCGTGAAGGGCAGGAATTGGGTCTCGCCCCGCGGCTGCGGAATCGGCTCGCACCAGATGCCGCCCGAGCCCTCGCCCTCCGTCGCAGCCCTGATGGAACTCCTGGACAAGACGCTCGCGGCCCATCCCGTCGACGCGAACAGCCTGCACGTCACCGGCGCGTCGATGGGCGGCTACGGCACGTGGGACGTCATCCAGCGCCACCCCAAGCGGTTCGCCTCCGCGGTACCCATCTGCGGCGGCGGCGACCCGAGCCGGGCCGCGGCGATCGGGCAGATGAGAATCTGGATCTTCCACTCCGCCGACGATCGCGTCGTGCCCGTCCGCGGCTCGCGGGAGATGTACGCCGCCCTCACGAAAGCCGCGAAGCACCAGCCCACCAAGCAAGACGACCCCGAGAAGGCCCTTCTCGCCACCAAAGACAGCCAGCTTCGCTATACCGAGTTCAAGCACGGCGGACACAACGCCTGGGACCGGGCGCTGGGCGATCCGAAGGTGATTGAGTGGGTGTTCTCGCAGAACAGGACTTCAGGGACTCGCAGGGAGGTCGGAACGGCCCACTGAAACAGGGCGCCCCCCCTACCCCTGCCATCAATACGGCAAGGAGACGCAACAGCATGAGCACAACACGCACGGGCGGTTTTGGGATCGGGTTTCGACGCGGCGGCAGGCCGTGGCAGCAAAACCTCGCGGCGCTGATCGACTGGGCAAAGGACCACGGGTTCGAGTGCATCGACGTTCGCGGCGCGGACGTCGTGCAGCAGATCGTCGACGCCGGCCTGGCTGTCGGCTCGGCGGACCTGCTGGACGGGCGAAACTTGATCTCGCCGGACAAGGCCAAGCGAGACGAGGCCGTCGCCGCCAACGTCGAGTACCTCGAGGCCTGCGCGGGCAAGGTGCGGAACTTCTTCTGCGTCATGCTGCCGGAAGACCGCGAGCGGCCCCGGGCCGAGAACTTCGGCTACATGGTCGAGAGCTTCGCGCAGCTCACCGACGCCCTGGAAGCCGCCGGCGGACGCGTCGTCATCGAGGGCTGGCCCGGGCCCGGTGCGCTGTGCTGCACGCCCGAGACCCTCCGCGCCTTCTTCCAGGAAGTGCCCTCGCCCGCCATGGGCGTCAACTACGACCCCTCCCACTTGATCCGCATGGGCATCGAGCCGGTCCGGTTCCTCCAGGAGTTCGCCGCCCGCGTCGGCCACGTCCACGGCAAGGACACAGAGCTCCTTGCGGAACGCCGCTACGAGCTCGGCACGGAGCAGCCGGCGACCTTCGCGGAGGGAATCCCCTTCGGCGGCACCCACTGGCGATACACGATCCCCGGCCACGGGCAGATGCGGTGGATCAAGGCCTTCGAGGTCCTCGCCGCGGCGGGATACGACGGCTTTGTCTCCGTCGAGCTGGAGGACGCCAACTTCAACGGCTCCGAGGACGGCGAGAAGCGCGGGCTGCTGCTGGCGAAGGCGTTTCTCGAGGGATGTTGAGACCTTTCCACCGCCGAGCGCGGAAGAGGAATGCAGGCAGAGCCGACCCGCGGGCGATCCCCGGAGGCGCGACAGAGAGGTCCAACAAGGGGCGGGCTTCACTTGCTTGAAGCCGCGGCCTTGTCGCCGACCGGTGCCAGGCCGGCGGCCCACGCCGTTCCGCGGCGGAAGAGCTCCAGAACGGGCGGCGCCTCGAACGCCTTGACGTCGTGGCCGAGGGGGCAATGGAAGACTCGGCCCTTGCCGTAGGTCAGGACGAACGCCATCGGGTACTTCTTCTTGTCGACCTTGGAGACGGAGCTGACCAGCACGTGGATGTCCGCCTTGCCCTCGAGACACGTGTAGAGTTCGTCGTGCGTTTCGAAGGGCTTCATGCCGCGGGTGATCGGGTGGTCCCCGTCGTCGATGTCCACGCGGAACGTGCCCCGCGGGTCGTGCCCGCGAAGCTTGGGATTCCACGCCCGCCCGGCGAGCTTCGCGAATTCCTCCCACCCCTGGAACGCACCGCAGGCGAAGTGAACGAGGACGAGCCCCCCGCCTGCGCGGACGTAGCCGGCCAGGCCCTCCCGGGCCTTCGGGCCGGGGTCGGGCGTCTCCCAGTTCATCCAGTGCAGGACGATCGCGTCGTAATCGCCCAACTTCCCCGAGGCGAGGAAGTCGCCCTTCTCGACGAACTCCACCGCCAGGCGCGGGTCCTTGTCCAGGCCCGCGGCCAGCACGGGCGTCGTCTGCCGCCACTTGTGCCCCGGGTAGTCGTTGCCCGTGACGATCAGCACGCGCCGGACGCCCTTCTTGCCCGGCCGGACGGCCCGTGGCTCGGTGACGCGCGGGGCGTCGGCCTTTGACTTACCGGCCTTGCGCGGCGCGCGCCGACCGGCCGGTCCCTTCGGCGGGTCGGCCTGCGCGGGCATGGGCGCGACCGGGACGTGCTCGGCCTCGCTCTCCCACAGCCAGACCTCGCTGACGACGGCGTTCGTACCGCCCTCCAGGGCGAACGTAACCTGCACCGTTCCGAACGCGCTGACCGCCCGGGGGATGGGAACGGTCACCTCGGCGGCCTTCTTCTCGCCGACGGCATAGGAGGGCAGCTTCGTCGGCGCGAGCAGTCGAACGCGGCGCGCCGGCCGCCCTGCCGTCGCCCACACCGATTCCACGCGGTCGTTGTGGTCGTAGTCCCACCACGTGAACCCGAGCCGGTAGGCCTTGTTGGGGCGCAATCCGGCGATCTCGAAGCGCACGGCCCGGCTGTCGAAGCGAATTGTCCCGTGGCGAACGTTCACGCGATCCGCGCCGGCCCACGAGTACTTCGCCCCGTCGAGGGACCGCAGGCTCGGGCCGCCCTTCGCGCCGTCGGCGTCGTCCGGACCGCAATCGAGATAGCACACCAGCCGATCGCCCTTCGGGCCACGTCGCGCAATCTCCTTGCGGGCCGCGTCGCTGCGCGCCTTGTCGGGCGCGAGGCCCACGTTGCTGCCCCCCCCGCCTCTTCGCCGGGGGGGCTTGAGCGATTGGGCGTGCAGGGCCTCGACCTGCTTGCGCAGGGCGGGGTCCGCGACCTGGGGCCGGAGCGTCTCCATGCCCGAGCGCACGGCCGCCCGGTCACTGCCCAGCAGTGTCTTGCCCACGCTCACCGCCGCGAGGACGGCTTCCTTGTGCACGGCCTTGTCGGCCGCCATGCCGACGGCCACGTCCAGCGCGCCGGCGTCGGCCACGCCGCCCAGGGCCGACAGGAGCAGGCGCTTGTCCGCCGCCGTCGTGGCGATCCGGCGGACGGCGTCCAGCATTCTCAGGCGCGCGGCCGCGTCCCCGACGGTCCGCACCAGCCGCAGGTACCCGCGAAGGGCCAGCGTGCGGTGCACCCGGCTACCGTCGGCCCGGGCGATCCGCAGCAGGTCCGCCGCCGCGGACGCGTCGGGCCAGTTGGCCAGGGCCCGGACGGCCCCGCTCGCGACGGTCGCGTCGGCCTCCTCCACGCCCGCGCGCACGGCCGCCAGGGCCTCTCGCCCCCCGCCAGCCGCCAGGAGGGCGAACAACGCCGGCTTCGCCTTGACTGGCGCGCCCTTCAATGCCGCAAGCACGGGGCCGCTCCGGTCGGCTGGCGTGGCCAGTCGCCCCCCCACCGCCAGGGCCGCCTTCTCCGCCGCCCGGGCGACCGCCAGGCTGTCTGCACGAATTCGGTCGATGACCTTGGGGTAGCACGCGGCCGTCCCCGTTGCCGCCAGCGCGTCGAGTGAGACCACCGCAACGGCCTCCTCCGCGTCGGCGGACAGCGCGGTCAGCGTCGCCTCCGCGCCGTCGGGCCGGCGGGACTTGAGCGCGCCGATCGCCTCGACCCGGACGGCGGTGCTTCCTCGTCGGGACGCGGCCAGCAGCGCCTCGTCCACGCCCGCCGCCGTCATGCGCCCCAGGCTCGCGCGGGCGGCTTGCTGCGCGGCGCCGTATTTCCCTGCCGCCGCGGCCAGGAGCTTGCCCACCACACCGGAATCGCCGAGCGTCGCCATGGCGGCCAGGGCCGCGACGCGCACGGCCTCGTCCTTGTCCTCAAGCCGCTTGGTCACCGCCGCCGCGGCCTGCGCGTCGCCCCGCTCGGCCAGCACGCCGATCAGCAGGGCCTCGGGCTCGGGCGGAAGATCGTCCAACGCCGCCGCCAGGGCCTTCGTGGCCCTTCCGCCCCGCATCGACCGCGCCGCCCGAAGGGCCGCACTGCGAAGCTGCGCATCGTCGGACCCCGCCGCCTTCATCACCTCCGGCAGGGCCTTGTCCCCCGCCGCCCGCGCCAGGCCGGTCAGCGCGGCCACGCACCACACCCCGTCTCTCTGCGTGGCGTAAAGGCCTCGGTAGAGCGTTTCGGCGTCGGCGGCCTTCCCGTCGGCCAGGAGCCCCTCGCCGCACCGCAGGCGGGCGTCGACCAGGACGTTCCGGCTCGCCGCCGCGTTCGCCGCGCCGAGCGCCCGGCCCGCCTCGGGTGTACCGATCTTCCCCAAGGCCTTTGCGGCCGCGTTCGCCACGGCGCGGTCCGGCGCGCCCAGGAGCTTGCCGAGCACATCGACCGCCGCCGCATCCCGCCGCTCGCCCAGGGAATGGATCACCCCAACCCGGGCCGGGCCCTTGAGGCCATTCAGCGACCGGCGCAGAGCCGCCCCTGCCGCTTCTGCCGGAATGCCCGCCAGCGCCCGCCGCGCCGCATCGCCCAGTTCCGCGTCGCCCAGCAGCTTTGCCAGCACGCCGACGTGCTCGTCCCCCGCCACCAGCCCAAGCTGCCAGCAGGCGAACCGCTTCGCCACGAGAGAAGCCTTCCCGTCCGTGAGGACCGCCGCCAGGGCCCCCGCCACCTCCGCGCGCCGCGCCGCGTCGCCCGTCGCCCGGGCCACGATCCTCTCCACCGTCCGCAGCACGCGCTGCGGCTGGCCCGGCTTGTATGCCCGCAACTCCCGCAGGGGGTCAGCCTCCGCCGCCAACGCGCCCGTCCCTACCGCCCAAGCCACAACCACGCCCATCCGCGTCAGCCTGCCGGCATTCATGCTTCTCGCTCCTCGCGCCGCCCCCGGCCCACGGAACGGCGGCGTCCACTGTCCACGATCTCATCTGCCGCCCCCGTTCCGGCATCGCTCGCCGTCTACCTGGCCCGGGCGGGACTCGAACCCGCACGCCCCGAGGGACAAGGGCTTTTAAGGCCCCAGCGTCTGCCAATTCCGCCACCGGGCCGGTCACGCCTTATCCGAACCGCTCGGCGACGTTCCGCATTGTCGCCTCAGGCGGTCCCGATACGGTCCTAGTGTACTGCCTCTGACGAGCGGACTCCACGGACGAACCCGCGAAGTTGTCGGCGGCTCCTGCGCGGCGACACGGCGGCCGGGGGCACGCGGTATGTCCTGGTAACGGGCGACGCGGTGCCCGATAATCCCCCAGCGGCGCATGGATTGGGGATCGATCCCGTCTGGTCGGGGGCGAAGGAAAGGTGTAACGACAGATGGCGCGAGAGGAGCGAGTGCCGGATGATGTCGTTCCTGCCGGGTCGGTCCCGGCCCTGCGGTACGGCGACCTGCCCAAGCCGATCGGCCTGCGCAAGATGATCGGCCCGAGCGTGATCATGCTCGGGGCGACCATCGGCAGCGGGGAGTTCGTGTTCTGGCCGCACCTGGTCAGCCACTGGGGGTTCGGCATCTGGTGGATTTGCATGCTGGCGCTGTTCACGCAGTTCTGGATCAACATGGAGATCGAGCGGTACACGCTGGCCACCGGCGAGAGCGCGGTGCTCGGCCTGGTGCGGGCGTGGCGGCCGTGGGCCTACATCGCCCTGCTGAGCAATACGATCCCGTGGGTCTGGCCCGGCTGGGCGATGGGCGGCGCGACGTGCCTGTCCTACGTGGCGGGCGGCCGACCCGTGGTGTACGGCGTCGCGTCGATGCTGCTGATCGGCCTGGTGCTCAGCATCGGACCGGTGGTGTACAAGACGGTCGAGAAACTCCAACTCGTCATGGTGGCGTGCGTGATGGCCCTCGTGGTCGTCGTGTTCCTGGCCGTGGTGAAGTGGGAGAGTGTCGCCGAGATGGCCCGCGGAACGGTGAGCGTGGGACAGATCCCCGACGGCATCGGCCTGCCGCTGCTGCTGGGGGCCATTGCGTATGCGGGGGCGGGGGGCAGCCTGAACCTCGCCCAGAGCAGCTACGTACGCGACAAGTCCTACGGCATGGGGGCGTTCGTCGGACGGATCACCAGCCCGATCACGGGCAAGGTCGAGGCGATTCCCGACACGGGCTTCCTGCCCCGCCGAACGGAGGAGAACCTCGCCCGCTGGAAGGCCTGGTGGCGGGCGGCGAACTGGGAGCACTTCCTGCTGTTCTTCGTGCTGGGCGGCCTATCGCTGATCATGCTCTCCTGCATCGCCCACAGTACCGTGTTCGGCCTGGAACTGGGCGAGGGCATGGACTTCATCCGCCAGGAGGGCGTTCAGATCGGCAAGCAGTTCGGCGGGATGGCGAGCAAGGCGTTCTGGATCGGCGGCGTGCTCATCCTGCTGACGACCGAACTGGGGCTGATGGACATGGTTGCCCGGGTCTCCGCCGAACTGGTGCGGGGCCACTGGGCGCGGGGGTCGGGGTCGTGGACGCTGGGGCGGCTGTACTACGTGTTTCTGTGGGGCGAGATCCTCTTCGGCTGCGCGATCCTGATCGCCGGTTTCACCCGGCCGCTGGCGCTGCTGGTGCTCAGCGCGTGCCTCAACGGGTTGGTGATGGCGTTCTACTCGTTCCTGCTGCTCTACCTCAACGCGCGCCGCCTGCCCGGCTGGCTTGCGATGGGCAGGCTGCGAATGGTGGCCATGGTGTGGGCGTGCGCGTTCTACGGCTACTTTGCCCTTCGCGTCTTGAGCGCGCAAGTTCCACGGCTGTTCGGCAAGGGGGGGTGATTCGCCGCGACACTCCGCCCGCCCCGTCGAGTTTGATATCCCGCGAGTACGCCCACGGCGATCTTGCGAACACCCACATCGGAGACAGCGATGCGATCGATGAACCGTCGAGACTTTCTGAAGGCAGCCGCCGTGGCGGCCGGTACGGGCGCGGGACTGGCCGGAGCGCGGGCGGCGGCGAAGCCACCGGACCGCCCGAACATCATCTTCGTCCTGACCGACGACTTGGCCATGGGCGACGTCGGCTGCTATGGCCAGAAGCTCATCAAGACGCCGAACATGGACCGCATGGCCGCGGAGGGCACGCGGTTCACCGAGGCGTATTCGGGCACGAGCGTGTGCGCCCCGTCGCGGTCGTCGCTGATGACCGGGCTGCACATGGGCCACTGCCCAATCCGCGCCAACCGGGAGATCCAGCCCGAGGGCCAGATGCCCCTTCCGGCTGGAACGGTGACGGTTGCCCAACTGCTCAAGCAGGCCGGTTACGCCACGGCGTGCATGGGCAAGTGGGGCATGGGCATGTTCCACACGACCGGCAGCCCGTTGAAGGTCGGGTTCGACCACTTCTTCGGCTACAACTGCCAGCGTCATGCGCACAGCTATTTCCCGAAGTACCTCTACAACGACGACAAACGGTTCAGCCTCGAGCCGAAAACCTATGCCCAGGAACTGATCCAGCAGGATGTCGAGAAATGGGTGCGGAGCGTAGGGGACCGGCCGTTCTTCCTGTTCTACGCCGCCACCTTGCCGCACGGGAGGTACGAGATCGACCACCTCGGTGAGTACGCCGCCCGGAAGGGCTGGAGCAAGCTCCAGCAGACCTACGCGGCGATGGTAACGCGTCTGGACAGCGACCTCGGGCGGCTGTTGGGCGTGTTGAAGGCGATGAAGATCGACGAGAAGACCCTCGTGGTCCTTGCCGGCGACAACGGCTCGTCGTTCCGTCCGGAGACGCAGATCGGCAAGCTGTTTGACCAGACGATGGGCGGCAAGCTGCGAGGGATCAAGCGGTCCATGTACGAGGGCGCGCTGCGGCAGGCGGCCATCGCCCGCTGGCCGGGCAACGTGCCCGCCGGTCGCGTCTGCGACGGGCCGTGGGCGTTCTGGGACTTCCTGCCCACGGCCGTGGAACTGGCCGGGGCAAAAGTGCCCGCCGGTCGGAAGATCGACGGCCTGTCGCTCGTCTCGATGCTCAAGGGTGGCCCGGCCCCGCGGCGGGAGTACTTCTACTGGGAACTGCACGAGGGCAGGTCGATCCAGG
>Ga0272441_10001832_pt1 | contig 44569 bp, 27 predicted proteins | sample SSMProp6N_FD_193582 | JGI IMG/M metagenome (GOLD analysis project Ga0272441, IMG submission 193582) | Marine sediment archaeal communities from Little Sippewissett salt marsh, Falmouth, MA, United States - SSM-Prop-6N | ecosystem: Environmental > Aquatic > Marine > Wetlands > Sediment ... | reverse complement strand
AATGATATTTTGCGTTTGTTGAGGAAATAGCTTTTTTTTTGATTAACTTTGTACATATTATTAATTGTAAATATCTTATATTATGAACGTTCTAGCCGGCATGTTTGGACCAACTGAGATAATTCTCATTGTTCTTGTGGTTGTTATTCTTTTTGGTGGACGTAAGATTCCTGAATTGATGAAAGGTATCGGTCAGGGTATGAAAGAGTTTAAAAAGGCTACCAAAGATGAACATAAGGATGAAGAAAAAGTAAAGGAACAATAAACACTGTATTAATAAAATTTGGAGAGCCTGCCCCCGGCAGGCTTTTTTTAACTGATTGTATATGAAAAGAATATTCTTGCTAACTGTATCTGTCGTACTGGTATTTATTATCCATTCATGTGGTGGCTCGGATAGCAACCAGGTTATACTACCAAATATATCCGGCAGCTCAGGTGAAGTGCTCGTCGTACTTGATAAGGCCAGGTGGGAAGGTCCGGTGGGTGACAAAATAAGAGAAGTACTCGCCTCTCCTGTTCCTATGCTTCCACAGCCGGAACCACAGTTCGACCTGGTTAATGTGAGCCCGACTGCTTTCAGTAAATTATACCAGACTCACCGGAACGTCCTTTTTGTTGAAATAGGGGAAGACAAGGAAAAAGAGGTTACCTTTCTTGAGAGTACCTATTCCTTCGCGCAGCTGATGATAAACCTGAAAGCAATGAATGATCAGGAAGTGATAGACCTGATTGGTGAGGAGGGGCAATCGATAATAAACAAGATCAATATTGCTGAACGAGACAGGTGGATATCAGTATATAAGAAATCTCTTAACAGCGAAATCTTTAATAAGCTGAGGGATGATCACAAAATGAATCTGTACATTCCTGGTAATTATTCACTGGATGTTGAAGAAAATGGCTTTTTATGGTTTTCATATGAAACACCAACAACCACGCAGTCTGTATTGATCTATTATTTCGATCATAACGATAAGAACTACTTTAATAAAGACAGCATAATGCGTATAAGGGATAGTATTACCAGGGAAAAGGTGGAAGGGCCGACTACCGGCACCTATATGGCTATAGAAGATCTTGTACCTGTTAAGTATAATCTTTTCAGGTTCAGACAGAGAAACTATGCTGAAATGAGGGGATTATGGACCCTGGAGAATGGATTTATGGGAGGTCCTTTTGTTAACCTGGTCACAAGGGATGATGTGAATGACCGCTTTATTATGCTTGATGCCTTTGTTTATGCTCCCAGTGAAGAAAAGAGGGAATTGCTGCGACAGGTTGAGGCTATTATTTATACTATAAGCTTCCCTGATGAAACGGAAGTGGTTGTTACACCCGAAAATTAACTTATAGTTTATTATTCTGCAATTTCATATTTCTGATTCCTCAGAACAGGACTGAACCCTCCTTCCCTGATAATTGACTGTAGCTCGTCGGCATTGAACATGTTGGATGAACCGGCTGCACTGACTACATTTTCCTCAATCATAACCGAGCCAAGATCATTGGCACCTGCATGAAGGGTCATCAGGGCAGTATCACGACCTGTGGTAAGAATTGATGACTGTATGTGCCTGATATTATTGAGTACTATCCTGCTTATGGCTATAATTCTAATGTGATCGCTCATCAGTGTTTTATTGTATACACCATATTTACGTGAAAGTACCGTACCTTTATCCTGGAAAGGCCATGGAATGAATGTGACGAAACCATAGTGACCTTCAGGTTTCTTTGCCTGGAGATCACGAAGCCTGATCAGGTGTTCTATCCTGTCTTCAGCACTTTCAATGTGACCGTACATCATCGTAGCTGATGTGGGCAGGTTCATAATATGGGCCACTCTCATTACCTCGAGCCATTCATCGGTAGTGGCTTTTGCCGGGGATACCATTCTTCTTACCCTGTCGACCAGTATTTCAGCACCGGCCCCGGGGAGGCTGTCAAGTCCTGATTTTACAAGTTTCTCCAGGATATAGTGATATGATCTGTTTTCAAGCCTGGCAAGGTGTACTATCTCCGGCGGGCCAAGCGCATGAAGTAAAAGCCCGGGGAATTCATCCTTCAGGCGGTTGAATAACCCGGTATAATATTTCAATCCAAGGGATGGATGCATCCCTCCCTGCAAGAGTAATTGCCTGCCACCCTTTTCAAAAAGTTCTTTTATTTTTTGTCTGTACTCATTAATACCTGTAATGAACGCCTCAGGATCTCCTGGTCTGCGACAGAAATTACAGAACTTGCACTGCGAGAAACAGACATTGGTAATATTGACGTTACGATCTATTATCCAGCCTGCTTCATTCCCGGGAACATGTTTTTCCCTCAGTAATCTGGCCGCCGTCATAAGCTCTGACAGAGAAGATTCAGCATAGAGGATGTATGCTTCTTCATGGAGAAGCGGCTCCAGCCTTAATGCCTTTGCGATTATTTTAACCCTGCTTTTCATCAACTCACAAAGGTAGTTGATTATATTTTATACCATCAAAATTATTAACTTTACATCTTCTCAAAATATCTTATATTCCTTTTATGTATCCTGAAATCAAAATAAGAAAAGAAATATCACCCGACAGTTCGGTTGCCATAATAATCAAAGAAAACCAACTGCCTGATTGGCTGGTGCTTACAAAAACAGAGCAGGAGTATGCCAGGCAACGCATTAAGGAAGGTGAAGAAATAATAGTCATAAACTCCTATTATAAATTAAGTATAATCATATCGGAGAAAGAATTTCCTGAACCGTACAGAAAACATGAAGAGTTGAGACGTAGGGCTGCAAAGGTGAGAAAAATATTAAAGGAGCATAAGCTAAATGAAATAACAGTTGCCTCAGTTCATAATAATTTTTCAGCCATTGCTTTCGCAGAGGGTCTTGTATTGAGTAGCTATGAGTTCAATAAGTACAATAAGGAAGGAGAAAAAGGTAAGATGTATGCCTATCCGGGGGAAGTATTTCTTTACGGGGAGTATAACGCTGATGACCTTAAATGGCTTAATGCAGTTAGTAAAGGAGTGTATTTTGCACGTGACCTGGTTAATGAACCCAATAATTACCTGAATGCTGAAAGATTTGCTGCTATAGTGAATCAATATGCTGGCAGTTTAGGAGTTAAGGTAGATATATATGGTAAAAAGAAGTTAGAAGCATTGAGGATGGGAGGGATATTATCCGTGAACAAAGGAAGTGTAGATCCTCCTACCTTCAGTATTCTGGAATGGAAGCCTGAACAGCCAGTAAATAAAAAGCCAGTTGTCCTTGTGGGTAAGGGAGTGATGTTTGATACCGGAGGCATAAATCTCAAACCGGGGAATTATATTGAAGATATGAAATCAGACATGGCAGGAGGTGCAGTGGTGGTGGCCGTTCTGTCTGCCATAGCAGAAGCTGCAATCAATGTCCATGTAATTGGTCTTGTACCAGCTACTGATAACCGGCCCGGTAACGATGCTATTGTGCCGGGAGATATAATAAGCATGTATGATGGTACAAGGGTTGAAATAATTAATACTGATGCCGAAGGGAGATTGATACTGGCTGATGCCCTGAGTTTTGCAGATAATTATGATCCTTCTCTGATCATTACTGTCGCTACATTGACTGGTTCAGCTGAGAATGCCTTTGGTAACCAGGCCATTGCAGCAATGACAAATGCCGACAGGAATATTTTCAATCTCCTGTATGAATCAGGGAATTATGTTTATGAACGTCTGGCCGAAATGCCCTTCTTCGAGGAATATGGTGAAATGATCAAATCAGAAATAGCAGACATTAAAAACCTGGGAGAGAAGAAGGCAGGCGCTATTACAGCCGGTAAGTTCCTGGAACATTTTACCGATTTACCTTTAATTCATCTCGATATAGCAGGATGTGCAATATCTCAGAAGGATGAGCATTACAGACCAAAGGGAGGAACAGGAACAGGTGTAAGGTTACTTTCAGAATTTATAAAAAGGATGGGCGAACAACAGAAGGAAAAGTATAAACTGACAAAAAAATGAGTAAAGAGCAGATAATTGTAGGAATAACGCATGGTGATATAAATGGTATAGGTTACGAGGTTATCATCAAAACATTGATGGATAACAGAATAATGGAAGATTGTACACCGGTGGTATACGGTTCACCTAAGGTGGCTGCCTATCACAGGAAGGCACTGGACATAAGTAATTTCAGTTTCAATAATATAAGGGAAGTCTCTGAAGCCAACCATAAAAGGGCAAACATAATAAACTGCCTTAATGATAATGTAAGGGTAGAACTGGGTAAATCTACTGCAATGGCAGGAGAGTCTGCAGTAATACCTCTGGAAGCAGCTGTGAAAGATTTGTCAGATAACAAAATAGATGTGATTGTAACAGCTCCGGTAAATAAATATAATATCCAATCCAAGTCATTTAATTTCCCCGGGCATACGGAATTCCTCAAGCACAGGTTTAATGTTGATGACGTGTTAATGCTAATGGTAGCTGACAATCTGAGAATAGGTGTGATTACAGGTCATATACCCCTTAGGAAGGTACCTGAAAGCCTGAGCGAAGAAAGCATAATCAACAAGATAAAAATAATGGAAAGTTCTCTCTCCATAGATTTTGGAATACGAAGACCGAGGATTGCCGTTCTGTCACTCAATCCACATAGCGGGGATACCGGATTACTTGGAAATGAGGAGATCGAAATAATAATACCGGCTATTAAGCGGGCATCTGAAGAAGGAATACTTGCCTTTGGCCCTTATCCCTCAGATGGTTTCTTTGGTTCAGGAGCATATATGAACTTTGACGGTATATTGGCCATGTACCATGATCAGGGATTGACTCCTTTTAAGGCACTGGCCCTTGGCGAGGGAGTTAATTTCACAGCAGGACTGCCTGTTATTAGAACATCACCTTCACATGGAACAGCTTATGAGATAGCAGGTCAGGGAGTAGCTTCTGAAAGTTCATTCAGGAAGGCTTTATACCTTGCCTGTGATATTTTCAGGAACAGGGAAATGCACAATGAAATTACCGTTAATCCTCTTGGACATCATGATCTTGATACACGAACCGAGATACCCGACGAGTTACCACCGGATGATGAAAATACAAATGATACAGTATGATTGAATATCTTAAAGGGAACATTACATCCCTGACACCGACATATGTAATAATAGAAACGGGTGGTCTGGGTTATTTCGTGAATATATCACTGTCTACATTTACACGGCTTGAAAATATGGAAGAATGCAGACTCCTTATTCATGAAATAATAAGGGAAGACGCTCATCTGCTGTTTGGTTTTTTTGATGAAGAGGAAAGATATATTTTCAGGCTGCTTATATCAGTATCGGGGGTGGGTGCCAATACTGCACGAATGATGCTCTCCTCCGTTGAAGCTTCGGGCATTGAAAGAGCAATATTACAATCAGATGTTGGTATGCTGAAAGGTATTAAAGGTATAGGGGCAAAGACAGCACAGAGAATAATAGTGGATCTTAAAGATAAAGTTGGTAAATCTACGGAAACAGGTGAAATATTTAAGGATGAAGGCAATACTATTAGGGAAGAAGCGTTTACAGCATTAGTGATGCTTGGTTTTCCGAAAAACTCCGTTAACAGGACCCTTGACAAGCTATTAAGGGAAGATAGGGACCTTACAGTGGAGCAACTGATAAAGAAAGCCTTAAATATTTTGTAGAACTGAACGAAACTGGTATTGAGATCAGGGTCCGTATATAGCGCTAACCTGCCCGTTATTGCCTTCTTTATCATTTGTTTCCTTCCGGGAATAATTGTAAATGGGCAAGATGTTGAACGCGATACCACAATAAACCTCAGATTTCCTTTCAATGACCGTACAGGTATCCCATGGGAAAAACAGGCAATTTCCCCACTCACACTGGATATGCCTTCCAATTTCAACAGTAATGTAGTCTACGATCCTGATAATGACGAATATATATATTACGAAAAAGTTGGGAACCTCGACTACCGGCAGCCGGTTTATATGAGCCCCGAAGAATATTACGATTTTATTTTCGAACAGTCAATAAGGGATTACTGGCGTTATAAATTCTCAGGGGATGAGTCCATTGTCAGGGGATCGCTTATCCCGCAGATACAGTTCGGGGGTGAGGCCTTTGATAAAATTTTCGGGTCCAATGTGATAAATATCATACCACAGGGCTCAGCTGAACTTATCTTCGGACTGAACATATCAAGAACTGAAAATCCCACCCTTTCTGAAAAGCTGAGGACTATACCTACATTTGATTTCCAGGAGAAGATACAGATGAATGTTACCGGAACAATAGGTGATAAGATGCAGTTGGGGATTAATTATAATACTGAAGCCATGTTTGATTTTGAAAACAGAACAAGGCTCGAGTATTCCGGCGATGAGGATGAGATAATAAAGAAAATAGAAGCGGGGGATGTCACCCTTCCACTTCCCGGTACATTAATTACGGGCAGCCACAGCCTTTTCGGGCTAAAAACGGAGATGCAGTTTGGCAGGCTTACAGTTACAAGTGTCTTCTCGCAACAGAAGGGCGAATCTTCGACACTCGAAGTAAAAGGGGGAGCCCAGTTGAGTGATTTTGAAGTGAGTGCGGATGAATATGAGGCCAATAAGCATTTTTTCCTGTCACATTATTTCAGGGACATTTATGATGATGCCATGAAAAACCTTCCTGTGATAAGCTCAGGTATAAATATTGAAAGAATAGAGGTCTGGATAACTAATAAGACAAGCAATTTTGAGGAAACAAGGAATATACTTGCACTGATGGATCTCGCAGAGACTCAGCAACATATATATAACGAAGTGCCAGGTTTCCAGGCAGTACCAGGCAGTCCGCCCTATCCTGATAACAGTACAAATAATATTTATTCTCAGCTCACCTCTGCCTATATGGATACGCGGGATGTTAATAAGATAACTGATTCATTTGATCCCATAGTACAGGATTTCCAGATAGGGACCCATTACGAGAAAATTGAAAATGCCAGAAAACTCACTGAACGTGAATATACGGTAAACAGGCAACTTGGATACATCTCATTGAATGTAGCACTTAATAATGATGAAATACTTGCTGTGGCATATGAATATACCATGGGTGGACAGGTTTTTAAGGTCGGGGAATTATCGACCGATGGAATTAGTGCCCCTGATGTATTATATCTGAAATTGCTTAAAGGCACTAACCTTACACCCCGTTTGCCAACATGGGATCTGATGATGAAAAATATTTATGCCCTTGGTGCATACCAGATTGAAGAAGAGGATTTTGAACTCCATGTACTTTATCAGGATGACGAAACGGGCAATTCTATTAATTATATTCCAGAAGGGAACCTGAGTGACCAGATATTATTGCAGGTATTGGAACTGGATAATCTCAATAGCCAGCTTGACAGGGAATATGATGGTGTATTTGATTATGTTGAAGGTCTGACAATTGAACCTTCCAAGGGGAGACTGATATTTCCCGTGCTGGAACCGTTCGGCAGCCATCTGAGGAGCAAGTTCACTGATCCCGCCCTGGCCGAAAGGTATGTTTTCCAGGAACTTTATGATTCGACCCAAACAAAGGCGGTGCAAAGCGCTGAAAAAAATAAATTCAAGATATCAGGTACATATACATCGGCTTCAGGATCCGAAATATACCTTAATGCCGTAAACATTCCCCAGGGTGGTGTAAAAGTAACAGCCGGCGGTGTTCCTCTAACTGAGAATGTGGACTTTACCGTAGATTATAATGCGGGTAGGGTAGAAATTATCAACCCTGCATTGATAGAATCGGAAACTCCAATCCAGGTATCACTAGAGAGTAACCAGTTCTTTGGTTTCCAGACCAAAACATTGGTGGGTACGCATCTCGATTATAGAATATCCGACGATTTTAATATCGGTGCAACAGTTCTTCACCTTACCGAAAGGCCATATACCCAGAAGGTAAATTTTGGTGAGGAACCAATATCTAACACCATCCTGGGTTTTAATACCTCATACAGGTCGGAGTCACAGTTCCTGACGAAAATGGTTGACGCTCTGCCATTCATTGAAACAAAAGACCCCTCGACGATAACTTTCTTTGGTGAATTTGCACACCTTATACCCGGGCACTCAAAAGCAATAAGCTCGGCTGGTAATTCATACATTGATGATTTTGAGGCCAGTGAAATACCACTGGACATGAAAACCTATAATGCATGGGTGCTATCAAGTGTGCCACAGGGACAGGATGATCTTTTTCCTGAGGCAAGACTCAACAATGACTGGGCAAGTGGCTTTAACAGGTCCAAACTGAGCTGGTATGTTATTGATCCTCTCTTCCTTCGTAATGGAACGACGACCCCTGACCATATAAAGAACAATCCTGATCTTCAGTCCAGTCATTTCGTGAGGGAGGTATATGAGAATGAATTATTCCCTTTCAAAGAAAGTCCATCAGGCATACCCACCAATATTGCTGTTCTTAACCTGGCTTTTTACCCGGATGAGAGAGGGCCATACAATTATGAAACAAGCTCAACAGCATATTCGGCTGGGATAAACCAGCAAGGCTTGCTTAATGATCCTGCGACAAGGTGGGGAGGTATCATGCGTGAGATACTTACCAGCGATTTCGAAAAAGCAAATATCCAGTATATTAAATTCTGGATGATGGATCCATTCACTGAAGATCCTGAACATGATGGAGGAGACCTATATATAAATCTTGGTAACATATCTGAAGATATACTGCGTGATTCAAGGAAATCATTTGAGAACGGCCTGCCCATCTCCCCGGACGAGATAAATGTAGATACTACCTCATGGGGAAGAGTGCCAACAGTCCAGGCGGTAGTACACGCGTTTGATAATAATCCTGAGTCAAGAAGATACCAGGATGTTGGTCTCGACGGACTTTCCAACGAGGATGAACAATCCTTTTTCAATCCGTACCTGCAGCAAGTGGAAGGACTCGTTGAAGGAGAGGTGTTCAATAATATTCTGGAGGACCCCTCAAATGATGATTTCCATTATTTCAGGGGGTCTGATTATGACAGCAGGCAACTGAATATACTTGAGCGTTATAAGAAATATAACGGCATGGATGGTAATTCTCCTACCTCCGAGATGAGTGAAGAGAATTATCCCACCAGTGGTTCCACCATGCCTGATATGGAGGATATAAACAGGGATAATACCCTCAGTGAAACTGAAAGTTATTATCAGTATAGGGTCAGTCTCAGACCTGAAGACATGGAGGTGGGTAAGAATTATATTGTTGATGAGATAGAATATACGGCAACTTTTTCCAATGGTGAGCAATCTTCTGTCAAGTGGTACCAGTTTAAAATACCCGTTACCGATTACTTAATGACAGTAGGAAATATACAGGACTTTAAGTCTATCAGGTTTATGCGTATGTTCATGAGGGGATTTAGCCAGGATGTAATAGTGAGACTGGCAAAACTTGACCTGGTAAGAGCAGAGTGGCGTAAATATAATATTTCATTCCTTGAGGGAGGAGAAAGGGTTAGTGTTCCTGAACCTGAGGATGGCAGTTTCGAGATTAGCTCTGTAAGTATTGAAGAAAATGCCGGTAAAGAGCCTGTTAATTACGTCCTGCCTCCGGGCTTCGACAGGGTTATTGACCCTTCAAACCCCCAGCTAAGGCAGCTTAATGAACAGTCAATGGTCCTGAGGGTTCTTGGACTCGAAGACGGTGACTCCAGAGCTGCTTTTAAAAATGTTAACCTTGATATACGCCAGTACAGGAAACTGAGGATGGAAGTACATGGAGAGGAGATTATTGGAGAGCCCCTGCTAGATGATGAATTAACTGTGTTCATAAGGATTGGTTCAGATTACAAAGGGAACTTTTACGAGTATGAGCTACCGCTTAAACTTACCGCCCCGGGTTATTATAATAAGGATGCTGATGAAGACAGGGCAATTGTGTGGCCTGAGGATAACAGCTTTGATATCGACCTTTCACTTTTCCAGGAAGCCAAAAAGGCACGTAATGCTGAACTCAGTCAGCCGGGTTCTTCACTTTCCAGATCAGATATTTATGTTTATCCGTTTGAAAATGCAAGGGTTAGTGTGTCGGGTAATCCCAATCTCAGTAATGTCAGAGTGATCATGATTGGTATACGTAATCCTATTAAAACGAGAAATACAGGCAGTGATGACGGTATGCCAAAATCAGGTGAGGTATGGGTAAATGAGTTAAGGTTAAGCGATTTTAACGAAGAGGGAGGATGGGCTGCGAATGCCCGGATGCAGACCAGACTGGCCAATCTGGGAACAGTAGACCTTGTCGGCCAGACAAGTACACCGGGATTTGGAAGCCTGGACATGAAAGTCAATGAGAGGAGCAAGGAACAAATCTCAAAATATGATGTTTCCTCAAACCTTGACCTTGGAAAATTCTTCCCCGAGGAAGCAGGTGTAAGGTTGCCAGTATACATGGGTTATTCCGAAAGCCGTATTAAGCCCCAGTATAATCCTCTTGATCCGGATATACTCTTTAAGGATGCCCTGGAAGATCTTGAACCTGAAAGAAGAGATTCCCTGAAGACTATTGCGGAAGATCTCACCAGGAGAAAAACAATTACAGTAAGTAATGCCGGCATTAACAAGCAAAAGGAAAAATCATACCCATGGGATATTTCTAACTTCTCAGTTAACTATACGTTTAACGAGATATACAGGAGTAATATAAATACTGAGATTAACCTTGAAAAGAATTATCGTGGAGGTATAAATTATAATTTTAATAACAATCCGAAAAATATTACCCCTTTTCAGAATATAGGCTTTCTCAAAGGTCAGGCATTCAGACTTATTAGGGATTTCAACCTTTACCTTTTACCACGGCATGTGGGTGTAAGAACTGATCTCAGCCGCTATTACAGCGAGATTAAGACACGAAATATAAATAACGAGTTTATTAAGATAAAGCCCACATTCAGGAAAGATTTCGAGTGGACCCGTTTCTATGATCTGGAGTATGATATTACCAAGCAACTTAAGGTTGATTTTACAGCTACTAATATATCCAGGATTGATGAGCCTGCTGGTGGAGTAGACAGGGAAAGGTACAGCGATCGTTATCAGGCATGGAAAGATTCAGTGCTGGTTAACCTGCGCAATTTTGGAAGGAACATACATTATAATCATATTATAAATGTTAATTATAATATACCGATCAATAAATTGCCCCTGTTGAGCTGGCTTAACGGGAACCTGAGATACCGTGCCAGTTACGACTGGCTGGCAGGGCCCCTCTATCCTGACAGCCTTAACATTAATCTTGGTAACACAATTAAAAACTCCAGCACCGGTCAGTTCACTGCGCAGGCTAACCTTACAAATCTGTACAATAAGTCAGATTTTCTTCAGAGGATAGAAAGGAATACGAGACCGGGTGCGGCACAAAGGATGCAGAAAGAATATCGTACTGTTACATACAGACGTGACAGGCTGGATCTGGCCTCAAACGAAGGAAAGAATATTTACCACGACCTCAATACCAGGGATGTAAAAGTGAGGGTATTCAAGCCAGACGGTAGTGAAATACAGGGCAAGGTTCAGGTTGAGACCACCAGTAAAATTGTTTTTACTTCACCGGAGGATGTTGAGAATGCCAGGGTTGAGATAGAAGCACAGGTGGAAAAGAAGCGAAACCCGCTGATTGTAGCCGGGGAGTACTTTGTAAGGGCATTGATGGGTATACGGAATATTTCGGCCACCTATTCAGTCGACCAGGGACAAATGTTGCCAGGATTCACTCCTGAATCCCAGTACCTTGGAATGACGAAAACCAATGATATATTTGCACCGGGCTGGTCGTTCATTGCCGGGTACAATGATCCCGATTTTTTTGATAAAGCACTAAGGAATGACTGGATCACCAATGACACCATACTTAATACCGCCGCTGTTTCAAACAGGAATGAAACATTCAGCATACGAAGTACCGTGGAACCATTTCCTGGAATGCGTATTGATCTTACAGCCGACAGGAGGTTTGCTCAGTCAGAATCAGCATATTTCCGTGCCAATCGCTATGGTGATTTCCCCGACAGCCTCAGGAACAGGGTTTTGTCAGGTAATTTCTCAATAACCATACTGTCGTGGGGGACTGCTTTTGAAAAGATAAGTGAAGAAAATGAATACGTGTCAGAAACATTCGAGGCTTTTAAGGAAAATACGATTATCATATCAAAGAGAAGAGCAGAGGAAAGGCAAAAGATTGATCCTGAGTATGATCCCGGTATCGATCCTGAAACAGGGGAGCCAATAGAAGGGCCATATAAGAATGGTTATGGCCTGTCATCCCGTGAAGTGCTAATACCCGCATTTCTTGCTGCCTATTCAAAGACAGATCCTGAGAAAGTGAGTCTTGATATGTTCCCGGGGATACTGTCGATGATGCCAAACTGGAGAATAAATTTCGACGGGCTTTCAAAATTTGAACTTGTGCAGCGCGTATTCCGGTCGGTTAATATAGCTCACCAGTACAGGAGCACATACACAATAGGCTCTTATACTACAAATCTCTATTATGATGAGGGTGATGATGGTGTAAGCAGGATAAGAGATCTTGATTTTAACTTTATTCCCCAGTACGAGCTTAATGTGGTAACAATAAACGAACAGTTCAGTCCTCTTTTAAATATTGATCTTAACTGGAAAAACAGTCTTACTACTCGTATTGAATGGAAAAAATCACGTACGGTAAGCCTTAACCTGGCAAATAACCAGATTGCTGATGTGCGTAATAATGAATTTATCATTGGTGCAGGCTATCGTTTTGATGATGTTCAGATAATACTGCGATCAGGAGGACGAAGGCGGCCACTGACCAGCGACCTGAATGTGAGGCTTGATTTCTCAGTCAGGGATAATAAGACCATATCAAGAAAGCTTATCGAGGATGTTAACCAGCCTGTAGCCGGTCAGAGAATATTCTCTATCAGGACCACCGCTGACTATGTATTGAGCGACAGGTTTAACTTACAGCTTTTCTTCGACCATAACCTGAATGATCCTTTCGTTGCCACAACCTACACCACATCAAATACCAATTTTGGGTTTAGCCTTAAATTTACATTGATACAGTAATATTTATTACTGGACAAAAATTTACTTTTCATTGTGTCAATTAATTTAAAAACTTATTTTTGGGTTTATTAAAAACAGCTATAATTTCAATAAACCTATTTAAAATATGAATGTACCTGACAATTTAAAGTACACAAAAGACCATGAGTGGTTAAGTGTTGAAGGTGGTGAAGCTAAGGTTGGTATAACTGATTTCGCACAGGGTGAACTGGGCGATATTGTTTTTGTAGAAATCGAAACGGAAGGGGAGACCCTTGACAAGGAAGAAGTATTTGGTACCATTGAAGCGGTAAAAACTGTCTCAGACCTGTTCATGCCTGTTGGCGGTGAAGTTCTGGAACTTAATCCTGCACTGGAAGATAATCCTGAGTTAGTGAATAAAGATCCCTACGGTGAAGGTTGGATGATTAAGATAAAAGTAACAGATCCTTCTGAAATTGATGAGTTGCTTTCACCTGCCGGATATAAAGAGCTTATAGGTTAGCTGATTTAGCTTCACAATTACAGGGTTTTCTTAACTTCTATTTCCTGGTAGCCTTCAACGACATCACCAACTTTCATATCGTTGAAGTTTTTGATATTGAGTCCGCATTCATATCCAGTTGTTACCTCTTTAACGTCGTCCTTGAACCTTTTGAGGGATCCAAGTTCGCCAGTATATATTACTATACCATCCCTGATAACACGAACTTTGGTACTGCGCGTTATTTTTCCTTCCCTGACATAACATCCTGCTATAGTTCCCACCTTTGTTATCTTGAACACTTCCCTAACTTCCACAGTGCTGGTTATTTCTTCCTTCACCTCAGGTGAGAGCATACCTTCCATGGCAGATTTTATCTCGTTAATGGCATCATATATAATTGAATATAGTCGTATATCTATTTCTTCCTTCTCTGCCAGCTTTCTTGCTCCCAGTGACGGTCTTACCTGGAATCCAATGATAATGGCGTTTGATGCTGCTGCCAGGAGGATGTCAGATTCAGATATCTGCCCCACGGCTTTATGTTGAATATTAACCTGAATTTCTTCAGTTGACAATTTTATCAATGCGTCACTTAATGCTTCCACCGATCCGTCGACATCACCTTTCACGATAATATTTAGTTCCTGGAAATTACCTATTGCTATTCGGCGCCCTATCTCATCAAGAGTAATATGTTTCTGGGTTCGCATCCCCTGTTCTCTTTGCAGCTGGGTTCTTTTGTTAGCAATTTCTTTTGCTTCCCGGTCAGTTTCCATGACATTAAATTTATCACCGGCCTGCGGTGCGCCATCAAGTCCGAGAATAAGAACAGGGCTTGAGGGTCCTGCTTCTTTTATTTTATTACCTCTTTCATTATACATTGCTTTAACGTGACCAAAAAATGTACCGGCGAGTACAATATCGCCCAACTTAAGTGTACCTGTTTTAATCAGAATAGTAGTTATAAATCCACGACCTTTGTCAAGGGATGATTCAATTACTGTTCCGTTTGCTTTCTTGTCAGGGTTGGCCTTCAATTCAAGCATTTCAGCTTCAAGCAGTACTTTTTCAAGAAGTTCTTCAATATTTTTCCCCGCTTTAGCAGAGATTTCCTGTGACTGATATTTACCTCCCCAGTCCTCAACAAGGTAATTCATATTAGCCAGTTCTTCCTTAATTTTCTCCGGGTTAGCTGTTGGCTTATCAATCTTATTTATTGCAAAAATAATTGGTACACCTGCAGCAGCTGCATGATTTATTGCTTCAACTGTCTGTGGCATAACGCCGTCATCAGCAGCAACAACGATAATTGCTATGTCAGTTATCTGTGCTCCTCTGGCCCTCATTGCGGTAAAGGCTTCGTGACCTGGTGTATCGAGGAATGTTATCTGTTTTCCTCCATCCAGAGAAACGCTGTATGCACCAATGTGCTGGGTGATGCCTCCTGCTTCACCTGCAATAACATTTGTATTCCTTATATGGTCAAGAAGTTTTGTTTTACCATGGTCTACATGGCCCATTACAGTAACGATAGGTGGCCGGGGCAACAGTTCATCGGGTTGATCTTCTTCCTCCCTCACGGCATCAAGCAGTTCGGCACTTATGAAATTTACCTCGTAACCGAATTCTTCAGCTACAAGTGACATTGTTTCGGCATCGAGTCTCTGGTTTATAGATACGAAGAGACCGAGGTTCATGCATGTTTCTATAATATCCGTAACAGGTATACTCATCATGGTTGCCAGCTCATTTACCGAGACAAATTCGGTAACCTTGATCACCTTCTTATCCTGTTCCTGTTTTTCAATTTCCTCCTTTTGTTTCTGGCTTATAGCGTCCCTCTTCTCTCTCCTGTACTTGGATCCTTTTGATTTTCCCTTGGAGGTGAGACGGGCAAGTGTTTCTTTAACCTGTTTTTGTACATCTTCCTCGTTAACTTCAGGTCTTACCTGTGCTTTTCTTTTTCTTTTATCCTTCTTGTCTTCACCTGATGATTTAAGGCTTACTTTTTCTTTTTCTTTCCGTATTCTCTTTCTTTTCTTTTTTGAATAGGCCTTTTCCTCGTCAATGTCAACCTTTTTAGCTTTCTGTGTCTTTTTCCTCTCATCAGCAGGAAGGTTTATTTTGCCTACAACGGTAGGTCCTGACAGTTTCCTTATTTCTGTTTTAATGAATTTATCTTCTTCAGGTTCCTTATCCTTTACAATCTCGGGCTCTATTTCTTTTTCTATTTCAGCGGCAGGTTCTGCTTTTTTCTCTTCTTTCTCTTCTTTTTCTACTGCTTTTTCCTTGTCAGTTTTCTTCTCTTCAGCTTTCTTTTGATCGGTTTTCTCTTCTTCAGCCTTTTCTTCTTCTACCCCGGTTTTTTCTTTTTCAGGTTTTTCCTTTTTTGGTTCTTTCTTCTTATCAAGGTCTATTTTACCGATGACACTTATTCCTACCTTCGATTTTTCCTCCTTTTCTTCTTTGGGCGTTTCAGCTTTTACTTCTACAACTTCCTCTTCTTTAGTAGCTTTTTCTATTACAGGTTTTTCTTCAGCAACTTTTTCAGTTTCTTTCCTTTCTTTTGCTTCATCCTTTTTATCGGTAGTTTCTTCTTCAGGCTCTGAAGCTACTACATCCTCTTCAGGTTCTCCCTCAGGATGATCAATTGAAACGGTTTCATTCTTCCTGCCGAGTTCCTTCAGTGTCAGTTTTTCAGATTCTTTCTTTACACTTAGATCTGTGCTATATTCTTTTAACAGAAGGTCATAAGCTTCGGGTGGTATTTTACCATTGGGATCCGGAGATATGTCAAATCCTTTCTTCTGTAAAAATTCAACAATAGTGGATATCCCCACGTTAAATTCACGTGCAGCCTTACTCAATCTTGTTGCTTTCTGTCCTTCTGCCATTTATTAATCCTCAGTTTTCAGAAATATTTATTCAAATTCAGTTTTCAGGATATTTATAACTTCTTTTATTGTCTCTTCTTCCAGATCTGTTCTTTTTACCAGATCTTCAGGCGATAATCTTAAAACTGATTTTGCTGTATCGCAGCCAATAGCTTTAAGTTCGTCAATTATCCATCCGTCTATCTCATCACCAAACTCTTCAAGATTCACATCTTCTTCATCCTCACTGTCGGGCTCCCTGTAAACGTCTATTTCAAATCCTGTGAGCTGGCTTGCGAGCTTGATATTCAGTCCTCCTTTTCCTATTGCAAGCGACACTTCACTGGGCTTCAGGTATATCTCCACTCTTTTTTCGTCTTCAAAAAGCTTAAGAGAGCTTATTTTTGCAGGGCTCAACGCTCTGGAGATGTATAGCTGAAGGTTTGAAGTAAAATTGATCACATCAATATTTTCATTCCTCAGTTCACGAACGATACCATGAATCCTTGATCCTTTCATTCCCACGCATGCTCCCACCGGGTCAATTCTCTCATCATAAGATTCAACAGATACTTTTGCCCTTTCACCCGGCACCCGTACTATTTTTTTAACTGTTATCAAGCCATCGAATATTTCAGGCACTTCCAGTTCAAAAAGTCGTTCAAGAAAAACAGGTGATGTACGTGAAAGAATAATATAGGGAGTATTATTCTTCATTTCCACTTTAATAACAACTGCTCTAATAGTATCTCCCTTACGGAAATGGTCTGAAGGTATCTGTTCTGATTTTGGCAGTATCAGCTCGTTACCGTCATCATCAAGAATTAGAATTTCACGCTTCCATACCTGGTATACCTCCCCGGTTACTATATCACCTATACGATCCTTGTATTTCATATAGATATTGTTCTTCTCCAGATCGAGTATGCGTGTTGTAAGATGTTGCCTGAGTGCAAGTATTGCCCTTCTGCCAAAATCATGCAGCTTAACCTCGTCTGAGACTTCTTCCCCCACTTCGTAATCTTCATCAATCTTTTTTGCGTCCGTGAGTGATATTTGTGTATTGGGGTCTTCAAGGTCGGAATCTTCCACTACTTCCCTGTTCCTCCATATCTCAAAGTCACCTTTATCAATATTGACAATAATGTCAAAATTTTCATCCGACCCGTATTTCCTCGCCAGCAAACTCCTGAAGACATCCTCAAGGACACTCATCATTGTTGCCCTGTCGATATTCTTAAGTTCTTTAAACTCTGAGAAGGTATCGATTAAGTTTACATTTTCCATCTCACTTCAAATTCTTATTTATTTGAATCTTATAACTTCTTTAACTGTTTTTACATCCTCAAAATTAAAGGAGAGTTCTTTTTTCCCTTTATTCTTTCCATTTTTAGTTTTATCCACTTCAATCTCAAAACCTTCACCCTCAACATTTTTCAATATGCCTGTGGTTTTCTTCCCTTCATTATCTATAACTTCCACGTGCCTGCCAATGTTCATTTCATATTGTTCCCTGACCCTGAAAGGCATGTTAAGTCCGGGTGATGAAACATTAAGCTCGAAATCTTCGTGATCGCGATCAAGGTTTGCTTCAATATGCCTGCTAATCATAACACATTCATCAATAGTAATACCTGATGGCTTATTTACAAGAATTGTTATCCTGTTAGTAGTGGATATCTTTATGTCAACAAGGAAAATATCCTTATCAGCAATAAAACTGTCTACCAAAACTTTTACTATCTCTTTGTTAATCATATTAATTAGCACTAATAAAATAGGGGACTCCAGTCCCCTAAGAAGTCAATCACCCCTCAATCGCCTGCAAAAGTACAAATTTAATATGAAATACACAAAAGCTTATGGTACAGAGAAAAATAGCCCACTTTATAAAAAGTTGAGAGAGTTGAGAGAGTTGAGTAGTGTTTAGCGGAACACCGGTGGCATTCCTGTTGAGTTCACTGTGAAGGCTGATCAACTCAACCTATCCAACACTACTCAACAGGTCAATAGTAGACTGGCCGCTTTACTGAAACTGGGACAATCATATAAATTTCTCTCTCTTCTGCAGGTTATAAAGCGATGCCAGTAGAAATACTATTATGGATGTCAGTATTATTATTCGATTATCGCGTACTATATTCGACCAGGCTGTTTCACTTATGTCGTCGGGGTAAGAAAAGGGGTTCAGGAATACGTTCCATTTGCTTGTTTCAAGAGGTTCCTGTAGAATAAGGAAGAAAAGACCGAAAATTATCATAAGCACCGCTGTTCCGTTACCGTTTCTCACCACTGTTGATAACATGAAAGACATGACGCCCAGGAAAAAAACAGGGTACAGTACATGGTAGGTAACGGCAAAGACCGGCATAGGTATAACCAGGAAGGAGGAAAGCGAAGAGAAAGCCAGGAGGATTGCAAAACTGATGATATAAATCAGTGCAATTCTCACGAGCCATACTTTGTACCTGTAATTCGGAATACCAAAGAGTATTTCAATGGTTCTGGCATCCTGATCATTTTGTATACCGAATACTGTGGGGTAAAACACGAGGAGTATACCACAGAAGACAAATATTCCATACAGATCTTCAACCCTCGATACATCCTCTGTGAATACATAAATAAGTGTAAGGCCGATATAAAAGGTTATTGCTCCGAGAAGAAACCATATAAACCTGTTAGCAAAAATGATCTTCAGATTATAACTGATCATTTTAACCACAATATCTGCCATGTTCCATATCTTATCAATTCTTCTCGTCATAAAATTTCATTTTTACTTTTTCTAAGGAGCCAGAGGTATGAATCTTCCAGATTGGGTTTAACCTCCATTGCATTCTCATGGGGTTTCATTTCAGATATGCATCTAACCCTCACACTTCCTTTTTCTGACATATGGTGAACCACCATATTCTCCGAGGCAAATTTCCTGAATTCAGATGCAGCGATATTAAACTGCCACACCCTGCCCTGTGCTTCTTCTGTCATCTGGCCTGGATGTCCCAGGTATTTCAGGTAACCTTTATCGAGCACTGCCACCTTATTGCATGAGCTTGATATATCTTCGATGATATGAGTTGAAAATATTACCACTCTCTCCCTGCTGAGTTCCACCAGGAGATTTCTGAACCTTATCCTTTCCCGCGGGTCCAGGCCGGCTGTCGGTTCGTCAACCACCAGTATGCGTGGCAGGTGCAGCAATATCTGCGCAATACCGATTCTCTGTTTCATTCCCCCGGAGTAGGATCCTATTTTTTCATCTTTGCGTTCATGCATATGAACTGCGTTAAGAACATAGTGGACACGTTCGTCCCTGGTTTTTTTGTCAGAAATATTCTTCAGTATAGCCTGGTGCTGCAGGAATTCCCAGGCAGTCATATTTTCGTAAGTTCCAAATTCCTGGGGAAGGTAACCTATAAGACCCTGTAATTCCTCTCTTTTCTCAGCTACGTCGAGCCCGTTTATCCATATCTTACCATAGCTTTGATCCAGTATACCACATATAATTCTCATCAGGGTAGTTTTTCCAGCACCGTTCGGTCCCAGCAAGCCAAACATACCATTGCCTATATCCATGGATACTCCTCCTAGGGCCTTGAATGGTTTACGTACTTTTCCTATAAGCGGGGTAGCAAGCACGATCTTGAAATAAGTTTTCCTGAGATTCCTGAATCTGCCTTTCATCCTGTATATATCAGTGCCTTTCTCATTCAGGTACCTTCCAGTTGACCATATCAGCAGTCCTGCATACCAAAGGAAACCAACAACGATTATTGCAGCAATGTTGTCCCATTTAATCTGGAAAATAATAAGATTAACAAGAGGTATAATCCAGTAAACGAATGTATTAAGTGCCTTTTTAAGAAAACCGGGTTTTGTCTTCTTTTTTCTCAGGATTGAATATAGAGGATTCCAGATAATAATTATCATGAACCAGCATGTTATGCTGAAGAAAAATGTCCAGAAACCTTTCTGTAAATATATATATGTAAAATACAACAGGAATCCCAGAAGTGGTATTTGCCATATGTATTGATTCAGGTCACGTATTGATTCCGGGTCCTTATCAAGGCCAAGCCTGCTTCTAATTTTTTTACCCGCTTTCCATTCCCTGATCATCCTGGGATCGCGATCGTATATCTTCACCAGGCTCCTTATCACAATATTTATAGTATCACCTTCGGCTATGACAGTCTCCCTCGCTTTTCTCAGGCTGGTCCTGATAAACCATGTTACTGCAGGGACAAGTATAATTGCAAGTATAATTGTAATTAGTTGCCACAGGAATTTGTTGATATAAAGATATATCATGGTCAGAAGAGCAATGAATACAATAAGCATGACTGCCTTTATTTTCCAGTCCTGTGATCTTATCCATGATATCGAATTCTCGAGGCCGGTATAGAAAGTGGGAATAAATACCAGGGTAAGCAAGGTACTCAATGCAAGGCCACCTATAACGGTTATGGCAAATGAAGCCCCTATTGTTGATGCATATTCAGATTTTCCCATTGCCAGTGGCATTAATGCAACTATCGTGGTTATGGCTGTAATAAGAATCGGTCTTACCCTCGCCAGGCCTGCAGTCATTAAAGCTCGCGACCTCCTGTATCCTCTTTTCCTTAGTATATTCGAATAGTCAATAAGGATAATACCATTGTTTACCACCACGCCCAGCAGTATAAGAAAGCCTGTAAGAGTATTTGCATTAAGCAGGGAATTTCCTGTAAGTATAAGTGTTATAAGTGAACCCAGTGCAGCAAGTGGTATTGACAGCATTAGTACTATTGGTGTAGAAAGTGATTCAAAAACGGCAGCCAGGATCATAAAAATAAGCAGGAAGGCAATACCAATAAGATAATAGAAATCTTTCAACTGGTCTTCTTCGTGTATTACTTCAATGGCAATTCCTGAAGGGATATTCATCCCCGCGATAAGGTTATCTATTTCTTCTCTTGCACTTTCAAGCAAAGTTTTGGAAGCAGTAATCTCATCATTAAACCTGTACGTCAGCGTTATGCTCTTTTCCTGATTTTCACGGTGGATATTACCCATGCCATAGGAGAAAACAATAGCGGCTATTTCTTCCATTTCAACAATATTGCCACCTGTACCTGAAATCTGCAAGTGTTTCAGGTCATCAATGTTTTTATATTCTTCTTCCTCTTCTTCCTTACCTTCATATTTTATTATTATATCATATTCATCATCACCCTGTTTAAATTTTACACCTGATGAATACTCGGGTTGGAATGAGGCCAGCTCCTGGGCAACATTATTGAGGCTGATATTATTCCTGCTCATCAGCTCAGTATTAAAATTTAGCTGCACTTCAGGAGTATTATCCTGTATGTTAACACCTACTGATCTTATGGTATTCATGTCTTCCATGTAATACTCCATATCATCCGCCAGGTCTCTCATCTTGCCAAAATCCTGGCCTTTAATGATTATGCTTTCTGACTCTGTACCTATACCAAGCATACGGGTAAATCCTTCTCCGGGGTTAACTCCCCCGGTACCACCGCCTCCTCCTCCCATTCCGGATCCGGAAGAAATCTCATCCATGGTTATTTCAGCACCCCCGAAATCATTCACTCGCTCGTATATATCATTTTTTATCTCGGCAAGTTTGCGATCACTTTCCTTATCCCAGTCTTCCTTCAACTGTACTGTAAGAGAAGCCTGGTCTTCCTCTATTTTAGATATTATGTCGCCTTTCTCAGGCAGGTTATCCAGTCGTTTTTCAAGCTCTGATACCAGGGCATCTGTTTTTTCAAGTGTTGATCCGGCCGGCATGATTATACTCACGGGAAAGCTGTCAGTTTCTATTTCTTCCAGTGTATTAATACTCAGTCCCAGGCTTATCAGGAGGGCTGCAAAAAAGACGACCAGTGTTCCGATTATTGTAGCGGCCGGTCGGCGCATGCTTGCTTTAAGAATGAGAAGATAATATTGAATAAGGCGATCATGAATCGATAGGCGTTTAAATACCTGTGATTGGCTTAAGCGGGAAGAGGAAAGGAGATAATGTGTAGCCATAGGTATTAGAAGAAGTGCAACTGCAAGTGATACCAGCAGGGTCGATATGATCGAAACACCAATATTTTTACCTATGATTTTCACCAGGAAATTATCAGAAAAGACAAAAGGAAGAAAAACTGTTATGGTGGTAAGTGTGGCTGCTATTACCGACCTGTAGACTTCTTTGGTTCCTTTGCGCACCGATTCATCAGTGCCGGCCCCGCTTCCCGCCAGCCTGTATATATTTTCAAGGACAACCACCGAATTATCGATGAGCATGCCTATGGCAAGGGCCATGCCTACAAGGGTAAGACTGTTAACGGTTATGCCTGATGCATAAAAGAAGTTGAAGGCTGTGAATACAGATACCGGTATGGAAAAAGCTATTATGAAAACCAGCCTTAAGTTTCTCAGGAAGAACCATAAAATCACTACAGCGAGAAGGCCACCAAGCAGAGCAAGATTTATTATCTGGTCAATGTTCTTCTCCATTATTTCGGCGTTATTGTTTTGAACAATAACTTCCACTCCTGATGTGGCCATCTTTTTATTGAGTTCATCTATCACATCCAGGGTATGATGAGATAGGTCGATTATATTGGCCTGGTTATCATAAACAAGATTTATAGTTACTGCATCGAGTCCATTAACACGACTATAGGACTCCTCTTCTTTTACACCAAAGAAAATTTCTGCGACATCCCTGAGAAGAACAGGGCCCTGGGGGCTGACCACAATATTCTGTATATCAGTCACATTATCAAACTCGGCTGATATATTTACAAAGAACCTCTTCTCAGCTTCATAAACACGACCGGCAAATACCCTGTCATTGCTGTTTGATGCGATAAGGGACCTTACCCTGTTTAAAGTTATACCATTAGCCTTACAGGCTTCCTCATCAAGCCTTATCTCTATGGAGCTTTCCCTTCCTCCAAATACTTCAACCCCTGCAATGCCATCGATATTTTCAAGTTCGGGTTTTATTTCCCTGTCAGCTATATTCCTTATCCTGTCGACGCCTCCACTGCCCCTTACCTGGAGGGACATAAACTGGCTGTTAAGCTGTTCCAGGTCTATTCTTATGATGTTAATGACAAACTCTTCAGGAAGGGTCCGTGACAGGATATTTACTTTCTCCTGTAGCTTGAGGTATGAATATTTGAGGTCTGCATTCTGACTGTAATATATCATTACCATTCCATAACGTGATGTCACGGTGGATTCAATTTTCTCTACGTCATCAAGCGTACCAACAGCCCCTTCAACAGGTATTATGGCCTGGTTTTCAATATATGAAGGATCAACATCAAGCACTGAACTTACCTGAACTATAAGGGTGGGCAATTGAGCATTAGGGTAAAGCTCGACCTGCAGTTGCTGGTATGAAACATAACCAAGAAGCGACAGCCCTATAAAGAGCATGCTAATAAGTGTTTTTCTTTTGATTATAAAATCCATATCAGTTTACTCTGATTGAGCGATAACAGTTTTCTTTTTACCACTTACCATATCCTTAAGAGCGTCCAGCACCCAGTATACACAGGGGATCACCACCAGTGTAAGTATCGTTGATGTTACAAGACCGCCGATCACTGCCAGTGCCATAGGTGATCTGAGGGAGGCACTTTCACCAAAACCGAACGTAAGAGGTAAAAGCGCAAGTATAGTGGTTATACTTGTCATTATTATGGGTCTGATTCTTTGTCCTCCTGCTTCGATTATCGCCTGGCGTCTGTTTAAACCTTCTGCTCTGAGCTGGTTGATCCTGTCAATAAGAATGATAGAATCGTTGACGGCAATACCGGCCAGCATTATTATACCTATATATGCCATAATATTAAGTGTCTTGCCTAAAAGGAAAAATATCCAGACCGAGCCGACTGCTGCAAGGGGAATAGTCAGAAGTATTACGAAGGGGTGGATGAGAGATTCAAACTGTGAGGCCAGTACCATATATACAAGTATTATTGACAGGATAAGGGCAAAGGTCAGGTTTTCCATTGATTCTTTGCGCTTCAGTTCTTCTCCTGTAATTATTGTACGATAATCTGCAGGAAGGCTGATTCCTGCAATTATTTGTTCAGTGTTTCTTACTATGTGGTCAAAAGGGATATCCTCATCTGCCATGGCATAAACATAGGCGGTTCTGACCTGGTTGTTCCTGTTTATTTCTCTCGGAGCACTCACCTTTTTTATTTCAGCCAGTTCACTTAGCGGAACCGATACAGAGCTTGCGTTTATTATAAGGTTTTGAAGGCTCTTAAGAGGTATGTCTTCCAGTTTAACTGTTATGTCCTTTAATTCACCTCCCTGTTCAAAGTCGCCTGCCTGTGTACCGGTGAGGTATGATTGTACCTGTGAGATTATGCTTTCTGCGCTCACACTGTAAAAACTTGCTTTGTACCGGTCGATTATTATGTCAACCTCGGGAGTACCTTCGTCAATGGAACTGGTAATATTATAAAGGTTTTCAGATGCACTCAGGCGGGTTTTTATTTCTTCTGTCAGGTCCTGTATGATATCCAGATCTTCACCTCTCACTTCAATTACCACAGGTGCTTCATCTGTTCCCAGCGTTGTCTGCAGTGATGTTTCTTCCCTCTTGAAACTGATCTCGATGTCATTGATAGATGACAGTTTTTCCTGAATAAGTAGTATGGCATCTTCTGATCGGGCTGCAAATTCATCTTCCAGGAATACTCTTATCACTGAAGTATTTTCATCCCTGAACAGATCTGATTCGCTTGATCCGGTAGTAGTTGTAAGGCCTGAGTGGCTGTATAACATCTTTAACCTGTCACCAAGGAGTTCCCTGATAATATTTTCCACCTTCCGGGTGGTTTCTGCTGTGCGTTCAAGCCTGGTACCTTCAGGCATTTTCATCTCGATGGTAAATTCTGAAGATTCAGCTCCCGGCATGAACTCGCTACCCACCCTGGGTAATATCAATGCTGTTCCGGCGAGGAGTATCAGGGCCATAATGATTATCAGTCCTCTTCTTGCAGTTATTTTTTCCAGCCAGGTGGAATACCATTTGAAACTGACCGCCCTTTCTTTCCGTTTTGTTTTTCTGTCTTTAAAAAAGCTTGTTACCAGCAATGGTATTACCAGGATAGCTACGAAGAGTGAAGAAAGAAGTGAGAATGCCACAGTCCATGCCTGATCCTTGAAGAGTTCTCCTGAAGCTCCCTGCAGGTATACTATGGGCAGGAAAACAATGATTGTAGTTATTGTTGATGCTGTTATTGCTCCTCCTACCTGGGCTGTTCCTTCAATGGCTGCTTCTTTAAGAGACATCCCCGATTCAAAATTCCGGAATATGTTTTCCAGTACGACAATAGCATTATCAACAAGCATACCTGCTCCAAGTGCGAGACCACCGAGGGTCATTATATTAATGGTAAGGTTATTAAAATACATCAGGTTGAAAGTGGCTATTATCGAGATAGGTATAGCTATACTGACAACCAGGGTAGTACCTATGCGACGCAAGAAGATGAAGAGTACGAAAACAGCCAGTATTATACCAAAAAGAGCTGTTTTCTCCACTTCATTTATTGCCTGGTCAATAAACTGGCCCTGGTCCTGTACTATTATAAATTCATAACCTGGAAGAGCTTTTTTAAGTTCATCTATTGCTTCTGTCAGTTCCTCTACCGCATTAACAGTATTATAGCTGGGTTCTTTATAGACGGATAAACCGACACATCTTTCACCATTAACTGTCACAATATTTTCAGGATCCTTGTTGGCAACGTACACGTCTGCAACATCATTGAGATATACAGGTGTTCTTTCAGCCGCATCAAGAGTTTCAGATGAACTTCCTGCCTGAGATCCTTCAGCAATCTCCCGGAAGCCGATAATAATATTACTGAGGTCATCAACTTCTTCAATGACGCTTACTCCTTTAACCACATATCTTGTCCCAAGGTCGGTAATAGAACCACCTGACACATTACGGTTATAAGAGTTTATCTGCTGCGCTATATCGGAGGTGGTTATGTCATATGCTTCAAGCATGTATTCATTGGTTTCTATTACCACTTCACTCTCTTCATGACCTGACAGTTGTATATCTGCTATTCCTTCCAGTCTGATAAGCTCATTGCGGATATAGTTTTCGGCTGTCTGCCTCAGTTCGTCCATATTGCTTATCCTGTCATGTTTCAGGGCAATAATCATCACCGGGGTTGCATTGGGATCATATTGCGTAATATTAAACTCATCAAGATCGGCATTCTGGCTGAATGAACTTATATCTTTCTGCAGATCAAGGAAAGCTTCATCCATATCCTTGTTCCAGGCATACTCCACAATTATCTGGGCAGTGCCGACCATTGAGATGGATGAAACATTGATAGCGTCTTTCTGTCGCATAGCAATTGATTCAACCTGGTCAACATATTGTTTTTCCATCTCTTCAGGTGGACGTTCACCTGCCTGCAGTTCGATATAGATTTTCGGATTGTTCAGATCGGGGAACAGGTCTGTTCCGAGCTTACCAAAAGATATTATTCCAAGCAGTATTATACCCAGCACCAGCATAAGTATTGTTACCGGATTTTCAACTGCAAATCGGGCTATTTTTTTCATTGTGAAGATGCTTATTTCAGTATTTTTACCTTAGCATTGTGGCTGAGAGTTTCAAAGCCATCAGTTACTATTCTCTCGTTAGTACTGAGCCCTCTTATCACTTCAACCTCTTCGTTATTCTCGAGCCCGGTGTTAATTATCCTTTCATTTGCCACACCCCTGTTTACGATGAATACGGTCATTCCTCTTTGTCTTGACAGGATTATATCTTTTGGTATTACGATAACTGAGTCAGCACGATTGGTAATTATATCAGCCTTAACAAACATACCCGGCCTGAGTTTTAATTCTGGATTATTTATTTCTATGCTTCCCTGGAAAGTTCTTGTCTGGGGATTTATTGCAGGTGATAACTGTGTGATCTCACCTCTCAGGGTATCTTCCGGAATAGCATAGTTTGTAATTTTCACATCCTGGCCCGTCTGTATATCATTTATGTATTTCTCTGGGAGGTTAATATCAAGAAGCATCGATTTGTAATCCATAATGCCGGCAATCATTGTCCCGGCCTGTATTTCTGATCCCTGTGTATAATATGGCAATTCCGTAATGATACCGTCAAAGGTGGATGTTATTTTCATTTTTTCCTTTTGCAGGCGTGCATTTTCCACTGTTATCTGGGCATTTGTGTAATCGTAGCCTGCCTGTTTCAGTTCATTTAGTGTGACACCGCCTTTTGCATACAGAGATTCCTGTTTTTCAAGATTGCTTTTGGAAAGCTCGAGGTTAAGTTCATACAGTTCGAGCTTTATGTTATTCTCATATTCCTCGTCTTCGAGCCGTGCAATTAACGATCCTCTCCTGACCCTGTCACCCAGCTGCCACTGTCTCCCTGTTGCAGGGTTTGCTTCCAGGTAGTAACGTGCGGCTATCTCTGATTCCAGCTCAACATCCACAACCGGGTATACAGTACCCGTAGTGCTTACAAATTCCTCAATGGATTTCAGTTTAATATCTTCTACCGTAACAGGGATTTCAACGTCAGCTTCAAGCCCGGCATCCTGGTTATTGCATCCTGCAACCAGGAGGGTGAAGAATATCAGGTACGTTAGTTTGATTTTCATGATATGATATTATTTCGTTATTTATTTCTGCTCAAGAGTTTTAATTGGAGTTACAGCCTCTTTCAATTCAAAATCGTACAATGTTTGAATCTTAAGGTTAAGTAGCTCCAGTTTATATGAAATAATTGCATTTGTTAGCGACAGTTGTTTTTCCGATAGCTGATTCTGGTATATGTTCAGATCCATCCCCGTGAGATCACCATTTTCATATTTTTCGAGGTTAAGCTCATAGGTAAGCTGGGCATTTTTAACATTCTGTCTTGCAATTTCAATCTGGTTTTTCAGGTTAATAAGATTCCGGTATACTTTTCTGATATTAATAATTATGTCGTTTTCTTCCTCCTCATAATTTATTTTCCGGGATTCGATGGAAGCTTCGGCTGCCTTAATCCGTGATTTACGTTCGCCCCAGTCCCAGAGTGGTATTGAGAACGAGAGTGATACCTGCTGGTTGTCAGTTGGATTGGAGTATATATCGGGAAGGTTTTCATTATCGCCAAAGAGACCAACTGACAGATTCAGGTCACCGTAGAATTCGTTTAGTGCTTTTGTCTGGATGAGAGAAAACTCAGAATCTTCAATTTCTATTTCCCTTTGCCTGAGTTCCATCCTGTTTGCCAGGCCGTGGTCTATAGCAAAAGTAACATCAACATCGATGGTGTCAACTGAAATATCGGGCAGTACCATAATGTCATCATACAGGCTAATGCCTATTAGTAATTTAAAGTCGTCTTTGGCATCGGCAAGGTTAACCCTCTGGTTATCAACATCAGAGCTTGATGTTGCCAGGTTTAGCTCTGCCTGGAATAATTCTTCACGTGCTGACAGGCCAGCATCCACTTTATTTTTAATAATATCATAGCTTTTTTTCATATTCTCAAATGCTTCCTCCGCTATAACAAGGCTTTGCTGCTGCTGGTATACCAGGTAAAAGTACTGGGCTACCTGTCTTTCCAGTGCCAGTCTCTGTATAGCATAGTTTAGCTGTGAATTTTCAAGTGCCAGTTCCAGTTCCCTTATTTGCATTTTCGTCCTGTTATAAGTAAAAAGGGGCTGGTTTATGTTAAGGGATAAGTTGTTACTGAAACCCTTGGTACGGGTATCATTATATTCACTGTACGAATTTTGCCATGAGAAGCTGTTGTTTAATGATATTGTTGCATCCGTGGCTACTATTGGCTGGGATATTCTGAATATACCAGAGCTGGAAGTGGTCTCACGTGTATTCCACTGTGATACAAGGTCATTAAACTCCCTGTTATGAGTATATTCAAGAGGATTCACCAAAAGTGAAAAATTGGATTTAAGTGCTGCTCTCTGGGCATTAAGGTTTTCCCTGCTCCTTACAAGGTTTAATCGTGTTCTCTTTATAGAGGGGCTGTTCTCTTCGGCTATACCCATTGCTACTTCAAGCGTCAGCCCCTGTTGAGCAATTGCATTAAAACCAATATTAACTACTACAAATAGTAATATTATTTTCTTCATATGATATCATTTAAAAGTATTTTGTTTTACCCATTTTACTGCATCACCGGTAACCGTTCTGCCCTCTGACTGGTTTGTCAATATTACCCTCGCGGTGTCAGGTGAGAGATAATATGATCCCAGGTGGTTCCAGCCACTTTCCGCATTTCCCCAATCAACAGTCATTTCCTCGCTTCCATCATCGTGCTCAACCGTGAAGTGCAGATCCTGTGTTACATCCTCACCACCACGTCTAACCATCATCCTCCCCTGGCCACCACGTTTACCTATGTAAGCATAGACATCATAATAACCGGGCTCATGTATGTCTGCTGTCCAGCTGATATACCTTTCCCCTCCCCCGGCACGTGTATATACGGCTGACTTAACATATTTACCATAGTAGATGCTTTCAACGATTTTCTGCCAGTATTCAGGCGCCCACCATATAAACATTTCACGGTAGTCATTCCCGTTATCGCCCCTTATATTGAGCCATTCTTTCAGCCTTCCGGACGAGCTTTCCTGGTAGATTCTGAATCCGGGATCTTCATTGTCAACAATTATTTCATTTTCCTCATGAAGAAGAGGCAGTTTTTCAAGTATCACCTCTCCTTCCGTATTATCACTGGTTTTGCCTTGAGAGAGATCCATCAAAGGGAACTGCAGTTCTCCGGGATTATTAATTGAAAACAGTGTGTTTACAAACATCCCACGTGGCTGTGCATCCAGAATCAGGCTCACTCTTTTTGCCTGGGTTGCTTCAAGCTTAACTATCTTTTCCACATCATTGGTCTGCATACCCCTTCCTTCCATTCCTATCGATACATTACCCCTTCCTGAAGCATTCACTGATATTGTAACGCTACCACCCATTCCACGTCTGCCTCCCTGGCCAGGACCACCGGTTCGAAAGCCAACATTGAAAATGCCTGCCGTTTCCTCCGGGTTAGATGCAGTAAAGCTAACTTTATACCTTGTACGGTTTCCAACCACTATTTCATTTACTGTTATGTCAGAGAACAGGAAGCCTGGCTGGCCCTTACCATTGTACCATTGATCAAGGTAGGCATTAATACCGAACCCAAATCTCTCATAAAGATCATTGTTGAACTCCTCGATACTGATATTACGGAATTTATTTTCTTCGAGATATGATGAAAACCAGTTATTAAATGCTTCTATTCCGGCTTCTTCACGCAAAAGGTTAAACAGGTAATCACCTTTCAAAGTAAGTATCAACCTTGTGGTATCAGTTGAGGGATTTAGTGCCAGTATTTCATGAAGGCTGTGGTCCTTGAGAATGTTGTTTGCCTTGTCATTTTCACTCAAACCTCCGAGGAGCATCCTCTGAAAACCTGTCCGAGGAGTTTCAACTTTTTGCAGATGTGTTTCAAAAACGGCATTAATGACCGGGTATTGATCGGAGTAAAAATTATTCTTAAAAAAATAAAAACTGGGCCCCAGCAAATATCTGCCCGGTATCACTGATGTGTTCCCACTGCCGAAGCGGAAATCAGAACTCGTGATGAAAGTATTCCTCACAAAACTATTAAAAGCCCTGGCCTGTAGCTCCCTGTCTGTTATTACTTCGTTATTCCTTTCCATCCTTCTTTTTTGTCTCTTTATGGTCATATAAAAGCCAGCTTCATTAATCGTAGCAAGCTTTTCGGGCATCAGTATGAGTGATGGTTGTACTTCAGCCCTTGTCTGTGTATTTTTCTTCTCAATAGAATGGAAATATAAAGGTACCTCCACAAAATTCAGACTGTTAAAGGGGTACTCCGTACTGAAATTTGTCTCAAGCTCGGTCATTATTCCTGATATCAGGCTACCAATAGTATCACCCAGCTCATTAAGGTCATCCCTGAAGTAATCGTGTCCTTCGAAATAATGTGCAATAAAATCTATTGAATCAACCCTGATAGTATCGCTAATATATTTACCTTCAATAAGACTTATCCCGGTTAAAGGCACTTCATTTCTGAAGTACCAGTAATTATTATCAGACGTTCTGGCTCCCTGTGATACAGGAACAAGGTCTTTGTTCCTGGCTACTTTCAATGTATAATTTGTAAAGTCAACAAGTATCTTTGCAGGGTTGCCCGGATAGAAATTAAGTCCTGCAACAGGATACCAGTGGGTTTCAGGCGTCAGTAACAGGAATTCATTATTTTGTATAAGCTGTCTTTTTGGAACCCTTACAGGTCCTATAGTGAATGGATTTTCTTTAATGTCTTCGTTATGCCAGGGATAGCAGAAACCTTCTTTTATTGTACCTTCATATTTGAAGCTTATGCTTATCGAAGAATCTGGCTGAAGGCCTTGTCCAAGATCAACAATCAAGATATGGCCATCAGGTTTGAAAATTGCATTTGAACCTCCCACATAAACCTCTTTTACCGATAAGCCGGGATTAAGTGAAAAAGGAGCTTCCGTTAATAATATATCAGTTTTGTTAACACATTTTAGTTCTGCCAGGGCAGTAATATTTGAGTAGGAGTAATCGATCTCGATATCAGCATCTGTAACTTTCAGGAAATTGCTGTTCTCATATTTACTATTGGTTTCTGTTACAGCATTTTTGAGATTACGTGTACTATAGTAGTCATTAAGGAAATAATAAGCTGAAAAGACAGTAAGGAGCAGGAAAACCAGCATTGAAACAGTGCTTATAATCCTGTGTGCTTTTGACTGCGGTAGTCTTTTAAATATAAGTATTGATGCAAAAATAAAAACCAGGCCCAGGGATGTATACATAATTCTATGGGCCAGAATAAGGTCTAAATTACTGAAGCCTGTCAGGCCGCTTTTGAAAACAGGGAAACCGAATAGCATATAATCAAAAACAGAATTCATCCTGTTGTATAGGTAGAACATATCCAGTGCTGCCAGTCCAAGAAGAAGCAGGAAGGTGATCGCCTGGTTTCGTATCACGGACATAAGAATATATGCAAAACCCAGGCTGAATATTAGGGTCGGTATAGTTATGATAAGCAGATATTCTATATAGGCGCTTGCTTCTATTTTTGCCTGTCGTGAAATTATATTTATTATAAGGCAGACAGCCAGTATTAACAGGTTAACACCCAGGAAGAGTCTAAGTATGCCCAGTGATTTGCCGAATATATATTCCAGGTTTGACATTGGTCTTGTATATAGTACTTCGTTGGTATCCAGCTTTTTATCTCTTTTAAGAAAGTCTGACGCAAGAAAAATTACTATAAAAGCCTGGGCGATATTAACAAGGTAGAGGTTCACCAGAGGCATTGAAGAAGGGATTGCAAGGAAGTTCCAATCCCCATCACCAACAGGGCTGAAAAGTCCTATATTCATTATGGTGAGGATGAAGAGAGCCCCAATGGAAAAAAGCCTGAAAAGCCAGCTACGGCGTAGTGTTTTTGCTTCATAGCGGGCAACAGTCCTGATGTTGTGTATGGAGATCATCTATTTAAGCTTAAAAATTACTTCTTGTTCCATTTATTTTATGCTCCATATAATAAACATATGCATGTTCAAGGTTAGGTTCTATTTCCTGGCTGTCAAAATCTGATACGTCATCAGCCACTACCTGTGCATCCCATCCAAGCTCGCTGGGAATGGATGATATTATATGGTAACTGTCTTTTATTCTGTCATATTCTTCCTGCGTTAGCCGGAGGTTAAAGACATGCCCCTCAGCCTGCTTCACCAGCTCGTCGGGAGAACCTGAGAATACCATCTCACCCATGTTCAGTAAGGCCATTTTCTGACATGTAGATGAAATATCACTCACTATGTGTGTTGAAAGGATTATTGTAACATCATTCTGACTGAGGTCAGACAGAATATTCCTGAAACGTATTCTCTCATCGGGGTCAAGACCGGTTGTTGGCTCATCTACCACAATAATTTTAGGGTCACCTATAAGAGCCTGTGCAATACCAAGGCGTCTTTTCATACCACCTGATAATTTATTGGCCTTTCTGTCCCTGGCTTCCAGCAGACCAACTTTGTCTAATAGTTCGTCTACAGTGGCCAGTCTTTCTTTCCTGTTTTTTAAACCTGCCAGTGACCCTGCATAGTCGAGAAATTCCCATGTTTTTAAGCGCGTGAAGAAGCGAAAATCCTGGGGAAGGTAGCCAAGGTATGAACGCAGTTTTTTCCTGTTACCCTGAATATTTTCTCCATTTACAAGCACCTCCCCGGAGCTTGGTTTCATAAGTGCCACCAGTACTTTCATAAGGCTGGACTTTCCTGCACCGTTAGGACCAAGCAATCCGAACATACCTTCCTGGATTGTGAGAGTGATGTTTTTTACAGCGTGATTTCCGTTTTTGTATATTACATCAAGACCCCTGATTTCTATATTCATTGCTTACTGAAAAATTAATTGAAGACGGTAATCTAGTCTTATTGACTATTAAAAGACCTGAAATATTTCAAATAGATGGCAATTTATTGGTAAGGTTTACTGTTTTTAAATATGTTTAACATTTTGCATTGATTTTAATTATCCTACATCCGTGTAAAAGTAATTTCTAATTTTGTAAAACAAAATTATAAAGGTGGATACCGGAACAAACAAATTTAAGATTTTAAATGATCCTGTACATGGCTTCATTAAGATACCTTCCGAATTTATATATGACCTTCTGGAAGATCCCTGGTTTCAGCGACTCAGGTTTATAAAACAGCTGGGCTTTGCTGATATGGTATATCCTGGTGCAACCCACAGCCGTTTTTTACATAGCCTCGGGGCTCTGCATCTGATGGGCCAGGCTTTGTCAACCCTTCGCATGAAAGATATAGATATCAGTAACGAGGAATTCGAAGCAGCACTTGTAGCAATTCTTTGCCATGATCTGGGTCACGGACCTTTTTCACATTCACTTGAATTTAATATCTCCGGCAGGATTAGCCACGAGGATATCTCATTGTCTGTCATGAAAATCCTCAATGAGAAATATGCAGGGAAGATGGATATGTCTATTCAGATGTACAGTGGCACGTATCATCGCAAATTCTTTAATGATCTCATATCCAGCCAATTGGACATGGACAGGCTTGATTACCTGCTGAGAGATAGCTTCTACACGGGTGTGATTGAAGGATCGGTAGGGTCTGATAGGATAATAAGTATGCTGAACACTTCAGGTAACAGGCTTGTGGTAGAGGAAAAAGGAGTTTATTCTATTGAGAAATTCCTTATCGCAAGGCGATTTATGTACTGGCAGGTATATATGCACAAAACAGTTCTGGCTGCAGACCAGATGCTGAAAAGAATAATAAGCAGGGCAAGATTCCTGATTGACGGAGGTAAAAATGTTAAATCAACTGTCCCTGTAGACTACTTTATAAGAACCAGGATAGACAGGGAGGAATTATTGAAGTCCGGTAATAAGGATTTTGCCGGGATGTTTTTTAAACTTGATGATAATGAACTGATTTCTTCAATAAGACAATGGGCTGAAAATGAAGACAAGATACTGTCCGGCCTTGCTAAAGCATTCCTTTACAGGCGTTTGCCTGCTATTGAACTTTCTGACCAGCCCTTCAGCGAGGAACTGATAAATTCCATAAAAGAATCATTGACGGGATTGAATGATTTCAGATCACAGGATCCCGGAAGCTATATATATACGGGCGGAGTATCAAATCTCACCTATGCTCCTGCGGCACCAAGCATTAAAATACTGAAAAAAGACGGGTCATTGAAAGAACTGACGGAATTATCCAGCATACTGAAACACGAGGTCTTGTCCAAAAGTACAACCAGATATTATCTTTGTTACCCGAAAGATATTAGAGATATTGTTATTAAAATGTAAACATTATCAAAGAGAAAAATAATGACAATGAAATTTACAGCAAAGGAAATTGCACAGTACGTTAACGGGGATATTGAGGGAGACCCCGGAATAATAATCAACTCTGTGGCCCGAATTGAAGAAGGGCACGAAGGAGCTCTTTCATTTCTATCAAATATGAGTTATGAGAAATACATCTACACCACCGGCTCTTCTGCAGTGATAGTAAACAGGGATTTTAAGCCATCATCACCGGTGAGTGCAACACTGATCAGGGTTGATAACTCATATGAGGCATTTGCGACATTGCTGACTGTGTATGAACAATCCTTACCCAGAAAGAAAGGTATACACCCCACTGCGGTTATTGAAGAAAGTGCCACACTGGGTAAAGATGTTTTTATAGGCCCTATGGTTTATATTGGGGAGAATGTTATACTGGGCGACCGTTGTTCGGTGTACACCCACGCCAGAATCGGTGATAATTGTACGCTCGGTGAAGATACCATGATCTATCCCGGTGTTACTGTTTATCATGAATGTATTATCGGTAATAATTGCACAATACATGCCGGCTCGGTTATAGGAAGTGACGGGTTTGGATTCGCACCACAGACGGATGATAATTATAAGAAGATACCACAAATTGGAAATGCTATTCTTGAAGATAATGTTGAAATAGGTGCCAATGTCGTGGTCGACAGGGCAACAATGGGATCAACAATTATAAGGAGGGGTGTTAAACTGGATAACCTGATACAGATAGGACATAATGTCGAAGTAGGAGAGAATACCGTTATGGCAGGTCAGACAGGTGTAGCCGGATCAACAAAGATTGGTAAAAACTGTATGTTTGGAGGACAGGTAGGAATTACAGGTCATGTAAGGATTGCAGAAGGCACAAAAGCTGCTGCACAGTCAGGTATCAATTCTCATGTTTTAAAGTCAAATATTACAGTTTATGGAACACCTGCATTTGAATACAGGAAAGCCCAGCTTTCATATATCATCTTCAGAAAGCTTCCGGAACTTAAACAGAAAGTCGAATTGCTGGAAGAAGAAATCAGAAAGATAAAAAACAGATAATCAGAGTCGTTCTAACCGAATTTGTTTGATATAAACCATGTTAGAGCGGTTTTTTATAGCTCGTTCGAAAAAAAATTTATTTCTTTGCATGCAAATAATATATAAATAAGAAAAATAAATGAGTATAAAGAACCAGAGAACTCTTGCCAGGGAAGTTACGTTAAAAGGCAAAGGATTACATTCGGGTATAGACGTTACTGTAACATTCAAACCTGCCCCCGTGGATCATGGTTATAAGTTCTGCAGGGTTGACCTCCCTGACAAACCTGTAATAAGGGCGGTGGCAGAAAATGTAACGGACACTACAAGAGGAACAACATTGCAGGAGAATGGTGCCTCCGTGGCTACTATTGAACATGTGCTAGCCTCCTGCTATGGGATGAACCTGGATAATGTTCTTGTTGAAATAGATGGTCCCGAAGCACCGATAATGGGTGGCAGTGCTATGAAGTTCACAGAAGCAATAATTGAAGCAGGGATAGTAGAACAAAAATCACTGAGACGATACTTCGAAGTAAAAGAAAAAATTGTGTACTCTGATGAAGACCACGGCGTTGACCTTATCATATATCCTGATGATCATCTCAGCATAAATGTTCTTATTGACTATAATTCTAAGATACTGGGAAACCAGTATGCCGTGCTCGACAGCAAAGATGATTTTGTTATAGAGATATCTAAAAGCAGGACCTTCGTGTTTTTCCATGAGCTGGAGCCACTTTTTAAAGCAGGACGGATTAAGGGAGGAGACCTTGACAATGCGATTGTGATACTTGAAAAGGAAGTTCCACAGTCCGAGATTGACCGCATTGCAAAATTGTTTAACAAACCTAATATTACTGCTCATAAAGAAGGTATTTTAAATAATACTGCATTACGTTACCCCAATGAGCCTGCACGGCATAAGTTGCTTGACCTGCTGGGTGATATGGCGCTTGTTGGTCAGCATATCAAAGGTAAGATAGTTGCCACGAGACCGGGTCACTTTGCTAATACAAACCTGGCCAGACTGGTGAGACAGGAGATAAAAAAGACGGCACTGAAGAAAGATATCCTTGTTTATGATCCTCTTGCCAAGCCCGTATTCGGGATTGATGAAATAAAAAAGAGGCTGCCTCACAGGTACCCCTTCCTCCTTGTTGACAAAGTTATTTATAAAGATGACAGTACGGTAGTGGGAATAAAGAATGTAACATTCAATGAACCTTTTTTTCAGGGACATTTTCCCAATGAACCTGTGATGCCGGGGGTATTGCTGGTTGAAACAATGGCACAGGTAGGAGGAATGCTGGTATTGGGTGATGTTGATGATGCAGAAAAATGGTCGACATACTTCCTCAAAATGGATAAGGTAAAGATAAGACAGAAAGTCGTTCCGGGCGACACCCTCGTAATAAAATGTAATATGCCTGAACCACCCCGCAGAGGTATTGTTCAGATGTATTGTCACGTTTATATCGGAGACAAAGTAGTGGCTGAAGGTGACTTTACCGCTTTGATTGAAAAAAAAGAATAGCTATGACGCCGAAACTTGCCTATATACATCCTGATGCACAGCTGGGAAAGAATGTTACAGTTGAACCTTTTGCATACATAGCCGGAGATGTAGTTATTGATGAAGGCAGCTGGATTGGCCCCAATGCAACAATTCTTGACGGTGCACGGATGGGTAAAAACTGCAATGTTTATCCAGGAGCAGTAATATCGGCTATACCACAGGACATGAAATATGCCGGTGAGATAACAACAACAGAAATAGGCGATAACTGTACATTCAGGGAAGGAGCAACCATTAACCGTGGAACAGTTGCTCTTGGTAAAACAGTAATGGGTAATAACTGCCTGATGATGGCAAATAGCCATGTTGCTCATGATTGTATAATAGGTAACAATTGCATACTGGTTAATAATGTATTGCTGGCAGGGGAGGTACATGTTGATGATTTCGTAATTATGGGAGGGGGATCAGCAGCTCACCAGTTTACTCATATTGGAGCTCATGCAATGATAAGCGGGGGCGCTATGTTTAAGAAAGACATCCCTCCTTATTCCATCATAAACAATAACCCGGTCGGTTTTGCAGGCATAAATAAAATTGGTCTTAAACGCAGGGGTTACAGCCAGCAGAGCATTAATCAAATTGAAGAAATATTTAAAATAATATACTTCAGTGGAAGAAATATAAGCCAGGCTGTGCAATACCTTAAAGATAATTTTGAGTCCACTGATGAATTAAATTATATTGTTGACTTCATATCAAAATCAAAACGCGGAATCCTCAAGTCAGCAATCAAGTAGAAGAATTACAGAAATGATGCAGGGCTAAACCCTTTCATCATCGATCATCAATGCCCGGGTTTATTATCTTAACTTTGTATCAAATTTCAATATAATGCCTGATAAAGAACAAACAGCCGAACAGAGTTTTGGAAAATATACCCTGATAAACGAAATAAAGAATAAATACCCGGAGCTTTTTAACAAAGATGAGTCAGACAATGTCGTTTCAGGAATTCTATATCTTGAAGGAATACATTTCAGCCTTATATATTTTCCTCTTCAGCACCTGGGTTATAAATCAGTTGTAAACTCGATTGCTGATCTTTATTGCAATGGCCTGCTTCCTCAAAAGATTACCGTTAATATAGGGGTAAGTATACGTTTTAAGAAGGAAGATATAGGCAGTATTCTTGAAGGTATGTCAATAGCGTGCAGAAGGTATGATCTGAAAATATCCTCCCTGGATATAAGCAGCTCTCTGACGGGCCTCGCTATTAGCATCGCATCATCTGGAAAGAAGACCGAAGGATATATTCATGCTAAACCAGAAGAAACAGACCTGATTTGTGTCACAGGTGATCTTGGAGCTGCTTTCCTTGGTGTTCAATTGCTCGAACGCGAAAGGAAGTTATTTGAGGATACAGACGGAGCACAGCCAAAACTTGAGGGTTTCGAATATGTTATAGGAAGGCAATTGAAGCCTGACTTAAAAGTTAATATACTGGAAAAATTGAAGGAAGTCCATGTTTGTATCGGTATGATGAGAACAATCAGGGATGGACTTGCGTCGGAGATTATACATATAAGTGAGGAAACGGGTAAAGGATGCAGGATTTACCACGACCGGCTGCCTATTGACCATGATACCGTAACTGCAGGAAGCGAACTTGGATTTGAGCCGGTAATTGCTGCCCTTAATGGTGGGGAGGATTTTGAATTTGTATTTACTGCCCCGGTAAACGAGCATGAAAAGATAGAGGCCACTGAGGGCATAAGCATAATTGGTCATCTTGTAAGTCCCAGGGAAGGTAACAGCCTCGTATTACAGGACGGTAGCCTTGCCGAACTGAAAGCACCGGGGTGGGAAGGGAATTATGAATTATAAACCGAGTGCTGCGAGCTCGCCATAAGGCAATCTTCAATCAAGGATAACCTTCCTGTTCTTCGGATATTTTACTGTATAAGTAAATATTAACTCCCTGGAGCTTCTTGCAGGGATAGTCAGGTTCCACCTGACCTCACCACTTATATCATTAAGCTTGCCGCCGGTCAGCTCTGTAGCCTCCACCTCTATATCCTTGTTCTGTGATACCGGCAACTGGTCATATACTGTAATGTAAATATCAGATGATTTATTGTTGCGTACACTGATATTAAATGACCGTGTTTCAATCCTGTTGCTCCCGAGCGTTCTGACTACAGTAAACTCCTTGCTTCGCTCCCGGTCAACAGTAATGCTATTGTCAGTCCCGAGTGATAAAGTTAGAGTATCTGCAATCTGATCCGTATTTAACCAGGCAGTGCCCGTGAAAGTACTAGCAAAGTAGATATTAGCTTCGCCGTTCATAAGGTTAAGGTCTTCCCAGTCAGCTATCTCAGCGGTAAGAAATGCTTTTTCCTGGAGTTTTGGTATTGATACATATTTATATTCAGCAGTGCTTGTTAATTTTTGAACCTCAACTGTATTTATTTTACCGTCGGAAACAATATTCTGGGGTAAGTCAACCTCAAAAGAGAAGCTGGTATTTGACCTGATTATGTTAACAGGCGGGCCTGAGGCTTCAGCCATCTCGCTAACTCCCCTGATATTTACTGCCTCTTCAGGGTCTTGCTCATCAATTATCCTGGCTCTTGCCGGTATGCTTCGTGACTTGAAGCTTTCTGCTGCCGGTGGCTCATAAAAATCCAGAAAATAGGGATAAAGGACTGGAATGTTTCCGGGTTCAGATGGGCTTGCACTGGAAAAGCTCAGTATTACATTATTCCAGTCGATACCCGTATTCTGTCTAACATTGGCTTTATAGGATATTTTAACATCCTCATCCACATCATCAACCCTTAAATCGTATGAGGGATACCACCCTGCATTGGTTACCAGGTAATTGATTACTAATTTTCCACCGGCCGGGTTGGGAGATGAGACAGATACTATCACCTCTGAACTGGGCATTTGCGATTTACGGACTGCCTGGTTCAACTGGTTTTCAAGCTTCACGGTTTCCTCTTCATATTTTCTTATCAACCTGCTTTTTTCGAGAATCCCTTTCCTTACAGATTCAATTGTGGATGAATAGAAATCGCTTATACTCTTCAGCTCCTGCACGCTGATACTTTCATTCTTGCCGGTGACAATCCTGTTGGCTGTCAGAAATGCCTCTTTTTCCCTGAGTATTTCAATCCCGGTTCTCTCATCCTCAATTTTTATTTTCAGTTCTTCAATCCTTGAACGGATTGTCTTTACTTCTTTCGATTCTCCGGTTTCCTCCAGGTAATTCATCCTGTTATTAACAGATACAATCATAAAATCACCTTCACCTTTTACCTGTATGCTGGATGCGTCAATATAAGGTGACAATCCCGGTATTCTCAGAAGTGATTCTCCCTGCTTTAAGTTAACAGAAGCCACCCTGGTTACCTGGGCCCTATCGGGAAAAAGGCTCACATCGGATATTTTCGAATCCACATCAACATACTGCTGGCCGCAGACAGAAACACTTATGATAAGCAATGCGAAAAGAGGGGTAAAAATTTTCATATCACAATTAATATTTACTGATTTTGGTCTGAAAGTTAATACAAAATTAGGATTTTTGATGAGACTTATATCCGGCTATGCCGGAGTAATGATAATCAATAAATATGAGGTCTCAGAATATATAATTTCTTAGCTTTATAAACTGATGAAATAAAAACAAAACAATTAATATGAAAACCACATTCGGACCAAGAAAGTTAATGTTCCCCTGTCCCACAGGATTGGTAGTGACCGGCACTATGGATAAGGCAAATATTGTTACAATAGCCTGGGTCAGCCTGCTTACCAGCCAGCCTCCCATGCTTGGTATTTCAGTGGGGCAAAAAGGGTACTCGGGAAATGAGATTAAAAGAAACGGTGATTTTACTGTAAATATTGCATCGGCCGGTATAATGACTGAAGCGGATTTTTGCGGAATAACTTCAGGCAAGGATACTGACAAATTCAGTAAAACAGGACTTACCAGGATACCTTCAAAAATCGTTAAATCACCTATTATAAAGGAATGTCCTCTAAACCTAGAGTGTATTCTTATTAAATCAGATATTGTAGGAGTTACCAATCATTTTATAGGAAAGATCGTTGAAACACATATTGACACTGATAAGCTGGAAGACCCCGGGAATTATACTTCCTTTGACATTGATGCTATTGATCCACTCATTTATATCGGAGGAGCGAGGGAATACAGGAGACTTGGTGAAAAGATAGGTGACGCTTACAGCATCGGTAAAAAGATGAAATGATAAATGAAAGAACCGCTTAAATTTGACACCTGACAGGGCCGGACAGAAGATTTTGACTCCAATTCAACGATTACACGATTCAACAATACCCCTAAACTTCAGCCTTTTATTATATCCCTGCCAAAAGGGGATAGCGCTATAGCTGCCAGTTTAAAATGTTGCATTCCAAAGGGAATACCAATGATGGTAATACATAGAATCAGTCCGAATGCGGCATGCGATAAAGCAATGGCGAGTCCACCTAGTAGTAACCAGAGTAAGTTCCCGATAATATAAAGGCAACCGGATGCCCTGACATCAGTACGGATTACCCTTCCGAAGGGCCAGAGGGCGAATACGCCAAGTTTTAAAGTCTGAATGCCAAATGGTATCCCTATGATGGTTATAAACAGGGCCATGCTAGCAATGAAATATTCAATAGATATGATAATTCCTCCAAACAGGAGCCAGATTATGTTTCCCAGAAGTTTCATCTAATGGAATTTAAGACCAAAGATAAAAATATTGGTAAAGATAGAGACGTAACATATAAGGTCTTCCTGTAATATCCTGCTGTCTGTTAAAATATCCTGCTCAAAATTTTGTATTTTTGCCTGTTATTTATTTGGATTTAATAGAATTAATGAAACAATACCCGGATTCTGTGTGTTAGCATTATGGATATTTATATATAATTTGACTTGAGGAGATGGGAAAAGAACAGGATAAAATACTTAATGACGTAACATCGGGCGAATACAAGTATGGTTTTTATACTGACATAGATATGGAAACCATTCCCAAAGGCCTCAATGAAGGTGTCATAAAACTGATATCCGCTAAGAAACAGGAACCTGAATGGATGCTTGAATTCAGGTTGAAGGCCTACAAAGCCTGGCAGAATAAGAAAATGCCGCAATGGGCACATCTGACTATACCTGAAATAAATTACCAGGATATAGTTTATTATGCAGCCCCGGTACAGAAGGCAAATTTGAGCAGCCTGGATGAAGTTGACCCTGAGCTGCTTGATACATTCAATAAATTGGGGATACCGCTGGAAGAACAGAAGCGACTGACCGGTGTTGCCGTTGATGCAGTAATGGATAGCGTTTCAGTAAAAACTACCTTTAAGGAGACACTTGCTGAACTGGGTATTATTTTTTGTTCATTCAGTGAAGCAGTACGGGAACACCCTGACCTGGTTAAGAAATACATGGGTTCGGTAGTTCCATATTCTGATAATTATTTTGCCGCATTGAACAGTGCGGTATTCAGCGATGGATCATTTTGCTATATTCCCAAAGGAGTAAGATGCCCCATGGAACTGTCAACCTATTTCAGGATAAATGCTGCCAATACAGGTCAATTTGAACGTACATTGATAATAGCTGAAGATGATAGTTATGTAAGTTACCTGGAAGGGTGTACAGCCCCGATGAGGGATGAGAACCAGTTACATGCGGCAATCGTCGAAATTGTGGTGGAAAAGAATGCGGAGGTTAAATATTCAACTGTGCAAAACTGGTATCCCGGTGATAAGAGCGGTAAAGGAGGAATTTATAATTTTGTTACAAAGCGTGGTATATGCAGGGGTGAAAATTCCAAAATATCCTGGGCGCAGGTGGAAACGGGCTCAGCAATAACATGGAAATATCCTTCATGCATACTGAAAGGTGATAATTCAAGTGGTGAGTTTTATTCTGTTGCTGTAACCAATAACCACCAGCAGGCTGATACCGGGACTAAAATGATACATATGGGTAAAAATACCAGAAGCATCATTGTATCAAAAGGTATATCTGCCGGCGAAAGTCAGAACAGCTACCGTGGACTGGTGAAAGTACTTAAGAATGCATCTCAGGCGAGGAATTTCTCACAATGTGATTCGCTTCTGCTGGGAGATAGATGTGGAGCTCATACCTTTCCTTATGTGGAAGTGGATAACCAGACGGCTATCGTGGAACATGAAGCCACAACCTCAAAGATAGGAGAGGACCAGATATTTTACTGTAACCAAAGGGGTATAAGTACAGAAGATGCGGTAGGACTTATAGTAAATGGTTATGCAAAGGAAGTGCTTAATAGGCTGCCCATGGAGTTTGCTGTTGAAGCACAAAAATTATTACAGATCAGCCTTGAAGGCTCAGTGGGGTAGAGCAGAGATGAGAGATGAGAAATGAGAGATGAATGATGAGAGATGAGAGATGAATGATTGAGAGATGAATGATGAGAGATGAATGATGAGAGATGAGAAATGAGAGATGAATGATGAGAGATGAATGATGAGAGATGAGAGATGAATGATGAATGATGAATGATGAGAG
>Ga0272441_10001831_pt1 | contig 44577 bp, 35 predicted proteins | sample SSMProp6N_FD_193582 | JGI IMG/M metagenome (GOLD analysis project Ga0272441, IMG submission 193582) | Marine sediment archaeal communities from Little Sippewissett salt marsh, Falmouth, MA, United States - SSM-Prop-6N | ecosystem: Environmental > Aquatic > Marine > Wetlands > Sediment ... | reverse complement strand
AACTTTAACCTTGGTGTGTCTTGCATGGGTATGAAGGCAAAAGCATTCCTTGTTGAGATGAGGAGCTCGGGTCAGCTTAATATTGAACTGACTGAAAGCCTCATCGATATCCAGGAAGTGATCGTCCGTTCGGGTAAGCATGATAACGTGCATGGCATGCAGATGGGTTTTCAGAGGATTCAAATGAAGGAACTAAAGAGTATACCCGCTGTTATGGGTGAAAGAGATATACTAAAAGTAGCCAATATGATGCCCGGTGTGCAAACAGTTGGTGAAGGTTCTTCCGGTTTTAATGTCAGGGGATCCTCTTCCGACCATAACCTATTCCTGCTGAATGAAATCCCCGTACTTAATACAGGGCATCTTTTCGGCTTCTTTTCTGCTTTCAATCCTGATATGATACGTGATTTTAACCTGTACAAGAGCAATTTCCCTGTTGAATACGGTGGAAGGCTTGCTTCGGTTTTCGAGATATCAACCAGAAAAGGCAATAAGAAGGAGTTTGGTGCAAGAGCCGCGCTGAGCCCCATAACGGGCAGCATTATGATGGAAACACCAGTTGTTAAGGATCAAAGCTCGGCAATACTGGCTGCACGGTCAACATATTCTGACTGGATACTGAAGCGTATTGATAATCCTGATATCAGCAACAGCAATGCATCTTTCCAGGATATAATGGCAGGTATACATATTCTTAGCGGTAATAGAGCTTCACTGCAGTTTTTTACTTATTACAGTAAAGACAGGTTTACACTGGCCAGCACTAACAGATTTGAATATGAAAATCTTGGTGCATCGCTTATCTATAACAGGAAGCTCAGTGACCGTTGGTCAATGAAAGCTTCTGCCGTTTTCAGCAACTATACAAATTATCATTCTAATAACGAGCAACCTTCCATCGCTTATAACCATGAATTTGGAATAAGGTCGCAGCAACTGAAGCTTAGCATATCAGGTTTCCCTGCCCTTAAGCATAGATCTGGCGCCGGTATAGATTTCATACTCCATAATCTTGACCAGGGTGTTTATAAACCTTTCGGAGATGAATCATTGTTCGCTGTAAATGATTTTGGCAGAGAGAACGCCCTCGAATATGCCCTGTATGCCTTTGACGAATTCTCAGTAACTGAAAGGCTGACTCTTTACGGCGGAATCCGATATAGTCTTTTCAACTACCTCGGACCAAAAACTGTATACCTGTACCGGGAAAATATGCCCCTGGAATTAGACAACATAAGGGATACCTTAATTTATGACAGTGGAAAATCAATCAAGCATTATTCAGGACCGGAGTACCGGTTATCATTTAATTACGAGATAAGGTCTGACCTGTCGCTCAAGTTCAGCTTTAATCGAATGAGGCAGTATTTGTTTATGCTGACAAATACAGTTTCAGTGGCACCTACAGACAGGTGGAAAATTGCAGATAACCATATCAAACCCCCTGTATCTGACCAGATAAGCTTCGGACTATACAAAAATATTAATAGTGCCGCCCTCGAAACATCAGCTGAAGTTTACTATAAAACCGGACGAAATGTAGTTGAATACAAGGACGGAGCAGACCTGACTTCAAGCCCGCGCTTTGAAACGCTTGTGCTGCAGGGTAATCAGGATTCATATGGAGCCGAATTCATGATCAAAAGAAATGCAGGCCGGTTTACGGGCTGGGTCAGTTATACCTATTCACGATCATTGATAAGCGTGAACGGCACTGAACCATGGGAAAAAATCAACAAGGGAAGAGTATACCCCGCTAATTATGATAAGCCTCATTCATTCAGCTTCGTAGGAAACCTCAAAATATCTCGTCGTGTTAACTTTTCGTCAAATATTGTCTACAGTACTGGCAGACCCATTACCTTCCCGACAGGTGTTTTTTATGTTGACGATTTACAGGTTGTTAACTACTCTCAGAGAAATGAATACCGTATACCGGATTATTTCAGGATTGACCTTTCTTTTAATGTCGAGGGTAACCTGCTACGAAGAAAATTTGCACATGGCTCATGGATGTTCTCGGTCTATAACATTACCGGCAGGAGGAATGTATATTCGGTATATTTTAAAAATGATGAAGGAAGTATTAAAGGATTTAAACAATCAATATATGGAGTGCCAATATTCACAATCAGTTATAATATAAAACTGGGAAATTATGCGGTTGAGTAGCCTTATTATTAGTTTGTTACTGATTACCGTTTCCTGTATAGAACCATTCATACCGGACACCACCAGCTATGATGATATATTATTCATTCAGGCCAGGCTTTCAAATGACAATCAGCTGCCTCCAGGTGTTTTTATTTCAAGAACTGCACCCATCGCTCCCGACCTGGAAGATCCCGGAGATCGATGGCCGGTATCAGGTGCCGATGTATATATTATTTGTGATGATGGCCTTGAATATCCCTTCTATGAGTCACTCAGTGGAGAATATGTGCCTGCTGATACAAATTTTACCGGTGAAACAGGTAAATCATATAAAATTATTCTCTACTATGATGGAAACACCTATGAGTCGGATTTCGAAAAACTTCTACCCTCTCCAGCTATTGATAGTATAACTGCAAAACCCGAACAGGAGAAAAGATCCGAGACCGGTGAGCTCGTTCACGGATTACAGTTTTATATAAGTACACATAACGATAGCCCGCTCCCTTCATATTACAGGTGGATACTGGATGCAACATTTATGTACGATGTGCCTCTTAGGGCAAGCCACATATTTGATGGTACCGGTCCGGTGTTTAATCCAAACAGGGATATCATCAGGTGCTGGAAAAGTTATGATATCAGCGGTATTTTTATATCTAACACTGAAGAATTAACTGAGAATGCCATGGTTGAAGCCCCATTGAATTTTGTCGATCAATATGGAGATGACCTCTCGTTAAAATATAGTCTTCATGCAAAGCAGCTAACAATAAGCAGACAGGTTTATGAGTTCTGGAACGACCTGGACAAACTAACCAACCAGACAGGTGGATTATATGAATCTCAACCTTTCAGGCTTGAAGGTAATATAACTTGTACCACGGATCCGTCGGTTAATATAACCGGTATATTCGAAGTGGCTGGTGTATCAGAGGGAAGGGAATTTTTTCCTGTGCCAACTGAATTCGAAATATTTAGAAAGGAATGTGAATTGGAACTGGTTGGAACTGAGACCCTGCCATGGAGTAAGCTGACTGTTGGAACCTACCTGTCTGAAGATCCACCGGAGGTTTTTTCTACTTCTGACATAGCGTGTTTTGATTGCCGGGCCAGAGGAGGAACATTGGAGAGGCCTTATTTCTGGGAGTAATAGAATTAATGGATAATATAAGAGGAATAAAAAACTAAGGAATTATGCGGTTGAGTAGCGTTATTTTTTGTTTGTTGCTGATACTTGCTTCCTGTATAGAACCTTTCATACCGGAGACTACCAGTTATGATGATATATTATTCATTCAGGCCAGGGTTACGAATGATAATCAGCTGCCTCCAGGTGTTTTTGTTTCAAGAACTGCACCCATTGGTCCCGACCAGGAAGATGCCGGAGATCGATGGCCGGTATCAGGTGCCGATGTATATATTATTTGTGATGATGGCCTTGAATATCCCTTTTATGAGTCACTTGGAGGTAAATATTTACCTCTGGATACTAACTTTATTGGAGAAACAGGTAAATCGTATAAACTCATTCTTTACTACGACGGAAATACTTATGAATCAGTTTTCGAAAAACTGCCTGTATCTTCACCTATAGATAGTATTACTGCAACGATCAAAAGTGTTAAAAAATCCGAAACAGGAGAGCTTGTGGATGGATTGCAGTTTTTAATAAGTACGCATAAGGATAGTCCACCCCCTTCATATTACAGGTGGATTCTTGATGCAACATTTATGTATGAAGTACCTTTTATGGCAAGCCATATTTATGATGGTTATGAGCCGGTGTTTTATTACAACCCTGATATCACTACTTGCTGGATAAGTTATGATATCAACGGAGTTTTTATATCAAGCACTGATGGCTTAATTGAGAATGCGGTGGTTAATGCTCCGCTGAATTTTGTCGATCAATATGGTGATGAACTATCTTTAAATTACAGCCTTCATGCCATTCAACTCACAATTAGCAAGGAGATTTATGAGTTCTGGAGCGACCTTGACAATCTTGCCAACCAAAGGGGAGGACTATATGAATCTCAACCATTCAGGCTTGAGGGTAATATAAAATGTACAACCGATCCATCGGTTAATGTATCCGGAGTTTTTGAGGTGGCCGGAGTATCAGAGGGAAGGGAATACTTTCGTCCCCCATCAGAATTAGATATATTCCGATTGGAGTGTGAATACGAGTTAGTTGGTACACAAACCCTGCCATGGAGTATATTGCCTGTAGGAGCCTACCTTTTTTATGAGGAAGATGAGCCGCATGGCTGGTATTATACTTCCAGGCCGGAGTGTTTTGATTGTCTGGCCAGAGGAGGAACAATAGACAGGCCTGCGTTTTGGGAATAGTTACGAAATAGATTATGAAGAATAAACAAGTTTACATAAAAAAGTTACTGCCGGTATTAATAATACTGCTGGCAGTTCCATCTTTTGCACAGTTACCATTGCTCAGAGAAACCGTATGGCTGCAAAGCACTTCTCATATTTATATTGCAGGAGAGGATATTCAATTTAAAGCAGCAGTACTTGAAACTGACACATATAAATCCTCGGATCTCAGTAATAACCTGAGGGTGGAACTAATTAATAATGAGGGTGAGGTAATATTTCAGAATAATTATGTTCTTTCAGGATCCAGGCTCACTTCAAGTATAAAACTGCCAGCCGGACTGCCTACCGGCTGGTACCACTTGAGATCCTACACAAACTGGATGCGTAATTTCCCTGAATCTGATTTTTCCTGGTTAAGCTTCAGGGTGGTACAAGCCTCTGACCTGGCGGATAAGAAGTACAGATTTGAAAATGACAGTATATCTATTCTCCTTAATTATAACGGGGCAGGCAGCACGGTTAATCAAACAGAAGTATGCAGTATCTATACATCAGATACAGAGGGCAGGCCGCTGAGTGCAGAAGGTTTCATACTTAGTAGTTCCACCGATACTGTTGCCTGGATATCCACTGATAACACCGGATGGGGCGTTTCAGAATATTATGAAGGTCCCATAGATAACTACAAACCATTCATCCAGGGATATGCGCCATCAAATACACTCCTTACCATAAATGAACCTGATAATGATAAACCCGTGATCACATTGAGTGATGACAGGTCATTTGTGTATTTAAGTATCAATAATCTGATGTTAACGGGTAGTTACAAACTCCTGGCGCACAAAACATATAGCTGGTACTGGTACAAAGAATCCCACACTGTAACAGACAATATTGAATTCGCCGTACCAAAATCATCCCTGCCCTCAGGTATTGTTCAGTTCTCTTTTTTGAACAATTCGAATGAATTGCTAGCCACAAGGATATGGTCTGATCATGATCTGAATAATACCGCGGTAAGAATATTAAACCAAAGCCCTCGTGCAGGCTTACGGAGCAATTATATTGCGGATTACCAGGTTAATACACAATCTCGGGATAATCAGAACAATGTCAATGTGCTCGTGACAAAAGAGAACCCCTTTTTTGCTACAAATGATTACCTCCCCGGTTTGCCGGGATGGACTGCAGGATACCGGATTCCCTCTTCAGAAGATTCTTTCAGGGCTTGGTTAATGAATAATAGCTATCCGGAAAATATAGTGATGGAATTCTTCAAATCGGGTGACAAACCTGAGGTTCCTTCTTCACGACATTCAGGTATCCGGATTGAACACTTCCCGGAAACACGAAACGGAATACTAAGCGGAAGACTGATAAATATAAATGATGGTTCAGGGGTAGAAGAGATACACCTGGGCCTTACTATCCTTAATGATGGGTCTTTCCATGCCAGTGTTACAAATAAGCAGGGTCACTTTATATTTACTTTTCCTGAAATTACCGGGCCGATAGATTATATTATTAACTATATAAGGGAGGCAAATCCGGAATGGAGAATAGACATTGACGAACTTTATGAAAGTGTAAGCTGCGTTCCCTCTACCGGTTCTGTAAATTTTACCGGTGAAGAATTGAAATACCTGCAGGAACAGTCAGAGATACTGCAGCTCAGGAATATCTACACCCAGGTGGAAATAGATAGTAGTAAAAATAATAATGAACCAGACTTAACCGGATTAACTTCTTACTTTTATGGAATGCCGGATTTTAAAGTTATGGTTGATGACTATATCACTCTGTCCAATCTCAGGGAAGTAATATACGAGGTTGTCCCCTACGTAAGCGTCAGGGGAAAGGGGGATTATACCATACCGTTAATTTCGGGCGACTACCTGTATCCCAGTTCATATCCTTCCTTAGTATTGTTTGATGGGATCCCTTTATACGATATCTCTGCAATACTGGACCTGCCACCTGAAAGGATTAAGACAATTGAAGTCGTTAACCAGTTCTATATTCATGGCAATATTTTTTTCTCAGGTATATTGAACATAGAATCAGTTAATAAAGACTTCGGGGGGCTTGACCTGCCGGAAACTTCAATAATTGGAACCATTGATTTCCCCGAAATACCCGGATCAGATTTAATTTACGCAGAAAGCAATCAAGAAGAAACGATGCCTGTTCTTGATAATATTTTATTGTGGAAACCAATCCAAACTGAAGACAGGGAGATGATTACCTTCACAACAGGGGATAATCCGGGCAAATACCGTATTATGGTATATGGTTATGATGAATACGGGAACTGGGTATGGGCATCGGAGTTTTTTAAGATTGAGGCAGAGGATCAATAAATGTATTCAGGTTTTCTTCCCAATCTCGTTTACATCGCTGAACAGGTCGGGTTCATTCACCTCAAAAAGGCTGGGCATGTCCTCATCAAACCTCTTTAAAATAGAATTCATTATTGTCTCACGCAGGAAACGCGACTTATTCTTTATCCTGTACCGCTGGCAATAAATGTTTAAAGCCCTCATCTCACGGCTATTAAGCATCAGGGTAAGGCGATTGTTCCTTTTCAGTCTTTCCTCTTTTATCTTAAGTCGTCTCAATAGAGGCTTTAATGATAAACCGATATAAATTTATGATTTTAACCTCTTTATGTCATTACAGAAAAGAATACTTATTAACAAAATGAAAGCAGCCAGACCGTAATGATCTGGCTGCCTGCTAATTGTATATTTATAACTTATAATATGCCCGTGGCATTAAGGTCATCAAACGCTTCTTTCAGTCGCTCCACGAAGGCCAGCTCGCCCTTCCTGAGCCATACCCTGGGATCGTAGAATTTTTTGTTAGGCCTGTCATCTCCTTCAGGATTGCCTATCTGTGACTGGAGATAATCCTTTTTTTCATCGGCATACTGTTTCACTCCATACCAGAAGGCCCACTGCATATCGGTGTCAATATTCATTTTTACGGCACCGTATTCTATAGCCTCCTTGATAAGGTGCTTCTCCGAGCCCGAACCACCATGGAATACAAAATTCACTGGCTTATCTCCCGTACCGAACTCCTTCTTTATATATTCCTGGCTGTTCTTCAGTATTATTGGTTTCAATTCAACATTTCCCGGCTTATACACACCATGCACATTCCCGAAAGCCGCTGCTATGGTGAAGTTCTTACTTATTGCCGACAGCTCCTTATATGCATAGGCCACCTCTTCAGGCTGCGTGTAAAGTCGTGAACTGTCGATTCCTGCATGATCAACTCCATCTTCTTCACCTCCGGTCACCCCCAGTTCTATCTCAAGGGTCATACCAATCTTATCCATACGTTCGAGATACTCCTTGCAGGTCGCTATATTTTCCTCAATGGGTTCTTCCGACAGATCAAGCATATGTGAACTGAAAAGTGGCTTTTCGTTCATTGCATAAAACTCCTCCCCTGCATCCAGCAGGGCATCGATCCATGGCAGCAATTTCCTGGCAGCATGATCGGTATGCAGGATAACCGGCACGCCATAATATTCAGCAACATTATGTACGTGAAGTGCACCTGATATGGCCCCGGCAATAGCTCCCACCTGATCATCTGAACTCAGACCTTTTCCCCCAAAAAAATGGGCACCACCGTTAGAGAATTGTATTATTACCGGTGAATTTAAATCACGGGCTGTTTCAAGCACGGCATTAACCGAGTTTGTACCTACCACATTTACAGCCGGCAGGGCAAAATTATTATCATTGGCATAATCAAGTAATTGCTTTACATCATCACCAAACAGAACACCAGGTTCAAGTTTTATTTTTTTTGTAGTCATAGATCTGATTTTTTCGTACGATATACAAATATACGCAATTGATAGTTCAATATTTGCTTATCACAGGGAAAATATATTCCTTAACAAATGAAAATAGAAAAATAGTCTGGCGATTAAGTATAATAATTATCTTAGTGGCTTTAATCGCAAATAATTTTAGATTTTTGGAATGAGAAAAATTGCATTATTAATTCTTATAATTTCTGGTATTGTATTAAACCTTACCGGCCAGAATAAATACTGGACGCTTGAAGAATGCATAAATCATGCGGTTGACAATAATATAGTAATCAAGCAGCAGGAACTGCAAACCCGGCTGCAGGAAAATACACTGGAGCAATCAAAACTGGGTCTTCTTCCTTCACTTAACGGTACAGCTACAAACAACTGGTCGTTTGGAAGGGCACTGGACGAAACCACATACCAGTTCACTGAAGAGGAAAACGTCAGGTCAAATTCATTTTTCGCAAGTGCAGGGCTCACATTGTTTAATGGACTGCAGAACTATAACACCATAATTAGAAACAGGTATAATGTAGATGCCAGTTTCCAGGACCTGCAGAACATTAAAGATGATATTTCGCTTAATGTTGCCCTTGCATACCTTCAGATTCTGCTTAACAAGGAACTGGTAACAGTTACCGAAAACCAGCTGCAGACGACAATGGAACAGATAGATAAAACACGCAAGATGGTTGAAGCAGGAAGCCTTCCCCGGGGTAACCTCCTTGAAATACAGGCACAGTCAGCACGGGAAGAGCTACAGCTTATCAATATGGAAAACCAGCTTGACCTTTCATACCTCAACATTGTCCAGCTTCTTGAACTGGATTCAATTGCCGGCTTTGAGATAATCGTACCTGATATTGTCATCACCGAAACGGGTATGATCACTGAAAATTTAAACGATATCTACAATACTGCAAGGTTAATAAGACCCGAGGTGAAAAGTGCTGAACTGAGACTTAAAAGTGCCGAGTACGACCTTATGATTGCGAAAGGTGCCAGGAGTCCGCGCCTGAGCCTGAGCACCACGTTCAGTACAGGATATTCATCCATAAGGCAGAAAATCCTGGGCATTGACCCGGTGGAAGGTATACTGTACGGCGAATATCATTTTGCCGACCAGATAAATGATAATATCAACTACGGCATTGGACTATCGCTCAGCATACCAGTTTTTAATGGGTGGCAGGTAAATACCAGCATCAGTAATTCAAAAATAAATATCCAGAACAGCCAGTACAGCCTTGAGAATACCAGGAAACAATTGTTCAAGAATATACAACAGGCATACGCCGATGCACAGGCAAGTCTTAAATCATACACTGCAAGCCAGAAGGCCGTTGAGTCAATGCAGGAATCATTCAGGTACACTGAACAGAGATTTAACGTGGGAATGGTTACTCCCGTAGAATATAATACAGCCAAGGCTCAGCTTCTCAATGCCGAGTCGGAACTTGCACAATCGAAGTACGAATACATTTTTAAGACCAAGGTGCTCGACTTCTACAAAGGTTTGCCACTTAAGCTTAATTGAACCAGGAAATAATTATAAAAAATTGAATAAACTTAACTCAGTATAACATGAAATCGAATAAGCTTTTAAAGATTCTGGCCATAGCTGTGGTATTGCTTATCGTTTTTGCCGTTATAGGTAAAAAAGCAGGGTGGTTCGGTAAAGAACTGATGGTAAAGGTTGCCGTTGAAAAAGCAGAGAAGCGCACCATTGTTGAAATGATAACGGCCAATGGTAAAATACAACCTGAAAAAGAAGTTAAAATAAGCCCGGATGTCTCTGGTGAAATCGTCTTGCTCAATGTTGAGGAAGGTGATTATGTTAACGCAGGAGATCTTTTGTTCAAAATCAAACCTGACACATATATCTCAATGAGAGACAGGGCACAGGCAGCACTCGAATCGGCAAAAGCAAGACTGGCGCAGGCCAAGGCGCAGTTTATTCAGGCAGAGCTGGCCTTCAACAGAAACAAGCAGCTCTATGAAGAAGAAACTATATCACAATCTGAATATGAACAGGCAGAAGCCTCATACAAGGTGGCCCAGGCCGAGGTTGAAGCAGCTGAATTCTCCGTAAAGAGCTCTGAAGCATCCCTGAGCGAAGCTAATGAAGCGCTTATCAAAACCACCGTCTATGCTCCTATGTCAGGTACCATATCATCATTACTGGTAGAACAGGGCGAAAGGGTCGTTGGGACAGAAATGATGACAGGGACAGAGGTGCTCAGGATAGCTGACCTGACAAGGATGGAAGCACAGGTGGAAGTGAATGAAAATGACATAATAAAAGTCAAGCTTAATGATACCGCATTAATTGAAGTCGATGCCTACCTTGATCACACTTTTAAGGGTGTGGTGACTGAAATAGCCAACTCGGCCAAAACAACGGGCGTGTCGGCTGACCAGGTGACTACTTTTGATGTCAAAATATTTATCCTGCCCGAGAGCTACAGCGGTCTGATGAATGAGACGGGCAATAATCCTTTCAGGCCCGGCATGTCAACAACTGTTGATATACAAACCGAAACAAAATATAATATTATTACCGTTCCGATACAGGCTGTTACTACGAGAACAGACACCACAGAGATGGCAGTAACACTGGCTGATGAAGAAGAAAAGACTATTGTATTTGCATCAGACGGTACATATGCCCTGGCCAGGGAAGTCAAAACCGGGATCCAGGATAACAACTATATAGAAATAGTGTCGGGCATAGATGAAAATACAGAGGTGGTGAGTGCACCTTACAGTGCAATCAGCGACAAGCTTGCTGACAGTACTCTTATAGAGATACTTCCAAGGGAGGAGCTGTTTGAAATCGAAAACTGATCAACAGAATGATTCTCTGTATCGAAACGGCAACAACAATCTGTTCGGTAGCATTATGCCATAATGGTGATCTTATAGAAAAAAAGGAAAGCCCGGAAGAAAAATCACATTCTGCACTTCTTACTGTATTTATACAGGATATTCTCAAAAGTGCAGGAATAAAAGCAACCAGCCTGGATGCGGTAGCCGTGAGCAAAGGACCGGGATCCTATACGGGTTTGAGAATAGGCGTATCAGCAGCCAAGGGGATTGCCTATGCTGCGGAAATACCACTTATAGCAATACCCACTGCAGAGCTGATGTATTATGGTGGCAGGGCAAAAGGCGAATATGACTATTACTGCCCCATGATCGACGCCAGGAGAATGGAAGTTTATACAGCCTTGTATGATAAGAACGGGAATGAAATAAAAAGCATCTGCGCTGAGATAATCAGAGAAGATACCTTCGCAGAAATAATAAGCAAGGGTACAGTGCTGTTTTTCGGTGACGGTGCCGAAAAATGCAGCAGGATAATCAAACATCCATCTGCTATTTTTGATGAGTCGTTTTGCATATCATCTGAATATATGTGCAAACCCGCTCTTGAAGCTTTTAATAATAAGAATTTCGAGGATGTTGCATATTTCGAGCCCTTTTACCTGAAAGACTTCATAGCAACAACACCAAAAAAAAATATACTGGGTGGTGATAGATAATTATAGGCCTGCCCTGATCATTTCTTTAAGACTTAATTTCTTATTGATATATTTGTAAAGTATTTTGATTGTCATAAATAAGTACAGACATTCATAATTCTTATTCGTACAGGGAAAAATAATATAATTTATATGGCAAGTACTTCAGATTTCAGGAACGGGATGGTCATTGAATTCAGCAATGACCTGTATACAATAGTACAGTTTCAACATGTGAAACCAGGTAAGGGGGCAGCATTTGTAAGAACCAAATTAAAAAGCGTTACCAGTGGCAAGGTTATTGAAAACACCTTCCCTGCAGGGTCAAAAGTAAATGAAGCAAGGGTGGAAAGAAGACCTTATCAGTATCTTTACAAAGACGAGATCGGATTTGTTTTCATGCATACCCAGACCTTTGAACAAATAAATGTCAACGAGAACCTTATTGAAAACGCTGAGTTCATCAAGGAAGGGCAGGAAGTTGAAGTTATTGTACATGCCGATACGGAAAATATCCTTTCGGTTGATTTACCCCAGTTCGTAGTAATGGAGATAACCTATACCGAGCCCGGTGTCAAGGGCGATACTGCCACAAACACTTTGAAGCCTGCAACAATAGAAACAGGCAGTACGGTAATGGTTCCGCTGTTTATTAATACCGGTGAGAAGATCAAGGTAGATACAAGGGATAAATCCTATGTTGAAAGAGTAAAAGAATAAAATTTATCATGGCCCGTAAATCTTCCAGGAACAGACTGCAGATGTCCAGATACAAGCTGGATTCACTCCTGGATATTACCAAGGCAATAAATGCCAACCTCTCGCCTGAGGAATTGCTCGGAAAGTATGAATCTATACTCAGGGATGAGCTCAATATTGGCAAGATATTTATCCTTTTCAAGGAGAAGAACAGGTGGATTTGCCTCCTGAATGCCGGTTTCCCGGAAAAAATGGAAGTAACTATCGATCCTGAAACACAGCTGGCAGAAATCAGGGAAACAAAGAAAGTATCTGTTTCAGATGATTTTGGCATTCCCTGTGTTGATATAATATTTCCGGTTTTCAATAATAATAAACCAATATCATATGTATTTATTGGGGATATTGAAGAAGAGGGGGAAGGGATGAGCCCGGTGCTTAAACATCTTCACTTTATGCAGACCATCTCCAATATTATCATTGTAGCCATTGAGAATATAAAGCTCTTCCAGGAAAGCCTCAGGCAGCAGTCGATAAAGAAAGAGCTCGAACTGGCAGCCAGGATGCAGACACTGCTTATTCCTGATAATGAATCACTGCCACACAATGATAAAATATATGTTTCGGGTTATTATCACCCACACTTCGAAATAGGAGGTGATTACTATGATTGTATAAGGTTGTCGCATAATATTACAGGATTTTGTATCGCCGATGTTTCGGGTAAGGGTATTTCAGCTGCCCTGCTGATGTCGAATTTCCAGGCAACATTAAGAGCTCTCTTCACTGCCGATGTGAACCTGAAGAGTCTTATCAGAAAGTTAAATGAGGCCGTGATAAAAAATGCCTCCGGGGAAAAATTTATTACTTTTTTTGTAGCCCGGTATAATCACGAGACCAGAGAAATAGAATATATCAACGCTGCACACAATGCCCCCTTACTCTACGATACTACCGATGGTACCATACAATACCTTATTGCCAAGTGCGTAGGAATAGGAATGCTTGATAAAATGCCTCCTATCGAAAATACCGTTATGACCATAACGCATCCTTCGAAGATATTTTGCTTCACTGATGGCCTTTCAGAGATAAAAGACGATAACGGTAAGGATATAGGAACAAAACCCATAGAAAAGCATATTGCCAACAACGATACTGTGGATAAAAATATCAGTGCGCTGATTCAGGAACTGGGCATCCCCGATGATAATCCCAACCTTTTTGACGATGTGTCTATTTTAGCTGCCAATTTATACTAGAGGTACCTAAGAATTGTTGAATTGTCCCGGAAAAGCTTGCTTTTTCGAGGATCCACGAATCGAAGATTCGGGATTGAACTGTGTAATCGCCTGCCTGCCGGCAGGCAGGTTTAATTGGGATTTAACCAGTACCCAGATAACCAGCAACGAGAACCGAGAAACCTTTGCCCCCGGTAACCCAGTACCAAGTGACCAGCAATCAGACCGCTCTGATTACAAAATAATTCTTTTTGCCTTTCTGGATCAGTACATACTTGCCATTGAGAAGGAATGAATCATCTATCACTGCTTCTGTATCACTGACCTTATCTTTATTAACAGATAATCCCCCACCCTGGATCAGTCTGCGCATCTCACCTTTGGAAGAGAATATTTCCGTTTGAACAGTGCAAAGATCAACCACATTGATCTTGTTTCTTATTAAATCACTTTTCACATCATAAGTTGGCACACCCTCAAAAACTGAAAGAAATGTTTGTTCATTCATCCTGTGCAATGTTTCAGTAGTACCCTTTCCAAATAATATTTCAGACGCTTCAATTGCAGCATCAAGATCTTCTTTCGAATGTACCATTGTTGTCATCTCGGCTGCGAGTCTCTTTTGCAATAACCTTATATGGGGCGCCTTGCCATGCTCTGAGGTCAGCTCTTCAATTTCCTCCCTGCCAAGCACGGTAAATATTTTTATATATCTGGCGGCATCCTCATCCGACACGTTAAGCCAGAACTGGTAAAATTCATACGGTGTAGTCTTACGTGGGTCGAGCCATACATTTCCTGATTCTGTTTTGCCAAATTTCGTTCCATCCGATTTAGTTATCAGCGGGCAAGTAAGTGCGAAAGCTTCTCCCCCTTCTTTTCTCCTTATCAGTTCTGTTCCGGTAACGATATTCCCCCACTGGTCGGATCCACCCATCTGCAGTTTACAGCCATATTCACGGTAAAGGTTGAGAAAATCATATCCCTGAACCAGCTGGTATGAGAATTCGGTAAATGACATCCCATGCTTTGAGTCGCTGCCCAGCCTCTTTTTCACCGAGTCTTTTGACATCATGTAATTAACGGTTAGGTGCTTGCCTATATCCCTTATGAACCCCAGGAAGGTATAGTCCTTCATCCAGTCGTAATTGTTTACCATAATTGCCCTGTTTGGTACATCAGACTCAAAGTCGAGAAATTTGGACAGTTGTTTTTTAAGAATCTCCTGGTATGCTCTCAACATATCTTCACTCATCAGGTTGCGCTCCTGGTTTTTACCTGACGGATCGCCTATCATACCTGTGGCACCACCCACAAGTGCTATTGGGGTGTTCCCGGCCCTTTGAAAATGTTTGAGCAGCATTACCTGAACAAGGTGTCCTATATGCAGGGAGTCAGCTGTCGGATCAAATCCTATATATCCTGCAATCCTTTCATTCTTCAGGTATTCTTCAGTGCCTGGTGTGATATCATGTAACATACCTCTCCAGCGTAGTTCATCAACAAAATTCATATATAGCTAGCTTGTTTATTGAATGGACAAAGATAATAAAATATTGTTGAGAATGAGTTGAGAATGAGTTGAGAATGAGTTGAGAATGAGTTTATAGAGAAGTTTCGTCCTTTTTCTCTTCTTCGCGCTTCTGCCTCAGGTTGTCAAAGCTTTTGCGCAAATCGCCGCCCTCGATTATCGGGAAAAGAAGTGGTGCAAAATCAGCGATGGGATTATAAAGTTTCGACTCTGCAATCTTTCGCTCCGGGAGAAAGTTTGTTTTCTGGTTTATTGTATTCAGTACCACGAAAATGATACTCATTATCAGTACTGTCTTTAAAACCGCAAATATCATTCCCAGTATACGAATGGCTAATCCCAGAGCAACAGCTTTCATTAGTTTATCCATGGCTCGTGCCAGGAAATGTATCAATATAACTATTATTATGAATGTAATTACAAAGGCTACCAGACCGGTGTATTGCCCTTCCATATCGAAATATTCCACCAGCTTGCTCTGTGTAAACCAGGAAAACCTTATAGAACCCCAAATACCCAGCACGAGCGCTGCAATAGAGGCTATCTCAATAAACAGTCCGTTCTTGAATCCCCTGAACAGCGCCCAGGCAATGAAAGCGAGGATAATAATATCAATGTAATTCATGTCAAAGGTGCTTGGTGCTTCAAAAATAACTATTTCTTGATGGAAGCTATCTCCCTGACCGCCTCAATTGCTGATTTAATATGTTCTTCAGTATTAAAGGGACCAATACTGAACCTTACCGATCCATGTATTTTATCCGTCTCCAGTTGCTCATGGACCAGTGGTGCACAATGCAGGCCCGTCCTGCATGCGATATCATAATCTACATCAAGCATTGTACCAACATCACCTGCCTCAAAACCCTGTACATTAAAACAAACAACGGGATTACGATTCTCACTCCCATCCTGGCAGTATAATATTACATTTTCAATTTCAGCCAGTCCATCACGTAGCATCCTGTGCAGCGATATTTCCTTATTATGAAGGTTTTGCATTCCCTGTTCTTTCACCCATTCAACGCCTGCTTTCAGTCCTGCCACCCCTACGAGGTTCAGGGTACCTGTTTCCAGCCTGTAAGGGTATTCAAACAGATGTGTCTTTACAGCTGACCTCACTCCGGTGCCCCCGTATCTTGTATGTTTCGGATCCACACCCTCCCTGACATATGAACCTCCTATGCCCGTTGGCCCCAGGAGACATTTATGTCCGGTAAATGCAAATGCATCAATCCCCATGTCCTCTATATCAACAGTCACTGCGCCTGCACTCTGACTGCCGTCGACTATGAACAGTAACCCTTCCTTTTTACATAACCGCCCTATTTCTTTTACTGGCTGAAGGGTGCCAAGTACATTCGAACAATGATTAACAATCACAGCAGAGGTATTTTTTCTTATTGCCCTCTTAATATCATCGGGATCAATATACCCGTTTTTATCAAAAGGCACATAAGTAACTTCAGCAATCCCATCCATCATCATATGGTACAAGGGTCTGAGAACAGAATTATGTTCGAGGTTAGTAGTTATAACATGGTCCCCTTTTTCTATCAGCCCACAGATGAGAATATTGAGCGAGTCAGTGGCATTATAACTGAATGTAAGCCTGTTAGGATCCTCACCGTTAAACAATTCCGTCAATAATTTTCGGGTGTTGAAAACCACCTCTCCTGTTGCAATCGCTGCATCAAAACCTGACCTTCCGGGATTGACTCCATGTTCCCTGTAGAAATTACACATGAAATCATAAACAATATCAGGTTTGGGGAAACTTGTTGCTGAATTATCAAGATAGATTAATTTGCTCATCCGTATAAGGTTTTATTGGGTATATTTTTTCAAAAAACTACTTCATTATTATAATATCAATGCATCAGCAACAACTTCTGCCAGGGTTTTTATTTTCACGTTCATTTTGTATACCTGGTTAAGCTGCATTAATTGATCGACGCAATTATGACAGGGTGTTACCACAGTAAGGGCTCCGGTATTTTTTATTTGTTTCACCTTTACCTCCCCGGCTTTCAGCCTGCGGTCACCATATTCGCTCATTGCCAGCTGTCCTCCACCTCCTCCGCAGCAATAGTTATCATATCCGTATGGATCCATTTCCACAAAATCGCTTACTGCATTTTCAAGTATAAACCGTTGTTCTTCAAATATCCCACCGCTGCGCACCAGGTTGCACGGATCATGCAAGGTAACACGCTCTTTGTTAAGTGATTTATCCAGCCTGATTCTGCCCTCCTTCAAATAACGGCTGATAAGTTCAACTGATGTGATGGTCTCAAATGAATAGCTGCTTTGAAGGTAATTGGGTCCTTCCCATCTGAATGACCGGGAACCATGGCCGCATTCAGCAAGCACACATGTTCTTGCGTTTAACTCAAACATTACATCACGTAAACGCCTGGCAATCTCCCTGGCTTCATTTAAATTACCTGAATAATATGCATAATTGGTAACGTCGTACATTTTTGTGGATAAAGTCCAACTTTCACCTGCAGAATAAAATATTTTAGCCATTGCTGAAATTGAAAGAGGGAAGAATTTCGGCTCTCTCGGATTGAGGGTATACAGTATACTTACGTTTGATTTATCCACAGGTATTGCAGCCGAAGAGTCACCAATGTCATCCTGCAGGTCTTCCTCCAGCCATTCAAGGGTATCAATGAGTTCATCAACAGGTATGCCCATATTATTCCCGGTTCTTATTGCGGCATCAACTGTAGACTGTAAAGTTGCAGGTATCATCCCCATCTCTGCTATCATTGCCCTGCCAACTCTAACAAGGTATGATATGTCCACTCCAACTGAACAATGTGATGTGCATCTTCCGCACATTGTACATGAACCGTACAGAAGATCCACCATTTCCATGACAGTCTCTTCATCAAGTTCACGGGCTTTTACCAGTCCTGGCAGCAGCTTCCCCGTCAGCGTATTATACCTGCGGTATACTGAAGATACAAGATCAACCTTCCTCGCGGGAATATATCTCTCCTCACCTGTTGACAGGTAGAATATGCAACTTTCGGCACATAGTCCGCATCTTACGCAGCTGTTCAGGTGGGCCTGCAATTTACCGTCTCCTCTGCTGAGTATAGAAAGTGCTTTTTCTTTATTATCGTTAACCATCATAAGTAACTAATATTTTTTTGAAGGCGGCCACGATCCTCTCCATCCATAAAAATAACCCAGCTGATATCTTGCTGCGAAAAAATATACCAGGTGACGTAGTTTCCCAACAGGTATATATATAAGCAATAATGCAGCTGCTATATAATATACTGATTGGTAAATATGTCCTGCCAATAACAATGCGGTTATAAGCTGGAATAAGGTTACCAGAATATTTGAAATGTAATCATCAGGGCAGGAAAGTTTACGCAGTATCCTTATAGAAATTCGCTTGATCAGTATTCCTGTACCGGAAATTGCTGTAATAATTAATATAAAAGCAAAAATGTAGGCCAGAAATACAGGAAACCTTACCCCCGTCAACTGCAGGAAAAAAATAATAATTGCCAGGAATGTTCCGATATGGTATAGTATCCCTGCACTGTATGTTGGAAGGTGAAGGTATGCTGATTCTTTCTTCGAAGGGCTCATCGCCCCTGTAAATGAATATTTTATTGCAGCATCGGTATTACCCAGTTTATGAGAGAAATCTGTTGGGGCGCCGTATCTTACGAGGCGGATAAAATGATATAAACAGAAGAACAGACAAATCACCAGGGTTCCCAGACTAAGTATAAAATACCAGTGCATATCACAATTTTATTTAAACACAACCATCCGGTTTGGGCAATCCTGCAACACGGCACGCACCTCTTGCAGGTCCCAGTGGAAATAGTTCATACACCTCACGCAGTTTCACTCCTGCTTCCTTACACAGCACTCTCACCATAGGTGCCATACCTTTATCCTCGTAGTGCTTTCTGACAACCCTGATTATTGCCCAGTGCTTCTCATTAAGCGTTTCTATTCCATCGCTTCTTGCTATCAGCTCTGCCACATCTTCATCCCATATCTCGGGCTGCTGGAGAAAACCGTCTCCATCAACTTCAAATATCCTTCCTTCAATTTCAAGTGTAGCCATAATTCAAATAATTATTTACTATATATTTTCATTATCAAAACGGTCTATTACCTCATCAATCGTCATTATAGAATCCGGCAAAACAAAATCAGGACAAAAGCTTAATTTTTCCTTTGCCCTGAATCTCATGCACTCGGACCATAATCCCTTATTACAACAACAATAACTATTTATATAACCCATGTAAACGTCGTCACTCAAATCTATTTGCTTATTAACTAAAGCACATTCTTTGTAATTTGGACACTTGTCTGTTGTCATACGCTTAAAAGCCTGAAAATAATATTTTTTTTCCAATGATAAAATCTGATTAACAACATAAGATTGTTAACTCTGAATGTCGTCCCTAAAATTCTGTAAATAATTTAAATGACTCTTTTATAGTATTAAATGAATAATAAGTCTACCTTTGCACCCCAATTTACATATATGAATACATTTAATGAAACAGGCCTTAATGATGAATTATTAAGGGCTGTCGCCAGACTGGGTTTTGAAAAACCCACTCCCATCCAGGAAAAAATAATACCGGCAATACTAAACTCATCCAGTGACATTATAGGCCTGGCCCAGACAGGAACAGGCAAAACGGCAGGCTTTGGCCTTCCTCTAATTCAAAATATAAACATTGAAGACAGATCAGTTCAGTCATTAATATTATGTCCTACCCGTGAGCTTTGCATGCAAATAACAGAAGATATAAGCAGTTTTGCACACTTCACCGGGAGGCTATCTGTTCTCGCAGTATATGGAGGTGCAAATATAACACCCCAGATACAATCCCTTAAAAAGGGGGTGCATATTGTTGTGGGGACACCAGGGAGGACACTTGACCTGATAAGAAGAAACGTCTTAAAGATTGACAATATCTCCTGGCTTATACTTGATGAAGCTGATGAAATGCTTAACATGGGATTCCGGGAAGATCTTAACTTAATTCTTGAAACTACCCCTTCAGAGAAACAAACTCTACTGTTTTCGGCTACAATGCCTGCTGATGTAAAACTCATTGCTGATAATTATATGAACAGTCCTCTTGAAATAACAGCAGGAAAGAAGAATACAGGTGCTGAGAAGGTCGAACATCATTATTATATTGTCAGGGCAGCTGATCGTTATCCAGCCCTGAAAAGGATTGCTGATATCAACCCGAAAATTTACGGAATAGTATTCTGCCGGACACGGAATGAGACAAAAGATGTTGCTGAAAGGCTGATCCATGACGGTTATAATGCCGATGCACTGCACGGTGAATTATCACAGGCCCAGCGTGATCATATCATGCAGCGTTTCCGTAATAAAACCCTTCAGCTTTTAATAGCAACCGACGTAGCAGCGAGAGGAATAGATATTAATGACCTTTCGCATATAATAAACTATAATCTCCCTGATGATCCAGAGGTCTACCTGCACAGAAGTGGCAGAACAGGACGTGCAGGGAAGTCGGGTATCTCAATCAGCATTACTCACTCACGTGAAGGAAAACGCATAAAAGAACTGGAAAATCTTATAGGAAAGAAATTCTTACATAAAATGATTCCCGGAGGCAGGGAAATATGTGAAAAACGTATGTTCAACCTTATCGATAAAGTTGAAAACGTGCAGGTGGATGAGTCAAAAATAGAAGCGTTCATGCCCGATATTTATAAAAAGCTGGAATGGCTCGATCGCGAAGAACTGATCAAACACTTTGTATCGGTAGAGTTTAACCGCTTTCTTGAGTATTATAAAAATGCACCTGATCTGAATATTAAACCTGACAAAGGTCCTGCAGAAAATAAAAGGCGCAGCGGGAAAACGGACTTTGCCAATATATACATAAATATCGGTTCCAAAAGAGGGATGAATCCTTCAAACCTTATTGCCCTGGTAAATGAAGCCATGAGGAAAAGGGATATCGCTATTGGGAAAATTGACATACAGCGTAACTTCTCATTTTTTGAGATCGACCGGGACTACGATCACAAGCTGTTAAATGCATTTGACAGGTCAATTTATGAAGATCAACCCGTAGTTGTGGAGATAAAAAACGGCAAACAAAAAAATGGCGGGGGCAAGAAAAAAATTACTGCCCCCGGCTATGGGAATTACCATTCAAAACCAAAAAGCAGGAAAAGGAAAAAAAGCTGAACTTTGCCCGACGAAGCTGATCTGAGTCGGGCCCCTGCTCTATTCTATTTCATCAATTCATATCCGTCCTTTTTGCCCTTTTCCATCTGGGATATTCCTTCTTTCATCCAGTATGGCATCGGTGTATCCTTAAGGTAATGGTCGAAAAACTGCATTTTTCTTATTGACAGATCCTTCCTGTTTGGTCTCTTCCTGAGGTTGTGTTCTTCGTTATTATAGCTCAGCATCCATGCCGGTTTCTCCATTCTGCGCAGGGCTACAAAAAACTCAATGCCCTGGTACCATGGTACTGCACCATCATCATCATTATGCATTATAAGCACAGGTGTATTTATCTTTGGGACAAAGAATATGGGTGAGTTCTCAATATAATGTATAGGTTTTTCCCATAATGTGCCTCCAATACGGCTCTGTGTCTGTTCATACTGGAACATCCTGCTCATTCCTGAGCCCCAGCGTATACCACCATAGGCACTGGTCATATTACTTACCGGTGCACCTGAAAAGGCACAGGCAAAAAGATCGGTCTGTGTTATAAGGTAAGCTATCTGGTATCCTCCCCAGCTCTGGCCGTCGAGTCCGAGTTTTGTCCTGTCAATAAAATCATATCTATCCAGCATGGCGTAAGTTCCGCTGACAACCGCATTATAGCAACTCTGGCCAGGATACCCTTCGACATACGGTATATCCGGTACGAAAAGCAAATAGCCATTGCTAACGGCGTAAATCCTGTTAATCGTAGAAGCACTGGGGGAAGGAGTATAATGCCTGTACAAACCATCAGAACTGCGTTCATAGAAATAAACTACCATGGGATATTTCTTTGATGGATTAAAGTTCTCGGGCTTATATAATATCCCCTGCAATTTCTGGCCATCAAATGAAGTCCATTCCACAAGTTCAGCTGTACCCCATATAAACTCATCCTGCTGTGGGTTGGTCTCCGATATTTTCACCGGATCTTCAAATGACAGGTCACTGACATAAAGATCAGGATATTCCTCGAAGGTCTCCCTCTGGAAGATTACCTCATCACTGTCGTCAGCCTTTATAAAGGACCTGAAAGCATATGGTTCCATTATTATTCTCTCGGGATTATCCGTCCGGTTTATTCTTGTTTTAAACAAACCGTTTTCCTTGTTTTGTTCATTGAAGGCTGTAAGGTAAATTGTTTCTTTTGCCTCAAGATATTCCTTATCATCATTACTGCGGCCGAAACCCCGGAAACCACCTCTTGCAGTAAGTTCGGTATACCTTAAATCAATGTTATTTTTTCTCCCGTACCCATTGGTTATCATCACAGGTGTTTCTTCGCCGCTTACATCAAATTTCCAGATATCAAAACGGTCATATATAAGAACATACTTCTCGCCTTCAATCCATTTATCAACTACGCCATAAGGTCGTGGTTCGCTGGGAGTGTCATGCAACTCATTATAAAACATCACATCCATATCTGCTGTAAGGTCAATCGCTTCACCTCCTTCTGTCTTACGTGATTTCCAGCTTTTGCTTTTAATACACCAGAAAAGCATATGTTCGCCGGAAGGGGAAAATTCAACAGATGATGGTGCCCTTTCGAGTATCAGGCTGCTTTCACCTGTTTTTATATCAATAAGGTAATAGTCGCTGTACCTGTTGGCATCCCATGAGGTAAGCTTACGGTATTTAAGGTTTGATACACCTACTACACGTTCACCATCCCTTTTTAAAAAGAACCTCACACCGGGTATATCTTCTGTAGCCAGCTGAACCATTCTCCCGGCATCAATATGATATACTGCTTCATAAGATCTGTTCTTTTCTGATTGCAATTGTTCTTTTTGTTGTGGCTGTAGCAGTGGATCATGCCAGCTCCAGATATCAAGTTCATATTTTTCATCTGCCAGCAATGTATCTTCGGGTTCTTCAACGGGTTTTTCAGCTGTTGCGAAAAATAACCTTTTACCTGAATCCGAAAATGAAAGCCTTCCATTTTCACTGACCGACCATCCCTCCGGCATTCCTTCAGTTTCTGCATCTGCGATTTTGCTACACTGGGTGCCATCCCACAGGTAAAGATCATATACTTTTACTTCAGAGGTGTCGGATGTATAAATGAAAGCCACCTTACTCCCGTCTTTATAAGAGGTCAGGCTCTTCAGTTTGCCATCTCCATTGAATATTTCTTTACTATCTTCCGAACCTGTATCAAAAACTGATACTGTATAGTTTTCTACTTTATTGGTATCAGTCTTCAACTGTACATAAGCAACTATTGTGCCGTTGCCTGCAACCACATATTCGACAACGTCATTAATACCATGCTCTATATCCCTGACTGGATTCAGCACAACGAGTTCAGTCCCTTCAGACCCATTATTTCTTCCTCCGCGTCGTCCTCTGGCAGGAGGTTCCGGTTCTTCTTTCTCTTCCTCTTCTGCCTTTTCCTCATCCTTTTCTTTCTTTTCAGGTAAAGGCTTTTCCTTCAGGTATGCCATCCAGCTACCTTCATCCTCGGGCAGTTTAAATGATTTCACCCTTTCGATCAACGTTATGCCTTCTTCACCTATTATTTTGATCCCCAGGTCATTCTTCGGCATCTCATCTGGTTTTTTCTTATCCTTCTTTGCCTGTCGTGTCTCAGTGTACTTCGGTTTTATGAGATATACAAAATACTCGTCTCCCGGAGAGAAGGAAGCACCGTAACCTCTTTCGAAAGATTCATTTTCATCATTCTTCCTGTTGTACAGGAACAGAATACCATCACCCTGCTGCGGGTTTATCTCGTAACTCACAAAGGAGCCGTCATTAGTGATCATCGTGCTGCTTAAGCTTTTCCATTCGTCATAAATTGAATGGTCAAGCGGTTTCTTTTGCCCGGCAAGCATTGCCGGTAGAAGAACAAATAGTATAAATAAGATCCTTTTCATAACTGTAGTATTAGTTTATTTATAAACAAACATATTAAAAGTAATTAGTATTGAGAGTTTTTTCTCATATGTTCTACAAACAATATTACAATAGATATATCTTATTCCTGTAAATTTTAGTATATTACTTAATGCTAATGTTCAATAAATGACACGGTTGTTTAACATATCGCTTCATTTCGACTATTGGCCTCTCCTTGTTATTATAGCCCTGGCCTGGATTGTCCCAATGACCATTTCCCTTCTCAGATTAAGGCGAATACCAACGGTTGTGCTGGAAATTATCCTGGGTTATTTTGCAGGCAGATATATTCTTGTTTATGCTGATGATCTGAGTATTAAAATACTTGAATTTCTTGCCCTGACCGGTTTCATTTTTCTAATGTTCCTGAGTGGTCTCGAGATAAATATGGATCATATAATAGGATCCTTCCCCAGGAGAAAACCTACTATCCGTAGTATTCAAAGAAATTCTTTTTTAATGGCCACCCTGTATTTTATCTTCTGCCTGATAATATCATACGCAGGCTCAGAGAGCCTGGACTCCCTGATAGGCATAGGTAACACCTGGTATTTTGCCCTTATCATGGTCACCACATCGGTAGGAATAATTTTACCTGTTTTGAAAAACAGGGGTGAAATATCTGGCGCTTACGGACAAATGATTGTCACATCTGCTGCCATTGCAGATATTCTAAGTATTATCCTTTTCACATTTACTGCATATGTCCTGAAGAATGGATTTAAGATTGAAATACTTTTCATACTCCTGATATTCTTATTGTTCTATCTGATGTACCGTATCGGAAATCGCTTCAGGAACATACGGCTATTTAAAAAAATATCATTTCAGTTCTCACATGCGGCATCACAGCTCAGTATAAGGGGAACTGCATTCCTGATATTTATTTTTGTAGTTATCAGTCAGTTTATCAGTACCGAGGTAATTCTCCTGGGAGCCTTTCTGAGTGGTATACTTTTGTCCACCTTCCTTCATAAAGAACGTTCACTGTTGCTCGTCAAGCTTGATGGAATGGGGTACGGTTTTTTTATCCCGATTTTCTTTATCATGGTTGGTGTCAGGTTTGACCCTTATGCTCTTCATGAATTCGAGGCATCCCTCTTCCCAATCCTGGTAATTCTGTTAATATTGATGTATGCTATTAAAATACTCCCCTCTTTGATCTGGTACCGACAATTTGGCCTGAGAAAATCCCTTTCAGGGGGAGTGTTGCTTTCTACCAGGCTGAGCCTTATTATTGCTGCATCTGCTATAGGTCTTGAACTAGGAGTTATTACCCCCGGTATTAATTCAATATTTATCATTATGGCTATTATCTCCTGTATTATCTCACCATTGCTGTATAATTTTATAAACATACGGGTCGAATCGCCACCGGATAGAACAATAATCGTTGGAGGCAGCAGCAAGGGGGTACTACTCGCTCGGCGGCTGAATATGCATGAAAAGGTTTCACTGATAATAGAAAATGACAGGAAAAGATATAAAGACCTATTGTCAAAAGGATTACGCACCTTGCTTGCTGACGGACTTGATCCCGGTACATATAAAAGTATCAATATCGATCCTTCTAACTGGATATTCGTTGATGCAGGCTCGGAGGATACCAACATACAAGTATGTAATATGCTCAGAAAAGAATTGAAGCATGAGAGAATAATTTCAGTGGCTAATTATCTCGGCCTGGAAAGAAAGTTCAAGGAGCTCGATATATTGACAGTTGATACAACCAGGGTCATCTCAACAACTGTCGAGAATCTTATCGTCAGACCTACAACATATCATACACTGGTCGACAGCTTCGAAAATTTCACCATTGAAGAAATAAGGATAACAAAGCCTGAAATTGAAGGGCAGCAATTAAAGAATATATCATTCCATAAAGATGCAATTCTGATAATGGTGAAAAGAGACAATGAGCTATTCGTACCAAAGGGTGAGACATACCTCATAAAAGGTGACATCCTGATTATTCTCGGCACTGGTACTGCGCTGGAGATTTCCAGGCAAACTTTTACAGTTTAGAAGATTATGCATCTTACTGCATTGACCTGCGTCTTTATTGAAGTTATTATGGACAGAGCACAATAACAGTTTTTATATAACATGTTCCAACCTTTTAAACATATTAGCGTCACTCAAGTGAAAACTTATGTATAACACCAGGGACAATACAGGAAGGATAATCGAAAAGTGTATTGAAGGCGATATTAAGGCCCAATTTATACTTTATAAAATGTATTCTAAAGCGATGTATAATATTGCCATAAGGATAGTAAACAATAAAATGGATACCGAAGATATACTCCAGGAATCATTCATTACCGCCTTCGGCAGGTTGAGTGAGCTGAACAGCGCAAAAGCCCTTGGCAGCTGGCTGAAAAGAATAGTGATAAATAACTGCATCTCACATATACGCAGTAACAGGGTAATATTTGAAGATATCGAAGACTATAAGTTTGAAAGCGAGGAGGATCACCTTGAATTTGACGACTCTATTGACCCTACGATTGTCCATAAGGCGATAAAAGAATTACCGGACGGATGCAGGACAGTGCTTGTACTGCATGCCCTGGAAAACTACAAGCACAGGGAGATAGCTGAAATGCTGGAAATAAGTGAATCAACCAGCAAAACACAATACAGGAGAGCCCTCATGTTGCTTAATAATATGCTAAAACATAAAATATATGTCAACTGATCTGGATAAATATCTGAAAGAGAACAGGACGAAACTCGATGTTGAAAATCCTGATGATGAATCAATATGGGAAGGTATTAGAAGTGGGATTCAGACTCCAGGCACCAGGAGTAAGAAACCCCGCAGTAAAATGATATTCATGCGCGTCAGCAATATTGCTGCAATAGTGCTTATTGCACTCCTCGCTGGCTATGTAATAAACGATATTATAGGAGATATAACTCTTGGCAGGAAAATCACACTGGCCAATATCAATAGTGAGCTTGGGCAGAAAGAAAAAGACTATAAAGAACTGATCAGTTATAAAAAACAGGAAATAGGCCCATTTAATGAAATAGATAATGTGATCGTAAATGAACTGGTTGAAGAACTTAACAGGCTTGATACCATATACAATACTGTTATGAATGACCTTAACAGGAATGGATATAATGAAAAGATCGTAAACATAATATTCGATACTTACGAGAAGAAAATAAGAATACTCGAATTAATTATAAGGGAAACCAATAAAACTCAGAAATATGAAAACGAAGAAAATATTGCTCTTTAGTCTAAGCATGTGCCTTATTGCTGCTTTTGGGCTGAAGACCGCAGAGGGCCAGGAGATTGATAAAACATACAAGTGGAAATATAATGTTAATCCCGACACATGGGTGGTTCTGGAAAATTATGATACCGATATGCAGATACAGACATGGGATAAGCCTGAAATTGAATTTCATATAATTATCGAAGCTGAATTCAGAAACCAGGATGATGCCGCTGATGTTGATGCCTACCTCAGGGATCTTGAATTTAAGAGTTCTGCCGGAAGAACAGAGATAAACTCAAAGTTCTGGAAAAGCAGGGTCAACATTATGGGATTTTCGACGATGGTACTTGAAGGCTTGAATACTGTCAGATACAAGAAATTCGAGATGGAATGTATTGCCTGGATACCTGAGAATGCAAGCCTTGAGCTGGAAACCAAGTATTCGGAAATTAATATGGATGATATAGGTGGTGAGCTTAAGCTCGACTCATACGATGACGAAATCTCTGCAGGTAGTGTTGGAGGTAACGCTTCAATAACAGCCAAATATAGTGAGATGACTTTCACAGGTATGAAAGATATTGATGCCAACCTTTATAGCTGTGATCTGGAAACAGGCGATGCAGGAAATATACAAATCATCACCAAGTACTCTGATATCAACTCAGGTAACGTTGGAATAATGAATATCGACAGTTATGAAGACGATTTTACTATTGAAAATTGTAGCGACATTAAATATATAGCCAAATACAGTGAGCTCACAACAGGGCAGGCAGGGAAGCTTGTGGCCGACAATTATGAATGCGAATTTGCAGCTGATATAATAACAAATGCCAGGATAGAGTCAAAATATTCCGATTTTGAATTTACCGGCGCTGACAATATTGAAATAATCTCATTTTATGAAGACAAACTTAGCACCGAAAAGGCACTATCCCTGAAGGTTGGCGAAACAAAATACAGTGATTTCACAATTGAAGAACTTGAGGATGAACTTATCATAAATAGTGCTTATGAAGATGATATATCTGTTGACAGGCTTGGTAAAGGGCTCAGGGAAGTGAATATTGACGGGAAATACCTTGATATTGAACTGGGTGTTGCCTTCAATTTCGACTGCAGGCTTAAAGCCAAAATCAAATATCCTGAACTGGATGTTGACGACGACGTTTTTAAAACAAAATTACATATAAAAGAGGGCAGCGACCTTGAATATGAAGGAATAAAAGGGACAGAAAAAGCAGGAATGCCTGAGCTGATCATAAGCGGTTACGAGGTAAACCTCTCTATTAGTGAATACTAAGCTTAAGGTTTAAGTGTTGAACTGTTAAATAGTTGAACTGGGTTTGTTGAGATACTAACACCCTATTCAACGATTTAACAATTCAACAGTTCAACAATCAGTCAATAGGTATCCTCTGCCTTTAAGTGTCTTGATCTGTACCGAGGGGTCATCAGCGAGGTATTTCCGAAGCTTCCTGACGTATACATCCAGGTTACGTGAATTAAAAAAGGAATCGTCACCCCAGACAGACATTAACATTTCCTTTCTGTCGACAACACTGTTTTTATTGGCTGCCAGGATAGATAGTATTTCTGTGTCCCGGTTTGACAGTTTTATTGTTCGTGATTTGTAATGCAGCTCATACTTCCTGGGATAAAAAGCATAAATCCCAAGGTTTATTTTCGCATTGCCTGTCTTTTTATCTTTTTTACCGTTTACTATCTGTAGCTGGTTCTCAATACGTGCTAGAAGCTCCTCCAGGCTAAAAGGTTTTTTTATATAGTCGGTCCCTCCGGAATCAAAGCCTTTTAACACATCTCTTGTTTCGCTTTTTGCCGTCAAAAATATAATTGGCATTTCGGGGTGTAGTCCCTTAATATTCCTGGCAAGGGTATATCCATCAACCGATGGAAGCATAATGTCAACAATACAAATATCAGGATCGAATTCTTCAAGCACCTGCATTACACTTCCACCATCCTTTAGCCAGTAAACATCATAGTCTTCCTTTTCCATGGTATCCCTGACAATCTTACCGAGGAATTCTTCATCTTCAATATATAGTACCCGTATTTTCAATCTTGTTTAACTGGTATTTTTATTGTAAATGTGCAACCAGCATCATTATTTTTCACACTTATATTCCCCTGATGCATAGTCACTATAAGGTATGCAAAACTTAATCCCAATCCATAACCCTTAACCTTATGCAAATCCCTGTCAGGCACCCTGAAGAATTTTTCAAATACCTTTTGCCTGTATTCTTCAGGTATCCCCGGGCCGTTATCAGATACGCTGATAACCGCGTATTTTTCATCTGCCGACAACCTGATCGTTATTTCAGGATTACCATCGGTATACTTCAGACTGTTATCAAAAAGGTTTATAATAACTCCCTGCAGGTACACCGGGTCTCCTCTGACAATCAGTTCATCATCATGATCAAACCTTACAATTGCATTTGCTGAAGCAATTCGTGATTGCAGTGATTTAATTGCATCATTAATAAGGAAAACAAGATTCACATCCTCAAATCTCAGAATACTTGAATCTTCCTCTATAACTGAATGATCAAGAACCTTTGAAATCAGAAGCTCAAGTCTCTTGATCTCCTTTCCAGCCATACTTAGATATTCTTCAGCCTTACCTTTGTTGTTTCCTTCTGCATTATTCTTCCTTAAAGCTTCTATGGCAACCTTTACTGTGGAAACAGGTGTCTTCAATTCATGTGAGATATTGCTTATGAAACTGTTTCGCATATCATTTAGCCTCGTCTGTTTTTTAATACTGTAATAAGCAAGTATAAAAGCAAGAGAGATGACAAGTACCAGTATAAATGAAAAGATGATCTGCGGTAATATCTCCCCGATAATATACAGGCCTGGTTCTTCTATTACAGCAGACGGCAGCGATCCCGTCAAGTCTTCCAGGATAATTGATCCGCTGGTTACTGAAATACTATCTGCGTTAATCCAAACAGGGTTAATATTCAGCCTGTTCTGTTTTAACCGCATGCTATAATCATTTACGAACAAAATGGAATCCAATTCCTTACCTAATGCAGCTGTCAGATAGTTCTTATTTGTTGTGCTGTCAGCTGACCTTTCAATTACCAGCTTTAAGCTCCTGAGCAGTATGCTATCCCTTGCATCAATAAAACTAAAGACTGATTCACTTTCAACTGTATCGACAATACCGTTAATCTTGAGCCTAAAAAATCTATCCTGGTCCGGGCTCAGGCTGTCAGTGTTTATTCCTGCGGTAAATATCTTAATTGAATCTTTTCGTATCAGCTTTCCATGATGGCTGCTGTCACTATAGAACACTGCCGTGTTGCCAAGGGCGGGTTCAATGATATAATCAATTATTAATGAATCGACAGCAACATTATATGACTCTTTGTAGTATCCGTAAAGTTCCTTGGTAAGACCCGACTTTTCCTTTTGATACTGACCTTTCAGCCAGTATAATAAAAACCCAATTATCATTATTTCACTGATAATCATCAACAGAACGATCCACTTATTTTTACTGCCTGATCTCATGATGTTTATACATGTAAAGATAACAGGTGGGAATATATACTCTGCAACTATTAACCTTAATTAACTTTAATTTGCAGAATGTTAACCTGTCCAATTGCTCTTAATTTATATTTTTATCCATAATTCTAATTTATATCATATGAGAAAACGAACAATAATTATTGCTTTAATATTGCTTTGCAGTGTTCCTTCCTTTGCTCAGCAATACCTCTCAGGATCAGTGATATATGAGGAAACCACCAGGCTGGACATAAAGATTGAAGGAGAAATGGCAGCCATGATAAAAGATTTGCCAAAAGAAAAAAAATCAGAAATGATACTCTGGTTCAGTCCTCATGCAAGCCTGTACGATAAATATGTGAACGAGGATGAAAGTACTGTTGGTGGCGGTTACTGGGTTGCCGAGGGCAATATGAAAATGGTTGTGGCAGAGCCGCTAAACAAGGTATTTGTAGACCTTGAAAAAAAGGAAATGATCGAACAAAGGGAATTTATGACACGAATGTTCCTGATATTGGGAGATCTGCCTGATAAAGAATGGAAGATCACAGGCCAGCAGGAGATGATACTCGATAATCCATGTATTAAGGCAACGAATACGGATACAAGCGGTGTTGTTACTAGTATATGGTTTACACCTGCAATAAGCATTCCTGCCGGCCCCGGTAAATACTGCAACATGCCGGGATTAGTCCTTAAAGTTGATATAGACGATGGTAAACGTATTTTAGAAGCCAGGAGCATCAGTTTTGACGATCCTGGAAAGGAGGTATTCGAAAAGCCTACAAAAGGGAAAAAGGTGTCACGAGATGAATTCAATGCCATAGTAGCTGAAAAGATGAAAGAGATGGGAGTGGAAGCAGGTAACCCCGGAGGAGGGGCTGTAGTTATACAAATCAGGAAATAATTATATGCGGGTATTAGTCGCATCGATATTGCTGCTTATCCCTTCCTTCCTGTTTGGTCAGGGTAATAGTCTGGGAGGTGAGATCATTGATGAAAATGCTCAGCCCATGCCTTCTGCCACGGCCATTCTGCTTAATCCGGCAGACTCAACTCTTCTTTACTTCGGGGTAAGCGGTGCTTCAGGAAGATTTGAAATAACAAATATCAAACAGGGGAAGTATCTACTCCAGGTCGCATTTATAGGTTATACCACGATCTATAAAAATATTGACATCCCATATGAAGAATCAGGTGATATAGGTACAATTATAATGATATCAGAGCCTGTTGCTCTCGATGAAGTTACAGTTACAGGTGAGAGGATTCCACTGAAAATAATAAAAGACACTATTGAATATGATGCAAAAGCATTCAAGGTAGCGCCTGACGGTGTTGTGGAAGACCTGCTTAAAAAATTACCTGGGCTTGAAATTGATCGTGCAGGTAACATTAAAGCCATGGGTGAAAATATCAGGAATGTAATGATCGATGGCAAGGAGTTCTTTGGAAATGATCCGAAGGTTGCAACCAAAAACCTTCCGGCCGATGTAGTCGATAAGGTCCAACTCTTTAACAAGAAATCTGAGGAAGCTGAATTTACCGGAATAGACGATGGTACACGCAACCAGACCCTTAATCTTTTGCTTGACGAGGATAAGAAAGATGGCGTATTTGGAGAGCTGATGGCCGGAGGAGGAACAGGTAAACACTACCAGGCAAACGGTAAAGTGTATCGATTCGATAATAAGACCCAGATAGCTGCTCTCGGAAGGATAAATAATATCAATGAATTTGGATTCTCCGTGGGCGATTATCTTAGTTTTACAGGTGGCATTTCCTCTTACGGCGGGAAGGTTATGATCGGAGAGGGAGGATTCCCTCTTAATTTTGGAGAAACCATCAAAGGATACTCAACATCAGGTGCTGCAGGTTTGAATTTTTCTTACTCACCACGAAAAGACCGGCGTTTCTTTATCAGTTACCTCGGAAATGGTTCTAAAAGAGAGTTAAACGAAACAATAAAAACAACCAATTACCGGGAAGAAGGATCATTCCTCCAGGAGGAAAATACTGAGCAAATCCAGCAGGATACATCACATAGCATAAATTTTGGGATACGATACCTGTTTAATGAAGCAAATAACGTAATCCTGAACGGTACAGTCTCATATAATTCCGGATTTGTTCCATTTAATTCAATAACGGGTACATACCTCAATAGCGAACTGGTTAATGATCAGGCCAGAACAAGTGAAGACCTTTCAAACAGAATAACCGGAAATGCAAACGCTACTTATCTGAAAAGAATTAATGAAGGGAAAACGGTTCTGAAGATGTACGGTAATGTTTCTTTATCAAACAATGAATCAGAAACAGTATTTGAAAATATAACTAATTATTATAACCCTGAATTTAATGATATTGTCAGTCAGTACCAAAATAATAATATCAGATCATTTAGCTACACAATCGGGTTGGCCTTTACCCAAAAGATTACTAATCGTTCTTATATTGACATACTCCTCAGCGGTGGATATAGTAACCAGGACCTGGAAAGGGAACAGGGAAATGCAGTAAATGCCTATTCGGTCATTGACAGCCTGAGCCCTGAATTCCTGAAGAATAACCGTAATATTAAACCGGGCCTGTCACTAAGAAGAAATACCGATAAAACTAATATCACACTTGCCCTTGAGTATAACACAGGCAGGTACAGTACTTCGCTCTGGCAGGATGTGGCTGATGAAAAAAAGTACAGTATGGTACAACCCCGGTTCTCATATGAGTACAGTTATGGTACCGGAAGAAGACTGATGCTCAATTATACCAGCAGCGTAAATACTCCGTCGGTAAACCAGATGCTGCCTGTCGTAAATAACTTTAACAATCTTAACCTGATATATGGTAACCGTGATCTCGAACCGGAGTATTCACACAGGCTTGGCATTTACTGGTGGATATTCGACCAGTTTTCTTTTACCAGCTTTCTTGCCTCCACCAGCTTTAATTATACCAGTAATAAGATCAATTATTCCCGTATAATAAATGATCAGCTAGGCCAGGAAATAAGGCTTGTTAATGTTGAATCCGACATTACAGCAAATGCAAATATTGATTTCTCAACACCTATAAGATTCATAGGTATAAAAACAAATATTAACCTTGATGAAACATACAACAGGGGTATAAACCTGGTGGATGGAATAGAGAATGATATCACAAGCTTTAATCACAGGCTCTCACTCACTTTTGAGAACAGAAAGAAAGAAAAATGGGATATCAGCACAGGAACAGGTCTGTCACTCACCGATGCCAGGTATTCAATACAGGAATCGCTCAATAATATATATTTCGATATATCCTGGTTTGGTGAAATAAGGTGGACACCCAGTGAGGATTTTGACATTAATCTAAGTGCCGATATTACCAGCTATACCGCCAGGAGTTTTGATGAATCCAGGGTTGTGCCATTGATTGGTGCAAGAATAAGTTATTTCTTTATGCAGAATAACAGGGCTGCGCTCACGCTTTCAAGCTTTGACCTGCTTAATCGTAATACCGGTATTGAAAGGATTAGCGAGATGAACTACCTCCGCGAAACCAGGTCCAACATTATCGGACGTTATATAATGCTATCATTTAAGTACCGACTGAACAAGATTGGAAGTGATTCCGGGATTTCTGTTGATATAAAGAAGCGATAACCAAATTTAACAACCCGCTATTCCAAATTATAATCCCTTATCTTTGTTTTTATGAAAACAAGAATGTTGGGCTCATCAGGCCTGGAGGTATCAGCAATCGGTCTGGGTTGTTGGGGTATGTCGGGAGCATATGGCGCCAGTGACAGGAAAGAGTCGATAGAAACAATCCATGAAGCTATCGATGGTGGTATTAACTTTATTGATACTGCCGATATATATGGCAACGGGCATAATGAGATCCTGGTAGGTGAAGCACTGCAAAATCTCCGGTATGAAATGATCCTGGCCACTAAATTCGGTTTCATTGGCGGGGAGAATGGAGAACTGAGGGTTAATGGCAGGCCTGAATATGTAAAGAATGCATGCGAGGCAAGTCTGAAAAGACTGGGCACTGACTATTTAGACCTGTACTACCTGCACAGGCTTGATAAAAACGTGCCGGTCGAAGACACCGTTGGAGAAATGTCCAGACTTGTTGAACAGGGGAAAATAAGATTTATCGGATTATCAGAAGTTTCGGCAGCCACACTCGACAGGGCCGTCACTGTTCATCCTGTTGCAGCTCTTCAATCCGAATACTCCTTAAATACCCGTGATATAGAAGAGAGTATTATTCCTGCATGCAGGGAAAACAATATTGCCATAGTGGCTTTCAGTCCACTGGGCAGGGCACTACTGACCATGTCAATAAAAAATGTTGAGGACCTTGAAGAAAATGATTTCAGGAGAAATATCCCGAGGTTCCAGGGTAATAATCTTAAGAAAAACCTGAAGCTCCTGGACGTTGTTGAGGAAATAGCTTCTCATAGAAAAATCACCCCTGCGCAGCTGGCACTTGCCTGGCTGCTTCATCGGGGAGATGATGTAATACCTATACCGGGAATGAAAAGGAAGAAATATGTAAAAGAAAATATTCATTCAGTTGATATTTCTTTATACACTGATGAAATTGAAGCGCTGGATACTATTTTTGATAATATATCAGGTGAAAGATACAGCGGTAAAAGCAGTAAATTCATTGAATAAGTAACCCTGCTTTTGTTTACCTTTATACTTTGATAAACGATCCCTCATCTAAACGATATTACCATGAAAACCAGGTTAACCCTCTCAATCCTGTCAATATGCCTGTTAGTGATTAATATTAGCTGCTCTGATGATCATCAGGATAATATTACAATTGAATATACCATCACAATGGATAAGCCAAATACGCATTATTTCCATGTTGTTATGGCGATAAATAATATACCCGGATCTTATGCGGAGTTCAAGTTACCAAACTGGACTCCCGGTTACTACTGGATAATGGACTACGCAAAGAACGTTACATCTTTTGAAGTTTCAGATATGGATGGCAATGCCCTTGAATGGGAAAAAACAGACAAGAATACCTGGAAAGTTTACAAGTCCGGGTTGAATGATATGATAATTGAATATGATGTCTATTCATATAATGTATCTGTGGCCGATCCATACCTTGATTACGGCAGGGCATTCATTTCGCCGGCAGGTGTTTTTATGTATCCTTCGGGAAAGCTAGACCTGCCATCAACCGTTAAGATAATGCCCTACCGGGAATGGTCGTCTGTTTGTACTGGACTTGAACATGTTGAAGGGGCTGAGCATACATTTAGTGCAGATAATTATGATATCCTTTTTGATAGCCCCATACTGGCAGGCAATATGAAGATTATTGATTTCGAACTGGACAATATTACATATACTATTGCTGTTGAGAGACCAGTGGATACAGATCTTTCAAGGTTTACCGATGACCTGAAAAAAGTTGTATCAACAGCCACGGCACTAATTGGCGATATACCGTACAAGCACTACACCTTTCTAATAATGGATCGCGGCATGGGAGGCCTTGAGCATGCCAATTCAATGGCTGTCTATGCAAGAGGGAATTTCTACAGCGGTGATGATAGCCCCGGGAATAAAGGATGGATGAATTTTATTACTCACGAGTTTTTTCATCTCTATAATGTTAAATCAATAAGGCCTGCCGGACTATGGCCAATTGATTATGATAAAGAAAACTACACAAAGATGCTGTGGGTGTCGGAAGGCTTTACTGTATACTATGAATATTTAATTATGAACAGGGCTGGATTGCTGACACGTGATGATGTTTTAAATTACCTGTCGAATACAATAAGGACATATGAAAGTATACCGGGAAGTAAATATCAATCGGCCACGGAATCAAGTTATGATACCTGGATCAACTTCTTCAGCAGAAGCAGCAATGCCCTGAATGCAACCATATCATACTATGACAAAGGTTGTGCCCTGGGAATGATACTGGATTTAGCAATACGAAGTGGAACAGGTAATCAGATGTCCCTTGATGATGTTATGAGAAAATTGTACAATAAATATTATAAAGAACTTAAGCGCGGATTTACGGAAGATGAATTCAGGGCAGAATGCGAGTTGATAGCAGGCACATCCCTTGATGAAATATTTGATGTTTACGTTTCTGAAACAGGCGATATAGATTATAACAAATACCTGGCTTATGCCGGTTTGCATATTGACCTGGAGGAGGAAATACTTGAGGGCAGCTATATTGGTGTCGAAACGAGGAGAGTAAACTCTGAAACAACAATATCAACCATTGTTCGTGATTCTCCTGCCTGGAATTACGGTTTAAGTGTAAATGATATTATCCTTGAGGTTGACGGAGAACCTCTTGATAACAGATCATTAAATGATCTTCTAAAATCTACATCACCGCTTGATACCTTAAGGTTCAAGTTAAAACACCGCTACCTTGAACGCAATATCAGCGTTATCACTGACACTCTTAAATCAGTGAGTTATCGAATTTCTCCATTGCCTGATCAAGATACACTGCAGCAACTTATTCTCAATGACTGGGTGAGATAAATATCTTATTTTTCTTCAGACACGCTGGTAGCGCGTCTCTACTTTTTCCTTTTTACTTTTATCTTTACTCTTCAAGAAAGTACCCTTCCCTTGACAGCAGGTGATCCAGGTTTGCCAGGCCATATACCACCACTGCGGTAACAACGGCAGTATGTTTCTGGTATTCAGGTATGCTTTTATTATAAAGGTCGCGTTCAGTATGCCATATTTCCCCGTAGTCAAAATCATATCCTTTAGGATCGGCTGTTCCGAATGAGATCGTCGGTACTCCATTTATGGCAAAGTAAGCATGATCTGAACCACCTGCCCTCTCCGGCCTTCTCCTTGGCTCAGCCTTGCTTAGAGTGAAAGGAAAATCCGGATTTATATCATTCAGGGGTTCGCATACTTTTTCAAAATCATCATACATTGCTTCAGGCACTCTCAAACTGTTTGCCACCGTTGGGCCGCCATCACGGTTAAAATAGTTGGATATTCTATCAAGTTTATCCTTATTCTCTTCTACCCAGCTTTTTGATCCAAGCAGGCCAAATTCTTCTGCTGCCCACAGTGCAACTATAATGGTTCTTTGGGGTTTTCCCCCTGCTTTCATAATAAGCCTGGCCGCTTCCATTGCAGGGGTAGCTCCTGATCCGTCATCAACACCTCCGGTAGCGACATCAAAAGCATCAAGATGCCCTCCCATGATGACATATTCATCAGGATACTTTGTTCCGGGAATTATCCCTATAACATTATGGTATTTTACCGGACCGGGTTTCCAGTGATTCCTTATATCAAACTCCAGCTGGAAATACCTTCGTTCCTTAACCATTTGCTCAATTATTCTATATTGATGTTCGTCAAGCTTAATATCCGGCACTTTCGGCAGGTTATCAAAGGTAAGTGTGCCGCTGTTAATATTTTTCCTGTCATATAATGCCCTTATTGGAACCGGTGATGCCTGTATAATACCAAGTATACCTGCATCAACCATTTCCTTATAGAACAGGGCAGGTTCTTCCTTCACTGGCAACAATTCTTCCCTCTCCTCTTCAGGTTTTTCACGGTTCTCCCTTCTTATTTCACGATTTTTCTCATTTATTTCTACATTTTCGGCAATTATGCTTGCCCTTATTGAATCACCACTTTCCGAATAATCAATAGGCCAGCCATTATTCATACCAGATATCAGCACCCACGCTCCTTTTAGTTTGCCTTTCATTCTTTCAAACTCAGCACGTGTTTTGGGTTCAATCAGCACATGACCTCTCTGGACACCTCTGGTTCCGGCTGTATATGAAGGGGTGGCAAAATGAAGTGTCATTCCATCTTCGCCAAGCATCCGGCCAAACCAGGGTCCGCGGTTAAAACCTACAGGCACCTCACCGGCTTCATCCAGTTCAACCTGCATTCCCCATTCACTGAATTGTGAAGCGCACCATTCGGCTACATTCTCGTAGGCATCCGAACCCACAAGACGTCCACCAAAACGGTTGCAGATAACATCCAGGTGATCCATTGTCCTGTTGTCAGTGGTGCCAATCTCTACTATTCTTTCAATTACTTTTCTGTCCTGAGAAAAGGAAGAAGAAGATAATACCATAAGTGGTATTAAAATGAGAACCAAGTTAATTCGTTTCATTTTCTTTATGCTTTAATATGTTTTCTTTGTGTTAATTTCCGGCAAGTTATACAAAACTAAAATAGTATTTCTATAATAGAAATATGTTATAAAATAGAATAGAAAGACTACCTTCGCAATCATGAATAATGATACTGGATGTCTTATATGTGGAGCAGATCTAAAATATCTGCAGGAAAGCAGGTTTATGCACTGTAGTATTTGCGGTGACAAAGATGAAAGCAATGCTCAGTGCCAGGAAGGCCATTTTGTATGCAATAGTTGCCATATGGCAGACGGTTTTGAGCTGATTGAAAGATACTGCATTGCTTCTGATTCTGATAAACCTGTTGAAATGGCGATGAATCTAATGAATTCAAAGAGGATTAAAATGCATGGTCCTGAGCATCATTTTCTTGTACCTGCCGTTCTTATTACTGCCTATTATAACAAGCTTGGCCAGAGAGATCTTATATCGCGTAATATAAAGCAGGCCAGAAGCAGAGCAAAAAATGTTCTGTGAGGATATTGTGGTTTTCTGGGAACCTGTGGAGCAGCAATCGGCACAGGCATTTTTATGAGTATAATTCTAAATTCCAATCCTCTTATGGTTGAAGAGTGGAAACAAAGCAATATGCTTACAGCTGATACACTCAAAAAGATAGCACTTGCCGGTGGTCCACGTTGCTGTAAAAGAGATACGTTTATTGCTCTTGAATCAGCCGTGAAGTTTATAAGGGATGAACTGAATATGTTGTTGCCTGTTGAAAGAATTGACTGCACGTTCTCGGCACTTAATAAAGAGTGTAAACAAATCAGCTGTAAATACTTCATAGATAATTAAGATTAACATGTAAAAAGCGGGATGGAAGGATGAGAATCTTTTTTGTGAAATTTTATCCGAGGTCCTTTCAGGTAATAAAGGTATAACATGGGTGCTTAGAAAGAACATTAACCCGAAGAAAGCTCTTAAAAGGCTGGCAGGATATTCATATGTTGAAGGTATTCAATTCTGGTTTCTAAAGCTCGAAACAAATACCCGTTAACTTAGAACATGCTCTTAATCATACAAAAAAAATTCCATGTTTCTTTCATACTTAGTATATTTATAATGTTAATAACCTGGCTCTGAGAAACAATGTCCAAAACAATTTTTCAACATGACGAGGAATTGAAAATCCTTCGTGTCAGATATCCCGGTATGCTGACAAAGGAAGAGATAATAGCACATTATGACGAGCTAAGGACCAACAGAGATTTTCACAGAAATATTCGCATATTAATCGATTGCCGGGATTCAACATTCATGGTCAAACCCGAGGAAGTACATGAACTTACTGCAGCTGCAAAAAAGGCTGTCAGGGAATATGATATGGTTAAGGAGGCAATGATGGTCACCGATCCTTATGAAACAGTTATAGTGGTATTATTTGAAAAGGGTATAAATATTCCGAACTACAGATTTAAAATATTCTATACCGAGGGGGCCGCACTGGATTGGTTATTGTAGTACTGTTCAACATTAATAAAATCTTTAAGAAGCTTCTTTATCTGTTTGTATATTTCTTACTATTAAGTAAATTTAAAAGTTACTATACTTAAATAATAAAATCATTAATTAATAAAACAACGACATTATGGGACAACATGCTGTAAAAATTTTAAAGCTTGACACTGAACAGCTTATAAAAATGCTTAACGGTGCACTCGCAGAGGAATGGCTTGCTTATTACCAGTACTGGATAGGTGCCAGGGTCATGGAAGGGCCTATGAGAAGTGAGGTTGAGCCCGAATTGCTTGTACATGCAGATCAGGAGCTGAACCATGCAGTACAGGTGGTGGAAAGGATTATACAGATTGGGGGTACTCCTATCCTCAATCCTTCCCAATGGATCAAACATTCAGAATGCGCCTATGAGGAACCAACCGATCCTTATGTTGAAGCCATACTTAATCAAAATCTTGTCGGTGAACGTTGTGCTATAAAGAGATACCAGCAGATAGCTGAATTTACTCATGGTAAAGATCATGCTACACACCAGATGGCCATAGGTATTCTTAACGAAGAGCTTGAACACGAAGAAGACATCGAGGCATGGCTGGTTGATCTTGAACGCATGAAGGAAGATTTCAAGAAACTCAGGATGTAAAGCCCCAAATAGACAGGATCAGTACATCTGATATTTTTTAATTCTATGGACATTAATAACCTGGACTCTATCTTCAGGCCGGAGAGGATAGCTCTTATCGGTGTATCTATAAATCCGAACAGTGTAAGCGGTAAAGTGCTTACAAATCTTATTGGCAGCGGATTCAAAGGTGTTATCTATCCTGTGAACAGAACCAGCGAAGCAGTATTGGGCATTCCCTGTTTCAGCTCTCTCGACAGTCTGCCACGCAAGCCCGACCTGGCTGTTATTTGCTCATCTGCACCTGAAGTTTCGGAATGGGTGCAGGCATGTGGTGAATCAGGTATCAATGGAATAATCATTATGTCGGCAGGTTTCAGGGAAACTGGTGAAGAAGGACTGAAATTAGAAAATGACATCAAGGAAATAAAGAAGAAATTTCCTGATATGCGTATTATCGGTCCCAATTGCCTGGGCATTATTATCCCTGAGCTTAAACTTAATCTTAGCTTTGCTCCCTCTCTTCCACCAAAAGGGAATATAGCTTTTATATCACAGTCCGGCGCTCTCTGTACTTCCGTGCTTGACAGGGCAAGGGAAGAAAAGATAGGGTTCTCGTTCTTTATTTCGCTTGGAAATGCCATTGATGTCGACTTCGGACATCTTATAGACTACCTTGGTGCTGATGAATCAACAAGGTTCATTATATTATACATAGAATCAATTTCCAATGCCAGGAATTTTATGTCAGCAGCCCGTGCATTCGCAAGGACCAAACCTGTAATTGTTTATAAAGCCGGTCGCTTCCCCGAATCAGCAGCGGTGGCAGCATCGCATACTGGGGCCATGGCATCTGAAGATAATATTTACGATGCTGCTTTTCAAAGGACAGGTATTACCAGAGTATATGACATAGGTGAAATCTTTGACTGTGCCGCACTAATCGGCAGGAATAAAATACCCTCAGGCGACAGGCTGGCTATTGTGACCAATGCAGGTGGTCCGGGGGTGATGGCTACCGATAAACTGATAGAATCAGGTGGCACACTTGCCAGACTTGATGAAGATACAATGAATGAACTTAATGCTTCCCTGCCATCAATATGGTCGCATGGAAATCCGGTGGATGTAATTGGTGACGACAGATATAAAAGACTTGCCAGATCAGCTTCCATAGTCCTTGAAGATAAAAATGTAGACGCTTTACTTGTAATACTCACACCACAGGCTATGACCAACGTGACAGCTGCAGCAAAAGCCATAGGTGAGTTGCAGTCAGCCACCAAAAAGCCTATACTGGCCTCCTGGATCGGGGGTGAACAGATGAAGGAAGGGATAAGGATACTCAACGACAACCGTGTGGCTACTTATACAACGCCCGAGCAGGCCGTAAGAGCATTCATGACCCTTGTAGAATATGCCAGAAACCTGAAAATACTGTATGAAACACCAAAAGACATCCCCCTGGAATTTACATTCGACCGTGATGAAATAAGAAATGCCTTCAGCTCTGTGCTTAAAGAAAAATCCAGGACACTGTCTGAAAAGAAATCAAAGGAACTGCTAAATGCATACGGTATACCGGTATCGATGCCAAAAGTGGCTCATTCTTCAGCAGAAGCTGTTCAATTTTCAAAAGAGATAGGATACCCTGTCGTATTTAAAATCATGTCACCCGACATAACACATAAAAGTGATTCGGGAGGCGTAATATTGAATATAAGGAATGACTCTCAGGTACTGGCCGCATATGATCAGATATTAGACAATATAAAACTATCAAAACCAGGGGCCAGAGTTGAAGGTGTCACCGTACAGCCAATGGTAAATACGGCAGGATCAGTTGAAATAATACTTGGTATAAAACGCGACCCTGTGTTTGGTACGGTTATCCTAACAGGTGCAGGTGGTGTTACAGCAGAACTTTACCAGGATAAATCACTGGGGTTCCCCCCTCTCAATGAGCGTCTGGCAAGACGAATGTTGGAACAGTTGAAGATATGGCCATTACTAAAGGGTTACCGTGGGAGTAAACCTGTTGATATGGATAAGCTGCTGGAAGCTATGATAAGACTTTCCTACCTTGCTGCAGATTATCCGGAAATAAAAGAACTTGATATAAACCCGCTGCTGGTAGCCCCTGATGGTCTTGTGGCTGTAGATGCACGAATAGTGACAGAAACAGGTGAGGATAAAAAAGGGAAAAGCAAGTACAATCACCTGGCTATTGTCCCTTACCCTGAAGAATATGTCACAGTCCCGATGAAGATTAAAAATATAGAGATAATAATGCGACCAATCAAACCCGAAGATGAACCACTGTGGTTTGAGTTACTGGACTCATGCTCACGCGAATCAATCTATTCACGCTTTAATTCGTTTTTCCATTATTCGGTCCATGAAGTGGCAACACGATATTGTTATATCGATTATGACCGGGAAATAGCAATAGTTGCAGAAACTGAGGAAAAGGGACAGAAGAAGATAATTGGTATAGGCAGGCTTATTGCCGATCCAGAACATGAAACGGTGGAGTATGCTATTCTGGTTGCAGACAAATGGCAGAATATGGAAATAGGAAGTCACCTTACTGATTACTGCCTGGAGATATCAAAGAAATGGGGACTGAAAAAAATTGTTGCCCAGACCACTTCTGATAACCATCGTATCATTTCAATGTTCAAAAAAAGGAATTTCAGTCTTGAACATGATAAAGATACCTCAACTATATTTCTGGAAAAAGAAATTGGCTGATCTAGAGCCTGTCTTCCAGCACCTGTCTGACCACACCAAGTTTTACAAGCTTCCTGTCACCGATTCCGAATATATATCCTCTTTTCCTGAAGCGATCAACTATCTTATCTATCGTTTCGGCAGGTATATTATAATCGCTGAATTTCGTTTTTACCCCCAGCGATTCAAAAAATTCAACTGTCATGTTAATTGCTTTGTCAGCACGCTCATCATCAGTTCCTTGAGTTATGTTCCATACCCTTTCGCCATATTGCAC
>Ga0272441_10001830_pt1 | contig 44586 bp, 55 predicted proteins | sample SSMProp6N_FD_193582 | JGI IMG/M metagenome (GOLD analysis project Ga0272441, IMG submission 193582) | Marine sediment archaeal communities from Little Sippewissett salt marsh, Falmouth, MA, United States - SSM-Prop-6N | ecosystem: Environmental > Aquatic > Marine > Wetlands > Sediment ... | reverse complement strand
AACGCCGCAAGCACTGAATCCAACTTAGCTTCATTTGCATCAACATTTGTCTCAGATGCGGGATCTGCAGGAAGATTGTCCGTCTTAGCTTTTATAGCGTCAACAACGGTATCAATGGTGGATAAAGCAGCTTCAACGGTGCTAAGAGCGGCGGTTGCATCCCACTGGCCGGATCCATGTTCAGTAGCAAGTTTAGAATCGATTGAGGAAAGAGCGTCGGCCACTATACTACCAACATTAACATTATCAATCTCATTTGCGTCGATGTCTTTAGTAGCACCAGTAAGTTTAAGGCCAACACCTGTATTGGAAACAACATCAACAGCATCATTTTGTTGCGCAGTTACGGATATAGCCTTACCGCCTCCAGCACCATTTTGTATGATCTTGATAGCGTCATACGTGCTGTTGGAATTTACATAAATAGATTCACGCTGAGTAGCAAAAGCTATCCCCTTACCGGCAGACGAATTAATTTGAACCGTCGTATAGTTGGTCCCGTTACTTGCCAGATTAATTGCACTTCCGTTATTGGTGCTTTGAATAGTTAGCGCGTCTCCTGTTCCTTTAATGGTTAGCTTTGCTCCCGTTCCATCAAGGATTGCCTCAAGGCTATCGGCGGCTGGCCCATCATCAGAGATAGATTTTACATTGGAATCAACCTGATTTGCAACCGTAAAAGTCAATGAATCTGTCTTCGCCTTGATCGCATCCACAACGGTGTCAATTGTAGTAAGAGCACCAGAGGGGACGCGGGTAAGAAGCGAATCAATCTTAGTTTCATTAGCATTAACATTCGTCTCAGACGCGGGATCGGCGGGAAGATTATCGGTTTTGGCTTTAATTGCATCAACAACAGTGTCAATAGTGTTAATCTCACCAGCGTTAATATCCTGACCAGAAGTACCTTCAAGATACACACCAGTATTGGACCCAACAACGTAAAGGCCTGTACCCGCTGTTGTATTTACATTAATACCTCTGGAGTGGGAGTTGATATCAATACCATAACCACCGGTATCCGTGTTAGTAAGTTTAAGAGCTGCCTGTCCAGTACCCTTACCAGTAAGGATGATAGCAGATTTGGATCCGGTGTTATTAACTAAAACTGTTCCTTCGCTTGTTCCACTACTTGTTACATAAGCGGCACGTCCAGCAACATCAGTGTTTTCAATTCTCAGGGCATTACCGTTACTTCCGGTATTTTTAATCAATAAAGCCTGACCAGCGGATTGAGAACTGATAAGAGTTAAAGCAGCACCGGTACCATCAAGAATGGCCTCAAGGCTGTCAGCCGCCGCCGAATCCTCAGAGATTTCAGCAACATTGACATCCAATTTATCAGAACCAGAGATTAGAGAATCGAAAACATTTTCAGGTAGAATTTCATAATTTTCCCAAACGGGGAGAGCACCGGACTCATGAACTTCAACGCGCAACCGACCGAGGGTATTGGTATCGATTGTACTCAATGCACATAAATAGCTACCGTTTTCACTATGAACAGCCGCATCAGCATTGTTTTTCTGTGCAAAAACACCACCATTCTTGGACAAACGTACATCAGCCTGGGAAATAGTTAAACCAGTTTCAGCAGTTTTTCCGTCCGTGTCGTCAACAAATGGACCTAAATTTATAGTTGCCAAAGCTGACTGTTTCAAAAAGTTCATGATACCCTCCGGTTTCGATAATGTCTGTACGCTAAAACGGGAACAGTAACCCCAGATTCCTGATATTCATCGCAACCAATGTCACAAGTTGCACCAGAACGCGAATCACCGTCTATGTCAGTTGATGGAACATTTGAATCAGAACTTGGACCAATACCAGCATCTAAAGCATCTGCCCCAGCTTTTAAATGGAAATCTTCACTACCACCAGTTATTGATTGAAATTGATCGGATGCTGTTTTTCCGGTAATGGAGTTGGCGCCGGGGGCGGTGCTGTCGCTGGATAAATTATAATTTGAACCGGATTGGGACGCCGCAAAATCTATGTCGCAATCCGCCGCGATATTGTTCTTTTGTATGCCGCCCCAGATACCGGGCATATTACCCGATTGGTTTTTAATATTATAAACCGTATTATTGTAAACCTTTGTAGAACTATAACTGCTTATGCCGCGGTGCACTTCGCCTGCTTGCGCGCACCATACATCATATATAATACAATTAAAAACTCGCGTATTAGCAGCCGCGCTTATCGGATAAAAATTGTCAGTTGATTTAACAAGTTCATGCAATATCAAATTTCGCACCATGCATCCAGTGTTGTATAACCCGACAAACGTCCTTGCCGACCCAGAACAGATCGCATTATAAATTCTAAGCCATTCAACCACCGTATAATCATCCGACATCCTTAAAACCTGACCATTACTGGCATTACGGTCTATTACTACGCCTCCGCCATGCGCCGTACCATTGTGCCGCTCACCTTCTGCTACCGTGAGCCACATGTAATTACTTGAGTCTGTTACACTACCATCAATATCAACTGTCTCATTAAAATCTGAGTCAGCGTAACATTCACCCTTCTCTATGTTACCAGCAGATACGAGATCACCATCAACATCATCTTCCCATAAGGTGATAGTTGCGTAATCTCGACCAGTGGTTCCAATAGAGCTTACATTAGTGGCCATTAAAGTTTCTCTCCTACATCGGAAAGATTTACATCCTTAATAAGGATTTCCTTACTCTCCTGAATGGCGGTTAAATCGGTTGGGGATAATTTAGAATCAAAGTTAAAAATATATTTACGTTTTTCAGTTTTTACAAATTCATCACCTTCCATAGTACCATTGGGTTCCTTTAAGTACTCAAGCTCTTTCTTTGTTTTACCTGGGACCTTTAAAATCATGTAGCGCGGTAAACAAACCTTTTTACCAGCATCTTGACCATCATCAAGTACGTCAATGATGTCGTACTTTTTGGATAAAAGCTTTAATTTAGGATGTTTAGAGTCAAAGTCTGCTTTTGTTTCAGCCCTGATTATAATTAAAGCCATTACTCCTCCACAGGCCAACGATAACCCAATAATTTGCTACTCTTATACGCGTTAACGCCAACACGATTATTTTGATTTCCGCCTAAAACGTACATCCACCCAAAATGAGCGTCTAAGGCAAATCCAACATGCCCTTTCCACGAATTTGGATCACCTCTATGCATTACCACTACTGCTCCAAATTTGTATGCCTGAATTGCTTTCCCCCAATCCATCCAGGATCGAGCTTTGCAATTTGCGGTTCCGCTTATTTTGCATTTTTCAAAAACCCAATTAGTAAAAGCTGAGCACCATGGGATATCATCATTGGGGTCTAAGCCGACTGTTCCGAGGTATCTATTGATATTTTCATTAGAGCCTGGACCGGATATTTCTGCCTGACCCAACTCCCCTATCGCAATATCCATCCACCTTGGAATGTTTATTGAAGGCCGGATGTAACCACCGCTATTACTGTAGCGGTTAAAATAGCTATCAAACAACCTACGAAAGAACGAAATAGCCACTTACCTCTCTCCTTGCGTTTTATCCTTCTATCAGCACAATAACAATTCAAATCGTTAAATTTATGTACCAATCCAGGTTTTTCTATTGTTCCAACCATGACATCGGTTAACTTTACTAGATTAGTGCCTATGTCATCTACCTTGGAATGTAATTGTTCAAGATCACTCATTTGGGTATACCGTGTTCAGCTATAAATCTGCGCTTTTGTTGATCACTCATATCCTGAAATATCCTCCTACTTCTGCTTACTTGACCTCTCTTCTCACGTAGGATCTTAGCGTTACTCTCAGCAGCATTTTCACGCATGGAATCGGTAATAAAGCCTCTATATTTTTCAAGTACCCATCTATATTTATTAAGAGCTTTCTTCTTTTCCTCCGGAGTTTTAGCTCTACGACGTTGCATATCAGCCTGACGAAGTAAAAAGGAAGCTGTTTTTTTAGTTTGGGTATCCGATTTTTTAAACTCATAAACTTCTTCAGCAGTCTTCTTAAACGGAGAAACTTTAACCAACGGTATAAATTTAGATATCTTCTCAAGATTAGAAGACTTAATAGCGTAATTCTGCGCTCCAGGTTCATCAGATTCAAATAAAGGAGACACAAGTTGCAAACCCTGTTGAGCCATCGGAGCAAGGGATGTCATAGCGTATTCAATTTTTGCTGGGGATATATTCATCGTCTCACCTATCCTACGAGGCAAATTTGTGGTAGACGTACGAGCACGATATTTAGGCTCTATCTCACCCATATATTCAGGGTAAATAGGTGAATCAGCCCAAAGCATAATATTGCCAGAAAGTTCATACGGTAAGGCAAAAAGAGGTGGGGTAACAGTGGAAAGGAATCCCTTAGCGCGTGCGGAAGCCGCCGCTATCATTGAGGATGAAAGGGCTTCTTTCTTAAATTCTTCCTTTTTATTGGGATCCTTATCCATGGCAAAATCTACAATAGGATTTAATAATTGACTTATTGCGGCAGGAAACTCGGCTTTTCGTACTGTTATGTAAAGTGGTAGACTCTCGCCATCCTCGGTAGTTATGGATTTTCCCTTAAGTTCACCCATTTTAAGAGCTTCAAAATCTGGGTAACGAAGATGCCAATACCCCTTCTTAATATAATCAGGAGTTTCATCATAGTCATCAAAGGAACGATTCCAAACATTTAAAGCAACGTACGGAGCCACGAACATATAAAGTAAGCGGGATGTGGCGGTCCCAGGTTTATCCCTCATAAACCTTATATAATTTATATTACCCTGTAAACTGGCATTTAAGAAAGGAACCCAGGTGTTAAATACTTTCATTTGGGTGCCGTATTTTTGAAAATCGACGGTTAAATCGCGGGATAAGAATGCTGCATCCTTGGCAGACATACCAGCAGATTCAGCACGTATGGTGTTTCCCATACGAACAGCATCTTCCCCAATTCTTGCTAATTTTTCAATAACAGTTAAAGGGGCTACGATGCCATCTTTACCAATTCGAACTATCTTATTTTTACCCTTTAACAATCTTGTTGGAAGACGTAATTCACTCGGCATTAAAGCTGTATGGGCAGTCATAACACCACCAAACCCAGTACCTGATTCTCTGAATCTTTTAACAAATTCAGGACGTATTCCCATGGATTCAAGGGTAGCATAAACAAGACCCCTACTTAATCCACCTATTCTGCTTATTTTTGCCCCTTCTATCCTATCAAGGAACATAGCATTCCAAACATCGCGGGATAAATTGTTAATAACGAATGGTAAACGCCACGTAGTCGCCGCCATCCTAAAAAATGAATTATAGGATCCCATGGCGCGGGTTATTATATCGACAGCTTCGTTGTTCATTCCCCGCATCATGGTGTTTAATTCCGACGGTACAGAATGAGTAACAGTAACATGATCTTTGATCCATTGATCATCCTTGCCTTCCACACGCTTTTTGAAATTTTCCCGTATCCACTTAATATCTTCAGTTTTAGGGATACGAGTATTAGCACTAACCTTTTCATGCCCAAGTGGAGTACGGCCATGCTGCTTTAATTCCTCTCTGTACACTTTCTCAGCCGTTTCAATTTTTATTCCAGCACGTCGACCATACTGCTCAAGAATATTATTGATTAAATGTTGTTTCTCACCGGCAGTAACCTTTTGGATAATGGATTTAACAGTCAAATCAACAAGATTGTCACTGATGTCTTGGTCAACACCTTCTTTTCTCTTCAACCATGTTTTGTCAAATACCATTATGGCATCGCTGTTGGAGGAAGGTATGTTAGTCAGGCGTTTAATAGCCTCACCAAGAATTTCCGTACGCATATAAATTGGATAAGCTTTTTTAAAATTTTCAACTTGCTTGGGACGAAGAACCTCAAGTGTAACAAGTTCATCAAGTAATTGGTCATGGATCTTAGCGATTACATCTACCTTACCAGACAAACGATCATATTCTTTATCCCCAATACCATCTTTAATTTTCTTTAAGGCCTCCACCGCCATAGGTTCAGTAATACCAGAGGTAGTTTTACCTACACGATCCCAATGCATATGAGCATTTAGCTTATAAATCTGGTTCAAAACTTCAAGATCACTAGCTGAAACATCCTTACCAAGAACATTATCATACATATCCTTAACCATTGTTTCAACCCTGCCAGCAATCTTACCATGCAATAATCTCGCCTGTTTATAAACCTCAGGGTGATCTTTAAGCCAAGTATAACGATCATAGTACCAAGAACGGACTTGATCCCAGGTTTTAAATTCTGGTTCAATAGGAGCTTTACCACTCGGTTCCCTTGGTGCTTCCTTAGATGCTTTTTCAGGTGGTTTCATAGGGGGAGCAGTCGGAGGTTCTTTAACCTTCGCTTTTATAGCTTTGTCCACAGCCTTGTCAACCCTGGATTTAGCTTCCTTTTGCTTCCGTTTCTGGCCAAAGGTTTTAGGCTTCTTTTTAGCGATACGTTCAGCTTCCTTACCTTGTATTTTAACATCAATCTTGTTTTCATCGATGTATTTGAGGAGTTCAGCTTTTGTAACAGATTTTTTACCTTTAAGAAATTTAGGGAGGTCCATTAAATCAGTTTCAGCCTTAGGAACCTTTTTAAGTATACCCAACCATTGATCGCCGGTTGCTTTATCCTGAACAGTTGCTTTAACAGTTTCTTCGGCTACGGAAAGGAATTTAGGCTCTATTGGTTCTTTAGATGATTTAGTGGAAACTGCTTCAACAGGTGGTTTCTCACCAACTCGATATATTACTTTATCATATTTACCTGTTTTAGGATTGTGTTCCCTTATTTCAATAATATCATCAACAGGTATACCACCTTTCTTTCTTCCGGTTAACCCTAATCCTCCTTGACCATAATAGCCAAGTTCTGGGTCAACTTTCAGATCATATTTTTCAATTAACTCTAATTTAATTTTTTCAATAGCCGCATCGTCAACCTTTTCAGTAGATTTAGTAAAAGCCTCTCTCCCTTTAAGAGATTTTACCATATCGTTAAATTCTTTAGCGATTTTAGGATATTTGCTAACAAAGTTATCATAAAGATCTTTACTTCCAAAGGAAGACATAGTATCCTCATCCATCATAAGATCCTTATCAACTTTAGTTTTAAGTTTTATCCTTATTGGATTTTTAATAGCCTTCACATCATCAACAAAAGTGTCTGACCTAAATTTAGTATCGCCAGCAAATAAATATACACCCTCTCCAGGTTTTACGCCATGCCATTTTTTCTCAGATATTACCTGTTTTAATCCTTCTTTGAGTATCTCTGGGACTAACTCTTTATCAGTATAGTGAAAAGATACCTCGTTTCTGGATTCCTCAGGTAGTAATTTTGTTTCACTTTCAGGTTCAATTTTTTCTTCACCAAACTTAACGGGTGTCTTTTCCTTTAATTTTTCAACTTTAGGAGTTTCAGCGGGTTTAGGTGGTTCATCCGGTCCTGCCCACCTCATTAACTCTTCCCTTTCGGCCTCTTTAGAGGAATCCCATTTCAAGTCAGGATCAGCATCCTTTATATCTTCCTTGGTAGCTTTTTTAATTATAAGATCTATGTCATTTCTCTTAGCCCTCTCAATTATTTCTGAAATCTCCCATTTAGTTACGTTAGCTATTCCTCCTTCACCGCCCGTCTTTGGTGATATAGTAACCCATTCACGCTGTTCTAACTTAACTAGTTTAGGTGGTTCCTTGGGAACAGGGCCAGGGGCTTCGGCAATAACTTCGCCGGAAGGTAAACGCTGTTCGCCAAGTTGATTAATAAGGATCATCTTATCGCCCTTTTTCATGGCGACATCCCGTTGCTTATCATAGTTAAGTTGCTTGAATTCCTTATCGGTCTTAGGAATATATTCGGTATAGCCCCTCTTAGTAAGAGCGTTTTTAACATTTAATTGTCTATCAGTAATAATCCCAGGTCGAAGTTGATGCTCAAACTCCATCTCCTCAATCTTACGTAATTCAGCCTCTCTACGAGCTTCTTCAACCTTAGGGAATACAGCATCATGAGCTTTATCAATCGAATCAAGTTCTTTAGCTATCTCCGCCTCACGTTTTAACTGTGCTTCTGTCGGGTTCTCGATAATCTCAAGTTCGTCAATCTCTTTCTCAAGTCTCCGACCTTCTTTCGCAAGTCGATCGACGTACTCAAAGTCTGATTCTTTTGGTCCTCTCTCAATTCTTTCCTCAATTCGTCCCCGTATTCTCGGCTTCTCAGCAGTATCTCTGACATATTCAACTCCTTTCTCACCGACGATATTTAGGCCTTTTACGGTCCTCCACTGACCTTCCTTATTTTTAACCTTTATAGCTGTCTCACTAAGCTCTGTGGAGGCCTTATTAAGAGCGTCATTTAAAGCTTCTTTAGTGACACCTTCCTTGGCACTCACTATAAACTCATTCCCGCCCTTTCTAACCACGTCCCCAACGCCCGCTTCCTCAAGATTCTTTTGTAAGATCTCAGAAGATTTAACAAGGAGTTTATCACCTGCCTTTTTACCGTATTTTTCACTAGCTTCTTTAAATTTACCAATTTCAAACTCAACACTACCCTCTTTAACCTTACCTTCTTTATCAATAATACCTTTTTCCTTAGCCCATTCCTCATTCTTAAGATTAGTTAATGGATCTTCAGTCCTAATCCTCTCAAGTTTATCTTCCGCCGTTTCTGGCTTAGGTTCAGGTTTAGGCTCTGGCTTTGGTTCCAATTTGGGCTTTATGATACCAACATCTTCCGGTCTCGGCATCTCCCCAGGCTTACGTGTAGGTTCAATTTTACCCCTATTAAGTAATAATTCCTTGCCACCCCATAGATGCAATCCTGCAAACAGAGCTGAATTTATGAATATATCATTTTTTTCTTGGGTGGAAAGATCACTCCACTTTCGACCGTGGAGCTTTTGAACAATAACATCAGAAACATAAGCTATGGTTCCCGTAGAAACCGATTGCCCAATCAACTTACCTGTTCGTACGTATCGCTTAGCAGCTTTCTCTACATTACCAATACCAGGAATTTTATTTAAACCGGGAAGAATCATCCCCAGAACAAAATCCCTACCAACATGCAACAAATCTAGTTTAACTTCTGGATCAGTTATTGACCTTGCAACACTCATACCAGCAAAAACTCCTCCAGACTTAAGAGCGCGTGCTTTTAAAGCACCCTTACCAACTTTCGCCGCTTTCATTGCAAGTCCAAATACTGGTAATCCGAGAGTTAATTCACCACTTATACCAGAAGCAGTAACCAACCTGTTGAACCACGGTTTGTTTTTAAGTACCCTATCCCTTATTTCGGGGGGCATAGTGTATAGGTAAGCTTCGGCTGGGCTAATTGTTTTACCAAGACCAGGAATTCTCTTAGATGCCCCTAAAGTTGCTCCAGCTATAACCTTCTTTAACTGGGAGGCTAAAAAATCTAATCCGCCGGACTTCTCAGTCAGTTCGTTTAAAACCTTATCATCCGCTTCTAATAAAGCAAATTCAGTGGCTTTTTCTATAGCCCACTGTTCTGCTTCGGACGGATTCATACCCTGTAATTGAGCTTGTCTTAGTAAATCGGCTCTCGCGTTTTGGTATGCTTCATTTGCGTATATAGCCCTTTTTTCACTAACCGCTCTTAGTTCTTGCTGATTTGCTGGTAATTTGATAAAAGGTTTTTTAGGACTTAAATCCGGTAACTTCTCAGCGTTAACGTCTTCGGGAGTAGTTTCAACTGGGCCAACATACTCCGCTTCCACAAACGCCTTATCTATATCATCTTTTATCGCCGTTGTAGGCGGTGCGGGGGATTTCTTTTGGGGTGCCCGCGGCTCCTCTTCGGCCACGGATGTTCCGGAAAATGCGTCTTCGAACGCCTGATCGATAAAATCGGACATTAGACTCCCGTTAGCTTAACGCCGAATACCGGCGGAGGAAAAATCCGCAGGCATAGGAGGTTTTTCCCCAGGCTTCTTTTTCGGCAAAATCGTATAAGGAACTCTGTAGGATTCAAACGATTTGCCACGCCTTCTAAGGTTCTCACTTGCCCGTCTTATTATTTCCTCACCATTAGGCATCTTACTAGCTTTTATTATGTTTTGTATTATCTTCTCTCTTTGCCTATGCCAATTAGATTTAGGACGAAAACGAGCGTACAACTCAAGTTCCCTTTCCAAAACCCCATCTAATTTTGAGGTATTTGCACGGATTTCGTCTTTAATCTTTTCAACCTCGGCATCAACTATTAATTTTTCTTCGGGTAATTTAAAATCATACCCTTTCTTAAGTTTACTGATTTCGGATATAAGTCTGTTGTTAGCAACATTATAGGATCTTGCCTCAGCTCGTAGAGACGTAAATTCCTGTGTAAACTGCTTATCGGTGCTTGCACGTGCCGCTCTCGCTCTCATATCCTCACCCCTGGCATTAGATGTCAACGCCTTCAAGTAAGGATCAGCGTCGTCCCTGGCTTCGCTAACGCCGTACGCAGTATTTAGTAAATGTTCACGAAGCCTATCACCTTTAAGCTGGGTGTGGTCAATAAGATTATCAGCTAAAAATGCTTTCTCGCTCTGTCTACGTTCCTTATCTTTTATAATCTTATCGATATCAAGTTGACCTTTCTGAATCCGGATATTACGTTCCGGCTCACTGTACCTACGCTCAGCACTTACGTCAACAAGTTCACCAGCACGTTTATACACAGCGTCAAGGAGCTTACGAGCCACTTCAGGATCTTTCTGCTGATTAGCGGCCCGAAGCATTTGAGTGATTACCGGATCGGAAGAAGTAAGACCACCTGCCTCACGCTCAATGAGTCTACCTTTCTCATCTTGCATGGTTTTCTTACGTAATCTGGCAGATATATCCTCAAGTCCCTCACCGACATCACCAATACCTAAATCTATTTGATAATCAGGCATATTACCTCACCGTACGAGCACGCCTTTGAGCGGCTATACCAGACTGACCCCTGGCCCTTTGTGTTCCAGAGGTTGATAATTTAATATTCAACGCTTTCAGAGCATCCCGGTACTGCCTGTTGCCCAAAAGATAATCAATAATCATGGACTTTTTAGCAAGAGACATCTCCTTGTCAATCTGGTCAGCCCTTTGCCTACGATCCTTATCCATTTCCCTAAGCATCAGAACAGTTGACACCATCTTATTAAGACCTTTCAAGCCTTTTCCAGCAAGTGAAAACTTATCTGCCATGCTCATCCCTTGATTTGCAGCGTCGGGAATACCTCCAGCATTTGAATTAACAGCGCCACCAAGTGGAGTACCAAGATTGGGTTTGCGAAGAATATCATTTATTCCATATACAAATGTCTGCGGAGATAAAGAGGATCCCCGGTCTAATAAACCAGGGTTAATCGAGGGAGACTGTAGTGAAAGACCTCCGGGATTATAGTCATAAACAGGCATTACTACCCCCTAAACCTCTGAGCCGCCATAGTATCAGCCATGGTTCTTTGACCACCAGATACTGCGGATGCAATATCAACAAGTTCATTTAATGCGTCCTTGTCTTGAAGGCGGGAAAATTTCTTTGCTAAATTTATTTTACGGTTCAAACTTTCATTCTGGATTTCGTGGGCGCGAAGCATCTTATTAGCAAGTAAAGTACGATCCTTATTACGAGCATTCATCATAAGAATCTGAGATATAGTATCAGTTCCAAAGTCAATACCCTGACCAGCTAACATGGCTATAGTTACTGGATCCATTACGATTGTTTCCCTAAATCAGTGTCAAGGTCACCCTCAACAAAGTTATAAGTTATACCACTTAGACCAGTTCTACGGGAACTTGCAGGTTTAATGTAGTAAGTGGTTCCAGTAGAAGGATCAACAGCGGTAAAATACTCATAATCATCACCTTTAGAACCAGTATCATCTTCAAACTGAACACCGCTGGTGACCTTAACAATCCTGCCATTATAATTGATAAACTCACCTATTTCAGGCGGAGGAGTATCGAATTTATGGCGATTCTCATCTACTGTGGTCCACGACCCACTATTAGTCCAACCACTTGATCCCTTAAGAACTTCATCATATAAGGGATCGCCAGCATATTTACCCTGCAAGCGAGTTTCATTGCCAGTTGCAATTATATCTTCAGCTTGAGCTACCGTAACCGCCCTCTTGTCTTCATCAGATCCAGTTAATAACGCTTGCGTGGCATCATCACCCCAAGGATCTTTAGTATAATCTTTAGTAACTTGTACAACTGGCTCGAAATCCTTATCTAGACCAAGTTCAGATTTCGCCCAATTATCTAGTATAGCGTCAAATTTTTTCTTTTTTTCGGGATCCTTAAGATCGTCTTCTTTCCATCCAAGTGTTTCAAGGATCGACGTACTCATAGACTCACGCGCTGTCTCCCTTGGCAGGGATTTGAAATCAATGCCCATCATGTCACCCATTCCACCGGTAATGCGGCCAGCTTCCTCAGGTGTCAAGTTCGGGTTTGTCAGAGCATCCATAAAACGGTTCCACTGATCACTTTCCTTTAACCTACCCATGTTAAACTGGATCTGTTCACGCGTCAATTCAGCCTGTGGTAGTGTAACTTCCTCAAACACTCTCTGCTGGAGTTCAGCCGCTTCATCAGCACGACCTTCCTGCCGCAGACGGGATAACATGTCAAACACCTTCTGACGATTACCTGCCCTCACCGCGGCTATAGCTTCACCAGCCTGTCCCGCCTGAGCAAGCATAACGTTACGCAAGGCACCCGCTCCGGTTGCGCCCATATCGGCAAAATGCGATTGCAATCCTGCTCTTTGAAGATCAAGTCGTGACGCAATCGCTTCCTCTTCGGGGCTGGTACCATACAATAGTTGTTTTGCTAAACGTTCTTGCTCACCCAACGGATCAAAAGGCGATACATAACTTTCAGCAGGACCAGCCATAGTATCCTGAAATACTGGAGGTCTAGAAACAGAAGCATCAACAGACATAGGTGGTTGTTGTTGTGGTTGAACAACAGGTGGTCCAGCCATAGTATCCTGAAATACCGGGGGTCTTGGATTACTAGGGGCATCAACAGCATGAGGAGTAAATGCAGGTTGTTGAATAGGATTATTTAAAAAAGAATTTCTGCCTTGAGCGGCTACGTAATCCTGAAATGTCATTACCCTATCGGATGGTAAAATACCCGGAGTTCCCTTCCATGGCATAGTTGGTGTTTGTGGGGGTTGACCAATCGAATTTTCTTTTGGGTCTTTACCGCCTGGAGTAGGGAAGTTTAAACCACCAGGAGTTCCCTGCCATGGCATAATCGGAGTTTGTTGGGGTTGACCGTATGGATTAGAAAACATGCTAAAGTCACTAGGCATTGCTACCTCCGATATACTTGTTTCTCAACGTCAACAAGCCTGCCCAATATTTGGTTAAGCAAGTTATCGATGTTTTTAAATTTTTTCCTGACATCTGAGAATTCTATTTTAAGATTACTTACTACTACCGGACTGTAGTCTCCACTAATATAAAGTTCATACATATCCAGTGCGTAAGTACCTGTGTTTTTATATCGAATAAAATACGTATCATTTCCAGCAGTAAGGATATATCTGTACATCCCAGGGAAATTTGTAGAATCATATTCAGACATTGAAACTGTTATTGCCACAACCTGCCAAGAAGACCCATTCCAATATTTACTGTCAGATAATCGTTGTATACTTACAACTGGAGATTCACCCGTCACACCAGTTCTTAAACTGGATACACCGTTGATCCAATACTGAATATTTAATAATAAATTCAGTGTCTCGCCATTGTATGCTCTATGTATGACTACGTTCAAAATCAAATCTCTCAATCTCCCTCATGGGAACATCATTCATATGAAATATTTTCACGCTCATAGTGGAAAATTTATTCATCCATTCACATACAGGGCATTTTGTTATTGGACTATACATCCTGTGATTTAATCCTATAACCATGCGCTTCGCAAGAAAAATACCGTGCTGACACTTTTTATTTTGAACAACGGGATAAGTAACAATATCGTTTTCACCAAGGTTCTGATACATCCTATCAAGGACACCATCCTCAAGGACTATATCCGAATCCATACCCATAAAAACTTCAGAACTAGAATCTATAAAGGCCATAAATGCAGCGTTCCAGTTAGTTTGTATATTTTCCCTGACCTCATTTCGATTACCTATTTTGTAATAAGCGGCACACGGAGCAGGTAAACAATTATTCAAAATCAGCCCAAGACATACCTCATGGTGTAGAACTTGACCAGCTCTCATGGGCATATAAGTAATCATGATGCGGCGGGAAGTGAACTTATATCCTTAGTGGGTGATTCAGTTACCTGCATAACCCCATAATCCACCAAAGTCGGTCCAATTTCATCACACTGAAATACAAGCTCCCAATGATACTTACCATTAGGTAAATTCGTTTGGGCGGTATTTGCTGTGGTTAACTCAATAGTTCCAGTAACAGGGTTATAGGAAACATCAGTTATACCAAGAGTAGTAGATTTATGGATTTTTGCATCTGAATCATCATCGTCCGGATTTCTCTTAACAACAAAGTGGATAGACTTATTAGTGTAAGACGACCAATCTAAATCTGCTCCATCTTTATCTCTAGCGGCAAAATCAATGAAATACCGCCTGTCTGAGTAAATATGGATCGGGTTGGATATTTCCATTACGCTGCCCTTATATTTATGGTTAAATTGTACTCTGGAACTTCAAGATAGACTTTGTGATCACTGAATTGATAATCCGAATCCTCCTCAACGGATGCAGGTATACCTAACCCTCGTGACACTAAGGCAGGAGATTCAACTCCCCCCAAAACTATTGTTGAATATATTGACATTAGTCTAATTCACCGTCAAAAGAACCGTAAATTTGGGACGGATGAGGAGATCCAACAAGATTGCCAATGTCTGAATTATCAAATGTTTTTAGAGTTCTCTGACGTAAAACAACTATACCATCATCGTCATAAAGACGTAACTGATAAGAATTGCCGACCTTTACAACTTTAACGAGATTGGTATTCCAAAGATTAGCTTCAGTATCAGATGTAGTACAAATGATTACCTTGGGATCCCAATTGGGACCACCCGCCACGTCCTCAAGATAGATAACTAAATTTTTGCACTCACACTCACCGGACCCTAAAGTTAACTCGTATATGCCCTTTCCTCCAACGTCCACAAAATTGTTTACTGCACTTACGAAAGCTCCGCCATCCTTAGATATAAGAATGTCTCCAGTATCAGAACCTAAACATAGGGCAAGATTGCCGCCAATCCACAGGGAGAAATAAATCTTCTGTTCCTTGCCATAAACAAGTGGAATTCTAAGATCAGCTTCGTTTGCCATTATATTAACCTCTCTCCTTGATTATAAACCGGTTTTATAGATTCAATGGTCGGAGCTTCTAGACCCCTACCAACAAGTGTCAGATTGAAGGTATTACCAAAAGCCTCGTCGTCAAATTCTTTCTCATACCTCTTAACGACCCTGGGCTTATATGATAGAATGGATATGTTATCAATGTTTGGAGTAATAATTCTTCTATTTAGGCGCGGTAAACTGTCAAATGCTGTCTGAATCTCCACTTCCTTATCCAGGTTGTTTCCACTTATGATGATCGAATCTAGATTCATAGCATACTCTTGATTCTCCTTCATGGAGAAATCTTTCGTAGTGAAATACCACCCAATTCTTGCCTCATCAGTAGCCCCAAGACGGTCTACATTGGATGAGGAATCGTCCTGGTGATAAGAGCCACCATCCGTATTGTCGGTAATCACGAGCTTCTTAGTAGTGGGAGTAATTGAGGCACCTATCATACCAAACCCATCATATAGGGTAGTAGTTATACCCTCATTAGTAAACGCAACAACAAGGCACTCATCTATTTCACCGCCATCCACAGACGGATATGACAAAATAATTTGATCGATGCCATTCTTACCATCCGGACCCGTATGCAGGGAACCTGGATAATATATCGCCCTCATCTTGAGATAATTAGTAGAATCTTCGAGATGCGGCAAATTTATGGTTTCCATAAAATCACGGTCATCAAAATTAACACCGTTAAAAGAACGATAACCGCCATTACCAAAAACATAAAGTTTGTTATCCTTTCCTATAGTGCAAGCTTTCACATTTAAAATACCATGCCTATTATTAACAACCTCAGCAGGGAATCCTTTTAACTCACCGAGATACGTGGATCTTAGAGGATCAGCTTGATGTATACGAAAGATTCTCGAATCCTGGCCAATTAAGAGATCACCTATAGGAGATAAAATAAGACCAGTATCTTCTTGCTCTGCGTCCAGGCCGACATCGATGAAGTAATTAAATCCCTCAGCGTAATGCTCGTAATATTTAGTTACATCCCTGTTTGGAGACAAAGCGTTCTCTGTAAAATGCACTCTGCCTGGGAATGTACTATTCATTACAAATATACGCCCATTAGGAGCACAAAGTCCAAACTTCATCCTCGGAAGAGGAACCCAACCTCTCGAATCGTACGTATCAAGTACCTTTTTAAGGTCATCATCACTGTTTGTATCATCATGCGTATATTGAGAAGCTGATGGAGCAACCTTATCAACAAATCTGAACCATGGATATATCGGAGTAGCTTTATAATCATCATTGTACACCTCATCACTATTCCAATCTCCATCAACCCTAAGTGATCTAAATACATTAATATGCGTAATCCAATCGGGTAAAACACCGGAGAGAAGAGAAGTGTCGAAGGTAATTCTGACATCCGAAGTATCAGTCAGGGTAATCTCCTTGACATACTGGATTTCATTGAATCCACCACCTTCGGATATCATTGTTGAACCGTCATAAACGGCAAATGTAAACATATACTTATAGGTACCGGCCTCCATGTTTCCAGCACCAATATTAATTTCAGTAAGAGTAATATCATCGAGATAAGTACCACCATCGAAAGACGGAAGTCCGCATCTACGAAGAGTAAAATTTCTAGTGACAGAACTCCAAGAGATTATATAATTATAGGGGTGCCCGTTGCCATCCTCAGAATCTATACCCAATAAAATGTGTTTACCGATTTGAAACATTTGAGAATTGGCATCAACCACTGTACCTAGCAATCTGGGTGTCTCATCGTATTCAAGCGCGTATAGCTTATCATCCCAATGCTGGAGTATATAATCCCCATCTTTGGAATCATAGGTACATTCACTGTGAAGAGTAGTTAAGCCTACTGCTGAACGGCAAAAAGGAGAAGATCCATTACGTCGACGTATCTCATCGCCAACAGGGATCACATTCCTGGCATCTTGCCAAGCGTCGTCTGGATAATTGATAGATGAAGGGCTTCTACGGCGTAAAACACCGGAGGTCCACTTCCCAATAATAAAATCTGGCATTATCTATATCCATCTTTGACTGTTGCCGCGATCATCCAAGGACTGTCCGTAATTATCAATACCCCAATTACCGGATGCCCTGCGCTTTACCTTGGGACCATAAAACCGGATAAACATATCCAGAAAGTATTTGGCCCTCTCATAATCCTTTTTACGCTCAGCCAAATAATGGGCCGTTAAATGGCACAATGCTTTCTTAGCATATCGGGGCCAATCGGAAAAAGAATCAAGAGTATTAGTTGAAACAGAATTAGAGAAACGTGATGGGTTTTTGATGCACCAAAAGCGCAGAGGAGTGGTAAATGCAATCTCACTATCAGGTATATAAATACTGTCTCCTTCAAGACGAAACTTTACTCCGTTACTATTATTATCAACCAACCCTTTCTCAACAGGCTCAAGCCAATCAGCTTCGGTTGCGTAAGCGGAATCTTCGTATACAAGAAACGGACCCCCATACACAGTTGTGTTAACGTAATATTTGCGCTTTAAGAAATCGAGATAGAATGTAGATGCAAACTCTTCTTGGGCATCATTCAAAGAATCAGCCATCTTGTCTGGAGTAAAACCCTTTACCAGATCTTGAACTCCGTCAATAATTTCGTTAAACTTAAGAAGCTTAGACATATGGGAACTACTCCTCTAAAACCCCCATATTAAAACCAACCTGGACGATTCTTTCAACCACCTCCCTGGTAATTTGAAGTACGCCATCCATCCGGTTTAGGGATTTAATAGTTGCCTGCTTTGCCGCGGAACCATCATTTTCCACTTCCACCACACAATTATCAATGTCGATCTTAATAGCACCGAGATTTTCCATCTTATTTTTAACTACAATCGGTATAGGCGGCACTTTGATGTAATTATTGTTGAGAGCTTTCCGATTTGTAATCAAAAAGTACTCAGTCTTTTTAACTGTCTCCGACATTGATCCTCCTTAAAAATCCCCGCCCCCCGAAGGGGGCGAGGTTCACTAAAATGAAAGGAAAAATTAAGAGTAGCTGGTTACACCAGACATGTAACCGGTTCCCTGTTCCCATCCAAGCTCGACAGAGCAATCAACGAGGTAAAACCCACCAACCTTGGTGCCGCCCTGATTCATGGGTTTGGTTTCGTAATGTTTCATGTCGAGATTGATGCCATTGTGGCTGGTGTACAGGTAAGTAACCGAGTCTTTCGGGAAGACGATGGCCATACCCGCGTCCTGCTCATCAACAGTAGCATCATAAAGGTGATGGAAAGTTTTACCATTAACCTTTATCTTGGTAACGGTCCAACCGAGAACCGATTCATCCTGGGAAACGTTGGAAATCTTCTGCTCAAACCAGTAATCGATAGCCTGTTCCAGCATGGAGCCATGAAGAACAATGACATCCGTGGTGTCGTCAGGAAGATAACGAGTAATGGTTCGCAGGAAAGTATTCCGGTATTCATTAAAAGTCAAATCGCCGCCATGACCCTCGGTAAATCCGGTAGCGGAATTCGCACCGTAAATATGAGTGGTCATAAGGGAAGTAAGACCCTTCATGAACTGAACACGTTTTCCATCCTTATCGGTGGTGGTTCCGCCCTTGCCAAACAGAAGAGCATGGTTCAGGTACTTGGAAAACTCATAAAGCTTACGACGTTTGATAACGGTCGGATCATTAAGATCGCCGTATTCACGCATCGCGGCCGCTTTGAGTGTGATCTCCCAATCCACCCGAATGCTTTCCGAAAGGTTGGAAACCACAGTCGGATCAATGTCGTGAATCTTCTGAGTCGAAGAATAATCAGACACCGAGTGACTGCGCCGACGCAGAATCGAAGCATCAGGGATAGAAGCGTTAGAAGTGCTACCGATATTTCGCACTACGGTGAAATTCGGAGTACCAGCCAGTTCCTTGAGATAAATCGTCTCAAGTAACGCTCCGGTAGTCGGATGCTCAACCTGATAGATGCCATTCTCAGCACCATTCGCATAAGTACCAGCAGTAACAGCGATAGTGGTAGTAACCGCATCACTAATTGCGCCATTAACCACACAGTCCTTATCCGCAACAGCCTGAGTGATCCATTTGGGCTGGTAGCTGGAAATCGCACGCTTTTTAATCATCGGTTCCTGGGTTTTAAAGCCCACACCCGGCTTGCCCGAAGGGATCGTGCCACCCATCAGACGAAGCATAGCCAAACCGGCCTTATCAGCAAGAAACTGGACCATCTCATTGATGTCTTCTACTATTAGAGTAGAAGCAATCTCCTGGGCCAGATCCTTATAAACGTTGTAAGAAGCCATTAGAAATCTCCGTTGAAGTTACTTAATTAAGCCAAATTTCTCTAACCGCTTTTGGGTTTTCTCTTCGTCGGTAAGTTCGGATTGACCGCCCTCACCGCCGCCCCCTGCAGGAAGTCCACCAAGTCTTGGTTTTCCTCCGCCACCATCCCCATTCCCGCCCTTACTGACTAGTTTGGAATAGGTGGAAGTGATCTTTTTAAGGGATTCGGGACTATTGTAAGCAACTGAGTTCAAATCGATGCCGAAAAAATCACCTGCCCACTTGGACATCTTATCCCAAGTCTGCACGTCAACTTTCATATTGGCGGATTTAAAAGCCTCGTTGATATTGCCCATAGCCTTTTTCTGCTGAGCGCTGGCCTTGTTTAGATTCTCCCGTTCCTCATCATAAGATGAAATTTTTTTCTCAAGCTTTTCAATCTTATCCAACAAAGGTTTCATCTTACGTTCCGCTACGGCGGCGGCAAGTTCCAGGGTAGTTCCGGTATAATCCTCAGCAGCTTGCTCATCATACTGCTGCTTAAGGGCATTCACGTCCTCACTGGACGGAGCCGTATCTTCCGATGGTTTACTTGCTTGCTCAAGGAATGCGGTAAGTTTTTCGGTTAATTCCCGACCAACTTTAGCATCCCCCTCGCTTAACTGCCTGACGGTTTCTTTGAGAGAACCGTGCTCCTCAACAAGGGATTTAATTTCTTCAGTGGTAAATTCCTTATCCCCAATCTCAATTTTACCAGGGTCTCCTTCACCACCTCCGTCACCCTCGCCAGGATCATTTTCACCTAGGCCTTCGCCATTAATTAGACCGTGCTTAATCATGCGATCCATGATTTCAGCATCTGCGGAACCGGAATTGTCGGAACCTTGTTCTTTCCCGTCCACATTTAGGTCTTGATCATTATCAGAAGGCATCTTCCTCCCCTTGTGTTAAAGAAAAATTGGCATTGTCCAAAATTGTGTTCATTAGTAAACGAAATTCTGCAACCGCATTAATTTTACTTCTTAAATCCTCGTAAGTCTTCAAATCTTTGCCTGGGTCTGTCACCACAAGCATCGAAAACCATTTTTTGAGACACGAATTTAACAGTGTCTTAAGAACCTCATCTTGATAAAGTTGGAATATCCTCTGAATGTAAATCTTATCATCGAGGTCCACCGACAAATCGAGATGGACTTCTGCGCATATTTGCTTGCGCTTGACGATCCCTAGGAGCATTAGAAGTCGACGTATCACGTAATCCACCTCTCGCAAAATTCATAGCTTCCGGACCCATAGCCTCAGCCATGAGCCCCGGATTCATCATTCCTTGTTGAACATTTATAAGATCATAAGGATTCTTAACAATTTTCGAATTTTTCAGCATCGCTATCAAAGTAGCGGTACGGTTGATCGTCGGATCTTGCAGAGAAAGATTATACAAATTCGAGTAGAAAGCCATCTGCTGATCAATCGATCCCCCCGTTGCATCAATAACTTCTAAATCAACATCCGCGTTCCTTATATCCTCCGGACGCACTAAAACGCTAACAGCCTGTTGAGTTGCGTTATTAATAATCTTTAAAGTACGTGGAGTTGACCAGAATGCCAGAGTATATTTCAGCATAGAACGAATAGTCGGTAAATGACCTGTGCGAATTGCGGTGAAAATCATTGAATTAGCTCGTCTGTCGGCCCCTTCTTTGACCTGAGACAATTCAGTAGCCGTTCGTTGTTCGCTTTCAATGGAACCCAATCTTGAAGCTGAGGTTCCCACTGTAAGATCGTGATCGCGTTGAGTGAAACCAACCATCTGTTCCCATGAATTACCTGCGAGATCATTCGGACTGAGGGATTGTAGGATTTTTTTCGCGTCATAATCACCTTCCATCGGGAACACATGACCTGGGGGAGCACTGTGAAGCTCTTTCCAATTCGGCAGGGCATTCGCATTGACAGCATACATAGGATTAACAGTAAGTGCTAATCCCCGCATACGCAGATTATACCATTCGTTGGTAGCTTTTTGGTAATCGGTTGCGGGGTCAGCAACACCTATGCCTATATGTGAACCATCAATGTCAGGGATTACATTCAGTATATTTAGTCCAAGTCCATCCGGAGCAATATTAATGTCCGAACGGATAATCATCATCTGGTTTAAAATGGTAATGCGATAGGTGCGCTTAGAGTCAAAACGTCCTGGTAGCGAATGGATTCTTCCGACATACTCAAGTTCATTAAGAACTTTGGAACTTTGGATGTCCCAATTATCTTCAAGATTGTTGGGGCCAACCGTATCCATGGAGGTGTCACCATGCATATTTTTGATTTCTCGAAGTTTTTTATCGCTGTACCCATAAAGCTCCTTCCGATCCATATACCAAACATGGGGACGTTGTCGCTCAATAAAATACCACCCACAGGTTGAATTTACCCGCCCTGCCTGAGTATTGGGATCAACCACCACGCGAGTTGGATAAGGTACATCAAAGTCAGGATTGTCTGCAACGGCCTTCATCTGATCTTCAATAAAGACCTCGCGCTCACCAGTTTGCGGATTCATTTGATGCGAATAATTGGTAATTTTCATTTCCTTGTAGTCATAATACGGAAGAGTATATGCCACCCCAAATGTTAACACGTGACGTATAGCAGACATAAATCTTATAGCATAATCCATCGGTATCGTGGTGTTAAAATCGAGAACACTTTGAGCCAATTCTGCCTTAGACGTAGACATAATATCAGCGCCCCTGGGCCGAACGACAAAGAATGGATTATTGGAAAATAAAGCGTCCTTGAAATCCGCTGCAAATTGTTCAATAGACCGGAAAATTAACCCAAGGAAGAATTTCCTCTCCTTATCTCTCTGAAAGGAAGGATTTGAATCAATATACCTTCTAAGATAACCCCTACGCCAAATCTCGGAACCATCACAAAGGTTCTGGTACTTTTTGTAAGATTTGCCATATTCAAACTTTTCAAGTAGTTCTTGGAGGATTATCTGCTCTTCTTTTTTATTGAGATTCATTAGTAGACTTCCTCAGTCTGTGGGATAAATTGGCTTGCGAATCGTTTTAACATTTGATCACGCTCTTCTTGTAACTTTTCATCTTTAGAAGGCTTATCAATTTTTGTTGGTAAAGCTGAGTAAATATGAGCCTGGAGTAATATAGCATTTGCCATTACCTCATCATCAAAAAATTTACCACCTTTACCTTTATTCTGAGCAGACATTTTACCATAGGGATCGCGAACAAAGGTAATACACTCCTCCCAAAATCCGATAAAGGGATCAACTAATTCCTTATTTCGGATTGCTTTGTCCAGGGTGTCAATCATTATTGGCTTTGAGATGTTGGATGTTACCCATCCAAGTTTATCACTGAATTCAGTAAGCGCTCCAACATTTTGGTGCTTTTCGTGTCCGATGTTGCTATAGATTCGGTGGAGGACTTCAAGGACTGCATGACCGTGATTGTTTTTTTCAGGCCATACAACAGCGTATCCAAAGTAGACACCAAGTTTTGCAAGTTCTTCTGCAAAAATGTGGGGTGACCAGTGTCCACGTATTTTTGCAACGACATTAATAACATTACTGGATACACGTCGTCCAACTTTTCCCACGCTATAATCACCTTGCTCAAGTCCTTCAGCGACATCCGCAGAGATAACATATCTTCCTTTGATATTTCCGATTCCTTCAGGGCGTTCAATAATATGAAGGGATCCTTTTGGATTTTTAACAAATTCGACTTTGAGTTCTTTTCTGTTGACACAGTATCCTCTTTCGTTGAAAAACGGTGGCACAATCCATATCAGATCGCCATGTTCCATAACTGGTGGATCTTGCCGTAGTTTTTTAACTTGCTTACGTACTATATCCAAGTTAAATATTGGTCTGCCCGAAGCACCGTAGTCAATATCCAATTCTTGTGCTATTTCAAGTTCGTTATAGTTACGACGTTTACATTCATTATCGTACCAGATTGAATGTGGTTTATCATTTTCATCGTAATATAATCCCTCAGATTTATCGGGGTGCCGAGTCCAGTGCATGGAAATAATTTTAGTAGTATTAGAAAAGCGAATCTCAGCAAACTTATTGACCAATCCCTGAGGGGTTGATACTACTATACGGCAGGTAGTTGAATCACCAGTAGCTGTCCAAGCTTCTTGATCAGTTTCCCATGCAGCGAATTCATCCAACATTACTATGTTATATCTACCCTGACGAGAAAAGTCCGGACCAGTAGCTTCACCTTGTATGGCAGATCCATTGGAGGAGTTGAACAGATTCAATTTTATATCATGTACTTTATGTCGGAAATCAGGTGGTCTTAAAAAGGAAGGGAGTCGCTGGATCATGTATCGTAGTTTACCGAAGTGAGAATCGATCATGAAGTTATCTACGGACGATTCTTTACGAGAACCAGCAAGGGCTTGGAAAGACGGAACACAGAGCCAACACCACAAGATACAGGCAAGAACTAACCATGTAGCCCCCATATCTCGTGATTTATCTATGAGAATATCTCCAGGATCAATGAGAATTTTGTCGAATATTTCAGAAACAGATTCAATTTGATAATCATAAAGTATAAAAGGCATGTCTTTAGGAACGTCTTTACGATTACCGGTATTATTTCTTGGATCGAATGTCCAGAAGAATGTGTTGATTGCCCAAATCGGATCGGACTTGAATAAAATGCAGACATCTTTTAATAATTCTTTATCTTGCTGACACTGTTCTAGGACTTTTTCCCTAAATTTTAGATTATCCTTTAGTAGAATGGGATAGTCCGCCAACGAGTCTTCGTGAAATCGAGATAGGATCATCTGAATCTTCCTGTTGAGTATTATATATATTAACGATATTTTTATCGCCTTTTTTACCCTTCTCAATTTCCATCTTGGCCATTTCCTTATGAAATTCCAGCATAGCTTTTGCTGCCTGCAGCTGGATCATAGGACGGTTTAGACCTTTTCTTGATTCCGCTTCCTGTTGCAATGCCCTTATACATTTTAACGCCCCATCAATGTCCTCGTTCCTCAGATGTTGTTTCATTATGTTAAAATACTTACAGGCCATATCTGGAGCATTCTCATCTAAATTACCGCCCATATCTTCACTCTCCTTATTTTAATCTGAAACCGGAACCAGCTTTTTCATGTATTTTATTTAATTTATCCTGAGTTAACCCAAATGAACTATTTTTTACCTTTATGGAATCTGCTACTAATCTATCAACAACCCTGTCGATTCCCCTAATACAAAGTTCGGAATATATACGGCATTTCAACCATATATCCCTGCCAACATTTTTAGGTATAGTATATATGTGAACCCCCCTATTTGTCTCGTCTATCTGATAATTGTTGTTCGCGGGAACCAATAACGGCAAATTAAAATATCACGGAGCTTTCAGCGGGAGTGATTATATTTAATTTTTTCCGCAATATTGCCATATATGGTAATTTGTGGACGGTGAACGTTTTCCGTTATGCGGAATCCGTGTCCCTATTCTATGAGATAAGTCTCGTCACAGTACCGGACGAAAACCATAATCAATACTCATTTTGGATGTCTATGGAATAGACTTACTACACCCTGGTAAGATATATTATATATATATAAGTATAGTACGTATGAAAAATAAATAGAGGCGGGGAGGTAGTGATAATAATATAAAAATAAAGGGAGGCGGAGGGGGAGGGGGAGGGGGACCCATATAAAGGGGGAGGTTCCTCTAAGGGGCGAAGGGACCCAAGCGGGGGCAAACCGGACCCGACACCCGAAGCGCGGAGGCGAGGAAGGGAGGCAGGGAAACGGACCCCCCACCGAACGACAGGACGCACGGAGCGGGGCGCGGGACGCACGGGGACGGGCACGGGAGCACGGCGAGCAACCAGGGAGCACCGGAGCACGGGGAGAGAAGCGGAAGCACGGGGAGCGCACGGGGCGCGGTTGGCACGCTTCTTGCTCTCTTCTGGGTGGGGGCGCGAGACGCCGCGCAGGGAGCGCGGAGCGGGGGCGCAACCAGAACCGGGCGAACAGCCCAAACGAAAGGAGCCAACCGTGGCACAGACAAACAACCAGACAGAGAGCGCGACCAGCGCCAAGACCGACGAGCAGAAGAAAGCCGAAAAGCGCGAGCGGACCGTCGCGAAAGCCCAACAGAACGCCGAACGGCACGCTTGGGTCGTCAAAGGCACAGCGCGGTGGGAAGAGAGCGCAACCAAGGTCAGCGTTGCCGTCGTCTGTCCTGCCTGTGGTGTCGAGCACCGACGCTTCACAAGCGACGCCCACCAAGCCGCCCTTTGCCAAGCCTGCTGCGAAGCACAGCGCAAGGAACGGAGGAAGGCCAAACGGCAGGAGAAAGCCGCCCAGCGCAAGGCCGAGAAGGAAGCCGCCGAGCAAGCCAAGGCCGCATGAGCCAGAACACCACACCAAGGAAGGAAGAAACGCCCAAGGAAGGGCACAGCGACAACACCCCAACCAAGGAGGAGCCGTGAGCTTTCCGTCAAGCCGGTACGAAAGACGCCCAAGAAGAGGCCGCTAAAAACAAAAAACGGGTCACCAGCCGCAAGGAAGCGAGAAAGCGCCAAGGAAGGCGCAAACGACCCACCCGAACAAGGCTCGAAACACAGACAAACCAAAAGGAGGAAGCGTGGAACAGGAACAAAAACCGACCTTTGTGGTCTTGCACACGACCAACGAAGAAGGGAACGTCAAAACCAGCGTCCTGCTGGCGACAAAAAGCGAACAGGAAGCGGACGACAAGGCCGACCGCGTGGTTTCGGCTCTGTACGCCAACGAGGAAGGCTGGGCTTGCACGGAAGACGGGTGGTGGTTTGATTTCAACAGCGGCTACGGAGCCAAGGTCGAGGTTGTGAAAAGCGAAGAAGGCTGAGACAAACACACAAACCAAGGAGAACCAAAGTGAACACGTACGTTGTGACGAAGACCACACAAACCTGCGAGGACAGAGGCTTCAGTGTTGAGGTTGTCTTTGTGGGCGAACTGAAACTGGCACAGCAGAAGAAAGCAGACCTTGACAAAGAACTGGAGAACGAAGGGTACGAGCTTGACGAAGGTTGGGACTGCTGGCACGACGAAGGCGAAGTGATACAGATTGACGTTAATGACCTTGAGTAAAGGAGGAAAAGTGAGAACAGACGAAGAACGGCGAAAAGCCGCCGAAGGGATCAGGCTTGAGTTTGACCTGACCGAGGACAAACTTCCCAAAGTTGAGGAAGCAATCAAGCGGGTCGACGAACGGACAGACAAAGGCCTGAAAATGTGGCAAAACGGAGAAGGGCGTGAGATCGACATTGTTTTCGCCACCAACGAGGAAGCGACAGCCTTCCACGAAGATCGGTACGTCATTTCAGAGCTTGGCGACCACAACGAGTGGCGATGTGCAATCTTGATGCTGGCAATCGGTGAAGAGACTTTCAGGACTATCGACGATTGGAAAGCTGAACAAGAAGAAATGGAGGAGTGACTGAACAACAGCCGATTGGCACGGGATTTGCTGTTCTTTTTGTGGGGACCGCCCACTGGAAGGAGGTGATAAAGATGATTTTAATGTGTAAAGAATGCGGGAAAATGTGGAAGGGTCGCACAGAGCACGAAGCAGAGGTGAAATCTGAACAAGATCCTTGCGAGTGCGACAAAAAATACAGCCAGATGTCTACTGAAGAATTGAACAAATTGATGGAGGAAAGGAGGTCCAAGTGATCGAACGAACCAAGACCGACATTCGGATATTCGGTGAACCCTGGACAGACGACGGAGTACTCTGCATGAACGTCGACTTTCTGGAGGAAGGAAAACGCACAGCACGTGAACTTTTGTGGTGCGGTTGGGAAGGTGTTGCTGCAGCAAAGTACGCCAACGATAGTGACAAGGCTTACCGGGATTTTGAGGAAACTCTCAAGGCCAATGACGAGATGAATAAAACCTCTTTATCAATCATAACCCCAAAGGAGGAAGCTAATGGATAGTGAAAAGGAAACCAAGTACGCTCAAGACTTGGAGAAGATGATCGATGATCGAGGTCTATCAAAACTGCTCGGTGACATCGCTCAAATCTGCTGTGAAAAGTCAGATCACATAGCCGTTAACTGGCAAGATTATGACCTTGCTGAACTTTGGGGGGAAAACGGAACTAAAATTCAAGAATGCTCCGAATCCGTCAGTGAACCTTCTTAAGGAGGAAGAATGACCAGACCATTAGTGAACATGTGTGGAAAAGAGACAGACGACTGCCCAAACCCAGCCTGTGCCGCATGGTTGGACATGAAGACGACATGCATACGAGGAAGAGACTCCGCAGGCCGAACGCACGAATACATCGTGCTTGCCGATTGTGAAAGCTGTCCTTACTGCGATAGTTATGAAGAATAGGAGGTACAAGACTTGTCTGAACGAACCATCCCTCGCCCTTGGCTGGAAACAGCCACTTTGAGGAGAAAATATCATGGAACTTATCGGTACAAGTGGCACAGGTGCAGAGTTTGCCGTACTTCCGTTGACCGTCGCGGAGATGGCTTTGTGCCAGTGTCTTACCCAATAGAACATGCAGATTGGTGCCCACACAAGGGTAAAATTACGTGAAGCTTTAAACGGCCTTCCAGATCTTGAGAAGGTCGTCATATGGCTTTACTATTTCGAAGGTTATATGGGCTATGAAATAGGTGAGATGTTGCATTGGAAGATTAGCATGAATTCAAGTGGCAAACACATGGATGCGTGTCGAAAGTTTAACTACCACCACGCAAAAGCGTTGAACATTTTAAGGGAGAGGTTATGTCCAGAATTGAAGAAATGATCGACGATGAAGGCGTTACCTCCGTACTTGAAGAGGTAATAAGACTTTGCTACGCCAAGAGCATTCTTGGTAATAGCGACAGATGGCTTAAAGTAGCTATGCACTTGGATGATGCCGCCAGAAGGATTGATGCAGATTCTTAATTCTGATGAAACTGGCACGGCAATTGCGGGTTATTATGAGTAGACGATGATGGAAAAACCAATGATCAAGTGGCGAAGTAACGCCATTCCACCCTTACCAAAGGAGGGCCAAATGGCCGTCAATATCAAAAAGAAAGTTAACTTCGACGAACGGGCGAATGCCGAAGTCGAGAAACGCGCGGAGGCCAAAGCCGCCGAAGCTCCCGCCGAACCCAAGGAGAAAAAGGGTCCGCCCAAACGGGCCAAGAAAACCGAGGAGTACTACAAGGACAAATATCCTCACTTTATCCCCGGTTCCCTGGTGTTCGATCCCTCGGCCAACAAGCAGAAGGCCAAGATCAAATGTATCGAGTGTGACAACGAAGATCGCGAGGTCTACACTTCCGATCTGTTCCAGGTCAAAACCTGCCTGAACTGCTCCAAGAAGAAACGTCAGGCCAAGCGTGACGCGAATGCCGCCAAGAAGGAAGCGGCTGAAGCGGCCAAGACGCAACCGGCTGAAGCTCCTGCGGCGGAAGCAAAATCGGCTTAGCGGCCAACGGGGGGCCGGACCGGATGGTACACCAACCCCCGAAATCCGGTCCCCCACTTTTTATATTATGAGACTTGCACATCATAAAGGAACTAAAGAAGTTGCCATCATCCTTAACCAGATGGAGGCATACCGCTTATTCGAAATCAGAACCCCATTCGTGGGACTTGCCAAAGAGGACTCCACAGGTAAGATGGTGGAGATCCGAATTCAAATAGAGGAGCCGCTAAGCAATGGTCAGATTACCTTACCGGGGGAAATCCGAACCCCCTGATACATCCAACACGCCGACAAAGATCGAAGCTGATCTTATGGCGAAGTGGGATCTAAACTTATCTCAGATTCGTGGTATAAGGGAACAGGCTAAAGGCTTATGTCTTACACTGGACACAGCCTGTCACCTCAACTCCACTGGTGAACTTGATCGCATGGTCAAGGAGAAAGAGGACGATACACACGTTTTAGTCAATATCGAGAACATGCTCAACACCATAGACACGGTGAAAGTGAGCAAACACTCTGTTAAAGACGATGTATCTAAACTCTTATCCGCTTATAACACCATTGAAGACCTTGAAGAGATCCTCATAAGTTCAGGTTGTAAAGAGGAACAAATCCAGCGCTTGGTCTATGATGTGGAGACTGGAAAGGTAAACAGGGGCATAATTCGCATGAGAGCGGGTAACATGCTCCGTCACGCCCTACTAAGGAAGCAGATATGAAAAATATGATACCAAGGATCCTGGTCAATGGAATACTTATACTCGGTGCCTTGCTGGTGCTGATACTGGAGGTAAGATAAAATGGATAAAGGTAAAGTGATAGCTAAGCTAATCGATGGGGCTTTTGCCCTGGCACGCAAGAAGGAACGTGACCCTGAGGTTGCCAAAGAGTGGGCGCAGGAGGGTTTGCTTCAAGCAACCATGCGTTTCGACCGATACAGTCATCTTCCAGAGGATCAGGTAGTAAAAATTCTCGGTCGCTGTATATCCAATCGTATAAACACATTACAGAAGCGAGAAGTATTACAAGACCGAACAATAATGCGGATGCCCGATGATTTCCCCGCCACATCTAAGTTCGACTCCCCTCTTGGAATTGCTTTAAGTCGAGAGCTGCTTGCTGTGTTACTAACAAAACTAGACTCACGTGAGCGTATTTTTGTTCAAGAGAAGTTAAAGCCGTCACAACAGACACTTGACGAGATGGAGTTAGACGGGTTAGATCCAAGATCTCAGTCCCCGCTCGACCGTCATGTTCTACCCAATGAATCAAAAGCTACCATCTCCAGGATTAAGGGTCGGGTACGAGAATGGATTCAGCGATTAAGCGTTCTCTCAATTCAGGAGCTATCGAATCTGGATCGCCCTCGGTCTCGCCCCAATCAACAACCCGAACCACAGGAGCGTATGTCCGATGGCGAATCTGAACTCCCATCTCCCACGCTTCCTCAGGCATATCCGAGTCCAGCATAACGATTAGCTCGCCTTCAAATTCTCGCACTTTATTTGCTATTGCGAACATCTGACCTGACTTAATGTGAGATCCAAGTACGCACAAGATTAGTCTGTTTTTTGCTTGAATAGAATAAGCGTCAATGATTCCTTCAGTTACCACAATTTGGTTGTAAGCTGGTCCCCCCTGCAGAGTCCAAATAAAATCGTTGGTCCTGACAGGGGGGCACCAGTATTTAGGTGTCATACCCTCTTTTATTGCTCTGCCCTGGCAATACACCATTTCACCATCATCACCCCTCATTACAAAGAACATGTACCAAGGTTTGTCAGGTGAATAGTAAATTGGTGCCTCCCTTATATCAAATCCTCTACCCTCTGCGTATTCTGCCACCTTCCTTCCCATTATCGCATCTGGTAGTGGCCATATAGGACGCATAAACGGGAATGCACTGTCTTTTATAGCGTCTCTGTCCGTACAATAGGGGCGGGGGCTGATGGATATATCACTATTGGCAATAGTCCGGACTTCCTCACGTGTCATCGGACGATGGAATCCGCATTTAAAGCAGTAACACCATTTTTTGACGGGGTTGACAGACAGGTGACCCTTTGAATCACCGCACTTCTCACAAAGAGCAAGAAATTCCCCATTGGGGCGAACATCCACTATATTAAGTGTCATACCTTTTGTTCCATGCCTTAATAGCTTCATCTTTTGAGTGCCAGTAGCAGGTCATTGCGTGGCACTCCCCCTCACATTCAACCCGATAACCAATATCACCTCTGTACGGTATCTCACCGACAAAAATACCCTTGTATGAGTGCAGCCACGGGGAAGACCCGCAAAATGGACATGGTTTTAATTCATCCATTAATCCGCTTTTTCCTTATCCATAAATCAAATACTAAAAATGAGAAAATTACGCTTGAACCACCGGATTGAAAACCAAATTTCCAGTTCCAACCACCACCAAATCTACCCCAAAAATTGTTCTTACTTCTAAAACTGAAAATAATTTCAAGATTTTTTATGGTTAATACTTTATGAATTTTTTTCATTATTTACTTTCGTAAAGTTCCAGGGGCTTAATAAGATTGCACAATGCTGTTTCCACACAAGCGGCACAAAATATGGCTCGGTTTACGCAGATTAAACGATTAGTCACGCCATGTGTCGGACACTCAGCTTTTAGTGCCCCATCCTGCGATCTTATAGCAATGGAAGGTGATTCATCGCTGGATACAGTAAATACAGGTAAAACCAGCTTTTCTTCCTTTTTACCTTCTTCTTTATTCAGTCTCATTTCATCAACTCCTTCATTTACGCTGTTAAAAGTGTACTTTAAATCGTGAAGTTCATCTGCTGTCTCTTTAAGGACTTGTTGATATCCCCGTATATAAGATATAAGAGTGTCAACATCTTTGTCCATATAAGCCTTAACCAGATCTTTCTCCACCTCCATTTGTTCATGTGTTAGATTTTTCAATTTTTACTTTCTCCACGGCTACCATGCCTTCATGCATTTCTATCTTAACACCCCAATTACCTTCAATTAATCTTCTACCGGTATCGGGTCCTAGTATAAAAGCGGGTATTTCCTCCTTTATCATTAATCCGCAGATAACAAATCTGTATGTATTTAAGTCTTCCTCCAACTTTTTTATTTTACCTAATAACTTTAGATGCTCTATTTCCGTTAAATTCGCTCTCAAGTTCTCCTCCTGAAACTTACGCTTATCAGGTTCAGTTGCATTAACCTTGTCAACCAGATGTCTATGTTTTATTCTCATATACAAAGTCATCCTGTACAATTCGCTTGCGCGTAAATTAGCTAAGCTTTCCAATTCATCATAGGAAACATGTCCTGGATTCTTTTCATCATTATCACCCAATTGAATTTACTCCCGCACCAAAAGCTATCTTTATCGTCGATATATATATTAGCTATCGGTTTTATGCTTGTGTTGTCAGGATTATGATCCCAAAATTTATCGTTGAATATGTCATATGTTGTATCCTCCCTATCACCGTTCACTTCATGTATATATTTATTCAGGTTGTTTTTACAAAGCCACTTACGTATAGGGACAGCTTCACGAACAGACATGATGACAAGACGGAAACCGACTTTGTGCAACTTTTTAATTGCAGCTTTAGCGAAAGGTATTGATTTGTTTCTAAGTTGGTAAAATGTACTGTAATCCTTTACATACTTGTGGTCATGGATTACACCGTCAAAATCAAGGCAGATCGTTGGGCGGTAACCTTTTGCCCACCCTACGACGTATCTTTCTTGTATATCCAATTCTTTCTTTTTCCTTGCCATCCCTAAATCCCCCCTTAGTCACGCAATCGGACCGGTAATACAAATCGTTTAACAGTTTGTCCGCCTTCGCCAGTATCTTTTTTGTTTCCCTTTGCATGTAACCCACCAATTGTAACTAATTCGTGATCAAGTTCCTTTTCCGTGATTATCCCCTTATGATAACTGCTGAGTAAGCGATCGATTTTTTTGCGCACTATAGGAACCTGGATATTACATTCCTCGCACATCTCATTTTCAAGTTCATAGTTGAAGTATTGTGCACAGGCTATGCAAAACTCTTTGCTTATCGTAGTTTTAGGCGCATCTGCCTTGCAGGTTTTTTGTTCCATCCCAACTCCTTCCTAAGATCTTGTGTTGAAATTTCAAAACTGTTAGCAACGTTACCAAGAAGAGTCCCGTAGTTGATCTTTATGCCACGTGATTTGAAATCGTGGATGTGTTTTCGAACGTAATCCGCCGCTTCACTAATCCTTGAGGAAACAGGCGGCAAAGCACCATAAGTTATTGGCATTAGTCCTCCTTTTAAATAGCATTCAAATTATCTCCCTCATTAACATTTTATTTCGCTGTATATCACAATTTACTGTTAACTGTTGCTCACCTTCCCGATTCTTAACCATATGCATACGCAGAAATCCATCCCTATATTCCTTAAAGGTCTGATTCATGGATAATATTAAATGGGGCGTACCACCTTTCGCTTCCAGGGATTCAGTTGCATGTTGCATATCAATTACTTCTCCATCCCTCATCTCAAAGATCTTCTTATTTGTTTGGCTGGCAGTCCATAAAGCAACAGAGAATTCCTTAGTTATGCCATCCAACTCACGATATAGGCGTTTCACATTCGTGCGGGACTCATCAAGTTGTCGGGTCGGCAGTACCAAATCGTCGTAATCTACAATGATAAGATGGGGGACAAATCCTTCCCGTATTTTTAATGATATATGATTCCTTATGGTAGCGGTAGTGGCTGAACAAGCAGGGTATTCTTGTATAAGTAACTTACCCTTCACTTTATCAAATATCCGCTTTGCCGCTGTACGTTTCAGTTGTAACAATTCGTCTTTTGTCATTTCTGATATAGACATATCATATCGCCTTGCAACTAAAAGTTCACGCATCTCCAGGCTATAGTGTATGACATTAAATCCGTTCATTAGAGCGTTCTTACCCATGTGTATAAGGGCAGTTGTTTTACCTCCCCCAGGCATTCCGATTATCATGCCTAACTCTTTGTAATGTAGTCCCCCTTCGACCCTGTTATCGATCGACCTAAATCCGGTTGGTATTGCAGGATCTCTCTCCTCGTAGTTTTGGAACCTATCAACCACATTATCCGTATAAGAATAGCCAGTGCTGTACCCTGTACCGACATTGATAGCCTTCGCAAATTGACTCTCAACGTTCTTAAAGGTATCCTCTGTCTGGTCCGCATTGATTTGGCTTTGAATAGCGAGTAATGCGTTCTTAACCGCTTTAGTTCTGGCGAAAGTTCTTGCTTTACTTTCAATAATCTTCGAGTCAGGAACCTGCTTAGATGTAATGTAATCAATTGTATCAACAACTTCTTCTCCTCCCCCCTGAGATTTTATCTCCTCAACAATTGTCTCTTTTGATGGAGTGACATTGAATTTATCAAACAACCTCAAAATTACAGAGCAAACGTGGCGATAACATTCGTCCCCGAAATACTCCGGACTTACTGAATCGCGGTACTGCTCAAGAAATTTACGGTCTTTTATGATACAATTAAGTATCGCTGTCTGAAAGTCACTCCCAAACTTATACGTTCCGATATCCAAGTTTGGTATCGTCCTCTCCTTGTCGGGTTTTTACGTAACCCTCTGTCTGACGTTTAACGTTTACCTTGCGTTTCTCTTCATATAACTTAGCGAAGAAATCAGCATCCATACCAAGAACCATAGCCGCAGATAACATAAAGTGAAATGCGTCTACAAGCTCTACCCGTAATGGGCCATCTTTAACAGCCAAATCCGGAATTGGCCAACATTTATCCGGTAATTTGGCAAGAAGTTCATTACACTCCATTTTGATATGATTAATAAGATTACGGATGAAAGTGGCTTTAGGTGACCCAGGTATCGTTTCATCCATCGCTTCCATACCTGGATCAGTTACTGCATCAGCCATAGCTTCATATGTACCACCTATTTTAAGGAGGTCAATGTGGTTATTAAAGATGGTCCTAAGATCAGTGCCAAGATGAACCCCACTAAAAGGATCAGGGTGCTCAACAAGGTTTTTATTTTCCGGTGTATTATCCAGAATTGACCATGTAAGTCCATAGTGATGAACCTCCATCACCACGTCGTAAAGACGCTGAGTTTCTGTTTGCTCCCGTTTATCAAATAGTTCCTGCGCATCGGGTTTACTCAGATCCCTTACCCTACCGCGTTCACGCCTTACTGAATCGAAGCAGGTTAAAAATACGATATGCGGATGGATGCCATTAACTATTAATCCATGTATCCACATAGACTGAGTGGTATTACGTGGGAAACCATCAACCCACAAAACTTCACCTTCTGGGGTCTTTTGTATTGCGTCAGTGATAATCTCCCTTACCTCTTTCTCCGTTTCACGCGGAGCGGCTGGATTTATGCAGGAAGTAAAGAACTTATCTCCGAATTTCTTACGGAGTACCTGCCCAGGCAAGACATGGTACTTCTTAGATCGGCACAAGGTTGTTTTACCACACCCCTGCCGACCTGTAACGAACATAACTGATTTCATTTTACCTCCGCTGTGTTAGAAGTCGGTTGAAAGGCCAGGATCGTCAGGTATCCCTCCCCCATTTAAGGCGTTTCCCTGCGTTTTACAGACTTACGGTACTTGCACACCTTCCAACCAACATCACCCCAACTCAACCAAATTTAAAAATGTGGGGTGCGTTACAAGAGTCTGGCGGTCACACTATCGAAGGGAATTGGCCGGATCCCCTAAAACAACAGTGATAAGGCCCACGGAAAGCCGCGTACTCTGGTGATCAACCTATACGCTACTTGTAACGCTATTTCCGCCTTTCTTACCCCAACTCAACCATTGACGAATCTTTTGAACCAGTACCCAATAAGGCAATCTTGGGAATAGGTAAACGACGTTCAGAGCAGAACTCATTCATCCATTCCTCAACGTGATGTACCCACGTCTTAGTGATGGAGGACAATTCACTACCGAACATCTTATTGTGATCATCCCAATTCAGGTAGTTGACAAAGTTGATGAACAACTTAGTCGGTGCGTTATAGGTGATAAACCGATCCAACTGTGCCAGCGAAAAATTGAACACCCGCCGTACCTTTTTGGTCACGGTAGTAATTTCCTCTAAGCGGTGTGGGCAACCCGACGAATTGGTTATCTCGTCCCAAGTCATCTCATTCTGATCAACATGGTTGGGACCGGACCAACCGATCTGCTTACCATCCTTATCAAACACATTACCAACCCGAATCGGATACGTCCTTAAACTGGCCCACACTTCACCAAGGAACATTGGTGGCACACCGAAGTTGTTAAGAGAGGAGCCAACCGTTACATCTCTGGAGGTTGTATATGGGTACTTGATTCCATGATTTAAGGATAAGTCGAATCCTTGGGCAGTTTCGCCAAGTACAGTTCCTCCAGCAAATAGTGTATCCTGTACGATCTTGCAAGTATCCGCAATAAAAGGCCGTAACCTGTCACAATTACAAGCAAGAGACGCTTCACGCCGGATTTTCCTGGATAGAGATGAGCCGCATCCTTTCTGAGTCGAAGAAATCTGGACCATTGCTCCTTTTGCCTCATTCGCAGTATCGATATCTTCAATGACACCGGCATGCGGGTGGATGTGGATTCTTTTAGAGAGATCATGCTTCTCAATCTCCTTCATCAGGGTATCGACGTTGATTGTGGCGGCGGGGGCAATACAAATCTGGCAACCTGGATTAATTAGTGCCGATGGCACCTGCTGTACCATAATCTCTTTGCCATCGTCGCAAACGAACGTGTGTCCCGCATTCGTCTGGAAATCACACACCGCCACATCTATCGATGCCCGTTTCGCGATATATCCCGCTAGCTTGCCCTTTCCAGTAGATCCCCACTGACCATCAATGATCAGGTTGATCTTCCCCTTCTTAATATAATCCATGGAGTCTCCTTATTTCAGCTGATAGCCAGTAAGTTCATTGACATCCACTTCCCAAAGCTCACCGTTATCTGCACGGACCTTTAGAACCGTACCAGACTGTGATTCACACATAGCCTGTACGTCCTTGCCATCATTCTTGAAAGATACCAGCTTTCCGGTAAGATCGCCAGGGGCTTTCTCATCCTTGAGATCCTTCAACTTAGGATCATCTTTTGAAGGTTCTTCCTCCTTAGGTGGCGGAGGCGGGTCAGCGGGTTTGCGTGCAGTTTCCTGCTTAGGGGTAGGTGCCTCTTCACCAACCGGAGGAGCATCGACGGGATCGAGTTCGTGGTTGCGAAATAGGTCAACCACTTTATCCTCGAATTTGGGATCCAGCTTTTCACACCGCTCTTTATCCCTAATGGTAACGGTGTAAATCTTGCTAACGTCAGCGTTCTTGTCATAATCAATGACAAAATCACGCCCGTTGCATCCGAAGATATCATCATCCTGCGCCCCATCCTCAGCTTTACTGATATATTGGGCAAGGATACCGGCCCAGGGTTGGCGGGAGGCATCAAATCGTTGAATGCCAGCTTCCAGGTTGTTCATGTCAACGACGTTCATTGCATTCCGCTCCGAACGTCCAAGCTGACGACCCGAACGCTTATCCATCTCATCGCCGCTACGTTTCAACTCATTAGCCTCTTGGCAATGATCGCAGTTTGCCGTTTTGAGGTAGCAATTCTGCGGAGCCGTGCCCTTCATGAAATGTGCGAAGTATGGACGGGAAATCTCCTCAACTACGTCACCAACGGCGGGAGCACCCTCAGCACCGCGGTTATAGAGTTTCATTGCGAAATCCCGATCCACCACCTTGTGCTGGAATTTGAAAATCCGGAGGTAGTTCTTGCCGTTTTTGAGACGAAGAGATCTCCCTCCGGTACCTGTTTCCGAAGCTTCCTTATGCTTCGCCTTGTACCGTGCCAGATTTAAAGCCATTTTTACTCCTTGTTAAAACGGGATCGGATCAAGACTCCTTCATCCGCCCTTGTATTGTGAGTGAAGATCAGCCAACTGCTGATTCAAGTATGCGTCCATGAAAGCATTTGCTTCCTTCTCAGCCTGGACAGTAGGTTTCCCCTTTATGGTGATACCAGCGTCCAACCTAGCCATCTCGAACTTGTTGCCACCCAAGGCTTCCAGCGAAAGGGTCAATCCCTTGCTTAGATGAAAGGATTCGACATCGATAGTTACCGTGGTCGGAATGTTAGCAGGGTCAATATTCATTGACTCACTGACTTTTTTAGGCATTTAGCCTCCCCATGTTTTAGCGATTTTACAATCAACGACGAGAGGTATCTTATACCAATCATGCAATCCCATAATCTCTTTAACCATCACATTTGGTATCAGTTCCTTTATAACCTCCTCTTCCCCTGGATACACGTCCAAAATAATAGAATCGTGTACTTGGTTTATTATTAATGATTTGAGTTTCATTTCCGTAATGTATCTGTCCATTATAACCATAGCAAGCATCAGGGTATCAGCACCCAATGATTGGATGGGAAAATTACCTGCCACCCGTTCAGCGGCGAACCTTTCCTTATCTACCTTGCTAAGTATGTTCGGTAATCTCTTTCTTCTTCCAAATCTATTTGTGACATACCCTTGCTCCCGTGCCCTATTATGCTGTATTTCCCGCCACGTACTGATTTGCCACCATTGTTTGTTCTTTTCTCCAAGGAAGAATCTTGCGTCTTCAAATTCGACTTTAAGCTCCCTGGATAGGGTCGAAGGCCCGACTCCGTAAGCACAAGCGAAATTAACTCGTTTAGCATCGACACGTTCCATGTTAAACTTGTCAGCTGTTTCTTGGTGAATATCTCGCCCATCTTTATATGCTTCAATAAGATCCCTACACCGAGATTCAGAACCAATAAGTCTGAGTTCAAGTTGTCCATAGTCTGCTTCACAGATATTACCCCCTTCCCAACGTGATTCAAAAGCTAATTTTACTCTACCATCGACAGGTAAATTTTGAAGGTTAGGCCGAGAAGAGGTAAGACGACCCGTAGGAGTATAAGCAACATTGTTGTCTGCCGAGACTGTTCCATCGTCCCTCCTCCATTTAAATATTTCGTCTATCTTCGTACAATTATATAGTGCAGATCTGCAATCAAGTATCAATTGCAAATCGTCCTTTATTCGCTCATTTTCCGGTTTAGACATCATTATCTCAAATACATCAGAGTCCGTACTAGGCTGACCGGATTTCGTCATTCCAACCTTACCAGATAAACCAACTGCCATCATGGTTTCGTATACTAATTTAATCATCTGTTTAGGAGATCGGAAGTTTATATCGTCTATCCCCCACCTTTCACATATTTGCTTCTTGATGGATGCGGCCTTTGCTTCCTCTTCAGTATAGATTTTCTTTAGTGTATTGGGATTAACGTACATACCACAGTCTTCCATTTTACCAACCACGGTTGCCGCTGGCACACTTATACTCTCATATAGGTATTTTAGCCCCTGCTTACAAATTTCAGGATAGAGAATATTATGAATACGCAAAGTGGCATCGCTATCAGAACAGTTGCGGCGCATGAGTATATCAGCAGGTATTTTATCCCAGGCATTATTGTTGCGTCGAAGCCAATCGTTAGATTCATCTTTGGATCCTCCAAGTGACGTAAAGATTCTCTCAAGGATGTCAAGGTGGTGTGACTCATCCTCAAAAAGAAGATGATGAGCGATAAATGTATCACCGACAATATTAGGGGTAACACCATACTTGCTCCTTGTGAAACGGGATTCGAATTTAGAATTATGAGCTATAAACCTGTTCCTGGTCCAAAACTCAGGGCAGTTTATTTCATGACACTTAGATGTGTATTGTGCTGTATTTGGCCTATCAGCAAAAGATACACACCTCAATTCGTCTTTTTTAGGATCTAATCCAGTGGTTTCGAAATCGTACGCCCACAAGATGTTTGCACCCCTATTACCCCTAAAAAACGCAGAATTCGTTAAATCTTTGTAATTGGGTTTAATTCTGCGAGCTTTGACATCGCCAGATAGATAAGATGCAAGAGCTTTGACTTGTAACTCGAAGTCTCTCCTGTTTTGTGGTCTGTGTAATACTGCATTTGGATGAAGAATAGGGAATACGACACCGCCATCAACTTTATGCGCAAGACCAGCCATTTCGGTAACTTTTGCCCCAGGGAAGAAAACGTCCAATGCCAATCCGCCAAGTGGAACAATGATTTCACAGGGATACCTTTCTAACTCTGCTTCGAGATAAGGGAGGCAAGCTTGTATCTGTCTTTTAAGAGGTTTTTTATCATTAGGCGGAAAGCATCTGACTGTATTTGTGAGACGATAGTTTCCAATACCATTTTTTGAAAGTGTCTCGATAAGAAGTTTGCCTGCATCTCCGACAAAGCAGGTATTTCGTTCATCCTCGTCTTTACCTGGAGCTTGCCCGATGAAGATGACTTTTGGTCGCTCACTTCCCCGCCCTCCAACGCAAGAGCTTTTGCAAGTGGTTGAGAGATCGCACTTCTGGCACCTGTCTGTTAACTTCTTTGGCATAAGCTGCCTTCCATCTCCTTAAGAATTTATTTACTGTCATTCGGGAAACGCCGATTTCAGCGGCGGTGTCTTTAATCGGGGCCGTGGACCCTCTAACTATCATAACGACCATCACATAAGCGAATTCCTTATCGTGCTGACTAAGACCTGCGGTAGACATATATAACTTGTCAAGAGTTGTATTGCCATCGTCACTATCAGAACCTGGATCATAATAAAACTCTTCAGCTATATGCTTATACCTCTGCAATCTCTTACCTAAATTACCTATGAACCTTTTCTTGGCATTATTCATGCAGGTAGTTAGATATCCAACCTCATGTCGCCTTAGACCATGATGAATAATAAGATCGTACCCGAAGTCTTCGAGTTCGTGTTCTATTTGTTGTTGTATGGGATACGGCAAAGATGTGACAAGATCCCGCCTTATTCTTTGTACTTCATTAACTAGTATCTTTATGTCTTTTGATGTTTGTTCAAGAGGCATTTTTTAATATAATTAAGCATGTTATCGAGAGTATCGAAGCACAGATCGCCAGAAATAAATCCATCAAATTTAATATCAAATTCATCTGACTGGAAGAGTGCCATTCCATAATTGATAAGTGCTTGCGATTTGAATACAAGAAGACAATTAGCTTCGGGATCTTTTTTATGTGCTTCAATAAGCCATTTAGGTGGTGCATCAGCTTTCTCATTCCAAGTTAGGGCCGAGTCCCAAGAAAATTTCCTATTTTTACACTCAATAATAAAGTTATGCGGAGCATAAAGAGTTTGACGGTCAACCAGATCCCCATGGATGTCGCGGCGAGATTGTTCAAGATTTCGAACGAGATCCCATCCAAGCGCATCTCTAAATATTTCAGCCACTTTCCTTTCATAACGAGCACCCTTGTTACGGGAATACCTCCCTATCTCACTCTGGTTCACCATCATCCTCTTGGTGAATTAATACCTTCTCACGTTTAAGGGATTTGGAGCAGTCATAACAATCACAGGAAACCACTCTACCCATTAATAATTTTACAATCATAACTTTAATAGCGTCAGATACCTTACACTTGTATGATTTGTTATAATTACAATAAACCAAACTACACTCTAACATCGTCCCTTCCCCCTGCACAGATGGTAGTAGCCGCAGAACCTTTGGCTACACCGCCACTTCTCCTGGCCATCCGGATTACGCGGAAAAAAGACTCCGGCACTAATCGCCCCCGCTGTTTTTCTAATGATGGACTTGCACCAGTTTTTGTCAGTGTCAGTTATATCTGCGCTTGCTGATTCTATATTTTTAGTCCTTTTGCAGAAAGATAAAAGATTAGCTTTACTCTTATTTTTGGCTATACAATAAACCCACATCTGCAATGAATTTTTAACGTCGGAATCATTCTTCTTAGTGCTTACAAACTTATAATCCCATATCTCATTACCGGATATTAAGTCAATAAACATAAGAAGAGGTACTCCAGCAATAGTCTCTCTTACTTCCACTTCCGGTTCTTCATCAGGAGTAAATAATTCAGCAGCTTCATTCATGTAGTCATTAAGTAATTTCCTGCCCAACTCCTGATGTTTATCATAAGCTTTGTCCGGATTTTCGTCCCCCCAATCCTCTATGTCTTTCTTTTTAACCGCCAATTGATCGCTGAATTTATCACATACGATCTTGGATGGCAAATCTTTTCCTTGGTCAAGTTTGTGCATGTTATTCATTTTTAGAGCATCATGTCCACTTTTCCCAAATTCAAGAGCGATTGCTGGCGGAGATTTTACCCCTTTGACATACCTAAAGTACCATTGCATCGGACACACCAAATACGTACTTATTGACGACGCACTAAGGTGGTCTAATCCAGACGGTAACTTCACTGGTTCAAGGTCGGGGGGACGAATCCGGAGTGCCACTATTGCCCCATCCCAAATTTTTTGAGTTTACTTCCTACGAAATAAGACCCAACAATGTTAATTACCTCAGAAAAATTCTCAGCAACGGCGGTTTTATACTCGGTATCCATGTATTTACCACCCTCGGAATTTTTCCTTTCAACCTCGTGTTTGGTTTCAACGATAAAACCGTTAACCGCCTGTTTTATCTCCACCCTTTTCTCAAACTTTGGCATATCTGGTGCCTCCCTTATAATTGCGTTACTCATACTAACTCCCTGCTAATAAGAGCGTTTCTTACCACCCTTTTTACTTCCCTTCTTCTTTCCGCCTTTACAAGGCATAATTATACCTCCATATACACAGATAGCCCATCCTTAACGGACAGGCTTCTGTGGTAAAGTTAAACGTTACGGTTACGCCGACCCAGGGCAATCACAGTGATGCCTTCACCGGTCTGCGTAAACTTGGAAATCGTGGCTTTGATTTTGTGCACGACAGAAACGCCACCCATGTTCAGGATGGAATCCGCGGCCACTTCAGAACCCAGATTCTCGTAATTAGTACCATCCAGGGAACCCATCATCTGAATACTGGCTCCAAAGGCAGCGGTGGTAGCACCGATGATCTGGATGGAAATGTCATCCAGCCTGGATACGTCCAACGCGCTTACCGATACTGCCGGAGTGGTTGCCGAGATGTTATCGATCATTACAGCTTTGATAACTCTTGGCTGGTTTCCACGGTCATCTCCATGGATAGTGATTGGGGTAATGTCAGCCATTACAGCCTCCTTTTAATTAGTAAGTTTTAGCAATCAGGGTTGAAAGAATAGTACCACCCCCGTATATCGGAATGGTGGCCCGAATTTTACGAAGCGCTTTCTGTATTTGGGTAATACCGTCTGAGGTAATTTCCAAAACAGTATGATAGTTGTTTCCATTATCCACACAGCCCTCAACGCGGACAACAGAACCTCCAGTTATACCGTTGGTGGCAATCGAGATGTCGACTATCCTTGCCACATCGAGAGCCGAAACTGAAACTGCTGTTGTGGTTGCAGAGATATTCGATATCAGAGTGGCACCGAAAACACCTGGGGCAATTCCACCTACAGATACCCGTTCATTAGTCAAATCAGCCATGGTTCCCCCTATCTAAATAATAAAGATTCTCTTCTCATTCCGCGCCGCCAGTCTGATTCACCACCAACTACTTCAATAGCAGGCAGACCAACCAATATGAATTGATCTTCACTGCTAATTTCGCTATCCGGTTCGGGGACCGCATCTTGGCTGGTCCACGAAATCAGCGACAGCCGCTCATTTTTAGTGTTTGCTGGCATATTAACCTGAGACTGCCGCTCCCTTAGTTACCGTGGTTCCATTATCAGAGATAGAACGTTTATGTCGGACGGTCGAACCATCGTTCATGTAAGTCTTCTCTTCGCTGGAGGTTGCCGTGACCTTATCCTTCACGATCTTACGATAAACCTGATTGATCATGTCGGTAATGGTCGGGGTATTAGACGGAGCCGCCTGAGCAGGTTCGGCATGAGTGTCAGTTGCCATAACATCCAGCACCTGGGCGTTTACCTGTGCAGGAGTGGCACGTTCAAGCACGTGAGTGTCAATGGTAGTAAGTGCATCAATAACAGTTGTTAAAGCTGCAACCGCATCCCAATCACCTGAGCCGTGTTCAGTGGACAGTTTGTTATCGATGGAAGTCAAACCATTGGAATTAATTTTAACCCCGTTGGTCTGCATATCGTCAGTATCAGTTAAAATGTCATTGATACCATTTTGATTTGCCAGGACAGTGGTCAATGTATCATCAACATTGGAATCAATGGTAGTTAACGCCGCAAGCGCTGAATCCAACTTAGCTTCATTTGCATCAACATTTGTCTCAGATGCGGGATCTGCAGGAAGATTGTCCGTCTTAGCTTTTATAGCGTCAACAACGGTATCAATGGTGGATAA